>FSUE01000513.1_pt1 | contig 14460 bp, 6 predicted proteins | sample 1637031 | NCBI WGS metagenome assembly FSUE01 (sample SAMEA3914819, study PRJEB12502) | metagenome | biome: forest; material: soil | place: Canada | collected 2010-06-26 | depth 0.3 m | reverse complement strand
TCCCGAAGTGCATCGGCGACTGATGCCGCTGTTGATCCAGGCCAAACGCTTCTTCGAGGTGTGTGAGCTGGTCGAGCAAGACATCAACTGGGCTGCCCCCGCCGAGCGCCCGCAGCTATGGATGGAGCTGGCCGATTTACGCATGACGCGGCTCGGTGATCCGGAGGGCGCGCTGCGCGCCTACCAGGAGGCCTTGCAGCTGGAGCCGGCGCACAAGGCGGCGCGGGGCGCGGTCGAGAAGCTGTTGAATCTGCCAGACACGCGCGAGCTTTCGGCTGAAATTCTCGAGCCGGTGCTGCGCGCCGAGCCGCCGTCGACCGGCCTGTTGCGGGTGCTGGAAGTGCGCGCCGAGCTGGCGCCGACGGCCGAGCAGAAGCTGTCGTTGTTGCGTGAGGCCAGCCTGCTCTCGGCGTCGGCTTTGGGTGATCCGGAGCGGGCGCTCGAGCTTTCCGGCGCCGGCCTCGGCATCGCGCTGCGCGAACGCCGCGAAGAACTGGACGACTGGCTGCGGCTCACGCTCGGTGTGGCCGATCAGGGCAGCGCCGCGCATCGCGCGGCCGTGCTCAACGCCGCGCTCGGCAGCGCGGTCGTCGACTCCGCCGCCGTCTTCGAGCTAGCCAAGGCGACGGGCGAAGCGTTTGCGGCCGCCGGTGATCTCGAACGCGCCGTGGATCTGCTGCGGCGAGCCTTGGTATTCGACCCGGGCTCACGTGAGCTGATGGGGCGCGTCGACCGCTTGCTGGCCGAACAAGGCGCACCCGAGGAGCGCTTGGCGCTGTACCAGAGCGCGCTCGAGCAGGAGCTGGATCCGACGCGGCGCCGGGAGCTGTTTCACGCGCTGGCCTCGCTGCAGGGTCGCGAGCTGGGAGTGCCTGCGGCGGCGGTCAAGACGCTGCATCGCGCGCTCGGCGAAGACCCGAAAGATCGCACCGCGCACGAAGCCTTGGTCGAGCTGTTGGGGCGCCTGGGCGACTTCGACGCGTTGGCCGCGGAGCTGACGCGCGCCGTCGGCCTGGAGGGTGGCGACCGCAAGACGTTCACGTTGCTACGCTTGGCCGAGCTCAGCGAGCAGCGCGGCAACGCCGCGGAGGCGCTGCGTCGCTACCGCGAGCTGTGCGAAGCAACCGACCTGGCCGACGACGTGCTGGAGGCGATCGAGCGGCTGGCTCGCGATCAAAACGACGGCGCAACCGTCCGGCTTACGCTCGAGCGTCGCTTGAGCCGCACCGCGGATCCTGCGCTGCGCGCGGCGCTGCTCGAGCGGCTCGGCAATGCGTTCGCCTGGCAGCTGTCGGATCCGGTCGGCGCCGCGCGGGCGTGGCTGGAGGGCGCCGAGATTGCAGAGCTTTTGCCGAGCGAGCTGGAGCGCGCGCGGCGGCTGTACGAGCGGGTGCTGAGCGTGGATGCCGGCTCGGCGCGCGCGGCGGGGCGGCTGGTCGAGCTGTCGGCGCAGGTCGGCGATTGGGAGCAGGTGCGCGAGGCCTTCGAGGTCGTGCTGCCCACGCTCGAAGAGCGGCACCTGGTGACACTGCTGCTGGGCTTGGAAGAACGCGCCGAGTCGAGCGGTGCGGCGCCGAGCTACGTCGAGCTGGTCGATCTGGCGCTGGCGCGCAAGATCCATCCCGGGCGCGCGCGACACCTCGGGTTGGCCAAGGCCCGCGCGCTGGCGAGCAGCCCAGGCGGCGCCGACGCTGCCGCCAAGCTGTTCCGCTCGCTGGTCGAAACCGCCGGTGAAGACGCGGCGCACGAGCTCGATTCGTTCGCGGACTTCTTGCAGCGCGCCGAGCTGAGCAAAGAGCGAGCCGCCGATTACCGTTGGCTGATGGCCGAGAGCGTCAAGCACGCGCCCAGCCCGATCGAGCTGTGGCTCAAGTGGGCCGAGGTCGAGGAGCAGCGCTTCCAAGAGCCGGAGCGCGCCTGCGCCTTGCTCGAGCAGGTGGTGGCGGCCGATCCAGAACGCACCGACGCGCTGTTCGAGCTGTCACGGCTGCGCGCCGCGGCCGGCGATGCCAAGGGCGCGGCGGCCGCACTACGCGAGCTGTTGCCGCGCGCTGACGCTGATAGCCGCCCGGCGATCGAGCTGAAATTGGCCGGCATCTTGATCGGTCCGTTGGGGCAGCCGGAAGCCGCGCTCCAGTTGGCGGAAAGTGTGCTGGCCAAGCAACCCAGTGACGCCGACGCGCTGCGCATCGTGCACCAGGCGCTTGGCTCGGCGGCGACCCGCGCTCGCGCCGCGATGTTGCTCGAGCGGATGGCCGAAGGTTCGGAGGATCCGGACGCGCGCGCCGACGTGATCGAGGCGCTGTTGGCCGTGGCCGCGGCCGATCCGGAGCTGGCCGAGGCGCGCTCGCGCTGGATGCGCCAGCTGCTCGACACCAAGCTGGACCAACCGGAAGAAGCGCTGAAGCTGGCGTTGCGCGGCGCCGAAGCCGCACCGGCCGAAGCAGAGCTGTGGGGCGTGGCCGAAGAGATGGCGCGCAAGCTCAACCGCCCGGAGCCGGTCGCGGAAGCCTACGCGCGGACGATCGAGCGCGACCTCTTGCCGGCGGTGGCCGAAACCGTGGGTCGGCGCGTGGTCGAGTTCCAGGAAGAGTGGTTCGACGACGGCGAGCGGGTGATCGCGCTGCTGTCGCGGGTGTTGTCGCTGTGTCCGACCGCCGACTGGGCCTTCGATCGGTTGAAGTTGGCGTTCAACGGGCAGGGTCGCTACGCCGAGTTGTTCGAGCTGTACGACGCGCGACTGGCGCGCGACCTCGGGGCGACCGAGCGCGTGGAGCTACTGCGCGAAGCCGCGATGGCGGCGCGCGATTTTGCCGGCAACGCGGAGCGCGCGATCGAGTACTTCGAACGGCTGAATCGCGATAACCCGGGCGACCAGCGCGTCGAGGCGTCGCTGGAACGCTTGTACGAGCGCAACGGCAAGAAGCGGCCGTTGATCGAGCTGCTCAGCTTGCGCTTGCGCGGCCCGAGCGCGAAACCCGCCGATCAAAACGATCTGCTGGGCCGCGTGGCCGCGCTGTGGCTCGACTTGAACGAGCCGAAAGAAGCGTTGGCGCTGGCCGCGAAGCTGCTGGCAGCGGCGGGCGGCGAGCCCGATGGCGTGGCGCTGCTCGAGCGGATCGTGGCGCTACCCGGCTCGGAAACCGCGGCGGTCGACGGCGCGCCCAGCGTTCGCGTCGCGGCGGCGCGCCTGCTGTGCAAGCACTATCGAGCCCAAGAAAGCATCGCCGACGTCGTCCGCATGCTCGAGCTCGAGGCTGACGGCTCGCCGCCCGAAGCGCGCGTACCGTTGCTCGACGAGGCGGTCGAGCTGCGGCTGGGCACGCTGGCGGATCCGAGCGGCGCGTTCGAAACGCTGTCCGGCATCGTGGCGCTGGTACCGGATGACCGCGAGCAGCGCGAGCGCTTGGCGAAGCTGGCGGCCGAGCTCGGCGTGCTCGAGCGTCGCGCCGAAGTATTGCGTGGCGTAGCGCTGGGTGACGTCAGCCAAGCCACGCGCGGTAGTCTGTTGCTCGAGGCCGGCGCGACGTTCGAACAGGGCCTGGGCAACGCCGGCGCAGCCGCCGAGCTGTACCGCGGCGTGCTGGCGTTGCCGGAAGCCGAACGCGCGGATGCGCTGGCCGCGGCGCGCGCGTTGTCTGGCATCTTGCGCAGCCAAGGGACGCCCGAAGAGTTGACGCAGGTGCTCGAGCGCTTGGCCGAGCTCGCGCCGGCCGCGCCCGAGCGGCGCCTGGCGCTGGGCGAGGCTGCCGACGTCGCGCTGTCCAGATTGAACGACCCGGCGCGCGCGATCACGAACCTGGAGGCGCGGCTCAAGCTGGGCGGCGATGACATCGAGGCGATCGACGCGCTGTGCAAGGCGCTCGAACGCGCGCGGCGCTTCGAGGAGCTGGTGGCAGCGCTGGAACGCCGCGCGGAGCTGAGCGAAGACGAGCAGGTGGCGCGCAGCGATCGCACGCGCGCAGCCCAGCTGCTGTCGCGCGCCTTGGAAGACCGGCCGCGAGCGATCGGGGCCTTCCGCCGGGTGCGCAGCCTGCACGGCCGCTCGCCGCAGCTGTTCGAATCGCTCAAAGAGCTGCTGACCGAGGAACAGGACTTCAGCGCGCTGGCCGAGCTGTACGACGACGAAGTCGAGCATGAAGCCGAGCCGGAGCGTCGCCGTAGCCTGTACCTGGAGCTTGGCGCGGTGCATCGCCACCACACCGGCGAGCTGTTGCGCGCGCTACAAGCGTTCGTGGTGGCGCGTGACTGGGAGCGCGCGATCGAGGTCGCGGGCCTGCATCCGGCCGATGCCAGCTTGGGTCTGTCGGTGGTCGAGCGACTGCGCGAGCTGTCGGTGGCGGCGTTCCAGAAGGAAGCCGCACCCGAAGCGCTGGCCGCGGCCGATTGGGCGGTGCAAGAGCTGTGTGACCGACGGCTGGAGCGCGGCGAATACGAGACGGTCGTCTCGGAGCTGTTGGATGCCGCCAAATTGCCGTTCGCCGAGACGCGCAAGCGCGAGCTGCGGCGTGACGCGGCGTGCTTGTGCTCCGATCGGCTCGACGACAACAAGAGCGCGATCGCGCTGTTCAACGAGCTTTTGGCCGAGGAACCGGGCGACGAAGTCGCGCGCGCGTCGGTGACGCGCTTGTCGCTGCTGTTGGAAGAGCAGGGACTGCACGCCGAGATCGTCGCGTTGTGGGAAGCCCAAGCCAAGGCGCGCCAAGAGCGCGGTGACAGTGCTGGCGCCGCGCTGCTGTTTGCGCGCGCCGGTGAGAACGCCGAGCAACGCCTGGCCGATCGCAAGCGCGCGATCGCCGATCACGAGGCTGGCGCCAAGCTGGGCGGCGAAGCGTCGCTGTCGGCTCTGGCGCGGATCTTCCGCGAGCAGGGCGAGCTGCCGCGCGCCGCCGACGCGCTCGAGCGGCTGCTGTTGCTCGAGGGCTCGGAGCTGATCGCCGAGCGCGCGCTCGAGCTATTGGCCGTCTACCGTGAGCTGGGGTCGCCGGAGCGCGCGCGCCCGGCGTTGGAGCGCGCGGCTCGCCAGGCGATCGACGCCCAGACGGTGCGCGCAGCGCTGGCCACGCTCTACCGCGAGCTCTCCGACCACGGCGCGCTGGCGGCGCTGTTGGCCGAGGAGGCCGGGCGTACCTCCGATCGCCGACAGCGGATTTCGCTGCTGCGCGACGCGGCCGAGATCCAGCTGGTGCACCGCAACGACCCCGGGCTCGCAGCGCCGCTGCTCGAACAGGCGATCGAGCTCGATCCCGACGATCAGAAGCTGCGGCTTCGACTCGCCCAAGCGCTGTTCTTGGCGGGTCGCTACCCGGACGCCCAGGCCGTGCTGGGCGAGCAGATTCAGCGCTACGGCGCGCGCAAACCGAAGGACCGCGCGATGGCGCACTTTCAGTTGGCGCGGGTGCTGCTGGCCAGCGGCCAGGAAGGCGACGCGCTGCGCGAGCTGGACGCCGCGTCGAAGATTGACCCGGCCCACCCCGGCATCATGCAGATGCTCGGTCGCGTGGCGATGGAGCAGGGCGAATTCGATCGCGCCGAGCGCATGTTCCGTTCGCTGATGCTGGTGGTCGGTCGCGACGAAGATCCGGAAGCGCCGAGCAAAGCCGAAGCGCTGCTGTCGCTGAGCGAGCTATCGGTGCGTCGCGGCGACGAAGCGCGCGCGCAGGAGCTGATCGAATCGGCTTTCGAAGCTTCGTCGGAGAGTGGACGCGAAGCCTTGGCGCTGGAAGCGGCGCTGCGCAATCGGGGGCGCCACGACCTTTTGGCGCGCGCCCTCTACAGCCGGCTCGAGCAAGTGCTGTCGCCGGCCGAAGCCGCGACCGCGTTGGCTGATTTGGTCGTGCTCCACGCCGAGCACCTGGGCGGGCTCGAGCTCAGCAAAGGCAGCTTCCGCGACCGCGCTCAGGTCATCGAGCGGCTGCTGGACGACAGTCCCGAGGGCGGCGACCAAGCTTGGTCCGCGCTCGGTCGTATCTACGACCACTTGGGCGAAACCGCGGCCGAAGCGCGGATTTTGGAGCAGCGGCTGTCGCGGGCCGGTTCGGCCTCGCCGCCCTCCGATCCGGATCTGTACTTCCGCTTGGCGCGCAGCAAATTGACCAGCCCGGCGACGGTAGCCGACGGCCTTACGCTGTTGGGCAAAGCGCTCGATCTTCGGCTCGACCCGGCGCAAGCGCAGCGCGCGCTGGCCGGCCTCGAGGTTTCGGACGAGCTCTTGCCGGGGCTTTCGGCGCTGCGCGAAAAGCTCGCGCGCGCGACTGGCGACGCGCGCGGCTTGGCCGAGGTGCTCGTGCTGAAGCTGGCGCAGCCCGGGGCGTCGGGCGCCGCGCTCGGTGAGCTGCTGGCGGCCACGACCGAGCTGCAAGACATGGACTTGGCTCAGCGCGGCCTGGTGGCGGTGTTGAGCAACGAGGCCGCCACGCTGACGCCGCGCGAGCTCGGCGACGCGCGCCTGACACTGGCCGGCATCTTTGCCGCCCAGGGCCAGATCGGTAAGAGCCTGGATCTGCGCGAACAGTCGTTGGCGACGCTGCCGCCCGAAGCGCGCCGCGAGTTGACGCTGACGCTGGCGCAAGAGGCGTCGGCCGACGAGCATGAGCTGCCGCGCGCCGTGCGCCTGTATCGTGCCCTGCGCGAGGCCGAGCCGCGCGTGCGTGAGCTGTGGCAGCCGCTGGTGTTGCTGCTGCGCGCCACCAGCCAGTGGAGCGAGCTGGCCGAGCTGCTCGGCGAAGTCGGCAGTGAAATCGAAGATCCTTCCGAGCGCAGTCAGTTGCGGCTCGAGCGCGCCGATCTGCTGCTGAAGACCCCGGGTCACGAGGAACCGGCGATTCAGGCGTTGTTCGAGGTGATCAGCGACGACCCGTCGTGCATTTCAGCTGTCGCGCGCCTGCGCGAGCTGCTGGTCGCTACCGGGCGCGACGCCGAGCTTGCCACCTTGCTCTCGAAAGAGCTGGATCGCGCGAAAGATCAGAACGACGTCGCGCGCGTCGTCGGCCTTTCGCTCGAGCTGTCGCGGTTGTTGTCGGACAAGCGCCAGCTCGACGCGGCGCTGGACGTGTGCCGCGCGGCTTTGCAATGGTCGCCGAACGACGCAGACCTGTTGAAGGCCGCGCTGGCATTGGCCGAAAAACTCGGCGATCCCGAGCTGATCGCCGACGCGATCGAAGGCCTGCTGCGCGTGCAAACCGGCGGCGAGGCGGCCGCGCTCGGCCGACGTTTGGCGGCCCTGCGCGAGGAGCTAGGCGATCGCGAAGGCGCCGAGCGCGCGCTCGAAGCCAGCTTTGGCGCCAACCCGCGTGACTCGTCACTGCGCGATCTGTTGATTGTGCGTTACACGGAGCGCGAGGACTATTCGAAGGTCGCCGGGCTGCTCAACGTCTCTTTGCGCGAGCGCGCCGACGACGCGCGCCTGCTCGATCGCTTGGTCGAAGCCTACCGCGCCGCCGATCAGCCGGAAGCCGCGCTAAAATCGCTCGAAACCTTCATGGGTACGGCCAGTCAAGACGCTACCTTGCTGCGCAAGCGGGCGCAGCTGCTGGGTGAGCTGTCGCGCGACGAAGAAGCCGTCGGCGCGCTCGAAGAAGCCTACGCCGTCGACCCAACGCTGGCCTCCGACTTGATCGACGCGCTCGAGCGCGCGATCGCCCGCGCCGAGCCGCCCGAAGATCGCCGGCTCACCCTGCGCCTCGTCGAGCTGCTGGAAGCCGCTGGCGATGCTCACGGCGCCCGCGCGCGCTTGTCCGAATTCGTCCGCGAAATGCCGGACGACATCGAGGCGCTGCGGCGCTTGGCCGAGCTTTCGACGCGCACCGGCAACGCCGAGCACGCCGTTACGACGCTTTCGCGGCTGGTCGAGGTCGAGGCGGGCGACGACTTGGTGCGCGACGCGATGCGGCTGGCCGACGCCTGCGAACAGCTGGGCCGGCCCGAGGAAGCGCGCGCCGGCTTGGAGCGCGCGCTGACCGTCGACCGGCGTCGGCCCGACCTGCGGCACCGCCTGCAGGCTGTTTACAGCGCGATCGGCGCCGTTCGCGAGCTGTCCGACATGCTGCTGGAAGACGCGAAGAGCGCCAAAGATCCGGCCGAGCAGAAACGGCTTTTGCTGCGCGCCGGCGAGCTGTTGTTGGCGACCGAGGGCCAGGCCGAAGCCGCCGTGCGCATCCTGGAGATGGTGCGCGAGCAGGATCCGGACAACATCGACGCGGTCGTGCAGCTGTCGCGCGCCTACGGCGCCACCCAGCGCAGCGACGACGCGCTGGCGCTGCTGACGACGGTCACCGAAGCCTACAAGGGCAAGCGCGTCAAAGCGCTCGGCCAAGTGTTCCAAGAAATCGCCAACCTGCACCTGCAAGACGGCTTCTTGTCCGACGCGCTGGCGGCGCTGACACGCGCGTTCGAGCTCGACCCGAAGAACGGCAAGCTGGCGATGCAGCTCGGCACGCAGGCGCTCGAGATCGACGAAGACGAGACCGCGCAGCGCGCCTTCCGCGGCATCGCGATCATGAAGGCGCCCGAGCCCGGCTCGAACGACGGCGCCACGACCGAAATGAAAGCCGACGCCAATTACTACCTGGCCGCGCTGGCCAAAAAGGCCGGCGATCCGCGCAAGGCCAAGGTGCTGGCGACCAAGGCGCTGTCCGAGAACCCCGACCACCAAGCCGCCCGAGCACTCTTGGCCGAGCTGTGATATCGACGTGCCGCCATGAAGCGAGAGAAACGTCTAACCAAGCGCGAGAAGAAGGAACAGACCGGAGCCGGCCACAAGCACGACGCTGGCCACATCCACTGCATCGCGTGCGGTCGTCACATCGACCCGAACGAGTTCTCCGCGGCACCGCCGAGCGCGATCGTCATCACCTGTGACCACAAGTCGCAGTTCCCCTCGTGCGCCGGCTGCGAAGTCACCTCGCGCTACCTGGTGGCCGAGCACGACCGCACCGGCAAGCCCGTCAACACGGCCGCCGCGTATCACTGAAGCCGGGGCTGCCACCACGCAGCCTTCCTCGCAGAAACTCCCGTAGCGTCGCTCGGCCAAGCCGTGCGAGAGCGAGACGACAGGAAGGCGGGAAGGCGGGAAGGATTTGATGGTTCGAGCAGGCGAACCGTCCGCTTCCGTCCAACCGGACAACTGCTGCTCCGCTGCTTCGCTCGATCTGCCAAACGCCTGTACGGAGATCGCGAGCGCGCTTGCGCGCGAGCTGGATGGTGGTGAGCCGACCTTGGCACCAGCAGATCGCGATCGAAAACGGAGGACCGGAGTGAAGAAAACTCGGCGAGGCCGAGCGCCGGCCGCGCTTCAGCTCGAGTGGATCGCCCAACATCCAGGGCGAAGCGCGGAGGAGAATAGGAGCGCTCGCCAGGGCGCTCTTGTAGGCCAGGGAGACCGCGAGCTCTCAGCCCGCGTCCAGCCAACTCAGCGCGCCGCGATACATTTCCGTCTTTTTCTCGAGCGGCGTTTCGTGGCCCATGTTGCTGGGCGTGACGACTTTGGTCGGGACGCCGGCTTTCTGCAGCCACTCTTCGACTTGGTGGGTGCCTTCGATCACGCCGTCGTGCTCGCCGGTGATGAGGAATACGCGGCGGACGCGGTTCTTGGCCGAGCCGAGCGCTTCCAAACCGGGGCCGCCCCAGTACTTGGAGTTGGCGGCCAGGATCAGCCAGCGGTTGAAGGTGCGCGGCTCGCGCACGCCGACGTTCATCGCCGCGTAGGCGCCTTCGGAGAACCCGATCAGCGTGTTGCCCCACAGCTGCACGCGGCGCCCGTACTTGTCGCGCAAGGCGTTGATAGCGGCCATCGTGGCGTGGTGGGCGCTGGGCCAGTTGTTGTCCCAGGCGCGGCCGTCGCCGTACGGCACGGGGCCGCTGGGGCACACCAGCCAGCCGTAGCGCCGCGCCAGGTTCGCCCAGCGGCGGCAGTCGGCTTCGGGGTGGCCGCCGCGGCCGTGCAGGTAAACGACCACCGGTCGCAGGCCGAGTCGGCCTTTGCCTTGCGGCTCGAAGTAGTAGGCCGGTGCGGCGCCCGGCAGGTCGATCTGGCGCAAGCCACCGCCGACCGAGCGGTCGTCAGGATCTTCGCGATCCTTGTCCTTGTGCGGCTCGTCCTTTTGAACTGCGTCCTTGGGCGTCTCAGGCTCGTCGACCTCGCCTTGCTCCTTGAGCGAGACGAGCGACGTTTCGGCGTTGTCTTCGTCGTCGGTCGGCGACGGGATGGTCAGGCGTTGGCCGGCTTTGATCTTGTCGCGCCGGGTCATGCCGTTGGCCTTGCACAGCGCAGCGATGCTGATCTGGTAGCGCTTGGCGATCTTGCCCCAGGTTTGGCCGTCGGTGACGACGTGCTCCTTGCCGGCGGCTACACCGGTGGCGAGCAACAGCGCACAGCACAGCGCGATTCGGGGCCAAAAGCGCATCGAACCGTGCGTAGCATATCCCCGCGAGGGCGGGCCAGTTTGGGGTGAGTGGCGAGGGGTTAGGGGTTAGTCGGCGGAGGGATCGAGGGGCGAAGGGGCCGCGAAACCCTGGTCACTGGCCCTTAGCGCTTTAGCGCCAGAGCTCGACGCCGGAGGCGACGAGGCGCACTTCGCGGGCGGAGCCGTCGGCGTCTTTTTCCGCGAATTTGGCGCCTTCGCTCTCGAGGTGGGCGACCAGCTCGGGCAAGATCCGTTTGCTTTCGACCTTGGCCTCGACCCGCGCCTTGGAGCCGGCCGAGTCGGTGGGCACGAAGAACCCGTAGTCCTTGAAGGTGACGCGGCAACCGGCGGCGGCCGGGTCCGGGCTGAGGCTCAGCTCCATCCAGCAACCCTTGCGGGTGCAGGCGCGGCGCACGTCGCCTTCGACTAGCACGCTTTGGTCGGCAAACTTGGCGGGCGTCTTGAGCACGTCGGCCAGCGCGACCGCCGGGGCGGCGCCGAGCGGCGCACCGAACGCTTTGCGACCCGCGGCAACCGACGCCGCGGGCGGTGGCGAGTCAGCCTGCGGCGCTGGTGCCGGTTCTTTGGCGGTGTTGCAACCGACCGCGCCCAGCACCGCAGCACTCAAGACCAACCAACTCCGAGCCAACATTGGCCCGGAGTATAGCGCGTCAGCACGGCGGCGCAGGCCCTACTCCGGCGCGGCTTCGCCTTTGCCGGGCAGGTGAAAGCGGAACGCGAGGTGCCCGGTCAGGTACTCGTCGACGGCGCCACCAGCTATGTACGAGGCGCCGCGGTTGTGAGGTACCGGGTTGAAGTCGAAGCCATACCGGAGCCAGTCGAAACCGGCCACCAAGTCGAGCATGCTGACTAGGCGGTAGCCAACTTGGATACCCGCTTCGAGCGACTGCGTCTTCACGCCCGGGAACCACTGCTTCTTGAGCGGACCTTCGTTGAACACAAAGCGTTTGCCAATGTGCGCTCCGGCCAAAAAATCGCCGAAGCGAAACATGCCGTCGATCCCGACGCGGACGAAGCTGTACTTCACGTCGGGAATGAGCGGGCAAGGGTCCTTCTGCGTCGCGCTGCACGGTCCTTCGTCACCCGTCAGGATGAACTGGTGCTGGCCGTAGGTGCCGGTCACGCCGAGCATGTGCTCGCCGATCGGGATGCGAACGCGCGGACCCACGTAGAACGACTGCTCGTCGGTCTTCAGCGTCTTGGGTTGGGCCGTGCCTTCGCCGTAGATGGAGCGCGTGGCAAAGCCTTTTTCGAAGCCGCCTGTTAGCCCGATCCACTCGGCTGGCCCCGAAGTGAAGTGCGATGCCGGGAACCAGTTCAGATCGATGAACAGCGTGGGGCCGAGCGGCAGCTCGTATTTGAGCAGCTGGTAGAACTTGGCGTTGGGGTAGATGTCGGCGAGCGTGTCGTGAAACGTGAACGTGCGGTGCATCGGCCGCAGACCCGCCGTGATGTCGAGCGGCGAGAGGCCCTTGCTGTTGTCCGACGACGTGCTGGCGCTGGCCGAAGCTTCTTCGGCGGGCTTCTCTTCGTCTGGCTTGGCTTCTTCCTCGGGCTTCTTCTCTTCGTCCTTTTTCTCTTCTTCCTTCTTGGCCTTGCCCTTGGCCTTGCCGATGCCGTCCGCCACGCTCGCGGCGCCCGACTTTTCGATCGCGGTCTTGAGCTTGGGCAACGCTCCGCCCTTGATCTCGGCGTCGTCGAGCACCTTGCCGTCAGCGCCGTTGAGCACCTTGAGCTTGAGCCCGAAGCCTTTGCTGACCTTGCCGGTGATGACGACGTTGACGCCAAGCCCAGCGGCCGCGTCGACAATCGCTTTGCCCTTGGCCGAAGGCTTCACGTCTTCGGCGTCGGTGATCTCGTAGCTGCCGTCCTTCTTCAGCGCCTCGATGAACGCGCTGCGGACTTCGTCACTCTTGGCGCCCTCGAAACCACCGACGGCGACTTTTACCTTTTCGGCCGAATCAGCCAGCGCGTCCGTGACCAGGAGTGCCTGGGAGGAAGCGACTGCGGCAACTAAGGTACTGAGGAAAAGACTGACTCGGAATGAGTGACGCAAACCCGGAAACTTCTTCATTTGCCCCCCGCGCCGCCGTTGCCGCCCGTACCGCTGGCGCCGCCGCCACCGGTTGCGGCACCTGCGGTGCCTGCGCCTGCTGTGCCGGCCGGTGCACCTGCTGTGCCGGCCGGTGCGGCGCCGCCTGCGACGCACATGACGTAAGTCTCGATGCAGGTCTTCTGCGCTGCCGTCAGCATGCCCGTCGAAGGCATCGGCGTTCCGCAGTTGCCTTGCTCGCCGTGAATCTTTTTGAGCAGCCAGCTGTTGGCCGGAGCGGCCGTGTCGATCAGCTTGTCGCCCTTCGGGCAATCGGCGGCGGTCATGCCCATTGCCAGATCACCGTGGACCGCCGGGATGTCCTTGAGCCGAGCCGTGTAGCCTGGGCTAGCCAGATCCAGCATGGACGACTTCAGCCCAGGCGGGGCGGTGTGACACAACTTGCACAGGGTCAGCTGCATCTGGAAGACGTCGTTGACGCACGCCACCTCGCACGACGCACCGGAGGCGCCGGCAGTGCCAGACATACCACCGGTCGAAGTCGCGCCGGCAGTGGCCGCCGGCGTCGGTTGCGGAAAAAAGCCGGGGTCTTGCAGATCCGCAGGCTCGGGGCAGCCGAGGGCGAACAGCGTGAGCAGGCTCGCGCCCACTGCCGCCGTGAGGCCTTGGACGCGGCGAACGCGCACGCGACGTAGGGCGCGGCGCTCGGCCGGGGCCAGCGCTTCGGAATGGGACTCGGAAAACTGTCGCTCTTGCACTCGAAATCCTCGACCTTACTTTGGCTCTGTTAGAGGCGAGCCAAGGGACCCACGCGCGGCCGGTGAATTGCGCCGACCACTATTGGACGGGGCGGCGCTTGGAAGTAACAACAAAGCGCCTGGTCTCGTAAAGCATGAAATGCGCTCAAGTATGCCTTTTCTTCCAAGGATTCGCGCGTCGAACAGTGCGTGGCGGCCATGAGTCAAAATGGGTCAGATTTCGGCCGGACACAGATATGCTGAAGCGATCCGATGCACCGCTTCGACCGAGAAGAGCTCAAGCTCTCGCGCCCGCACGCCTTCGCTGATCGCCGTGCGATCCGCTTCCAAGACATAGACGCTGCCGGCATAATTTTTTACCCACGGGTGTTGGAGATGTTCCACGACGCCTACGCGGCTTTTCTGGCTTTTGCGGGCTGTCCGCTGCCCGAAGTACTGAAGAGCGGCACGTGGCTCGCGCCGGTGCGGCATGCGGAAGCCGACTACTTCAAGCCGCTGCGCTTCGGCGATCCGGTCAGCGTCGAGATTTGCCGTGCGCACCTGGCCGAAACCGAGGCGACGCTGGGTTATCGCGTCGCGCGCTCCGAGAACGGAGAGGTGTGCGTGGTGGGACAGGTCGTGCATACGTTCGTCGAGCGGGCGAGCTTCAAACGCACGGCGATTCCCGAGCCCGTGCGGCGTGCGCTCGAGCACCTCGAATCAGCAAGCTAGCTGGTCCGTGATGAATGGTGCAGCGCGCGGCAGAGCTTCAAGCGCCGGCCGGATCGTCGAACCCGGCGCCGTAGCGCATCCACACGCCCTGCCGGTCGACCTTGCCAGATGCAGTGAGCGGCAAACTGTCCGTGATGAGTGCACGACGCGGCAGCTTGTGGCGAGCGAGGCGGTCAGCTAGCAACTCCGCGAGGTGAGAAGGTTCGCTCAAGGCTCGGTCGCTGGTGATCAACACGGCCGTGACCACCTGACCGAATCGAGCGGAGGGCGTACCGAAGACGCACGCCGCCTGGACGCCGGGCAGCGCCACCAGCGCCGCCTCGACCTCGAGCGGGTCGACGTTTTCGCCGCCGCTCACGATCACGTCGTCGCTGCGGCCGCGCACGTACAGCTCGCCGTCGTGACCGAGCACGCCGTGATCGCCGGTGCGAAAAAATCCGTCGGCCTCGAGCCGCGCGGGGCCTTCGCCTAGGTAGCCAGAAAACAGGCTCGGGCTGCGCACGCTGATCGTTGC
>FSUE01000728.1_pt1 | contig 14491 bp, 11 predicted proteins | sample 1637031 | NCBI WGS metagenome assembly FSUE01 (sample SAMEA3914819, study PRJEB12502) | metagenome | biome: forest; material: soil | place: Canada | collected 2010-06-26 | depth 0.3 m | reverse complement strand
GACGACGATGGCTCGGAAGGCCAGCGCTAAAGCATGCTCTCCAACCGTCACGCCCCGTCTTATGCCTGCAATTCAAGCTGCAACACGGCAGCCCTCCGTCCTCAACGCATCACCACCCGGTGCTGCCGTCGCCTTTGATCAAGTTGAACTTGCCGCCGGATTCGTTGACGACGCCGGGGTTGCCGCCGGTGACGGTGACTTTGACGGCGTCGAGCGAGCCTTGTGAGCCGGCGTTCAGGTAAAACGATGCTTGGCCGGGATTGGTGATGGTGACGGTGTTGAGCCACACCTTGTCGATCACGTTGCCGCCCTCGACGTGGACGCCGGCGTTGGTCGGGTCGATGATGTCGAGCGTGGTGATTTTGATGTTACCGACCGCAGCCTGATCGGCGTGGAACTTGAGCGCACCGTGGGTGTGATTGTACGCGTTGCCGCCTGCGCGCAGTAGTGTGTTGCGGTTGGCTTCGGTCGTGCCGGTGAACGGAAAGGCGTTGAACTGTTCCGCGAAGAACATGCCGGGATACTGCACGGTGTCGGCGCAGACGTTGTCTTCGATCTTGTTGTCTTGGCCGCCGTAGATGCCGAAGCAGTTCGCCTTCCACGGAATCTGAATGTAGTTTTTGCGAAAGACGTTGTTCTTGCTCGGGCCGGGCGACATGTACGTGTCGGACCAGGCCGCGATCGCGTCGTCGCCGGTGTTGCGAAAGTGCGAGTTTTCGACGAACGAGTCGTGCGTGCCGCCGTAGAAGTTCACGCCGTCGGCCATCAGGTTGCGGACGCGGACGCTCGAGATCGCGATCGGTCCACTGCCCTTGTCCGGCCAGATGCCGACCTTCAAGTGCTCGATCCACAGGTTCTGGATCGTGGAGCTCGACAGGTTGCCGCGGATGCCGGTTTCGGGCGAAGCGTCGTCGCGCAGCACGGTGTCACCGAACAAGGCAAAGTCGGAGAACTTGCAAAAGCCAGCGCCCCAGCAGTTGATCTGCGCGTTGAAACCGACGATCGCCGAGTACCAGATGCCGGCGCCCTGCACGGTCACTTTCTGAGTGCTGAGCGGCTTGGTGAAGCTTTGGAACTGGCCCTGCGGGATGTACAAAACCTTGTTGAAGGCTTGCGCCTGGTCGATGCACTTCTGGATCGCGGCCGAGTCGTCGTTGTTGTCATCGGGCACGGCGCCGCAGTCTTTGATCGATACCGAGTTGGCCGGTTGCGGTAGCGGCGCGCCGACCTGCTCCATCTCGACCAAGTCGATGGTGATGGTGGCGGCCATGTCGTCGGCTTCTTTGCGCAAGATGACCGTCGCGCCGACCGGGATGTCGCCGATCAGGGCGTGGGTTTCGTCGAAGAAGTGGTGTTCGTTGCCGGCGCCCTTGTCCTCTTGCTGCGGCTTGTTGAAGGCGGCCTCGTCGCCGTACGTCCACGAGTAGCGCGACGTGAGTGGCAGCTTGCCGCGCGACTTGCCGTCGACGAACACGCCGAGCGTGCTCTTGTAGTCGTGGCCGCCGTCGGGGATGGAATAGCGAACGACGATTGAGTTGCTGGCTGCGTTGGTCTTGAACGCGACTTGGTGGCCGGTTTGGGAGAGCGTGACCGCCTGGCGCCCGGACGATTCGCCGGAGAGCCGCCCGAACGCGCGCGTGGGTACGGTTTTGGTGGCGTTGGTGTCCATCGCCTCGGCCTCGAACGCCGTGAACGCCACCGACGGGCCGCGACCGTCCGGCCAAATCGGCTTGGCCGGGCCACCCACACCGCCGGTACCGGCGCTGCCGCCCATGCCCGCTGCGCCCGCCATACCGACTGGGCCGGTCCCGCCCGTGACCGGAGCCGTGCCGCCGATCGGGTTGGCGACGCCGCCGACGTTGCCGGCGCCGCCGGTTGCCGGAGCCGTGCCGCCCTGGGCGAGGGTGCCGCCGCTGGTGACCGCATCATCGTCGTCGTCACCGCTGCTGTTGGCGCTGCCGCGACCACAAGCGACCTGACACAAAAGCAGAAGACCCATGGCCGCGGTTGCGGTCCACGTCGAGCGAGAACGAGTTTTGTTCATGATCAAGAGGCGCTCCCGGACACGACAAGGTCGCGTGGCCGTGCGAGCTTCAATGTGCTGCCAGTAGCGCGCATGATCAACCGTGATTTCGGCTGCTAACGCGAATACAGCGACAGCGCGAAAGTTCTAGTTTCTCTTGGTCAAATACCAATTTGAACTATGCGGATTTGTCGCACGCGAGTTTACATTTTGGGGCTGCCGCACCGCAGCTTGAATTGCAGAAGCTACCGTTGCGGACCCAGGCACCTCTGAGCGGCTCGAGATTTCACAGGGAGATCAGGAGCTCGGGAGTCGTGCGAGCGCCGATTTTGGGGTTCGCGCTGCCGCCCGCCAACTGGAAGCAACCCTGCAGATCGCTAGAAACGCCGCCGACGCGACGCTCGTGCTCACCTCGAAGGAATATTTTTTCGTTCGGTCCTCCGAAAGAAAAAATGCGTTCTTCCTCGCACGACTCCCGAGCTCACGAGCTCCCCGTGAAGTCTCGCAGGCTCTCGACACGCCCCCGCTTAATGGAGGCAACCCGAGACCCTCGTCAGTCGAAGCGCGGCAACACGTGTACACCGTCGGCTGCCAGTGGCAGTGGATCGACGCGCGTGACGGCGCTGAGCGGGAGATCGGCGTACAGGTGCGGGAACAACCCGCCGCCGCGCGACGGCTCCCAGCGCAACGCGGCACCGAGCTGTGCGGCGCTCACACTGACGAGTAACAGCTCGGTTTGACCCGCGTAGTGGCGGGCGGCAGTTTCGGCGACCTGCTCGGCGGTCGAGAAATGAATGAAGCCGTCGCGCAGGTCGTGCTCGGTACCGCTGAACTTACCGGAAGCTTCGGCGCGCCGCCAAACGGCCGCGGCGACGATCCGGTAGATGCTGGTCGGGTGGGTCACGGGCGCAAGCTTAGCAGCACAAAACGCGCGAAAACCTGGAACCAATTCCAGATGCGTTGACGGAGCCAAAACGTCGAGCCATAGCAGCGCGTGGCTCGCTCGGAAGGCATCTGACCATGAACGCTCGAGGTTTGCGTCGCACAGGTTCGTTCTCGCTCGGCCGATTTGCCTCGCTCGCGGCGGTGCTGGGGGCAACCACGCTGCTGCTCGGCTGCGACTCGGGCGGGCACAACGCGCTCGACGCCACGACTGCCGGTAGCGGCAACGCGATCGCCGGCGCCGGCAGCGGCGGTACCCCAGCAGCGGGCGGCAGCGGCAACGCCAACGCGGGCGCGAACGCGGCCGGCGCGAATGCAGCCGGCGCGAACGCCACCGGCGGCAGCAGCGCGGCGGGCGATTCGCTGGCGAAAAAGTACGCCGACTTTTTCCCGATTGGCGCGGCGGTCGGTGACTTTCAGCTCAACTTCTTGGACCAGGTGTTGGCGCAGGACTTCAATCACCTGACGTGTGAGAACGCGATGAAAGCCGCGGACATTCACCCGACCGAGGACGCCTACGCCTGGGCGGACGCCGATCGGATCGCTGATTTCGCGCGTCAACACGGCATGAAGATGACCGGCCACGCGTTGCTCTGGCACCAACGCACGCCGGATTGGATGCTGGCCGGCGCGACCGCCAACGATGCTGCCAGCCTCGAGGTCGTCAAAGGCCGCTTGAAGGCCCACATCGAGGCCGTGATCGCTCGCTACGCCGACGTGGTCGACAACTGGGACGTCGTGAACGAAGCGATCAGCGACGATCCGGCCAAGCAGTACCGCGACGGCAGCGAAGACTCGAAGTGGTTCGAAGCCTTCGGCAGCCAGGAGTACATCTACTGGGCATACAAGTACGCCAAAGACGCGCTGGAAGCCAAAAGCCCGGGCAGCTCCTCGGGCAAGCTGTATTACAACGAGTACGTCGCGACCACCAAGGCCGACAAGATTCTGAAGCTGCTGGCGTGGCTGAAAGACGAAAAGGGCATTCAGATCGACGGCGTGGGCTTTCAGAGCCACGAGAATATGAGCTGGCCGAGCGTGACCGATCTGCAAACGGCGATCGATAAGTTCAAGACCGCCGGCTACAAGGTGAAGATCAGCGAGCTGGATATCACCGTGTACAGCGATTACTCGACGGGCAGCTTCGTCGCCTCGCCGGCGGTGCAGTTCACGCCCGAGCTCGAAGCCAAGCAGGCCAAGCGCTTCGGCGACTTGTTCGCGCTCTACCGCAAGAACAAGGGCCAGATTACCAGCGTCACCTTCTGGGGCGTGTCCGACGACCAGACTTGGCTCGACAGCACGCCGGTCGCGGGCCGTAACGACTTTCCGCTGCTGTACAACGACCAGCACGCGCCCAAAGCCGCGCGCGCCGCGCTCATGGCGTTCTGAGGGCCCGCGAAGGGCTAAGTCGGTCGCTGATCGCGGCCGAGTCGCCCGGATGGCGAGGCGCGACGAAGGCGCATACGGCAGGTATGTAACTGAGAAGCAACGAAGCCAGCCGGGATGGATCGGCCGCGAGGGCGATCGATTTAGCCTTTCGCGGGCCCTAAGCTTGCCGGGCGCAGCCAAGTGCCGTAGCCAAGCCGGGTGACGGACCTTGGCGTCGAGCGCGCGATTCATACGGTTTTTCGCATGGAGTCCGCGCGGCTGATCGCCGGGCTGACACGCTTGGTGCGTGACGTGGGGCTGGCCGAAGAGCTGGCGCAAGATGCGCTGGTCACGGCGCTCGAGCATTGGCCGAGCTCGGGCGTGCCCGACAACCCCGGCGCGTGGCTGATGGCGACCGCCAAGCGCCGCGCGATCGACGAGCTGCGCCGCAACAAGCGTCTGACTCGCAAGCACGACGAGCTGGGCCATGTGCTCGAAGCCGACGCCGTGAGCGACCGCGAAGGGCTGTTGAAAAGCCTGGAGCAAAAGCTCGACGACGAGGTCGGCGACGACCTGTTGCGACTGCTGTTCATCGCCTGCCACCCGGTGCTGTCGGTGGAAGCGCGCGCGGCTTTGACGTTGCGGTTGCTCGGCGGGTTGACGACCGACGAGATTGCGCGGGCGTTCTTGGTGCCGGAGCCGACGATCGCCCAGCGTATCGTGCGCGCCAAGCGCACGCTGGCTGAAGAGCGCGTGCCGTTCGAGCTGCCGCGTGGGCCCGAGCTCGCCGCGCGGCTGTCGAGCGTGCTGGGCGTGATTTACTTGATCTTCAACGAAGGCTACTCGGCGACGGCGGGCGACGATCTGATGCGGCCGGGTTTGTGCGAGGACGCGCTGCGCCTGGGGCGGATTCTGGCCGGCCTTTCAGCGACGGAATCCGAGGTGCACGGCTTGGTGGCGTTGATGGAGCTGCAGGCGTCGCGCTCGCACGCGCGCATCGGCCCGTCCGGCGAGGCGATCCTGCTGCTCGACCAAAATCGCAGCCGTTGGGATCAGCTGCTGATTCAACGCGGCCTGAAGGCGCTGGCTCAGGCGCGAGCGCTGGGCGGCGCCGGCGGGCAGTACGCCCTGCAAGCAGCGATCGCTGCCTGTCACGCGCGTGCCCCGACCGCCGAGCAGACCGATTGGCCGCAGATTGCCGCCCTGTATGCCGTGCTGGCGGAACAGACCCAGTCGCCGATCGTCGAGCTGAACCGCGGCGTGGCGGTGGCGATGGCCGAAGGCCCCGCCGCGGGCCTCCGCATCGTGGACGCGCTGACCAGCGATCCGGTTTTGGCCAACTACCACCTGTTGCCCTGCGTTCGCGGTGACCTGTTGCAGAAGCTGGGTCGAGGCGGCGAGGCGGCCGCAGAATTCGATCGCGCCGCGTCTTTGACCCGAAACGTTCGCGAGCGCGAGGTCCTGCTCGGACGCGCAGCCGCCTGTCGAAGTAGCGGAAAAAGCTGAGGCGTTCTCGATTTACGGCCGTCTCGAGTCGAGGCACCCACAGCCCGCGACATCCGACGGGCCGGTTCGAAATCGAACGAAAAAGTCTGGTCGGCGAAGTATCGGAGGTTAGACTCCGCCAGCCAGTTTCGGCGCAATGATAACGCGGCTGTTCCTCCCTTTGAGCATCGCTGGCCTGCTGGCCAACTGCTCCGTGCTGATCGACGTCGACGGCAAGCAGTGCACCAACGATCGCGACTGCGCGGCGCTTGGCGCAGCGTTCAGCGGCTCGGTGTGCGAGCAGAACCTGTGCGTCAAGCCGAGTGACACGACCGGCGGTGAAGCCGGCGGCTCGTCGCTGCCCGATCCGCTGCTGTGCGAGCCGACCGAGCTGAGCACCGAGCCGACGGTCAAGTATTCGTTCGCGCCGGTGTACGCGCCCGGCGCGGAACCGACGGAGCCGAAGCCATTCACGATCAAGGCGTGCGGCACGCTGGACCTCGCCTGTGAGCACCCAGTGTTCGGGCCGCTCGAGGTCAATGCGGGAGAGCCGCAAGACTTCTTGGTCAAGCCGGGCTTCGCGGGCTACTTCGAGATCAAAAATCCGGACACGCTCGACGGCCTTTTGTTCTTGGGGCGCCCGGTCAACGCCGACACGGTCGGCTGGAACGTGACCATGCCGACGCCGGCAGTCGTCGCTGGCCTGGCCTTGGCAACCGGCGAAGACATCAGTCTCGACCTCGGCTTCATCTTGTCGGTCGCGCGCGACTGCAGCGGCACTTTGCTCGAGCACGTCGCGTTCAACAGCAGCAAGGGTGGTCTCGGCTACTACTTCGTGATGAACCTGCCGGACACGTCGTTGACCCAGACCGGGCCGCAAGGCGCCGCCGGCTACGCCAACGTGCCGATCAGCACGACGATCCTGACCGGCATGCACGAGTCGGGCAAAGCACTCGGCCCGGTGTCGGTGCGGGTGAAGCCCAATACGCTGTCGTTCGCGGAGATCTGGCCGTGAACGCCGACCTCTTGTCGCACAAGCCCTCGGTCATGTTGGGGCGCTACCGACTGTTGCTGGAGCTCGGGCACGGCGGCATGGCGCACGTCTATTTGGGCTTGGTCAGCGGCCTGGCCGGCTTCAGCAAATTGGTGGTGCTGAAGGTGATGCGCGACGAGCTGCGCGAGCACCCAGCGTCGCTGAACATGTTCTTGGGCGAAGCGCGCTTGGCGGCGCGCATGAATCATCCGAACGTCGTGCAAACGTCGGAGGTCGGCGAAGACGCCGGCCGCTACTTCATCTGCATGGAGTATCTGGAGGGGCAGACGCTGAGCCGGCTGCTCAAAAAGACGATCGATCTCACGCTGCCGCTCGGCGCGCGGCTCGAGATCATGTGCCAGATGCTCGAGGGTCTGTCGTACTTGCACGGCTTCAGTGATCTGGACGGCACGTCGCTCGGCCTGGTCCACCGCGACATCAGCCCGAACAACGTTTTTGTCACGTTCGAGGGCAGCGTGAAGGTGCTCGACTTCGGCGTGGCCAAGGCCGCCGGCATCAGCCATGTCACCGAGGCCGGCACCTTCAAAGGCAAGCTCGGCTACGCAGCGCCCGAGCAGATTGTCGGCCGTAGCGACCAGCGCTCGGACGTGTTCGCGGCCGGCGTGCTGCTGTGGGAGATCCTGACTTACCGCCGTCTGACCCAAGATCGCACGCAGACCGAGATCGTGCAGGGTCGCATCGCTGGCGCCGAGTCGGAGCTGATGTTGGCCAAGGGCAGCGACGTGCCGCCGGAGCTGATGGCGATCTGCGCCAAAGCGGCCGCCAAGTCGCCCGAGGAACGCTACGCCTCGGCCAGCGCGATGCAGGCGGAGCTCCGGCAGTACATCACCGCCCACTCGCTCGAGTACCCCGGCGACAAGCTGCGTGAGCTGCTGTACGGCATCTTCGAAATCGAGCGCGGCGAGATGCGCAAGCAAATCGACCAGCGCATGAAGCAGGTGCAGCTGGAGGACGAGAACCCGTCGGAGTTCAGTCAAACGCCGTTCGTGCCCAACGCAGCGACGCTGTTCGGCGGCACGGCCAGCGGCAGCGGGCCCACCCACGCGCCGCCGCTCGGACGCGGCAAGTTGTTCGCGGCAGCCGCCGCGGTTGCGCTGTTGGCCGGCGGCGCCGGCGCCTTCGTCACACGGCTGCAGCCGGGTAATGACTCGGTCGCCAGCGCCACGCCGCCAGCCTCGCCCTCGGCCGGCGCGCACTCCGGCACCGCGGCCTCGCCCACTGCGCTGATCAAGCTGCAGCTCTCGGCCGAGCCGGCTTCAGCCGAGCTGTTGCTGGACGGCGCCAAGCTGGAGGGCAATCCATTCGCGGGCCAGCTGCCACAAGACAGCGCGCTGCATCGGTTGGAAGCGCGCGCCCCCGGACGCCGCACCGAGGCGCGCATGGTGCGCTTCGATCGCGACTTGGTGCTGCACATAGAGCTCGCGCCGGCCGGTGTCGCTGCGGTCGGCTCGGTCGGCGCGCTGGCAGGCGCCAAGCTCGCACCACGACGCGACGGTACCGGCGGCGCCCCGCCTAGCGATTTCGTGCACAAGCAGCGCGACGCCAAAGCTGCTCGTCCGATCGACAACTCCGACCCGTACGGCCCCTGAGCATGAGCTTATACCCTTCGCTCCGTCGCACCGTTTGCTGGCTCGGCTTTGCTGCGGCTGCGCTGTGTCCGTTGGTCGCGCGCGCCCAAGCCGCCGACACCAACGAGGCCAGCCTTGACGACGTCGAGCAGGCGCGCAAGCACTTCAGCCAGGGCTTGAAGCTGTACAAGGACGGCGATTTCGACGCCGCGCTCGTCCAGTTCGAGCGCGCCTACGCGATCAAGCCCAACTTCAAGGTCCTTTACAACATCGCGCAGTGCGATTTCGAGCTGCACCAGTACGTCGAAGCGCGCGACACCCTGACCCGCTACCTGAAAGACGGCGAGGGGCTGCTCGACGCCGAGCGCAAGACCGCCGTCGAGAACGACCTGGGCGAGCTGCAGCATCGTATTGCGCACGTCTCCTTGGCCGTGAACGTGACGGGCGCCACCGTGTACGTCGACGGCAAAAAGGCGGGCACCACGCCGCTCGGCGCCGCGCTCGACGTGAACGAGGGTCAGCGCACGCTTTCGGTGGAGACCGCGGACCGCGGTACGAAGCAGCGCATCGTGCGCGTCGCCGGTGGCGAGGAGCAAGCCGTGAGCCTGGAATTCGCGGCACCGAGCGCGACCACCAGCGCCGCCGCTGCCCACCCCGAGCGCGGACCGACACCGCGCACCACCGCGAGCGGGCTCGGCACTGGCTTTTGGGTAACCGGCGGCATGGCGCTCGCGCTGGGCGTCGGCGCCGGTGCCACCGGCTATTTCGCGCTCAAGGCCAAAGACGACCACGACAAAGATCTGCAGCGCTTCGGCGTCAGCAAAAGCCGGCTCGACGATTCGCGAAATAAGGCCAAAACGTTCGCGCTCGCGAGCGACATCTTGGCGGGCAGCGCGATTGTGTGCGCCGGCATCGCAACCGTATTGCTGGTCACGCACGACTCGGGCGGTGGCGCCGAAACCGTCAGCCTGGGTGTCGGTCCCGGCAACGTCAGCCTGAGCGGGCGATTCTAGTTCCTGGTATCAAGCCTCCTTGTCACTTCGAGCCTGAGGCGCGCCGACCTCTCCCCCCAGCAGGCGCGCTCACAGGTCGGGCGGCTCACGCCTGCAGCAGCGCAGCCGCGCCCGTCCCGCCGGATCTTCTCGTTGGTCTTTGCCACTCGCGCCGATCGCGATCTGCTCGTGCCAAAGACTGACTAGGTCGATGCTAGTCGGGTTCGCGCGCCAGCGCCTGCGGGCTCAAGTCGGCGCGAAAGGAGCGCTTCAGCTCGTCGAGCAATTGGGCTTCGGACCGGACTTCGGTGGCGCGTGGCTCGGGACGCTGCGCCAGGGCTTGGACCAACGGCGCGCGCACGGGTTCGGGTAGCAAGCTCTCCAAGTATTCGAGCGCGGTGCCGCGCAGCTTGCGATCGTCGGTCTTCAAGCCTTGGCGAACGAGCTCGAGCGAGCCCGCGGTAGTGCACAGCGCCAAGAGCGCGAACACGTGGTCAATCGCAGCTTGTGTGAGTGGGCCACGCTCCAGCTCGGCCAGGGCCAGGGTAAAGACGTCCCTGGCCTCGGGCAGCAACGACCGCTCCTCGCGCGTCACCTCGAGCAGCGCCAGCGCGGCACGGAAGCGTACCTCCAACGAGTCGGCCGAAAGCGCGCGGCTCAACGCCGAAGCCACGCGCGGTCCGCGCAGCGTGCGCAGCACGTGCGGAACGCGACGCCGCACCGCGCTCGGCTGTTGTTCGTTCAGCATCACGTCAGCCAGCAAGCCAATCACCTCGAGCCCCATGTTGCGCAGCGCGTGGACGGCCGGCTTAGCCAGCTGCTCGTTGGCCAAGTGCGGCACCACGAACGCCGCCAATTTGGGATCGAGATCGGCGCGGGCAAACAGCGCGCTGATGCTGGCCAAATCCGCGCCCAGCAGCACCTTCAGGTCGAGCAGCACCTGTTGCGTTTCTTCCGAAGCGGCCGCCGCGCGCACGACGGCTGGCCCGGCCGCCAGCTTGGCTGCGCGCTCGGCGCGGGCGCGCGCGATCTCTTCACGCAGCTTGTCGCGATCGATGCCGAGCGAAGTCGCCGACAGCGTGAGCCGCGCCGCCGGATCCTCCAGCTCGACGGCTTCGACGCTGACCGTGCCCGCGCGCAGGCTGGCCTCGAGCTCACCCAGGTAGCCTTGGCGCGCGCGCAACGCCAGCAACAGTGCCAGCGCAAAGGCGAAGGTCGACAACAGCAGTGGTGCGCGCTCTACCAACAGCGGTCCGCCGAGCGAAATCAGCAAGATCGAAAAGCTTGCAACGGCATCGCCGCCCTTGTCGAACACGACGTCGATCAACGCCTTGGTGGCGCGCTTGGTGGCCGACGGCAGCGGCGTGAACAACGGCTCGAACGCGCTCTTGAACAGCGACGGCCCGAGCGAAAGATCGGCGCCACGCAGCGCGCCGATGCTGCCGAACGACGGCACCAGTGAGCCGAGTGCGCCGAGCACTACGCCGGTCAGCGGCGCCAACGCCAGCGTGCCGCCCAAGCCGATCGTGTCGAACAGCGGGCGCGCCACCAGCGCCTGCAGCAAGAAGCTCAACAGCGACGCCCCGGTGTAGAAGACCGCGAAAAATCGCACCAAATTTTCGGCGCTGCCGAAGGTCGTCGCGGCCGCTTGCTTGAGCGAGAAGTCGGCGAACGCCGAGGCTGCCGCCATGCTGGTCATCAGCAGCGCCAGCGTCCACAAGTAGCCGGTAAACCGCACTGGGTCCTGCACGCGGCTGGCTGGGCTGCTGGTGTGGTCCGCGGTCGACGCCAAACGCCAGGAGCCGAAGGCCGCCAGCAGGCACATGCCGGCAACCAGCGGCAAAGCGCTGCGCGCGTTGAGCCAGTGCGCGACGCGCTCCATTGCCAGGCCACCCAACAGGCCGCCGAGCGTGGCGCTGGCGGTGATGCGCCCGATCGCGTGCCTGAGCGTGTGCGGGTCGAAACGTTCGTTGACGACCGACCAGAACGCGCTGACCAAGAGCGCGCCCCCGATCGAGACATGGAGGTAAACGGCCAGCGCGATGGCTCGTGGCAGCTGTGGCAAGAACGCCCACTCGACCAGCGACAACAGCGCGCTGGTCACGAACAAGCTGGGCGTCAACTTGTCGGGTCCGAGCCGCGTCATCAGCCGTGCCACGAGCAGAACGATCGGGATCGACAGCAACGCGGAGGCGAGCATCACCTTCGGCAAGACCGCCACCGAGTAGGTGGACAGAAACAGACCTTCGCGCAGGGATTTGCCCGCCACTTGGTGGGCAATCGCCAGCGCGGCCGTCAGCATCGCGAGCCGAGTTGCGCGAGTCTCGGCGGGTGAGCTCTCCACTGTGGCGCTTCTACCCGCACGCGTGTCGCGCGGCAAAGCTGCCGTGACGCCGTTCCACGCAGTTGCGAGCCGCCGCGTTCTGACATAAATTTAATCTTTTCCATCACTTACGTATTCCACTCCAGAAAATGCACCGGCCGTGTCGATTGGCCGCGGTCTCGTTTGACGTGACTTCAGACCCCAAGATCTCGTAACTCGGACGTCGGCGTCCGACGCGCGCTGGTCGGGGCTGAAAAAGGACCAAGTCATGCTCAAGAAAATCCTGATTGGTGTCGGAGCCGCCTTCGCGCTGCTCCTAGTCGTCATCTCGCTGCAGCCGGCGACGTTCCACGTCGAGCGCTCGGTTGCGATCGCCGCGCCGCCCGAGGCCGCGTTCGCCCAGGTCAATGACTTTCACGCTTGGCGCGCGTGGTCGCCGTGGGAGAAGCTCGACCCGACCCTGAAACGCACCTACGACGGCGCGCCCGCCGGTGTCGGCGCCAAGTACGCCTGGGTCGGCAACAAAGAAGTCGGCGAAGGCCGGATGACGATCGAGGAAAGCACGCCGACGAAGATCGCGATCAAGCTCGAGTTCTTGAAGCCGTTCCAGGCCACCAACACCGCCACCTTCACGTTCGCCAAGACCGGCGAAGGCACCAAGGCGACCTGGGCGATGGACGGCAACAACAACTTCATCAGCAAGGCGTTCCACCTGGTGATGGATATGGACAAGTTGATCGGCCGCGACTTCGAACGGGGCCTGCTGGCCATCAAGACCGCGGCCGAAGCCGCACCCAAAGCCGCGCCTAGCGTCGCCACCGCTCCTTAAACGCAAGCAACGAAAGCCAAGCTATGAAATTCCTGATGACGTATCAAGGTGACCGCTCCGTGCCGCCGACCCCCGAAAAGATGGCGGCGATTGGCAAATTCGGCCAAGAAATGGCCGCGAAAGGCGTGCTTCTGATGACGGGCGGCTTGGTGCGGCCCAACACGGGCACCAAGCTCAAGTATGCGGACGGCAAGCACACCGTGCTCGACGGACCGTTTCCGGAAACCAAGGAGCTGATCGACGGTTTTGCGCTGATCCGGGCCGGCTCGCTCCAAGAAGCGATCGCGGTCGGGCAGCAATTCATGAGCATTGCGGGCGACGGCGATGCCGAGGTGCTGCAGGTCTTCGACGCCTCCGAGGGCGGTCCACCTGGTCCCGGCTAAGCCGGTTTGCGCCAGGTGCCCGACGCGGCTAAGTGAAGCGCCGAAATGGACTCCGAGACACATCGCGCGATTCACGCGGTCTGGAGTATCGAATCGGCGCGCGTGATCGCCAGCCTGGCGCGCATCGTGCGGGATGTTGGGCTAGCTGAAGAGCTAGCCCAAGACGCGTTACTGGCCGCGCTCGAGCAGTGGCCGGCAGCCGGCATCCCCGACAACCCCGCGGCCTGGTTGACCGCTACCGCCAAGCACCGGGCGTTGAACACGTTGCGGCGCGGCAAGATGCTCGAACGCAAACACGGTGAGCTTGGCTACGAGCTCGAGGCCCAAGCCGAGCCGCACAAGTTGATCGAGCAGCTCGAAGCTGCGCTGGACGACGACGTGGGTGACGATTTATTGCGCCTGATCTTCACGTCATGCCACCCGGTGTTGAGCACCGAAGCACGGGTGGCGTTGACGTTGCGGTTGCTCGGCGGGCTGACGACCGACGAGATTGCGCGGGCATTCCTCGTGCCGGAGCCGACGATCGCGCAACGCATCGTCCGCGCGAAGCGCACGTTGGCCGACAAGCAGGTGCCGTACGAGGTGCCGCGCGGTGATGAGCTGGGCGTGCGGCTGGCGTCGGTGTTGGAGGTGGTCTATCTGATTTTCAACGAGGGCTATTCGGCCACCGCGGGTGACGACTACCTGCGCCCGGCGTTGTGCGAGGAAGCTTTGCGGCTGGGTCGGGTGCTGGCCGGGTTGGCTCCGCAAGAACCCGAGGTACACGGACTTTTGGCGCTGATGGAGTTGAACGCGTCGCGCGCGGCCGCACGCACCGACGCCGCCGGCGATCAGATTCTGCTGCTCGAGCAAGATCGCGGTCGGTGGGATCAGATGGCGATCCGGCGTGGCCTCGAAGCCCTGGAGCGCGCCGAGAGACTCGGACAGAAACCGGGTGCGTACGTGCTGCAAGCGGCGGTCACGGCCTGCCACGCGCGCGCCCGCACGGCCGAAGCCACGGATTGGGCAAGGATTGCGGGGCTATACGGGCAACTGGCGGTGCTTTTGGCATCACCGGTGGTCGAGCTGAACCGCGCCGTCGCCGTGTCGATGGCCGAAGGGCCTGCCGCTGGGCTGGCGTTGGCTGACGCGCTGCTGAGCGAGCCGGCCTTGCAGCGCTACCATTTGTTGCCCAGCGCTCGCGCCGAGTTTCTTGAAAAATTGGGCCGGTTCGCCGAAGCGAAGACCGAGTTCGAACGCGCCGCGCTGATGACTCAAAACGCTCGCCAACGCGACCGCCTGCTGCAGCGCGCCCGCAACTGCGCCAAAGCCTGAGCGCCGCATCGAAAAAACTTCGTGAGGCGTGTCGATCCTGAGTCGCCTGGATTGACGTCCGTGTGAGGCGCCGCAACGGCTGCCGCAAAAAAGGACGAAAATTATGCGATTTCTCTGCATTTACAAGCCCGGCACCCCGGAAACCAACACCCCCCCAACCGCCGAAGAGCAGCAGGCGATGGGTCAGCTGATCGGCGACATGGCCAAGGCCGG
>FSUE01000114.1_pt1 | contig 14509 bp, 9 predicted proteins | sample 1637031 | NCBI WGS metagenome assembly FSUE01 (sample SAMEA3914819, study PRJEB12502) | metagenome | biome: forest; material: soil | place: Canada | collected 2010-06-26 | depth 0.3 m | reverse complement strand
GGGGTTCCGTCGTCGCGCGTGGGTTCCGTCGTCGCGCGTGGGTTCCGTCGTCGCGCGTGGGTTCCGTCGTCGCGCGTGGGGTTTCGTCGTCGCGCGTGGGGTTCCGTCGTCGCGCGTGGGCTTTCGTCGTCGCGCGTGGGTTCGTCGTCGCGCGTGGGTTCCGTCGTCGCGTGCCGCGCATTGGCCAGCCAATGTGCGGCGGTGCCGCGAGCGCGCCCCGCCGGCCTCGGCTGGCCAACGTTCCGTCGTGCTGCGCGGGGCGAATCGGCGGTTCGGGTGGCGATTTCCTTTGACTGGTTTTTTGGAGCACAGCATCGCGTGAGCGGCGGGTTGTTGTTTGGTCGCGCGTCGTCGGCGCGGAGAGCAGCGTTGTTGAGTGTTCGCGAGCCAAGATGGTTTTGCGCTGGTTCGGAGCCCAACAGCGCACGAGGCGGCGGCTGAGGAGCTCGAAAATTCACGTGTTAGGTTGGAGGCATGAATCGGCGAGAATTCTGGGGTTTGTGGGCGATTTCGGACGTTGAGCTGGAGGCGACGCTGTGCGGGCTGCTGGGCGCAGGGGCGCGGGTGGAGGCACGCATCGTGGCGCATCTGGCGGAGGTGGAGAAGCGGCGGTTGCACTTGCTGGCGGGGTATCCGTCGCTTTACGACTATTGTCGCAAGCGCTTGGGCTTGAGCGAGTTCGAAGCGTTCACTCGAATTGCGGCGGCCCGGGTCGCCGGCAAGTACCCAGTGGTTTTCGAGATGCTCGAGCGACGCCAGCTGCACCTGACGGCGATCTGCGAGGTGCGCGAATTTTTGACCGTCGAGAATCATCGGGAATTGCTCGAAGTGGTTTCGGGCAAGACCAAGCTGCAGATTCGCGAAGTTTTGGCGCAACGCTTTCCGCAGGCTGACGTGCCGGCAAGGTTGCAGAAATTGCCCGCGCTCGAACCGCTGTCTCCCGGGCGGTACCTGCTGCAGCTCACGCTGAGCGCCGAGCAGAAAGCCAAGCTCGAGCAGGCACGCGATCTGCTCAGCCACGCAAATTCTAGCGGTGATCTTGCGATCGTGGTGGAGCGCGCGCTCGACCAGCTGATCTCGCGCCTCGAGAAGCGGCGTTTTGGCGGCGCGCGACCAGCGCAAGCCGCTGCTGAAGCTTCGGCCGCGACGAAAGAGCAAGCCCCCGCGCGCCGCAAGTCGGCCGGCGTAGGCCATGCTGGCGAACGGGCCCGTGCACCCCACCTGGCCAGCTCGTCGGAGCTGGTAGCCGAGGCGCGCGACGGCGGAGCCGATGGCAGCAAAGTGGCCGGCGCCATTGAATCCAAGGGCGAGCGGCGCAAACACATTGCGAGCGCGACGCGCCGAGACTTGCTGGCTCGGGGCGACGTGCGTTGCGGCTACGTCAGCCACGACGGACAACTCTGCGAAGGTCGCGCTTTCCTTCAACTGCATCATCGACGGGCGTGGGCGCACGGCGGTAGCGATACCGCCGACAACTTGGAGCTGCTGTGTGGTGCTCACAATCGCCTACTGGCTGAGCAAGCCTTCGGACGCCCCCACATCGAGGCCGCAATCGCCGCTCGGAAGCTCGAGGAACCCGCATGAACCTTGCCCAGCCAATGCGCTATGCGCGAAGAAGGGCAATGACGCTCGCCCGTCGTGACCTGGATCCGCAACGAGAGCTTCTGCGATTCAGGCTGCAGTTTGGCAGCCCCCAATGGTGCGACGAATCCTTGGCGCTCGCGCGCTCGCGCGCTCGCGTCTTGGTGGCGACAGACGTGAGGCCGAAAACCGGCCCTATCCCGGGGCGGCGTGACGAAACCGGCCCTATCCCGAGGGCGGCGTAACGCAGTACAACCGAGGCATGGCTTCGAAGCAGGCGACAGTCGATTTCATCTTGGAGCAGATGGCGGAGGCGGGTGACGTCTCGGCGCGCAAGATGTTCGGCGAGTACGGCGTTTACTGTGGCGGTAAGGTCGTGGCGCTGGTGTGTGACGATCAGTTGTTCGTGAAGCCGACGGTGGCGGGCCAGGCGTTCATCGGTAAGGTCACGGAAGGTTTGCCCTATCCGGGGGCAAAACCGTGGTTTTTGGTGACCGGCGGCCACTGGGAAAACGGCGATTGGCTCTCGGAGCTGATCCGCGTGACCGCGCGCGAGCTGCCGATGCCTGTGCGGCGGCGCAGTGTGAAGGAGAAGGTGAAGAAGAAAGCGAAAGCGAAGCCAAGCCCGAAGCCAAAAGGGAAAGCGCGGCAGCGCGACAGCGAAAGAAGCCGCCGCGCCGCGCCTGACAATTGACAAGTCGCCGAGCGTGCCGTAAACATGGGGTCACTATTGGGAGGCGCCGTATGAATATGTTCGCAAACAAGAGCTCATTTGGAGCCCGCGATTCCGGCGCTTACCTGTTGCTTTGCCGTCCCCGTATCGCCTCACCCGAAGTGAGCGGTCCGCGGCATAAGCGCCGTTGATCCGCTCCTAAATCCGATTCCGATGTCGATTCAGCTGCGCCGCAGCTGGGTCTACGGAGCCTAGCTCCGTATCGGATCCTGGTTTGGGATCGCTCGCCACCGCGTGGCGAGTTGGATCGACGTGCCGGAGCCAACGCCAACGCGCCGTGCAGCCCTCGGGCTCGCGCGCCGCCTCGGGGCTTGGTCGCCAGTCCGAACGAGACGCAACCACGCGCAGCCTCAGGGGCCGCGCTGAGCTCGCCGCGCCAACGCGGCCTTGTTTCTTCGCATTTTGCCGGTTTTTCCGGAGTTTTTGGCTTTTTCATCATGACCGCTGAGCAACGTTTCAACGACCGCGACATCATCGAGCGCTACACCGACCAGCCCGCGCGGCTGCCGGACGAGCTGCGTTCGAGCATCTGCTCGGACACCGAGCAGTTGTGCTTTTACGCCTTGGCCGATCTCGATCACGAGCTCGCCTTCCACCGAACCTGGATCGCCTTGACGACCAGCACGTTGGTGGTTGCCCAAGGGCGAACCAACGGCCGCAGCGAGCTGTTGCGGCTGCCGCGCGATGGGCTAGCAAAGGTCGAGCTGCTGCTGGGCCTGTCATGCCACTTGCTGCGCGTTTACGGCAAAACGACCGACGCGGTCGATGTGCAGCCGCTGGTCGAGCTGCGTTTCACGCATCGTCAACGCCGCAGCATGGAGGGCTTGGCGTTCTTGCTGGAGCAGGTCACGAACGGCATCGCGCTCGAAGCGCGCGACCCGGACGTGGCTTACCGCGAGAGCGTCGCCCAACCGATCCGTGAGGCGCAAGCGCTGGTGTCGACACAACGCATGGCGGTGGTTTGGCGCCTGCTCAGCTACCTGAAACCGTACAAAACTCGCGTCATTGGCGGCATGTCGGCGGCAATCTTGGTCACCTTGCTGGCGCTGATACCGCCGTATCTGACCGGCCACCTCGTCGACCGCGTGATTCGCCCGGTGCAAAACGGCGAGCTCAAGGCAGCTGACGTGGTGCACGTGGCGTGGCTCGCGGTGCTGGGCATCGCGGTCGTGCACGCGGTGAGTAAATTATGTGTCTGGCTCCGGCTGCGGTTGTTGGCCGTCGTCGGCGAGCTGGTGGCGCGCGACCTGCGCGACGAGCTGTTTGCTCACCTGCAGCAGCTGAGCATGAGCTTCTACTCACGCAAGAAGACCGGCTCCTTGATCACGCGCGTCAGCTCGGACACCGACCGGCTGTGGGAATTTCTGGCCTTCGGTGTCGTCGAGGTGTCACTGGCGCTGGTCTCGCTGCTCGCGCTATCGGCGGTGCTGATCTCGCTCGACCTGCGGCTTGGTCTGGTGATGGCGTTGCCGGTGCCGTTGATGTGCTTGGCAATTCACCTGCACGGCAATGGCATGCAGCGCATGTTCACGCGCGTCTGGCGCAAGTGGTCACGTTTGACCGACGTACTGTCCGACACCATCCCTGGCATGCGCGTGGTCAAAGCCTTCAACCAGGGCTCGCGCGAGCGTGGCCGTTTTAGCGAGCGCAACGCCGATGTGGTGCGCGAGTTCAACCGCGTTCACGCGTCTTGGACCGGTTTTTGGCCGGGTTTGATGCTGGCGCTGGAGGCAACGGTGTTGTGCGTGTGGGTGCTGGCGCTGCCACGCTTGCTCGGCACGGGCCACGCCTTCGGTCCAGCGCTGACGCTGGGCAAGTTCGTGTCGTTCCTGCTCTACACGACGATGTTCGTCTACCCGGTCGAGATCATGGGCCAGGTGGCGCGCATCATGCACCGCGCGACCAGCTCGGCGCATCGCGTGTTCGAAGTGCTCGATACGCAGCCGGAGGTCGTCGACGATCCGAACCCGGTGCGAATCGACAGCCTGCGCGGGCAGGTCGAATTCGAGCGCGTGACGTTCGCCTACGACGGCGTACGCCAAGTCATCAAAGGCTTGTCGTTCAAGGTCGAGCCGGGCGAGCTGATCGGCCTGGTCGGCCCTTCCGGCGGCGGTAAAACCACGCTGATCAACCTGCTGACGCGGTTCTACGACGTCAGCGGCGGGCGAATCTTGGTCGACGGCGTCGACTTGCGAAAGCTGGAGGGCGGGCGCTACCGCGAACAGGTCGGCATCGTGTTGCAAGAGCCTTACCTGTTCCAAGGCAGCGTGCTCGAGAACATCCGCTACGGCGCGCCCGACGCCAGCTTCGACGAAGTGATCGCCGCCGCGCGCGTCGCCAACGCGCACGACTTCATCTCGCGCTTGCCCCACGGCTACGATACCGTGGTCGGTGAGCGCGGGCACACCTTGTCCGGTGGTGAGCGGCAACGCGTGTCAATCGCGCGCGCAGTGCTGAAAAACCCTCGGATTCTGATCCTGGACGAAGCCACCAGCAGCGTGGACACCGAGACCGAACGCAAGATCCAAGAGGCGATGGACCGGCTGGTAGCCGGCCGCACCGTGTTCGCGATCGCGCATCGGCTCTCGACCCTGCGCAAAGCCAATCGCTTGCTGGTGATTCAAGACGGCAATTTGGCCGAGCTCGGCACGCACGCCGAGCTGTTGGCCAACCCGAACGGCATCTACACCAAGCTGCATCGGCTGCAACAGGACCTGCACGAAGCCGCGTAATCCAAACCCTGACGACGAAAGACCCGACCATGACCCAACAGCTTACTCGCGAGCCTAGCTCGCCGTACAACACCACTCCGCTCGCGACCGCACCCGCACCCAGCCTTGCGCCAGGCGTGGGCGGCGACGCGCTCGTGCTCGAGCGACGCCGCGATGGACGCCTGTGGGCGCTGCAAGCCGACCGGGCCGCGCCGGTCAAGCTGCGGCGCTGCTTCCCGTGGACGTTTCCGGACCGCTACATCTCGCTGCAAACCGACGACAACGTCGAGCTCGCGTTCGTCTCCGATCCGGAACAGCTCGATGCCGCATCGCAGTTAGCCCTGTCGCGCGCGCTGTCGGAAGCCGGCTTCGTCTTCTTGATCGAGCGCGTTTACTCGGTCGAAGAAGACTTCGAGCTGCGCTGCTTCAAGGTGGAGACACCGCAAGGTCCGCGCGCGTTCCAGACTGCGCTCGACGCCTGGCCGCGCGAAACTCCGGACGGCGGCCTATTGATCGAGGACGTGGCAGGCGACGTCTTCCGCATCGAAGACCCCGAATCACTCGACGCGCGCAGCCGCGAGCTAGTCTGGGAACTGGTCGACTAACCCCGATCCGAATCTGCTGGTCGGCGCGGCGCGCGGTTGTATCACGCCCGATCAGCCAACCCGCCTGGCAAGCTTGGCTTTCGGCAAGGCTTTCGCGAGCAGCGGAGCGGAACGTACTTGAGTACGTGAGCACCGCAGCGCAGCGAAAACGCAGCCCAAAGCCAAGATCGCCAGGCGGACCTAACCAGACGACACTACGACGCTATCACCCGCGAGTGATGAAGCTGCAGCGACCGGCGATGGGTTGGTAGAACGCATCGCCTTGGGCGAAACGCAGGTACTGCACGGCAATTTGCGTGGCGGGCAAGAAGCCGTAGGTCTGCATTTGGGTCCAGTCGAAGCTGCTGCACAGCTGAGGCTTGGCGCGAATTGCCGTGAGCAGCTCGCCCGACGCCCAATCCAGGGCGCGCGGATCGAAAGCTTGGCTGCTGATCGCGACCTGCATGAACAGCGGGATCGCACCGACGCCCGCGCCTTTGAGCAGCTCGCGCGCTGAATCGAGCGCCTTCAAGTTGCGCGTCAGGTTTTGGGTAGATTCGAGCTGTTTGCGCGCGAAAAATAGCTCCCAGAAACGCGCCGACGCGGCCTTGAAGCGCGGGTCGTACCAGGCCAGGGCGCGGAGCTTTTCATACAGCTCGTAGCTCTTCTGAATATCGGGGCTGCTGAGATCGGCACCTTTGGCGAGCAGCGCGTTCAGCTCTTCGATCATCCGCGCCGTGCCGGTCTCGAAGTCCTTCAGCGACGCCAGTGACAGCATGCCAACTTCCTGCGCCGGTTGGCCTTTCGGCCCGCGCACCCGCACCATGGCGTTGGCCGGCACGCCTACCCCGAACAACTGCTCACGCAGCTCGGCGTTCAGATTCACGCCCACGTAGCCGTACGCATCGGTGGTGCCGAGCGTGTGAATCGCGTTGCCAATCACCAGCGTGACCTCGACGTCGCGCGCGTACCCCTGGTCACATGGCACTTCGTCGGTCGCCGGCTTGGCGATTTGCACCGGGCCTTGATCGACGGAGCTGACCAGGTGGTCGCCGTTCCAAGTCTCGGTGCGTCGCGCTACGACATCGCTCGGGATCGAATCACAGCGCGCCGAGCGGTACAGGTGCAACCGCAGCTGGTCGAGCTCGGGTTCCGCCTCGAACGAATACATCGGGTTGTGCGGCGCCCCGTACGCCGTCGTCGAGCCTTGCGGTGTATCCACGACTTTGGTCGTCATCACCCCGCCGCCACAACCGACGAACGCACACAGAAGTCCAGCGACCCAGCCGTAAGCCAACTTTCCCATCGCCCGGAAGGTTAAGTCACGCTGCTGTGTCCGTCGAGCGACGCCCGAGTAAGTCCGCGCAGATTCGCGGTTTTTCCGCGGTGCTGACGGCGATTCACTTGCACTTGAGCGTGGCGAGCCCTCGACCGACGCCGGCCGCAGCGCGCAGGCCGTCGTGAATGCGGTCGCGCGCCCGACCCAACTCCTCGAAAAGAGCATGAGCTCATATATGAGCTCATAGCCCTCGACGGATGTGTGCTCACCGACGGCAGCTCGTGCCAGCGGCCGGAGCTTGGGCAGGTTCAGTCTTGACCGGTCGACGGCCGGGTCGCGCGAGTTTGCACGTCCTTGCGGTAGTTACCGGGCGTGCTCTTGGTGACCTTTTTGAAGCTGCGGATCAGGTGGTGTTGCGATTGGAAGCCGCAGGCTTGCGCGATCTGCTCGGCCGACAGCGTGGTCGTGCGCAGCAGCATCTTGGCGTGCTCGACGCGGATGTTGCGCAGGTAAACCAAGAACGACGTGCCGGTGGCTTGCTTGAAGATGCGGCTGAACGCGGGCACCGAGAAGCCGGCTTTACGTGCCACGCTGGTCAGTCGCAGCGGCTCGGCGAAGTTGTCTTTCAAGTACTGCAGGGTCGTATCGAGCCGCATGCTCTTCGGCCCTTCGAGCGCGCGCGAAGCAAACACGCTCAGGCGTGACAGCGCGTCTTTGAAGGTCTCGATCACGCGGTAAACGCTGGGCGCCTCTTCGATCTTTTGGCTCAAATCATCGGCCAAGTGCTCGGCGACCTCGTTGCGCAGCAGGTGCCGCTTCTGAATGTTCTTGATCAGCGTGAACAGCATCGACAAAAACTGGCTGCGCACGACCTCGATCCGCTCGGTCGACCAGACCAACACCAGCCGCACGTACTGATCGCTGGCCAGCTTGATCTCGTCCATGGCTACGCGATCGAACGCGTCCGACAAATCCGCCGCCGCGCGGTTGAGCAGCGAATAACGCATGCCCTCTTTGGTGGTGCCCTTCTCGTCGTAGAAAAGGATGTCTTTCTCGAGCTGCACGCACAAGTGCAGCGCCAAGACGGCGTCGTGGTGCGACGGGTACAACGGCTCTCCCGGCGGCAGCGTGCGCCCGATGCCGACCACGGTGTTGACGTCGAACGTCTCTTTGACGAACGCCTGCAGCTTCTGCGCGCGTTCGCGCAGCTCGAGCTTGGCGCGCGCCGCGCTCTTGCCGGGCGCCGCCGACGTGAGCACGGACACGCCGTAGTCACCCAGGCGATTGGCGCCGGTCTCCGGCATCTGGCTGGCGAAGCGGATGCACGCGCGCTGAATCTGCGCGTTTTTGACCATCGTCTGCACCGGGTCGAGCGTCTGATTCTTCGGGTACACCGGCATCAGGGTCATGTTCGTGGTCGGCAGCCGGCACACGCCCATCTCTTCGCTACGCCAGTCTTCGAGCTTGCCCTCGTGGTACCAGGGCGTGAGCAAGAACTTTTCCGAGCTGGTCGCGCGATCGACCCAGTCGTTGTTGGGCCAGGCGCGGTCGAACACCTCGCGCTTCAGCTTCTTCACCCGCTCGTGCAGCCGCACGTCGGCGTGATCGGTGCTGACCAGCTCCGAGAACAGCCCCAAGAACTCTTCGAGCGCCTTCAACACCGGCGCCTCGATCACCGGAATGCGCAGCGCCATGCGCACGAAGCGCATGAAGTCGGGGTTGGCACTGGCCGGCAATTGCCCGGTCAGCTCGCGCCAACGCCAGGCGATGCCGTCCCAATCCAACTCCTCGGTCAGGAACTGGCCACCGTAGAAGAACGTGCGCCCCTTCGGATCGGCCGGCAGCGCGTAGAAAAAATCGTTGAAGCCCATCAGCTCGCCGACGACGAAATCGCGATCGCGCCCGGCGCGTTTGAGCGACTCCCAGTAGTAGTCGTCGCGCTTGGCTTCTTTGCCGAAGTGAATTTCGAAATGGAACGGCTGAATCCGCCCGACCACCTCGTTGAGATCCATCCAGGTCAGGCCCTTCTTGCCGTCCCAGTGCAAGATCCAAAACGGCAGCTCTTGGTGCAGCCGCAGCAGGTTGTTGACCCAGTAGTAGTTGTTGATGCGCTCGAGCCAGTCACCTTTGACGCGCGGTTTTCCCAAGAGCCCGCGCGCCGGGTCTGCGCCTCCCACGGAGGAATCTTGATCAAGGGCTTCGTTTTTCATGGCTCAGAAACGCTTCTCTTCCGTGGTGGCACGGAGCAGCTGTCGGCAGGCAAAAAGGCCAAGGAACCGAGAAAGATTGGCCGCCTGGGAGCGATCGATTTGCTCAGAGGCGTACATGCTTTCAATCGTACCAACGGCCGGGCAATAGAAATGGACCGTTCTCTTCAATGCCGTGGACACTTCAGAACGGCTCACAAAGCCCCGCGCTTAAGGCTGTTCACTCGGAAGTGGCGGATTTCACTTATGTTTCCAAAGCCGCTGGCAGCCGCCCGAGGCGGCGCAGCTCCGCGTTGCCAGCCCAGTCACACCCGCTCGGCTAGCGCCCACCAACGCAGGTCACAGCCCGGAGTCGACCAGCGTGATCTCGTTCGCGTCGGGAGCTTTGTCGCCGTCGGCGTCGGTCCAGTCGTAGGCGTACCAAGCTTTGTTGAAGCTAGCCAGATCGGGCAAAACGACGCTTGTCACCAGATACGCGCCGGCGACGGTTCCGCTCAGCCACATGCCTTGGGCATTGAGCACCAGCGAGCCGCTGGCTGGGTCATGCATGAACTGAATGATGAACAGATCGTGCGAGTCGTGATCGCCCGCGATCGGCAGGCTCAGCACGACCTGGTCGTTGGCGCTCTTCGCGTACTGCCACTGTGTGGCCGTCGCCTTCCAGTAGAGCGGCGCGATCTTTTGGGCTTCCAGGTATCCCTCGAGGTTCTGAAAAAACGGTCCGCCTGCGACGACGAGCAATTCGTTGCTGCCCGAGACAGGCCTACCGGTGGTCAGGTTCAGCGCCTCGACGCTGTTTTGCTCGGCCTCGCTGAACGTTGGGGCGGACGGGCATTGCGCGCTGATTGCATGACCGATGGCGCGACTGGGGTCGTTGTCTCCTTCGGTCGGGTTCGTGCTGCTATCCAAGATCACGATCACCTTGGTCACGGTGCAAATGTTGGCGACCGTGGCGTCGTGACAGGTCGCTAACCCGCAAAACTGGCCGGCGTTGCAGGCGGTACCGCACGTGCCGCAGTGGTCGCCGTCGATCGACATGTCGGTGCAGTGCAGCGAACAGCAAGTGAGGCCGCCGTCGCAAGCCGCGGTCTGCCCTTCTTGGGCTTCGCTGCAGGCTGGTCCGCAGTGGCCGTTGCCGCACACCAGGCCGTCCACGCATTCGTCGTCGGTGATGCAATTTTTGCAGTTGTGGTCATCGCCGCAGATACCGCTGGCGCAGCTGGAGCCATCGGCCTTGCAGCCCGACGTGCAGTGATTGTCGGCGGTGCAGTAGTCACCCAGCGGGCAATGATCATTGGCTGGCAGGCAGTCGACACACGTGCCGTCCGCCAAGCAAAAGCCGCTCGCGCAGCCGGGGCACGCTGGCCCGTCTCCGCCTTGCCCTGCCGCGCCGCCATCTTGGCCGGCGCCTGCGTCCGTGGAGATCGGTTTGGTTCCACCCGCTCCACCCTTTCCGGCGCTTCCCCCGCCAGCTTTGCCGGCTTTGCCGGAGGCCCCGGCTTGAGTCGTCGAGCTACCGCCACCGCTCTTGCCGGCGGTACCAGCGCCGTCGGCGCCGCTCGCGTTCGTGCCGGCGTCGCCATTCGAGCCGTCAGGATGGTCTTTGACGGTGCAAGCCGAAGCCGCAGCAAGGCTGACCAACACGAGTGACGCGATCGTTCGCAGTGTGCCCGGCATCGAACGGTATCCTCCGAGCCGAAGCGTAGCTCGCCCTGACTCAATGTGGGATGGCCCGACCAAACTTCGAAAAGGTAACTACACGGGCCGAGCGCCAACCCTCCCAGGTTAGTGGGTAGGCGGGTAGGTGAATGCGGCATGCCGCCCCACATGCAGCACAACGACCCAGCTCAGTCCTGAAACTCAGCCGCCACCAACACCAAGTTCGCGTTGTAATAGATGTCGGGTTCGCTGACCGCCCACCAGCCCGGCGACATTTCGCGCGCGGCCAGAAAGCCGCCGTCCCACAGATCGCTCTGCTCGGCGTGCCACAAGCTATGTGGCGGCAAGCCCGAGCGCAGCGGTCGCTCGTTGTCCCAAAGCAGCGCCTTCGCGGGGGCACCAGGCGCCAGGAAACCCATCTCGGAGGCGTTCGGGCCGCCGAGCAAGTAGCCAGGAACGGGGCCTTTCACGCTGCCCCACTCGGTGTGATAGAGCCGCTCGGGGCCTTTGCCGATGCGCGTCACCATCGAATAGCCGTTCGGATTGCGTCCCAAGATCCAGTGCCATTGGTCGCGCAACGCCTCGCGCAGCCAGGTGCGCGAGGGATCGAGCTGGAGCGCGATCGCGAACTGGTAGGCCTTCTCGAGCAAGTTGGAGTTGTGCCCCCAGTAGTAGTCGCCCGGGGTCGACGCGCAGCGATAGCCGTCGAGCGTCTCGATTTGTGGGCGGGCCAGCTCGACGGCCGCCAACAGGCGGAGCTTGGCTTCGTTGCGCAGCGCGCTCGGGGTCTTGTCATCGAAAGCCAACCCGGTGAGGGCCCAGCGCGCTAGATCCGCCCACGCGCCATCGAAAAACTTTTTCGGCTGCGCCTCCGGATCTGCCAACAGCTGCTGTGCGCTGGTTAGCGCCGCGGGTAAGCGAAAGCTGCGCCAGACTTCGACCGCAGCCAGCAAGCGCGCGCCACCTTCCTGGTACTCGGTGCTGTCGTCCCACAGCGTCTGCCCGCTACCTTTGCCGTCGACCAGGATGCGCTCGGGGTGCTGCTCCAAGAAGCGCCACGCCGCGCGGCTGGCTTTCTCGCAGCGCGCGGCAAACGCCGCGTCCCATTTTTTGTACACGCGCGCCGCTACCGCCAACGCGCCGGCAGCCTTGGCGGTGCTGGCCGTGCCGATACCCGCGATCCAATGCGGTTTGCGATCGACGTCGGGCTTGCCCTCGTCCCAATCGAACACCGACTCGCGCGCGTGAAACGCGCCGCTGGTGAGCTCTTGCATCGACAACACCCAGGTCAGGCCCCACTTCGCTTCGTCCAAGATGTCGGGCACACCGTTGCCCGACTCGGGCAGGTTGCCGTCGCCGTCTTTGAACAGCTGCGGATGCCGCTCGTAGGTGTTGAGCAACGCCTGCGCGGTCGGCGCCGTCGTCGGCACGTATTGTGAGTAATTGCCGGCGTCGTGCCAGCCGGCTTCGACGTGCCAGCGGCGCTTTTTCTCCGGATAGTCGCCGTAGTCCCAGGCCACGTCAGCGTGCACGTGGCAAGCCGCGCCGCGCGTGAAGGTGTCGCCGTTCCAAGTCGCGTAGGGCGCGGCGAGCGCCGTACGGCAGCGCTGAAAGTAGAAGTGCTTGAGCGCGGCCCGCAGCGCCTCGCGATACAGACCAGCGCCCAACGCGAAGCTGTCGGACGTCATGCCCGCGCTTTCGATGACGTAGCGGCCGGGCGTTTTCAGAGCGCTGAAGTCGAGCTGCCACACCGCATCTTGCGATGAAGCATCTTTGCCCTTGTCGACGATGTCGGTCGGCTTGAACGTGTAGGCGACGTTGCCGGCAGCGTCCTTCACGACCGCGCCGCTCGGCGCCACGTTGACAATCGCCAGCTTGCGCCAGTCGAGCGGGTAGCCCACCGTGTCGACCTTGATCGCCGGCACGTTCTTGCCCGGCATGGCGGGCGCGGCCGACGCGACGGGCGCGGCCGACGCGACGGGCAGCGCCAAGGGCGCTACCACCGAAGCCCGTGGCACTGGCGCGGGCCGCGCTCCTGCGCCCTGGCAAGCGAGCGGTAAGCTAGCCAGCAGCAACGCCGCGCACGACGCAAAGCCGACCCAGCGACGTCGCACCAACATCGCTTCAGGGCGTGCCGGAAGCCCGCGCGAGCGTCAACCCAAGCCGCGCGCCCGTTTCCAAATCTTCTCATTCGAGGGGCGCATTTCTAAGCCGCGCCACCCGTCTGAAGCCTCGCCTGCTATATACAGAAATGCGCGCTGAAGGACCCGATCCGCTCAGCGAGCGTGTTCCCAACCGAGCATCCATGAGTCCCAAGAGTCAGTTCCTGAGCGAGATTTTGGAGCAACCGGCAGCGTTGCGACGCCTGCTTTCCGAAGGCCGCGAGCCCACCGCGCGCGCCGCCGCAAAGATCAAAGAGTTTGCGCCGGAATGGGCGCTGATCGCCGCGCGCGGTAGCTCCGACAACGCCGCGCGTTACGCCCAGTACCTGCTTGGCGCGCACAACGGCCTCGGCGTCGGTTTGGCCGTGCCTTCACTCATTTCATTGTACGGCGCCGCGCCGCGCATGGGTCGCGCCGCCGTGCTCGGCATCAGCCAGTCGGGGCAATCACCGGACATCGTCGGCGTGCTCAGCACGGCCGCCAAGCAGGGCGCGGTCACGATCGCGGTCACCAACGACCCGACGTCACCGCTGGCGAAGGCTGCGTCCGCCACCCTGCCGTTGTTCGCCGGTGAAGAAAAGGCCGTCGCCGCAACCAAGACCTACACCACGGAGCTGTTCGCGCTCGCCATGTTGTCGGCTGCGCTCGAAGGCAACAGCGCGCGCCAGGCCACGCTCGAGCAGGTCCCCGGTTACGTCGAGCAGGTGATCGCTTCGGTCGAGCCCCACGTCGCACGAGCCGCGCAAGGCTTCGCTGACGCCGGCAAGCTGGTCGTGCTGGGTCGCGGCTTCAACTACTCCACGGCGTTCGAGGTCGCGCTCAAGATCAAAGAGACGTGCTACTTCATCGCCGAGCCGTACTCGGTGGCCGATTTGCTGCACGGGCCGGTGGCGATGATCGACGAGCATTTTCCGGTAATCGTCGTCGCGCCCAGCGGCCCCACCCAAGCCGACGTGCCGGCGTTGTTCGACCTGTTGCAGAAGCGCGGCGCACGCACGCTGGCGATCTCGGATCGCAGCGACGTGCTGGCGCGCGCGCAATTCGGCCTAAAATTGCCGAGCGACGTGCCAGAGTGGGTGTCGCCGATCGTCGCGGTAGTGGCGGGCCAGCTGTTCGCCCACGCGCTGTGTCTGGCCACCGGCCAAGATCCCGACAAGCCGCGCGGCCTGTCCAAAGTCACGCTCACGCACTAGCCTCCGCCCATTTCGTTAGCTCCCACGTGCCCGTGCCCGTGCCCGAAAGAGCCGCATGACGACTTCGAGCGCCTCTTACAGATTCGGTAGGCCTGGCCTGCGCGGGCAGCTGCCCGCGGCGCGCGCGGGCGGCTGCCCGCGCCAGGAACTACGGCCTATCACGCACGCCTACGATTTCGGGCACGGGCACGTTTACGGGGTTGAAGCAGCAGCTCATCGATGCTGATCCAAGAGCTCGAGCACGTCGCGCTGGCCAGCGACGCACCCCACACCTGGCTCGAGCTGGACGGCCTCAACTACCGCGCGAACCTGTTCGTGAACGGCGCGCTCGTGCGCGACGCTGCCGAGCTGGTCGGCGCCTATCGGGCCTTCGACCTGTTGCTCGACGACTACTTGGTCC
>FSUE01000611.1_pt1 | contig 14566 bp, 11 predicted proteins | sample 1637031 | NCBI WGS metagenome assembly FSUE01 (sample SAMEA3914819, study PRJEB12502) | metagenome | biome: forest; material: soil | place: Canada | collected 2010-06-26 | depth 0.3 m | reverse complement strand
GTGCGAAGCCGCGCGAAAGCTCCCTCGAGATTGACCCGGGCCCTCGGGTAGCCCTACGATGGGTGGTCGATTTCCGCGAAGTTCAACGGATTTTTGGTGAGCCTCAGTACCTTTGCTGCCGCCCAGATACTGCGCGCCCTGCCGCGCGTCCACATCAGCCGGGCCGTCGGTCGCCTGTGTGATCAGCCGATTCCAAGCGGCTTCGCACGCGCTGTCGAACGTGCCTACTGCCGCGCCTACCAAGTGAACATGGACGAAGCGGAGGGCCACCTCGGCTCGTACCCGAGCTTCGACGCCTTCTTCACTCGGCCCCTGCGCAAGGGAGCTCGGCGCATCAGTCCCGACCCGGTCGTGAGCCCCGCCGACGGCAAGCTCTCGTGCCTGGGGCGCATCGACACCGGCGCGCAAATCCACGTCAAGGGCCAGCTGTACGAGGCGGGCGAGCTGATCGGCGACGAACGCGATGCGCGCCGCTACTCCGGCGGTCAATTCGCGGTCGTCTACTTGGCGCCGGGCGACTACCACCGCGTTCATTCGCCGGTCGACGGCAAGGTCAGCCTGTTGCGCGGCATTCCGGGCGACCTGTATCCGGTCAACAGTATCGGCGAGCGCTACGTGCCGCAGCTGTTCGTCCGCAACAACCGTGTCGCGATCGTCATCGATACCGAGACGCTCGGCCGCGTCACGGTGGTGATGGTCGGCGCAACGATTGTCGGTCGCATCAGTGTCAGCGCGCTCGACGCGCCGGCCGTGCCACCGGGTCCCCACGTCATCGACCCGGGCTTTCAAGTCGCGCGTGGCGACGAGATTGGCATGTTTCACCTGGGCTCCACCGCCGTCGTGCTATTCGAGCCGGGGCTGACCCTGACGCGTGCGACGGGGGTCGTGCGCCTGGGACAATCGCTGGTTTCCGCATCATGAGCGAGGCTTCGGACGACGGGCATTTGGCAGCCGAAGACCAGGCCGTTCCGCCTGCTGCCGTGGACCCGTTGTCCGACGCAGATGACGTGGAAGTCGTCGCGCAAGCGCCGGAACCCGAGCCGGCGACCGCGCCGCGTCACGATTCGGTGCTGCCCACCTCGCGCAAGCTGGCGCCTCCGCCCAAGCCGAAGCGAGACTCCAATCAACCCGGCTCGAGCCCGCCTCCGGCTAGCGAAGCCGCGCTGAACATCGGCTCGCTGAAGGCGCCGAGCACGCCGTCGATCTCCTTTCAGGACGCGTCCATGTCTTCACGAGACGCGGTTGCGGCGGCGCTCACCGGCAGTGACTCGTTGCGCGCGATCGGCGAGGCGCTGGCAAAAGACGCGGGTGCCTTCAGCACCAGCGAAGCCGCGACCGGCAGCCGCCCGCCGGTGCCGCGTCCGCGCTCGCAGCCGGCCATGAACGCGATCGCCGGCGACGCGCCGAACAGCGGTATGCCTGAGACGCGACCGTCGCAAGAGCTGCTGCGGCCCCGTTCGCCGAGCGAGCCGCCGCGGCCGCGCGACAAGGTGCCGACGGTTCCGGATGAACCGGCGCCGTCGACGGCTGCGCCCAAATCCACGGCGATCTTCGCGCAGCGGATCATTCGGGTCGGCACGCATTCGGAACGGCCACCAGCGCCGCCAGCAGCGCCGCCGCCAGCAGCTGCGCCCGTAGATTTGGACAGCACGCTCGAAGCTGCGCCGGAACCGCGTCCGGCACCGGTGGTCACGGCTCGAACGCCGTCACCCGTGCCGCCGCCGCCGCCGCATGTGCTCGCAGCGCTCGCGGTCGATGTTCCAGTCGACGAGGCGCCGCCCGAGATCCCGGTCACTCACGACGACCTCGACGAAGACACGCCGACCGCGCCGTCGGCGTCGGTCGCGCCGCTCGAAACCCCGCCGCCTCCGCCACTGCTGAGCGCGCCGTCCATCCCGGACGAACCGACGCCCGCGCCACCGGGTTTCGCGGCGGCTGAAGCCGCGGCCCAAGCCGAAGCGCTCGCACCCGAAGACGTCGCGCCCGATTCGGCCGATCGCATCCCGGTCGAAGAGTTGTCGCGCGAAGATTCGCCGTCGCTTCCGCCGGAAGAGATGACGCCGATGATGCCGCCACCCGCGCCGTCGGGTCGCCCTGAGGCCAAGCCGCAACCGCCTCCGCCGCCAAAGCGCCCGGCACCTGCTGCCGAGCCGGCTGCCGCGGCGCCCGCAGTCGAGCCAACGGCGCGCGAAATTACCTCGCCCGATGGCGAAAAGAAGAAGTCGAAGCAGAAGCGCGCGTGGTGGGAAGAGCTCTTCAGCGAAGACTTCGTGCGCGCCAATTGGAAGGTGAGCGACGAGCAGATCAAGCGCGAGGTGACGTTCGTCGAAGAGAGCTTGGGCGTCGCGCCCGGCGGCGTCGTGCTCGACCTGGGCTGCGGCTCCGGGCAGCACGCGGTCGAGCTGGCCAGCCGTGGCTACGGCGTCGTCGGCTACGATCTGTCGCTGTACCAGCTGGCGCTGGCCGCCGACATCGCCCAAGAGCGCTCGCAGAAGCTCAATTTCCTGCAGGGTGACATGCGTGAGATGGCGTTCGAGGAGATGTTCGACGGCATCTTCTGCTGGAACACCAGCTTCGGCTACTTCGAGGAAGACAAGAATTTCTCGGTCGCCGAGCGCGCCTTCCGGGCGCTCCGTCCCGGCGGCATGTTCCTCGTCGATGTCATCAACCGCGACTTCGTCGCCGCGCACACGCCCAGCTCGGTATGGTTCGAGGGCGACTCCTGCGTGTGCATGGATGACGCCGTGATCGACTATTTCACCAGCCGGCTACGCGTGAAGCGCTCGGTGATCTTGGACGACGGCCGCACGCGCGAGTGCACCTACTCAGTCCGGCTCTACTCGTTCCACGAGCTCGGCAAACTGCTGCACGAAGTCGGCTTCCGCGTCACCGAAGTCAGCGGCCACCCGGCAACTCCCGGCGTCTTCCTCGGCCAAGCCTCGCCCCGCATCCTGATGCTCGCGCAGAGGCCGTAGGGTAGGCCTGGCCTGGCCGCCCAGCTGGGCGGCAAAGCCATACGTCTCCGTTGCCCTAGCAACGTAGCGACTCGGATTTCACAGGGAGGATGGGAGGACGGGAGGTCCGCGAGGTTTTTGGGCGCAGTATCGCAACGTCGCGTTCGTCGTCGTGTGTCATCGATGCGTAAAGGGCGATACGCATCTCACGTGTCGACGCAGGGCATCATCTGATTGGCGCCAAAAATTCTCGCCTCGCGGACCTCCCATCCTCCCGTCCTCCCTGTAAAATCTGGGAGTCTGACGGAGTCGAACGATTACTTGGAGAGCTCGGCGATGGCGGCCGTGATCGCGTCGGGGGGTAGGGTGCCGCTGCGCCAGGGGGGCATGCGCTTGACGGAGCCTTCGGGTTCTTGGATGCGCTGGACGGCGATTTGCTTTTCGTCGGCGCTCATTGCGTCCAGCTTCAGCACGTCGAAGTTGCTACGGCCAATTTCCGGATTGGCGCGGCCGTCGTGGCAGCGTGAGCACATTTGCACCAGCACGCTCTTACCGTCGGCCCCCGGCTTTGGCACGAAGCTCAGCTTCTCGATCGCGTCGGCCGAGAAGACGTCGCGAATGTCGACCAGCGTGTCGCGCCCAGCCATGCCGGCCACCACGTTTTTGTACGACTGCGTCGCGGCGGTGCGCTTGGCCTCGTCGGTCACGTCAGCCAGCGGGTAGGGCACCGTGATGGCTTGGCCTTGCGCGGACAGCGTCCATTGCGCAAGCCAGGTTGGGCTGGGTTGGCCGGCTTTGGCCTCGGCTTCGATGCGCGGGTCGAACGCGTTCGGCTGGTCGCCGAAGCCTTCGGCGCGCAGCAGCGCCTCGAGCTGCGCGCCGCTGCCGTCGTCGAGCGCGTTTTGAATCGTGGCGACCGGTACGCCGCCGTACTGCTTGTCGCCAGCGTGAATGTCCGCAAACTGGGCAGTCAAGACGCGATCCGAGTCGGTGCGCTGCACGAAGCGTTGCGGGAACCAGTGCAGCCAAGGGCTGGACAGCTCCTGCATGCGCAAGATCTTCTTCGTTCCGAAGCCGGCCGGGCGATGGCACGCCAGGCAGTCGACGGACGTGTTCTCGAGATCGGTCTCGGCGTAGATGCTGTACGCGGTCCAGTTGTGCTCGACCTCTTCGGTCAGCTTGCTGGCCAGATCGCAATTGCCCGCGTAGTCGCAGCTTTGCTCGAACGTGAGCAGGTAAAAATTGGGCTCGCCGCTCATTGGATCGCGGCTCGTGACCTCGACGAAGCGCTCGCCGCGCACGAAGCCGACGATCGTAAAGTCGTCCTGCTGCTCCAGCGTCGGCGCCACGCGCGGGAAGATCACGATCCGCGGATTCAGCGCCGACACGCTCTTGGCGACCAGCGACGTGGAGTTGCCGTTGAGCGCGAACGCGCGATCTTGATCGAGCCCGACCAGCCGCAACAACCCGGCCAGATCGGCAATGTTGGGCCGCACCTCGCCGCAAATACGCTTGAAAAACGCGTCATTTCGCGGAGTTGTACACAGCTTTTCGTACTGCTTTTCGCGCGACGGCAAAATGCCGAGCTCGGGATCCGGCGTTGCCACGGCTGGCAGGTTCGTCCAGCTGGGCGCCGGCTCGATGCCACCGGCGCCGCCGCTGCCGCCGCCACCGCCCGAACCACCGCTACCCGCCATTGTACCCGCAGTGCCAGCCGCGGCCGGGTTCACCGGGTGCGTGTCGGGCGAGCTGCAGGCGATGGCTCCGAGCACGAACGCTGCCGTCACAGCGACATGCTTCATCGGGCAGCTCCGCTCCGCGACGCCATGCGGCGGCGCCTGCGGTAGGAAACCAACAGCGGCGCCAGCAATAGCCACGACGCTGCGCTTGAATCGCTGCCGGTGACCAGCGTGCAATGGCAGCTGCTGGCGGGTTTGCTGGTGGGTGGAACCGCACCAGCCGTGCCGGCGGTTCCGCCCATCGGCAGCATCGTGTCACCGCCGGTACCACCCGTGCCACCCATGCCTGCTGTGCCACCCACGGGCAGCTCCGGCTCGAACGGCAGCCGGCGCAGCTTTTGATCGCCGTCGATCTGCTGCAGAAACGCGACTAGCTGGTCAATCTGCTGCGGGTTGAGCGAGCTGGTGAAGCCGTGTTGGTCGTTGGCGTTGGCGGTGGTGAGGACGTCCTTCAATGTCGCCGCCGAGCCGTCGTGTAGGTACGGCGGTGACTCCCAGACGCCCAGCAAGGTCGGCGTATCGAGCCCCAGCAGCGGCCCGCCGTCGCGCATGCCCGAGGTTGGCTTGAGCGTACCGACGTCGTGCAGGCGCCCGCGTGCGCTGTCGGTGAAGTCGGGTCCCGAGTGGCAAAAGTCGCAACCCAGCTTGCCGAACAGTTGCTGGCCAGCCAAGCCATCCGCCGTCATCGAGCCGTCCGGGTTGCGGAAGGGACTCGGATTGACGTGATCGAGCGTGGCCAGGTATGCCGCGACGCCGTCGAGCTCTTTGCTCAGGCCCTTCTTAGGGTCGCCCAGTGCCATAGCGTGCGTGCCTTGTGCCAGGGCGTCATTGGCGATGAAACCGCGCCCCAAGAACAAGCCGCGGATTTCTTGTTCGAAGTCTTGCACCTCGTCGAAGGCACCGCTCCACAGCAGGTTGCCCTGGCCGGTGCCGCGGTGACCGCGCAGTGAGATTGTGTTGCGGAAGCCTTCGCCGCGGCTCGTGAAATCGTAAACTTGGCCGTCGTCACCGCCGTCGAGGTGGCAGGTAATGCAGGTCAGATAGCCCTGGATCGTCATCCGGGCGTCGTCCGAGCTGCTGAAGACTTGCTTGCCGAGCAACACCTCGGGCGGCAGCTTCTCGGTCGCCACGACGGGGATGTCGGTGACGCGCTTCGACTTGATGTCGGACGAATCGAGGATGCTGCCGACGTCGTAGACCACGACGCTGCGCTCCATCGAGCCTTGGACGAATAACTGATTTTTCGGTCCGAGCACGGTGCCGCGCGGCGCCAGGCCGGCGTTGGTCAACAGCGTCCGTTGCTTCGAGGGCTCGTAGACGTCCCGCACCTCGACGGCGTTCGTGCCGGTCAGCGTGGTGAACGCATAGTCGCCGAACGGGCTGAATTCGACGAACGTCGGCAGGTCGCGGTCATCGTTGTCGATGCGCCGCTCCTGGTGCTCGACCTGCTCCGACAGGTCGAGTATCGAAATCATCGGCCGAACGGTGTTGTCTTGACTCAGCGGCAGATTGACGGCGCCCTCACCAGTGCGGGCCAAGCCCCGGAAGATGTCGTCCTTCTTGGCGGGAATCCAAGCTTCACGCGCGTCCGGCGTCAGGCCGACCGAGAACAAGAAGTTGGGCAGGCCGCGGCCCTTCTGGTCGCCTTCTTCGGTCGTGGTGTCGGGCGTGAGCAGGTAGCGATTGGTGATCGCTAGCTTCGGCCCGTCGACCTCGACGACCTCGCCACCCTGCGGACCGGAGATGAAGCGCGTCACGAACACGCGCTTACCATCGGCAGTTACCGAGACACCGCGCGCTGACGACCCAATCACGACCTCGCCCAACACCATGCCGGTTGCGGGGTCGAGCTTGAGCAGCTTGCCGAGGGCCATCAAGGTGACGTAAGCGGCGTCACCGGTCGGGCTCATGACCAAGCCGATCGGCTGCGACGCGTACGGCAAACGAAAGCCGCGCTCGACCTGAAATGTGTCTGGATTGACGATCGCGATCGCGTAGTCGTCGCGATGTAGCACCCACAACTTACCGTCGGGTGCCAGCGCAAGAGCTTCCGGATCCTGGTAGACAGCGAGCTCGCCGACCTTGGTCAGCGCCATTGGATCGATCGAGCTTATCGTGTCGTTGTCTTGATTGACGTTGTAGATGCGGTTGCGCGGAGCATCGTAGACAATCGTCGTCGAGGTGTTCGGCCGTTTCTCCGTCACCGGATAGTGCACTAGGTGGGTGAACGGATCGCTGCTGGTGGTGCTCGAGTCGTCACGCACCGCCACCGCCACGGTGTAGTGACCGGGCTTCGAGAAAACGTAGTCAATCGAGGGCCGCGCGAGCTCGAAGTCGGTGACCACCTCGTCGCCGATCATCCAGCGATACTTCGGTTCACCGACCGCGTCAGCGACCTTCACGCTGAACGTATACCTGTCACCGACGAGCGACGGCTCGGTCGTCGTTACCGCGGCGGTAATGGCCAACGCCGGCGCCGTCCACGCCGCCACTGCGAGGACGGTGCCGACCAAGAACTTGGAGAGATGCACCGTCCGCACAGTTTGCTCGACAGACTAGGGGCGCGCCACGCCCAAACTTCACGTCACTTGGTGGTGAACGTCGACTTGAAATCTTCGGCGATGGCGTTACCGACCAGGTCGGTGACGCCGCCCTTCGGCAGCACGACTTCGTAGGTGGTCGCGGGCTGCAGGTCTTCGTTCGGGGAGAAGTTGATCACGCCCATGCGGCTGCCCCAGGTGCCCTTGAGCGGCTCGCCACCCATCGGGCGGACGATGAAGCTGGCTGCGTTCACCGTCACGAACTCGATGTTGTCGGTGAGCGAGATGCCGATCCGGCTCTTGACCGACTGACCCGTCGTCTTGTCCTTCGGGATGACGGTGTCGACGATCGGCGCCATCTTGTCTGGATCTGCCGCCCATTGAGCGATGACGGTGCCGGCGTACGGCTCTTGGTCGTCACCCAGCACCAGCAGGTTGCCGATCATGATCGAGAACTGGTCGTCATTGACGCCGCCGAGGTCGAGACGACCCCAGACGGTGCTCTGCTTGATGATGCCCTTGGCGGGGTCGGTCACGTCGTAGACGGTGGCGCCGCCGTCAGGACGGAGCCGACCGAGGAACAAATGGTTGTCGCCGAAGCTGAGGTACTCGCTACCCGGCGTGGTGACCGAGCTGAGCGGCATGTCAGCTTTGCCGATGTTGTACGGATCGGTCAGCACGTCCCACGCGCGCAGCGGCGACTGCAGGAACACGTAGTGCCTGTAGAACTGTCCGATGTAGCTCTTGGCAGGCTTGATCGACGTCATGTACACGGGATTCAGCGGATCGCTGATGTCCATCGTGGCGATGCCGCCGTTCTCTTTCGGCGTCGTGATCACGAGCACGTTGCCGATCGCATCCAACGGACCGGCGCTGACCGTGCCGAACTTGGACGTCGGCAGCTGCTTGGCGACCGTCACGTGCAGCGGATCATGCGCGTCGAGGATGAACAGGCCTTGATCGGTACCGCCGACGTAAATGTAGTTACCCTGCCAGCTCAGGCCCCAGACTGCGGCGGTGAAATCACCGTAGTTGATGCCGTCGAGCTTGATTTGACTGATGTGTTTGACAGCGGTTTGATCGGTGACGTCCCAGATATCGACGCCGTGGCCACCGGTGGTGACCTCATAGAAGGTGTTGCCGTAGCGGCCGTACGAAACGGTGTGCGACTCGGCTTCGCCCTCGTTCTTCGGCGGGCCGGCGGTGGGCTCGCGATTGGGCGTGAGGTACTCGGTCATCTGCTTCGGCTTGGCCGGATCCGTGATGTCCCAGAACCAGAACTCCTCGTTGCCGTTCAGATTGAGGTAGCCGTTCAACACCGTCGGCTGATTGTGATGGTGCAGGCTGTCCATCGTCGGCGAGACGATGTCCTTCTTCCACTGATCACGCGGCACATCGACGTTGGCAGGATCGCGCGCGATGTTCGGCAGCTTGCCCTTCGGTCGATCGAACGTCGCAGGGGCCGCGCCACCGCTGCCGCCTGAGCCTGCACCACCAGCCACGGTGCCGCCGGTGCCGGCGCTACCAGCGGTCGCGCTGGTGCCTGCCGTCGCGGTTTCGCTACCGCCCGATGCCATACCGGCAGTCGAGCCGCCCGCGCCGGTGATGCCCGCCGTCGAGCTGCTGCCCGACACGCCAGCCGCGACGCCGGCGGTGCCGCCGTTGTTCGGCAGGCTGGTGCCGGCTTCCGAGCAAGCCGCGACCAACGCTGCGCAGCCGACGAAATACAGTGGAAACGCTCGCATTTTGACGGTTCTCATCCCAACTCCTGCTGCAACGGCGCCGAAGTGCGGCCTCGAGAAAAGAAGATACCTGCGGTCACGGCGATGTCCAAACAAAATAGAACAAAAGAATCGATTTTCTAGAAACTAGAATAAAAATTCTAAGTCGTTCAAGCGCCGCGTTTTCAGCCCTGCGGGTGATTCAGCTGCACTTCCATGGACCTTCGCGCGCCGCACGAGTGATGCGGTGAATGTGCGACACGCGGCCATGCGCCGCGACGTTTCATCGCGGATAGCTCACAGATTCCGCGCTTAGAACGTGAGCTCGCTGACTGCCGCGACGCGACAAATTGGCTGTGAAAAACCACACCTCTACTTCAAGTACGTCAAGCAGCGCATGGCGCTAGTCGCACGCGACCTTCAGCCCGCCGTCTTCCTCACGGCACTTGCAGCTGGCGCCCAACACGCGAGTCACGCAGCCGCAGCTGGGCTTTTCCGCGCACTCCGCTAGCCAACTGCACGCGCCGCCGCCGCTGACTTTCTCGTCGCAATACCAGCCGGCGGGGCAGATGCCGCTACCGCACTTGCTGCAAGTGCCATCGTCGCAATTCGGTCCCTTCGACTTCTCGGACGGCGCGCTGCTCGCGCTCGACGACTCCTCGTTGTCGCCACTGTCACTCTTGCTGGCGTGCTCGCTCGAGTCGGAGCCGTGCTCAGCGTCCGCTGCCGACTTGGAGCCGCTACCGGTCGCGGTATCGCCGCCACATTGAGCGAGCGTCAGAACCAGGCCCAAGCACCCGAGGCAGCTGAAGAAAGCGCGCATTCTGGCCTCGGTATACGTCCCGTGGCTCTGGGGGTACAACACCCAGGTGGATCCGGCTGACGCCGTGCGGGAGCTCTTGCCCGGGATTTCCTCCAGTAAGGGGGCGGTCGATCGGGCGGCGGCGGGGCGTGATGCCTGGCCACGCCACCTGATCGAGGAGGCGCGCGGTCCGCAGCGCCGCCCGGAGCCGGCGGTCGTGGTGTGGCCCGAATCTCCGGAGCAGGTCGAGGCGATCGTGGCACTGGCGCGCCGTGAGGGCATCAGCTTGGTCCCGTATGGAGCCGGCAGTGGCGTGTGCGGCGCCGTGCGGCCCAGCCAGCGCTCGATCGTCGTCGATACCAAGCGGCTGACGGGCGTGCGCGTGCTGCCGGACGAAGGCGCAGTCGACGTTCAAGCTGGCGTGCTCGGCGTGGATCTGGAGGCTGCGCTCGAACGCCAAGGGCTCACGGTCGGCCATTTCCCGTCGAGCATCCTGTGCTCCACCGTCGGCGGTTGGCTGGCGGCGCGCGGCGCCGGCCAGTGCTCGAGCCGTTACGGCAAGATCGAGGACATGGTGCAGAGCGCCGACTGTGTGCTCGGAACCGGTCAGCGCGTGCGGCTCACACGGCGTTTCGGCGGGCCCAATCCGCTCGACTTGATGATCGGCTCGGAGGGCACGCTCGGCTTGATCACGAGCGCGCGTTTGCGGCTGCATGCGGCGCCGCGAGCGCGTGCGTTTGCAGCCTTTCGCATGCCCAGCTTCGAGCTCGGCGCCGAGGCGATGCGAAGCGTGATGCAAGCCGGCCTGCGACCGGCGGTGATGCGCTTGTACGATCCGATCGACTCGTACCTGCTCCGCCGCGGCAAAGTGGCGGACGAGCGGGGGCGAGAGCCGCAAAGCTCGGGCGTTCCGCGCGGATTTTGGCTGCGCGCCGCGTTGGGGTCACCGCGGGCATTGAACGGCGCGATCGCTGGCTTCGAACGCTTCGTCAGCGGCTCGGCGACGCTGATCTTGATCTTCGAGGGCGAGTCGCACCAAGCCACCGGCGACCTGGAGCGAGCCGAGCGTTTGCTGCGCGGGCTGGGCGGCGCAAGCTTGGGTGAAGGGCCAGCGCGCGCCTGGCTCGCGCACCGCTACTCCGTCAGCTATCGGCAGTCGAAGGTGTTTCAGCAGGGCGCGTTCAACGACACGCTCGAGGTCGCCACCACGTGGGCCAGGTTGGCGCACGTCTACGCGGCCGTGCGCAGCGCAGCCGGCGCCCACGCGCTCGTGCTGGCGCATCTGTCACACGCGTACCCGGACGGTTGCAGCATCTACTTTACGTTGGTGGCTACCCGCGCAGGCGATGCGTTGGCTCGCTACGACGCGCTGCTCGACGCGGCGCTCGGCGCGGCGCTGGCCGAGGGCGCGAGCTTGAGCCACCACCACGGAGTCGGGGCGAGTAAAGCGCATTGGCTCGACGCCGAGCTGGGCGGAGGGCTGGCTACCTTGCGCCGGCTGCGGCGCGCTTGGGACCCGGATTCGTTGCTGAATCCGAGCACCTTCGAGCCGTTGCGCGAGGCGCCGCCGCAGCGCGTTCGTGAGCCTTTGCCCGGCATCGATGCGGTTTCGGGCATCGCCACGTATCCGGCCGACACCAGCCTGAGCGAGCTCGAGAGCGCGGCGCAGGCCAAGGGCTTCAGCTTGGGATTGTGCGGGCCAGCGCTGGCGCTCACGCTGGGTGAATTCATCGACGCCGGCTTGCCCGGTTTGCCGGATCCGTTCGCCGACCCGGTGCGCGGCAACGTCTGCGGTCTCGAAGCGCGTGGCCCGGTCGCGAGCTTTCGTTTGCTAGCGGCACCGCGTCGCGCCAGCGGTCCGAGCTTGGCCGCGCTGTGCGTCGGCGCGGGTGGCGCGATCGCGCGCGTCGAAAGGGCGTCGATGGCGCTGGTGCGTCGCGATGCCGCAGTGGTGCCCGCGTTGCCGGCAAGCTCTCCGCCTTTGTCTGACGCCGAGGCGGCTGCGTGGCAGCGCGTCGTCGACGTGTTTCGCGCGCGCTGAAAAAACGCGCGCAACCAGCCGCGGCTCGGACCGAACGGGTGATGTGGTACCCTGCAATGGTCATGGCGTTGCCCTACTCCGACGGCGCACTCCGCGAGGCGCGAGCTCAGCGTCGCTACTTGCGACCCCCGCGCCCGCTGGTCTTTCCCACGAGCTTGAAGGTGCCTGAGACGCGGTGGCACTTCGAGCTGCGCACGGCATTGTTCCAGATGCTGCAGGCGGCGTTCGGCGAGTACGCAGTGATTGGCTCCGACCAGTTCCTGTACTGGGAGCCAGCCAATCCTCGAGCGTGCTGCTCACCCGACGTCATGGTGCGCTTCGGCGAGCCTGATGCACCGTTCGATTCTTGGAAGGTCTGGCAGCGCGGCGCCCCGCAGTTGGCAATCGAGCTCGTCAGCGTTGCGGACGCCTCGGTTAGCTCGTGGTCCGAGAAGCTCGAGCGTTACCATCACGTCGGCCTGGCCGAGCTCGTGCGCTTCGATGCCGATGATCACGCGGCGCCGCTGCGCTTGTGGGACAACGTCGACGGGGACTTGGTCGAGCGTGATCCGGCTGCGGCGGGCTTTGCGCGCAGCGATGTGTTGCAAGGGTTCTGGGTCATCGTGCGCGATCCGGAGCGCGGCCTATGGTTGCGGCTAGCGCGCGACGAGGCCGGCCGGGACTTGTACTTGACACCGGCCGAACAGGCACGGGTCGAGCGCGTGCATGCCGAAAACGAACGCGCGCATGCCGAAAACGGACGCGCGCGCGCCGAAAGCAAGCTGGCCGAGCTCGAGGCCGAGCTGGCACGTCTCAAGGCCGAGCGTTAGCGGTCCCCGCGCAGGCGCGACAGCGCGCGGCGGTCGGCCTTGGTAGGGCGACCCGCGCCGCGTTCACGCACGGCGACCCGCTCTTCCTTGGGTGGCGGGGGCGGCGAATGATCGTCGTACAACAGCTGCGCCAACGCCGCCGAAAGGCGTTTTTCGGCCAGGCCTTTGACGACGAAGATGCTGGTGCCGCGCGGCCCGAAGGCGCGCACCTCGTCGCCGATTTTCACCGGTTGGCTCGCCTTGACCTGCACGTCGTTGATGCGCACGTGGCCGGCTTCGCAGGCAGCTTGCGCCAGCGTGCGCGACTTGAAAACGCGCGTCGCCGTGAGCCAGCGGTCGATGCGGATCTGTTCGGCGACGATGCCCATGGGCGGCGGTAACTTAAGCATGTTCTCGTTGGCGCGACCAAAACCGTGCGCTGGGTGCTCCGGCGTGTTTGCATGGCCCGGCCATGACCGTCCAGGACCCGCGCCGCGCCGGTCGCGTCTTACGAGGCGTGGTGTTGCTCGTCCCGGTGTTGCTCGTTGGCTGGTGGCTGTGGAGTCGCCCCGAGCGCGGGCCATCGCTATTCGACGACGCGCTCGACCGTGCTCTCGCGCCCGTCATGCAAGGCAGCGCGCTGCAGCAGGAGATTCGTCTGTTGACGTCCAGTCAGGCGCGCCTGCTGGCTCGAGACCTGGCCGAGCGCAGCCTGCCCTACCTCGGCCCGCGGGACCTCGAGCTCTGGGCTGCCACCCGAGCCCGTGTTGCGGAAGCTTCCCCGCAGGCCTGCAGCAAGCTGTGGAAGGGGGGCGACGCGACCTTTCTCGGGCCGGCAATTGCAGACCTCGGTCCAGAACCGCTCGAGGCCTACGTACAGATGATGGCGCGCGCCCTAGCCCTGCGGCTCGAAATCCAGCGGCTCGCGTCGAAGCCTCCTCCGCAAGCGTCTGCTTCGGTCATCGAGCGCGGCTTCGCGGCCATTGCCGCGCAGCTACCAGCGGACGCCCAGGCCGAGTTCACGGTGAACGCCAAGCGCCGCGACGTGACCGACGAGCAAGCTTGCCGGCTCTTCCTGACCGTCTCTCGCGGCGCTGAAAAGCTCGAGCCGGGCTTGCGTTGGGAGTTCAATGGCGCGCTCTCGAGCGCGCTCGAGATCCCGCACGGCGCAACTGCCACAGGGCGACCCTAACGGCGACGCTCAGGCCGGCGATGGCGACGACGGGCGTTCGAGCAGCTCGGCACCGACACCCAGCGTTTCGCCGAGGCGTGACAGTGCGCTTTCGACGGCCGTGCGCTCTTCGTGCGACAGTGAGGCGATGCCGGAACGGTGCAGCGCGTAACGCAGGGTGGCAGCCTCGAGCGACGAGAGCGCGGCCGTGCGCGTGTAGTTCAGTTCTTCGACGCGGTAGCGCAGCAGCACTTGGCCGTCGTTCATGACGCGCTCGCCGACGATTTCCGCCGCCGGCTTGGGCGTGCCGGCAAGCTGGCGCAAGATGCCGCGGATGCGCGACGCGCGGCGGCGGATCTTGGCCGCCTCCGGGTTTTGGAACAACGTAAAGAAACGATTCCGCGCGAACGTGCGAGGCGCCAGGATCAGGGCCGCGAGCAGCGCGTCCAGATCCACGTCGGCTGTCACGGGCTGTCACCGCCGGGCGCTTGGGCTTCTAGCAGCGCGGCCTGATGGTGCGCGACGACGGCGTCGAGCATCTCGCTCAGATCCCCTTCCATCACGCGATCGAGCTTGTACAACGTGAGGCCAATCCGGTGATCAGTCAGGCGGTTTTGCGGGAAATTGTAGGTGCGGATCTTCTCCGAGCGATCACCGCCACCGACCATGCCGCGACGCTCGTCACGGATCGAGTCGGCTTGCTTTTGCATTTCGATGTCGAGCAAGCGGCTGCGCAACACCTTCATCGCCTTGGCGCGGTTCTTCAGCTGGCTGCGCTCGTCTTGGCATTTGACGATCATGCCCGTCGGC
>FSUE01000593.1_pt1 | contig 14621 bp, 13 predicted proteins | sample 1637031 | NCBI WGS metagenome assembly FSUE01 (sample SAMEA3914819, study PRJEB12502) | metagenome | biome: forest; material: soil | place: Canada | collected 2010-06-26 | depth 0.3 m | reverse complement strand
GGAGGCGTCGAGCACCTCGCCGTCGTCGGCGCGGAGCGTGTACTGCATGATGACGACCTGGCCGTCGGCGATGAGCTGTTCAGGCATGCGGCACCCCTTACCGCGAACCCGTCCCGCCGCCATCAGTTTTCCAAAGCCGCAGCGCGAGCCGGGTATTTCCCCGGTTCAGCCGGCGTGACAGGCTCTGCCGGCCGCCATGAGCTCCGCCGCCGAGCCTTTGCACATCGAACGACTCGTGCCCGCCGACGTGCCCGCGAACGTCGCGCTTTCGCACAGCGTGGGCTGGAAGGACGTCGAGAGTGAGTGGCGTGTGCTGCACCAGGCCGCCGAGGTGCGCGGGGTGCGCCACGCTGGCCGCGTCGTGGTGCAGGGCGCGCTCGGCGATTACGGCAGCGGCGCCTCGCTGGCGAAGATGATCGTCGCGGCCGAGTGGCAGCGGCGCGGCTTGGGCGCACGGCTGCTAGACGGCTTTCTGGCAGACGCCGACGCGCGCGGCACCCCGGTGGGGTTGTGCGCCACCGACTTGGGCCGCCCGCTCTACGCCTCTCGGCAGTTCGAGGTGACCGGCGAGCTGGTGATCTTCACCGGCGTGCCGAATCTGGGAACAGTCGAGGGGGCTTCGGCCGTTGCGCTGTTGGATGCCGAGCGCGCCGTCGATCTCGATCGCCGATTCTCCGGCTGTGATCGCAGCCGGATGCTGCGGGCGCGCTTCGCCGAGGCGAGCGCGAAAGTCTGGCTCGCCAATGGTGAAAGCGGCTTCGGCTTGGCCAGCGTCCAGGGGCCGGGCGCGTTGGTCGGCCCGGTGTTGGCCGAAACCGAGCAGGGCGCGCGAGCGCTCGCGTCGGCGCTGTTCGCTGCCACGGCGGGACCGGTGCGCATCGACGTGCCGATTCAGCACGCGGCGTTCCGGCAATGGCTGCAAACCTTGGGGCTCCGCGAGCAGGCGGTGCGCGTCGAAATGGCGCGCGGGGCGAGGCGTATGCCGTGGCAGGTGCCGCAGCGCTTCGCCTTGGCCACCCAGGCTTGGGGCTAGCGCGTGAAGCCAACGGCGTTGGTGTGCGGCGTCGGTGGGCTGGCGCTCGCGCTCGCGCTCGCGGCGTGTCGACACCCCGAACGGCCCGAGCCGGCTTCCCGCAATCCGCCCGCGCCCTCGACGGCTGCTAGAGGCCCGCTCGTCCCGACCGTGTCGAGCGATCTTGCGGTCTCGGGTCTGCGCGTCCGCAGCGGCTCGCTGGTGGCTTCCGGTACCCCGCCCGCAGCACCGCCGGCGCTCTGGGGCTTCAGCGACTTGGCCGTCGATTCGAGCAAGCTCCGCCTCGAAATCGAGCTGGCCAAGCGCGGCGCGCCGCTCGCCCAATTGCTGCCGCAAGCCGGCCTGGCGGTGGTCAACGGCGGCTACTTCGAAGCTGACTATCGACCCAGCACCTGGCTCAAGAACGCCGGTGTCGAGCTCGCGCCGAAGCGTGACACGTCCAAGGGCGGCGTCTTGGCGCTCGGCGCCGCCGGCGTCTACGTCGGCCCGTTCGCCGGTCTCGGCTTCGAGCCCCAGCTGGCAATCCAAAGCTTTCCGCTGATTGTCGAGCAAGACGGCAAGCCGGGCATCCACAGCGACGACGGTCGGCGGGCGGCGCGCACGGTCGTGTGTCTGGTGGACGGCAACTTGCACTTCATCGTGATCGCGGCGCCGCGCGGCGACGGTCCGACGCTGTTCGAGACCGCCAGCCTGATGCGCGAACCGCCGCCGGGCGGCTTTGGTTGCCGGGTCGCCTTGAACCTCGACGGTGGACCTTCGACTGGGGTGTGGTTCGGGGCGCAGGTGGCGGCCAAGCAGCGCGCGCCGTTTTCGCCGGTCGGCTACGCGATCGCGATCTTGCCGCGCTGAGCAGGTCGCCGACGTCTTCGATTCAGAGCAGCGCGCGCGCGCGTGCGAGCAGCGTCTCGCGCTGATTCTTGCTCGGGTCGTCCACGACCTCGTCCAGCAGGGCTTTCAGGATCCGGCCCAAGTCTGGGCCCGGCTTCATGCCCAGCTCCTGCATCAGCACGCGCCCGTCGATCGCCAAATCTTTGGTGCTGAAGGCCGCGCCGGCCGCCAGGATGCGCTCGACATGAACTTTGAGCGCGGCCAGAGCTGCCAAATCGGGGCTGCAGTCGCGGCCTTTGCCGCGCACGTCGGCCTCGTTCAACAGGTACAAGTCGGGCACCAGCTCCGGCGTCACGCGCCGAATCCAGCGCCGCACGGCGGCGTCCGACCAGCTCGAGTCGTAGCAAATCAGGTGGTGTCGCACGAGCGCGACGATGTGCTGGCGCTCCTCGTTCGAAAAGCGCAGCCGCGACAACAGCGGCTCGACCATCTCGGCGCCGATCCGCTCGTGCTCGTAGAAGGTGTAGTCGTTGGTCTTGTCGCTGAACGCACGCGAGCGCGGCTTGCCCACGTCGTGTAGCAGCGCCGCCACGCGCAAGGTCGGTTCTAGCGGCGCCGAGTCCAGGCAGCTCATCGCGTGGCCCCACACGTCGAACGCATGGTATTTGTTCTGCTCGCAGCCGACCGACTCCAGCATCTCGGGCGCCGTGACCGCCAATAGGCCGTGATCTTTCATCACCTCGAAGGCTCGGCTCGGCTTTTTTGCCTTCATCGTCTTCAGCCACTCGTCGCGGATACGTTCGGCGCTGACCTTGCGGTAGCTATCGAGCGACGGTTGGATCGCGCGCGCGGTCTCGGCCTCCAGCTCCAATTCCAGGCTGGCCACGAAGCGCGCGCCGCGCAGCACGCGCAGCCCATCTTCGGCGAAGCGCTCGCTCGCCACGCCGACCGCGCGCAGTGTTCGGCGCGCCAGATCGGCGGCGCCGTCGAACGGATCGATCAAACGATCTTCGAGCACGTCGTAGGCGATGGCGTTGATCGTGAAATCACGCCGCGCCAAGTCGTCTTTGATGTCGTCGACGAAGTACACGGCGTCGGGGCGGCGACCGTCGCTGTACGTCGTTTCTCCGCGCAAGGTCGTGACCTCGTACTGTCCCTTGCTCATCAACACCGTGACCGTGCCGTGCTGAATGCCGGTGGGAATCACGCGCCGAAACAGCTTGGTCACCTGCTCGGGCAAAGCCGAAGTGGCGATGTCCCAATCGCCGCGCGCTCCAGCGTCGGCGTCGCCGGCTTGGCGCAGCAGCTCGTCGCGCACGCAGCCGCCGACGATCCACGAGCGGTGCCCCGCCTCCTGCAAGCGCTGGCACAATTCGCGCACCTCGCTGGGTACGGCGCTTTGTAGTTGCTGCGTAGACATCGTCGTCACGGGCTGGGGCTCTAGCATGGCTCCGTTGAGGGTCGGAGCCGCGCTCGTCTGCCTGCTGGAAGCGGTGCGATGCTGGATCTGCCACTTTCCCGTGATAGCCTGCGGGCATGCAAGAGTTGCGGGTTGCGGTCGGGGGACTGGCGCTGCTGCTATTGGCTTGTGGAGAGTCGAGCTCGAACAATTCGGCCAGTAGCGGAGGCGCGGGGCACGCTGCGGGTGGGGCGGCCAGCGTTGGCGGCGCCGCGGGTAGCGCTGGCGGCTTGGTGGCGCCGGCAGGCGGTAGCGCTGGCGACGGCGGAAGCGCAACGAGTGAGGCCGGCACGAGCGGCGGTGGGTCGAGCAGTGGTGGCAGCAGCACGGCTGGCGGCGGTGGTGCGAGCGGGAGTGGTGGTGCAAGCGGGGGTGGCGCTGCGAGCGGGGGTGGTGCGGGTGGCACCGGCGGCGCTGCCGGCAGCGGTGGCGCGTCCGGCGGCGGCGTAGGCGGCGGAGCACACGGCCCAGCCTGCGACGTGCCGGCGAAGATCGGCGGTTCGTGCCGGTTCGCCGACCATTGTCACGACCGTTGGGGCGGCGCGTTCGACGATCCGGAGGCGGTCAAGAACGCGTGCAGTCAGGTCGCCACGTTCGATACCGCCCCGTGCCCGAGGACGGGTGTCTTTGGCTACTGCACCGGGACGGTCGATGGCGACACGGCGCACTACGCGAGCTTCCAGTACAGCGCCGATGCCGCCGCGTCGGTTGCGCCGCTGTGCGTGCAGTACGGCGGCACCTGGTGCGCGCCCTAGCGTCGCTCAATCCCAGGGGTTGACGATCTCGCCGCCGCCGATGCCGCCCTTTTTCTTGGGCTTCGCCTCGGGCTTGGGGTCGGGCGCTTTCTTCGGCACCGGGCGTGCCATGCCACCGCCGCGTTGCGGCAGCCGTTCGAGCTTCACGGTTTCGCGCGGCTTGCTGCCGTCGACCGCGAGCGCGAGCTCCTTGTAGCCCTCGATGCGCACGCTCAAGTTGACGGTCTTGCCTTCTTCGACCTCGAGCAACACCGGGCTGACGCCCAAGTCTTTGTCGCCCTGGTAGACGTGCGCCTCCTGTGGCGAGACGGCGATCGCCACCTGCTTGGTCAAAGTGAGCGCCTCGGGCGCAGCCGTCACAGCGGGCGCAGCGACCACGACGGCAGGCTTGGGGCTCAGCAACGAGTCCGGTTGTGCGCGGCTCTGGCTGCTCTTGGCGAAGATGCCGCCGACGATGGCTACCGCGGCGGCGACGCCGGCCAGACCGGCGATCAGCGGCCACTTGCTCTTGCCGCGTGCGCTGGCGGGCGACGCCGGCACGGGCTCCGGCATGTGCGGCTTGGCGAAATAGTCGGCCGGCACGTTGAAGCCGCCCGAGCGCGACATCATCTCCGGTACGGCGTCCGGCACCATGCCGGCTTTGAGCTTGTCGAGGTCGGCGATCAGCTCGTCCATCGACTGGTAGCGATGCTCGGCCCGCTTCGACAGGCACTTGAGCACGATCGCTTCCAGGCCCGGCGGCACTTCTTGCGGCGCCGGCACCAACGCGCGGATCGGAACCGGCGCCTTGTACATGTGCTGCGTCAAGATGCCCATGAAGTTGTCGGCGTCGAACGGCACGCGGCCGCTCGCCAGCTCGTACAAAATCACGCCGAACGAATAGACGTCGCCGCGATGGTCGACGGGTTGCCCGGCGGCCTGCTCGGGCGACATGTAGTGCGGCGTGCCGAACACCGCGCCGGCGCGCGTGAGCTTGGCGCCTTCGCCCGACGTCGACACCTTGGCGATGCCGAAATCGAGGACCTTGACGAAGTCCTTTTCGCCGCCGCGCTCGATCAGGAAGATGTTGTCCGGCTTCAGATCGCGATGAACGATGCCGGCCGCGTGCGCCGCCGACAGGCCTTCCGCCAACTGGCGCGCGATGTTGATGATGCGCGGCACCGGCACGGCTTGCCCGCCATCGACGATTTTGGTCAGCGGTTGGCCGACCAAAAACTCCATCACGAAGTAGGTGGCGCCGTCCTGAAACTGGCCGAAATCACTGATGTCGATGATGTGCGCGTTACCGATCGTCGAAGCCGACTTGGCCTCGTTCAGGAAGCGCTCGGTCACTTCGGCGTCGCGCGCTAGGTCCGCGCGCAACACCTTCATCGCGACCTTTTTACCGATGATGGTGTGGACGCAGCGGTACACGACGCCCATGCCGCCTTCACCGAGCAGCGCTTCCACTTTGTAGCGACCGTCGATCGTCGCGCCCAGGTACGGATCCTGGCGCATCGCTTTCAGGCGCGAGCTGGTAATTTCTTCGGCGTCCGGAAAGGAGATGCTGCCCGGCGAGATCGTGACGACCTTCAAGCCTGCGCCCGACGCGCTAGGCGGCGGTTGTGATGGCGCGACTTGCGTCTGCTGATGCGACATGGCCGACGACGGCGGGGGTGTCAGCTGCGTGCCGGCCACCGGTGCGCTCGCCGGACCGGTGCCGGAAGCAGGGCCGTTCAAGTTCGAGGGCCAGTTGCCGCTCGAACCGACGCTGCGGACAGGGCGCGGCGGGACTTTGGGCCTCGGCTTGTTCTGATCCGTCATCGAGTCGCTCAGTGCTTCCTACGTCCGTGCTACCCCGCCGCTCTATGCATAGCCCAACTAGAGCGGCGATTCCACCAGGGCTACAATTGGCCTTGGTGGTTGTCAAAAAGCTCCATTCGGCACTGCAAAGTGTGGGCCCGAGCCCCTGATTTGAATAAATGGCCGATCCGGTGCGATCCCTTGCGCGAGACCGTGAACGCCGGTCCGCAACCGTTGCACGGGAGCGACAGGCTGCGCCACCAAGCCTGCGCACGGGTGCAGTCGCGAAAGGTGGGCAGCACGCCGCGAGCCATGCACGCGACGTGAGCAAAAGCTGCTACAGCGGCGCTTAGATGGGTTTCCCGCTCGACTTGGCCGTGCGCTACATGGGCTCGAAGAAGCGCGCCTTCATCTCGGTTGGAACGATGTTCGCGACGCTGGGTGTCGCGCTCGGCGTGGGCGCGCTGGCGACGGTGATGAGCGTCACCGGCGGCTTTCGCGCGCAGTTTCGCGAGAAGGTGCTCGGCGTCAACGCGCACGTGTTGGTACTGAAATACGCGACCGACTTTCGCGAATACCGCCAGGTCATGGAAAAGATGAAGGCGGTGCCCGGAGTGACGGGGGTCGCGCCGTTCGTGATTAACCCGATGATGATCACGCATGGTGATCGCACCGCCACTGGGGTGCTGCTCAAAGGCGTCGACCCGAGCAAGGTCAAGGCCGTCCTCGATCTGCCGCGTCACATCGTCGAGGGCTCGCTCGACGGGATGCGTCTCACCGATTCCAAGCCGCCCGATCGCCGTCGCAAGGGGCTGATCGACGATGCGCTGGAAACGCGGCTGAGCGAGCCCGGGCTCGATGGTGATCCGTTGCCGCCGTTGCCGCGGGCGGCGCCGTCGGCAGGCGCGTCGACGGCACCGAGCGCCAGCGTTGCGCCGGCCAAGGGCTCCGCGCTGAAGCAGATCGAAGAAGTCGTGAAGGCCGAGGCGCTCGCTCCACCTGACTTGGACTCGCACGCCAGCAGCTGGAGCGACTCGCACGACGCGAAAAAGACGGCTCGCGACGCTGGCGCGCCCGACGCGGGTGCGGACGACTTCGTGGTGCCAGAGGGCGGCCCGGTCGGGAATATCGTCCCCGACGGCGGTTATGCCGGCGATTTGCCGGATGACGACGCGCTGCCGCCCGAGCTGAACACCGATCCTTGTCGAGATCCTGCGGCGATCAAGAAGCTGCCCGGCATCATCATCGGCATCACGTTGAAGCGTAACCTCGAGGTCAGCCTGGGCGATTGCCTGCAGGTCACGAGCCCGACGATCGGCTTTTCGTACTCGCACGGCAATATGCGCGCGCCGGTCGCCAAACAGTTTCGGATCACGGCCGTGTTCGACGCCGGCTTCGACCAATACGACTCGAAGTTGGTCTACACCGACTTGTACGAGGCGCAGGCGTTCTACGATACCGGCGACAGCGTCACGGGCGTGGAGATGAAGGTGTCGGACATCGAGAAGGCGCGCGACGTGGCGCGCGAGATCGACCACCGGTTGGCCAACGGCGTCTATCACACGCTCGACTGGGAAGAGCTGAACCACGGGCTATTCACGGCGCTGCGCATTCAGCAGCTGTTGATGAGCTTGGTGTTGGCGCTGATCATCGTGGTCGCGGCGTTTACGGTGATCGCGACCTTGATCATGGTCGTGCTCGACAAGAAGAAGGAAATTGCCGTGATCAAGGCGATGGGCGCCTCGAACAGCGCAGTCATGCGCGCCTTCTTGTATCAGGGCGGCATCATCGGCGTGTTCGGTACCGCGTTCGGGCTGATCTTGGGCATCATCGTGTGCAAGCTGCTCTTGGTGTACGCGTTGCCGCTCGATCCCAAGGTGTATTTCATCTCGCATTTGCCGGTCCAAGTCCGCCCGATCGAGTTCGTGCTGGTCGGTGTGTTCGCGATCTTGGTCTGCCTGACCGCGACGATTTGGCCCGCCGTCCACGCCTCCCGCCTCCGCCCCGCCGAAGCCTTCCGCGAGCAGTGAGCTCGAGCTCGGGCCAAGGCTGGGGTTAGCGTTCCAGGCGCTTGAGGAACCAGCTGCGCGCCTTGTTGGACAGGGCGCGGTTGACTTGGTCCCAGGTGAGGGCGGCGGCGGCCAGCTCGGCGGCGCATTCTTTTTGCACGTCGTGCGCGAGCCATTTCAAAAATGCGCCGATTTGCTTCATGTCTGCGGTTCCCGCGCAGGCTTCGGTGATGGCTTGCTCCAAGCGCGGCTCGGCCAGCACCAGCTCGACGAACGCGTCGATGCCTTGCGCCACCTCGGGCTCGAGTTGCGCCGCTTTCTTTTGGCGCACGGCTTGGTGCTTCTCGCCTTTGGCCTTGAACATCAGCTCGCCGAGCCGTTGCCGGTCGATCACCGCTTCGCCGTTCAGGTGCGGATAGAGCACGATGCCTTCACCCAGGCCTTGCACGCCGAAGCTGGCGCGAACCCAGGGGTCCTCGAGCTCGATGCGCTCGACCTCCGCGCTGATGCGCTCGGCCTCGCGCCGTGCCTGCTCGTCGTCGGCAAAGTCCAGCTCGAAGCTGGCGTCGAGCCACGGCAGCACGAACACGTCCGGATGCGGCGGCAATAGCTCGCGCAGCCGCGCCGGCTCGACCTCCACGCGCGCCGGTGCACTCGCGCCGTCGCCGAGTTGGATCGCGAATACGACGAAGATCTTGCGCCCGATCTGCGAGATGGCCGCGCGCTTCTGGATGCCCTGACCGCACCACTCGCCGAACACGACCAGCAGCTGCTCGCGCCCTAGATTGGTGAAATATCCGGAATTTTGCGCGACCCAGCCGCCAAACCCCATGTTGTCGTTGCCGACCTCCAAGATTTGGCTGCGGCTTTGGGCGAGCACGCGCCCGTCCGGATGAACCTGGATGCCGGCGTTGGTGCCGTCCAGCTTCACTTTGGCGCGGTACGCCACGCGCGGCACCGGCGTATTTTGCAGCTCCGCAATCGAACGGATGCCAGCTCGCACATGATGCAACAGCTCGATGCTCGGCCAAGCAATGACCGGCGCACCGCTCGGCGCCTGCTCGGGCACGCAGAACTCCGCCGACACGTCGGTACCGACCGGCGCGGCGTGCAGCCCGAGCGCCATCCCGAACGAGTCCACACCGCGCAGGCGCGACGGGCGAATCTTGGTGCCGTCCTTGAGCTCGCTACCGACCGCCGCGATCGCGACGTGGTCACCGACGGCATACGTCGTCGACAGGTTGGCCACGACTTGCAGACGTTCGCCTGCGCCGAGCTGATAGACGCAGAGCGCGTCGGCGTTCGGGTGCGGGCTGACTTCTAGAACCTCCATCACGATCACGGTCATTGTCTTTCTCACCCTGCCGGCGCCAAAATGCCGGCAAATTCACATAAAAAAAGCCACCGAGGCGGACCTGGGTGGCTCAAAACACGAGGCCGTTCGGCTTAGCTCGTGGACCACCCAAGAATTGCTGACGACGCCGCCGCTGGCGCGCAACCCGGCCGATACGCCGTGCGTCGTTCCTGCCTCGTGCGCAACCGCGCCGTATTTCCCGTCACCACGCCGTACACATAACAGCCCGTCGGCCGTCGCGCAAGCGGGGCTGCCAACCCGCAGCCCAACTCGCAGAAGCTGTTGTAGCGGACTTGGGCAACACTCTGCGGGTCGAGATTTCACAGGGAGGAAGGGAGGACGGGAGGTCCGCGAGGTTTTTTGTTGTTCGAGACGCGATGAGCCGCCCGCAACCTACGCAGTCTCGCGGGCATTGCTGCGCGGTTCGAAACCAAAAAATTCTCGCCTCGCGTACCTCCCGTCCTCCCGTCCTCCTTGTGAATCTCGCAGGTCCTCGACACGACCGCGCGTACGGTGGGGACCCGAAGGTTGGACGGCTAGCCGCAGAGTTTGTGTTCGAGGAGGCCGAACAGGCGGGCGCGGAGCTCTTGGGCACGGAAGGGCTTTTGGACGAAGTCGTCGGCGCCGGCGGCGATCGCGGCGTGGGCGTCGGCGCAGGTTGGATCCTGGCCGAGCAACAGCACGCACGGCCGCGCGTTGCCTTGCGAGCGCGACAGCGCTTGGCACAGATCGCTGCAGTCGAGGCCGGGCAGGAGTGAGTCGAGCACGATGACGTCGACGGCTTTTTTGCGCAGGCAATCGAGCGCGTCTTCCACGCTGCCGACGGTCTGAACGGTGGCGCCCCAGCCTTGAATCAATTGGCCGACGATGCTGGCGACCGGCGCGCTGCCGCTGACCACGAGCGCGCTGCTGCCCGGCGGCAGGCTCTGCTGGGCGGCGACCAACGAGGCCGACGACGGGCGGCTGTTGCCGTTGGCGAAATGCCGCAGCCGAAGCTGGTCGCGCTCTTCGAACGTGAGCCGCAGCGCGTCACCGCGATCGATGACGCGACCCGCGACCGAGGTCGCTTCTTCGCCGACGAAGAAGGTTGCCAGCAGCCATTGGCCGTCTTTTACGGTTTCACCCTCTAGAGCGAGATCCGTATCTTCCGCGTCCAGGGCTTGTTCGAGAGCTTCGAAGTCGTCGAAGCGATAGCTGACCTTGTGCAAGCCGGCAGAGCCTAGCCGCGGCTTTGCGGAAGCGCCAGCAATCAGCGCTGATTGCGCAGCGTGCCGAGCCACAGAAACGCAAGGCTCGTGCCGAGCAACGCCAAGAGCGCCGCCGACTGCGAAAGCTCCAGCACGGCGGCGCCGCCCAGCAGATTGCGCACGTGGCCTTTTGGCCAGGGAAAGGCCAAAAACGAGTCGCCAGCGCCGAGCAGAAAATCCGCTGCCAGCAGCCAGCCACGGCCCTGGCCGCGGCGCCCCAAGGCGGAGGCTCCAACGAATGCGGCAACGTAGGCCGGCCCCGAAACGATCCCGATCCAGATGCTGGTCAGCGCGTCGCCGGCGGTGGCGGAAGGGTCGCCCAGGCCGCGCGTCAGCAACACCACGGCCAGGCCGCTGAGCGCCGCGAAGGCTGCCGCCATCAGCGCCGCTGGCAGGCTGAGCCCGAGCGTCAACGCGCGTCGATCCATGCCGTGGCGGGCGAGCGGCAAGAGCGCCTCGCGCAGGCTTGCCCCACCACACGCGCGCCCGACCAAGAAGTAGCAGAACAGTGGCAAGGCGATGCCGAACGCGCCGCCAGTCAGCGCGCGATCCGCGGCGCCGCTGGCACCCTGCGCGCGTTCGAGCAGCGCGACGCCGAGCTCGAACGAAAACGCCAGTCCCGTGGCGACCAGCGTGGCGCGCTGGGCCAGCCGTTCGCGCGCCATGTCGATGCCGGCGCGCACGCTCATGGCGTCCGCGCTTCGGTGCTGGCGGGCGAGGGCCCGGGCGCAGGCGCCGTGGCAAAGCCTGCGCGAGAGGCTTCGTACGCGCCGCGCGCAAAACCGGCGCGCGCCGCCAACAACGCTTCGACGGGCGGTACTGCGGCTTCGATGCGGCGGATTTCCAGGTCGTGTTGGCGCGCCACCGCGATCACTTCTTGCACGGTGACGTCGAGCGCGGGGCCTACGACTCTGAGCGAGTCGGAGGTGGCTCCGAGCTCGGCCGACAAGCCGTGCGGCGAGTCGAGCAGCAGCTGCGCGAGCGCACGCGCGTCGTTGCTCTCGACCAGCACCTGTTGCCACGGGCCAGCGCCGAGCCGCGGCGCGCCGGCATCACCGGCGCGGAGCCGCCCCAGCTCGATGCACAGCCAACGCCCGCCGAGCTGGGTCGCGTTGGCGGCGCTGGTGGTGGTGGCGACGACGATCGCGCCGCGCGCCGTGTGCGCGTCGAGTCGAGCCAGCACGAACGCGGCGGGCACCAGCGTGGTGAGCGGCTCGTGCAACACGACCAGCTCGGCCGCGTCATGGGCGAGCGCTAGCCCGAGCGCGATGCTGCGAGTTTCGGTCGGGCCAAGCCTGCCCGGCGCCAGGCTGGTCAGCGCGCTCAAGCCGGCTTCGGCCAGCAGTTGAGCGGCGCCGCGCTCGCCCGCGCCGCGCGCCAGAAGCGCCTGCGCAACGCTGGCCAGCACGGTCTTGGCGGGCGGCAACGCCTCGTCGAGGAACAGCGCCGCGACCTTGCGCCGCGTGGCCGGCGCCGCCACCGGCGCCGCCCCGTCGACCAGCACTTGACCGTGGCGCGGTGGCTCGCGCCCGGCCATGACGGCTACCAAGCTGCACAGCGGCTCGCGCTCGTTCGCGAGCACGACATAGCGACCCGGCGCGAGCTCGAGGTCGGCGCCACGCAGCTGACCGAGCGCCGCCCCACGCAGCTGAACGCGCATCAGCGAAAGCTCCTGGCGACTTGCTCCAGCAACCACGCCAGCGCGCCCGGGATGCTGGGCACGTGCAGGCCGATGCCCGAACCGAGCAGCCACGGTCCCAAGACCAGCGCCAACAGCAACAGCCGTCCGCGCCCCGGCAGCCAGGCGCTGCACGCGCGCGCCAATGGGGCCAGTGTGCCGGCGACCAACGCCGCGTACGGAAACGTCAGCAGCGCCAGCGCCAGCGCCGCCAACGAGCCGTGCAGCGTGCGGAAGCGCAGCAGCAGCGCCAGCGCCAACATCAGGCCCGGCACGACGACCGTCATGCCCAGACGTTGCGCGCCAGCGATGGTGCGGGCGCGTTCCAGCTCGTGCTCGCGGACGCCGCGTAGCCGAGCCAAACCGGTCAGGCCAAGTGCCGCGTCACGCGCGGCAAGCTCGGTCGCCAACGATAGCGCACCGATGCCCGCCACCCACGATGCGGCGCCGAGCGCGCGCGCCCAAAGCTGAGCTGCCGCGCCGACCGACGCCGGCCCAATCAGCGCCAACACGGCGTAGCTGACGCCGATACCAAAGCCGTACAGCCGCCCGAGCCGCAGCCCCCATAGGCGCTTTTGCGCGTTGCTGCAGAAGCGCACCAGCGCGCGCGGCGAACCTGCGATTCGAGGAGAGCTTTCGGCGGTCAGGCTCGTCACGCGCGCGGAGCATAGAGCTTTCCGTTCGGCTTGTCGCGCTAGCGCCGCTGTTTGGCGCGCCGTTGCCACAGCATTGCCGCCGGGTCGCCGAGCGCTTCGAGCGCCTGCGCCATGGCGTAGGTTGCCACCGGCGAGTTGGGCTCCAGCAAGAGCGCGCGCTTGGCTGCGCCGACCGCGAGCCGCGGCTGCCCGCGCAGCAGCTCGGCCGTCGCGAGCCAACCGAGCGCACTGGCGGCGGTGTCGTCGTGGCCGTAGCCGAGCGGCGACAACAGCTCGACCGCGCGCGCGACGTCACCCTTGCGCAGCAGGCTGCGCGCCGCCAACAGCGTGAGCTCGGGCGAGTCCGGGAAGCGCTCATGCGCGGCGCGGGTGACGGCTTCGGCTTCGTCGACGCGGCCAAGGCGCAGCAGCGTTTCGGCCAGACCTTGTTGAGCGTCGGGTTCGTCGGGTGCGGCTTCGCTCAGGCGTCGGAACTGCACCAGCGCTTCTTCGAGCATGCCGGCGTCGAACAGTAGCCGTGCCAGGTTGGCGCGCGCTGGGCCGAAACCAGGGTCGACCGCCAACGCTTCGTAGTAGTGGCGCGAGGCTTCGTCGGGCCGCGCCTGGCGCTCGGCCAAGATACCGAGCGCGTGGTGCGGCTGGGCCACGTCGGGGTTCAGCCGCCGGGCGCGCGTGAACAGCTCGCGAGCGCGCTCGAAGTTGCCGCGCTGCAGCTCGACCAGGCCCTGGTTCACCAGCGCCTCCACGAAGCGCGGGCTGTACTCGAGCGCCAGGCTGAGCCGGGCGTCCGCGGTTTCGAGGTCGCCGCGGGCCAGGGCCTCGGCGCCGGCGCGGTTGAGCGCAATCGCCTTCGGCGGCAGCGGCGCGGCCCCGGCGCACCCGGCCAACGAAATGGCGATTCCAGCGAGGATCCAAGCCGATCGATGCATGAACCCCGATCGGTCGGGGGCCGGGCCGGTTGCGGAAATCCTGGAGGCTTGCTACCCGAAGCCCGCATGTCGAGCGCTGAAGGGCCCCAGGAACCGACCAAGGCGACCGAGTCGCCGGAGCCGGAGCAGCCGGCGGCGCCGGTCGCGGCGCCCAAAAAGAAGAAGAAGAAGGCCAAGCCGCCCGCGCCGCCCCCGCCCATGACGGAGGACGAGATCGACTCGCCGACCAAGCAGACGCTCGGCATGCTCGGCGTGGTCGGCATCATGACCTTGTGTATGTGGATCTTCGCCCGCGGCGGTTGCAACTACCACCCGCCGAAGGAGACCCGCGATCCGCGCAAGGTGGATCTGGTCGAGTTGGCTCGCGATCCGAAGGACGCCGCGCTCGAGTTCGAGCTGCGCTGGTCGACCAAGAGCTGGGGCGGCGCCATGGAGCTAGCCAAGGGCCCGATGGCCGAGCAGGTGAAGCAGCAGCAGCAGGCGTGTGACGCCAATCCGGCATGCGCGCAGAAGGCGTCGGACCTGCGTAGCACCGTGCAGGTTTCGGCCGAGCTGCTCGAGCGTGACCCGACCCACTCCGTTTCGCGCGTCACCACGACCGGCACCGGGCCCAAGGCCGAGAAGCACATCATTCGCGTCGAGCGTGACCAGCAAATTTGGAAAACCGTCTCACGTGAGGTCGACGACGGCAGCTTCAAGGCTCGGCCGCAGCCGCAGCTCGTCCCGCACGAGCGCGACGGACAGATGCTGATGCGTCAACCCGGCATGCCTGGCACGGGCCCGGACGCCAACAGCTCGACCGATCCCAACGCCAAGAAATAAGCGCAGCCAAAGGCCGAGCGCGCTACAGCTCCAACCTGTTCTCACCTCTCAGCTGCCCGCTCGCCAAGC
>FSUE01000493.1_pt1 | contig 14660 bp, 12 predicted proteins | sample 1637031 | NCBI WGS metagenome assembly FSUE01 (sample SAMEA3914819, study PRJEB12502) | metagenome | biome: forest; material: soil | place: Canada | collected 2010-06-26 | depth 0.3 m | reverse complement strand
CGCCCCCGGCCCCGACGGCAATCTCTGGTTTACCGAACAGAACGGCGGCGGCAACAAGATCGGCCGGGTCACCCCGACCGGCATGTTCACCGAGTGGCCAATCCCGACGGCGAGCAGCAACGCGTGGGGGATCGTCAAAGGCCCCGATGGCAACGTCTGGTTCACCGAGAAGGACGGCCTCAAGATCGGCCGCATCACGCCGGTCGGCACCATCACCGAGTTCTCGGTTCCGTCGGGCGGCAACCCCGGCGCGATCGTGGCCGCTCCCGACGGTAACCTGTGGTTCGCCGAGACCGGCGGCGCCAACGCGATCGGTCGCATCACGCCGGCCGGCGCTATCGCCGAGTATCAGATCCCGACGGAGAACGCCGAGGCGCAGGGAATCTGTCTGGGCCCCGACGGCAACCTCTACTTCACCGAGCTCTCGACCAACAAGGTGGGGCGCATCAGCAACCTGATGGGCGGTGGTACGGTGAAGCCAGGCCTGACGACGGCAGGACCGAAGCCGGGTATGGCGTGCATGAACGACACCGACTGCATCGGCGCCGGGCACACATGTGGCGGCGACGTGTGCAGCACCACCTCCCACACCTGCGTGAGCTCGGCGAGCGGTGACCTCGGAACCTGCTCGACGGCGGCCCAGTGCTGGTGCATGGCACAGGGGGCGACCTGCGACGCCACCGCGCACCACTGCTCGTTCACCCTGTTCGGCGGACCGACGCCACTGGGCGTCGGGGGCACGGCACCTTGAGGACACGGGGGCGGTCTTCGGGGTCGCGTAGCAACCCAGTGGCGGCTACTTTGCAGGGGCGCTGGTGGTCAGGCGCAGATCGAGCTGTGATTGGAACGCGGAAGCTCCAATCTGCTGCAACTGGTGGTAGTCGCCGCCATCGATCGACAGATCTGGCCTATCCCCCGGGTCGAGGCGGATGAACCCGAGATCCTCGAGAGAGCACGAATTCGTGCCGGACACGGACGGCCAACGAATTCGTGCTCGACGACGCTCGCCTCAGTGACCGATGGCCCAGGGTCGCCCGTGTGTTGCCTGGATTTTGCGGGGCAAAGGCTGCTGCGTTTTCACGGTCTCGCGCTGAACGAGGCGCGGCTCGTGGCAATTTCGCTCGTTGACGTCGCGGGCTCGCCGAGCGCTTGCCTCGAGGTAACGGACGTTGGGCACACTGAGCACACGCCGCGCGTCCACGCCGCAGCTTGGGCACGGCGCTGCCGACTTGGCGAGCGCCATCGGCCGCTGCTCGTCGAAGCAGCCGTGAGCGTCACACTCGAACTCATAGACTGGCATGTGGTTCAGCCCTGCTCGGTCACGTGACCACGGCCAGATCTTTACCCTGTGGTACGGACGCGGTGGGGCCCGCCGCCGTCGGCAGCACCGGGAAATTGAAGATCTCGGTGGGGATGGCCAGGGTGGCGCAGGCGTTGGGGATGTCCACGATACCGCTGATACGGCCTTCGACCGGCGCGGTGCCCAAGATGGCGTAAGCCTGCGCGCCCGAGAAGCCGAATTTCTTCAAGTACGCGATCGCGTTCAAGCATGCTTGTCGATAGGCGACGTGGACGTCGAGGTAATGCTGCTTGCCCTCCTCATCGACCGAAATACCCTCGAAGATCAGGTAGCTGCCATACTTGGGCTCGAGCGGGCTCGATTTGAAGACGGGGTTGAGGATGCCGTACTTGGCCATGCCGCCCTTGATGATGCTGACCCGAAGATCGAGGTAGCCGGCCATCTCGATCGCTCCGCAGAAGGTGATCTCACCATCGCCTTGCGAGAAATGGATGTCGCCCATCGAGAGTCCCCCACCCTTCACGTAGACCGGGAAGTAGCAGGTGGAGCCGCGCGTCAGGTTCTTGATGTCACAGTTGCCGCCGTGCTCGCGCGGCGGCACGGTGCGTGCGGCTTCCATGCCCGCTGCCTTGGTGTCGCTCGCGGCCATGCGGCCCAGGTGCGCGGTGTCGCCGTAGGGCAGCGCGCAGAGCGGTGGTACGCGCTCTGGGTTGGTGTCGAACAGCGCCTTCTCGCGTTTGTTCCAGGTGCTCAGTAGCTCCTTGGACGGCAAGCAACCGATCAGCCCCGGGTGCATGATGCCGGCAAATTCGACGCCCGGAATATGCCGAGAATTGGCATAAATGCCGCTAAACTCCCAGATGGCCTTGCGCGCCTCGGGGTAGTGGTTGGTCAAGAACCCGCCGCCATTCTCCTTGGCGAAGATGCCGGTGAAGCCCCATTGCGAATCCGGCAACACGCCGACGTCCAAGATATCGACGACGAGCAGATCGCCCGGCTCCGCACCCTTCACGCCGATCGGCCCGCTCAAGTAGTGAACCTTGGTCAGGTCGACGACCTTGATGTCGGTCGCCGAATCGTCGTCTTTGATCTGACCGCCGGTCCAATCGATACACTCGATGCGAAACTGATCGCCTGGGCTGACCCAGCTAACAATCGGAATGTCGGGATGCCAGCGATTGTGGATAACATCTTGTTCGAGTGGTGAAGCCTTAACATCGACCTTGATCAGCGTTTCCATGGTGCTCCTTCGGGTTAGGGGAAGAGTGATTCGAAGCTTCGAGCTGAGTCAGCGACGGCCGCCGAGCAGGTCCGAACAGGCGCGGCCAAGGTGTGCGGCGAGATCCGTTGGCCGTGCGAGCGGACCCCGCAGCTGACCGAAGATGCGGCGCTGCGCGTGCGGCGGACCGCCAGGCAGACAGCACGCAAACACGAAAATGCCGGCCTTCCTCGCAGCTTCGACGGCCTGGCGCGCGTCTTCGACCAAGTAGCTCGGGTCGTAAACGTCGACATCTGCCGGGTCACCGTCGGTGATGACCAACAGCAGCCGCGGCGCACCGGCTTGCGTTTTGAGCAGCGCGCTGGCGTGTCTGAGCGCAGGACCGAGCCGCGTCGAGCCGCAGGCTTGCAGGTTGACGAGACGCGGCAAGGCAACCGCCCCCGGCTCACTGAAGTCTTTGAAGCGCGTGTAGCGCACATCGCGACGGCCGTAGGAGCTGAAGCCGTGAATGGCGAGCTCGAGCCCACGCGCACCAGCCACGCACAACAGGCCAGCGGCCGCGGAAGCCAGCTCACGCCCGGGCATGCCCTGCGCCACATTCGCGTTCGATGACTCGGAAAGGTCGAGCAGCACCAAGGCGCTGCTGCGCCGGCGCCTGCGCTTGGGCCGCTGGTAGACGCGCCACGTCGAGGGGCGCTCCGCGGCCTGCTCGGCAGCCGCGTCGACAACGGCCGCCAGATCCAGCATGGGTCCGTCGCTGCAGCGCCGCTGGTACGTCGCCGCGACCAGCGCCCGTTCCAGCCGCTGCTGCACGCGGCGGGCCTGGGCTGTGCGGGCGTGGGCATTCACCGTGCCGGAAGCTAGCGGGCGCTCATCCCTCAGCTCGCAAAAGTCCGGGCGTTGTCGCGCGATGACGTAGTCCCACTCGGGATACAGGTGCTCGGCGGGACCGCGCGGCGGCGGATTGTCAGGCGTGACGCTCGCGCCGCTGCTGGTCGGCGTTTGTGCGGCCGGGTTCGGCGGCTCGAGCCACAGCCCCGAATGGTCGTCGCGGTAGGCTGGCTCGACCACGTACTGTCGCGCGTCGAGCGACAGGCGCATCTGGCCGAGCTCGTTGCCAAGCAGGCTTCCCAAGCGGCGACTCAGCTCGGGCGAGCACGACGCCGCGCGACCTTCCAGGAACGAGCGCCGCGCCTTTTGGATCCAGGTCTCAGGGTCGGCGTAGTCGCCATCGAATAGCGCGCGTGACAACCGCGCCAGCAGCGCCGCCAGTGGCGCCGGACCGCTGTTCGGAGCGGCGGTGTGAAAGGGCGCCCAGAGCCGACGTAGCCCCGGATAGCGCTCGATCGAGAGCGCCTCGACGCGCGCGTCTTCGAACAGCGAAACCAGGACTTGCTGGAGCGGTTTGAGCGAGCCCACTGCGCAGCGCTCGCCGGAGAATTCAGCGTGGGCGGCGGCGTGCGCAGCGCGAGCGTGCAGCAGCGAAGGCCCAGCGAAGACCGGGGGCATCACCTGCTCGCGCCCGTCGAACGCGCTGCGCACGATCTGTCGCTTGTGGGTGAAGCGAACCAGGAAGGGCCCACCCCACAGCGCGCGCAAATAGCGCGCGCTCGAAAGCTCGAGTGCTACGTGATTCACGAGCTCCGGGTCGTTCATGCCCAGCACGCCTCCAACAACGCGCGGAGAGTCACCAGCACGGCGTCGTCGTCGGTGACTGGCTGCAGCAAAGCCAACTCACACGCTTCGGCTCGCGCCACGCCTCGGCCCATCAACAGCGCAGCCGCGATCAGCATGCGCGTGGAGATGCCCTCGACGAGCACGTCCCCTACCAGCCGACGCGAGCCACACGCGACGCGCACCAAGGCCTCGGCTTCATCCGCCGACACGTGGCCCTCGTGGACGACGATCTCGGCTTCGATTTCCGGTGGTGGATAGTCGAACGCCAGCGCAGCAAAGCGCTGACGGGTCGAGGGTTTCAAGTCCTTCGCCGACGCTTGATAGCCAGGGTTGTAAGAGACGACCAGTTGAAAAGCTGGGTGCGCTCGCAGCAGCTCGCCACGCGCTATCAACGGCAAAACGCGCCGGTCGTCGGCTAGCGGGTGAATCACCACCAGCGCGTCCTCTCGCGCCTCCACGATCTCGTCGAGGTAACAGATACCTCCGTGGCGTGCTGCTTTCGTGAGCGGTCCGTCCAGCCATTCGGTATCGCCGTTGCGCAGCAGGTAGCGACCGACCAGATCGGACGCGCTCAGGTCCTCATTGCAAGCCACGGTCACCAGCGGCACGTTCAGCCGATGGGCCATGTGCGCAAGGAAGCGCGTCTTGCCCGAGCCGGTCGGCCCCTTGAGCATGACCGGAAGGCGAAGCGCGTGGGCAGCTTCGAAGGAGCCGACCTCCGAGCCCACCGCCCGATAGTACGGTCGCTCTGGGATTCGATACGCTTCCAGCACGGCTCAGCGATGAGCGGGAGCTCGGGTGGTAGGGATGCCGGGAATCGGACACTCTTCGGTTCCGACCGCCGGCCGCGTCATGTTCTCGACCATTTCGCGTGTACCTTCAGGGTCGTCGATCCATTTCTTGTAGAAGTCGTACGGACACGCCGCCACGCCGCGCGCGTCCTCGCGCGAGTTGATCTTCCCGGTGTAGCCGCGATGCAGCAGCTTGAACAAGTGATTCTCCGACTGCATGTTCTTGCGCGCGTCACGGATCAGCGACGTGGAGAGCTGGGCGTACTGGATGCCATACTCTTCCTCGCCGCATTCACCGAGCGTGCGACCATCGAAGCCGATCACCGCGGAGTGTCCGAAGTACGAGTAAACACCGTCGAACCCGGTCGCGTTCGCCACTGCCACGTAGACGTTGTTGGCCCAGGCCATCGCTTTGGCCATCAGCACCTGTTGGTCTTTGGCGGGGTACATATAGCCCTGACAGCGCACGATCAGCTCCGCGCCCTTCATCGCGCAGTCGCGCCAGATTTCGGGGTAGTTGCCGTCGTCGCAGATGATCAGAGACAGCTTGATGCCTTTCGGCCCCTCCGATACGTACGTGCAGTTACCTGGATACCAGCCCTCGATAGGCACCCAGGGCATGATCTTACGGTATTTTTGGACGATTTCGCCGGAGTCATTGATCAGAATCAGTGTGTTGTAGGGCGCTTTGTGCGGGTGCTCTTCGTGCTGCTCACCGGTGAGCGAAAAGACCCCCCACACCTTGGCGGCGCGGCAAGCGGCGGAGAAGATCGCGGTCTCCTCGCCGGGGACGGCCGAGGCGGTCTCGTACATCTCCTTGCTGTCGTACATGATGCCGTGCGTCGAGTACTCGGGAAAGATCACCAGATCCATCCCCGGCAGGCCGCGCTTCATGCCCTGCAGCATGGTGGCGATCTTGCGCGCGTTGTCCACTACTTCGACGCGCGTGTGCAGGCTGGGCATCTTGTAGTTCACGACCGCCACGCCGACCGTGTCTTTGCTGCTCGAGATGTCGCCATGTAGCATCGGTATCGTCCCTTCCTTCGGTTGCTCTCGCCGTTACACCGCCAGCAGCCGCTTCACGCGATCCACGTCGATTCGATCGCGCGGCTCGTCGGCCGTGAAGGTGCCGCCTTCGATGACCAGCATGCGGTCGGTGATTTGCATGGTGAAGCTCAGCACCTGCTCCGAAACGATGATCGTGAGGTTGCGACTGTCGCGAATCTTCAGCAGCACCTGAGCGATGTCCTTGATGATCGAAGGCTGCAACCCTTCGGTTGGTTCATCGAGCAGCAGCACCTTGGGACTTGCCGCCAACGCTCGCGCGATCGCCAGCTGTTGCTGCTGGCCACCGGACAAGTTGCCTCCGCGCCGAGCGCGCATTTCCTTGAGGATCGGAAAGAGCGTGAACAGATCCTCCGGCAGGCGCTTGCTGTCCGAACCCTCTAGGCCGGTGAGCAAGTTCTCCCACACCGTCAAGGTCGGGAAGATCATGCGGCCCTGCGGCACGTAGGCCAGGCCACTGCGCACGCGGGCGTAGCTCGGCAGCTTGGTCACGTCTTTCCCGTCCACGGTGATCGTGCCGGCTTTGCTGGGGAGCACCCCCATGATCGCCTTGAACAGCGTGGTCTTGCCCATGCCGTTCCTGCCCATTACACTCACGATCTTGCCGGCCTCGGTCGTGAGATCCACGCCGTGGATCACCTCGCTCTGGCCGTAGCTCACTCTGAGTTGTTTGATCTCGAGCATGGTTTCCTTTGGCGCCTAGTGGCCGAGATACGTTTCGATCACCTTCTCGTCGCGCTGCACCGCGTCCATCGAACCCTCGGCCAGCACCTTGCCCTGGTGGAGTACGGTGACGGTGTGGGCGATCTTGCGCACGAACTCCATATCGTGCTCGATCACGATCACCGAGCGATGCTTGCTGATGCGGTTGAGCAGCTCGGCCGTGCGCTCGCGCTCGTTCACGGTCATGCCGGCCACCGGCTCGTCGAGCAGCAGCAGCTCCGGATCTTGCATCAGCAGCATGCCGATCTCGAGCCATTGCTTTTGCCCGTGACTCAGCAGCGCCGCTTGTTCCGTCAGCTTTTCGCTCAAAAATACCTCCTCGGCGACGTGGTTGACGCGCTCCATCACGTCCGCCGTGCGACGGAACATCAGGGCGCCAAATGCGCTCCGTCCGAGCGGGAACGACACCTCCAGATTTTCGTACACCGAGAGGTTCTCGTAGATCGACGGTGTCTGAAACTTGCGTCCTACGCCTGCGCGCACGATTTCATGCTCGCGCATTTGAGTCAGCTCGTTGGCCCTGAAGTTGATGGTGCCCGACGTGGCTTTGGTCTTGCCGCAGATCAAGTCGAGCAACGTGGTCTTGCCGGCGCCGTTTGGCCCGATGATGACTCGCAGCTCGTTGCGGTTAACGATCAGGTCCAGGTTGTCGATGGCTTTGAAGCCATCGAAGGACACGCTCAGCTCCTGGATCGTGAGTCCCTGAAAGCTAGACATGCTTACCTTCTTCCACCGGCGTCAGATTGACCTGTGATGCGAGCTCTTTCGGAGGGTCGTCACGCGTGGTCCGAAAGCGCTTGAACAACTTGCCCAGGTCTTTGGCGCGACTCTCATACATGCCCGCCAGCCCGTTGGGGAACAGCAGCACGCACGCGATGAAGGTGGCGCCCATCAAGAACAGCCACAGCTCGGGGTACTGCTCCGAGAAGTACGTCTTGCCGAAGTTGACGAGCAGCGTGCCGTAGACGGCGCCGACCACCGACATACGACCGCCGACCGCTGCGAAGATCACCATCTCGATCGACGGCACGATGCCGACGAACGATGGCGACATGAAGCCGACCTGCAGCGTGAACATCGCGCCACCAATTGCGCACAACGCGGCCGACAGGCAGAACACCAGGATCTTGAAATTGGCCACGTCGTAGCCCGAAAATCGCACGCGATCCTCTTTGTCGCGCAGCGCCAAGAGCAGCATCCCGAACTTGGTCGAGAGCACCCAGCGTGCCAAGAGCACGGCGCCGAGTAGGAGCCCGGCGTTGACGAAGTACAGGATATATCTCGCCGAATCCGTGCGGATATCCCAGCCCAAGAGCGTCTTCAGATCGGTCATGCCGTTGATGCCGCCGGTCAAGCCCTGCTGTCCTACGATCAATACGGACAGGATCAGCGCGATCGCCTGGGTGATGATCGCGAAGTACACGCCACCCACGCGCCGCTTGAACATGGCGGCACTGATGATCCATGCGAAGAAGGTGGGCACGAGCAGAATGGCGAGCAGCGTGAGCGGCAAGCTCTTGAACGGCAGCCAGAAAAACGGCAGCTTGGTGAGCTGGTTCCAATCCATGAAGTCGGGAATACCTGGCGTCGACTGAATCGCCGTGCTCACCGGGTCGGATGCCTCGAGCTTCAAGAACATGGCCATGCAGTAGCCACCGAGCCCGAAGAAGACGCCCTGACCCATGCTCAAGACTCCGCCGTAGCCCCAGAGCAGCACCAGGCTGACCGCGACGAACGCGTAACTCAGGTATTTGCCGATCAGATTCAGCCTGAAGATGTTGAAGCAGGTCGGGAAGAGCACCAGGATCACCACGGCCAGTACGGCCACCCCGAGCAGCTCGGACTTACGCAGTTTGTCGAGAAAACTCATTGGGACCTCTCATGTACGGACGCGGGTGACGAACAACCCCTGGGGCCTTAGCATCAGAATGACGATGATCGTCAGCAGCGTGAGCACCTTGGCCATTGCGCTGGTCAAGAAGAACTCGAGCAACGATTGCGCCTGCGCGATCGAAAACGCCGACGCGATCGTACCGAGCAAGCTGCCGGCTCCGCCGAACACGACGACCAGGAACGTGTCGACGATGTACAGTGAGCCGCTAGTCGGCCCGGTCGAGCCGATGGTGGTGAAGGCCGCCCCGGCAACACCCGCGATGCCGCAGCCGAGCGAGAACGTGAAGCGGTCGACGCGATCGGTGTTGATGCCGACCGCTGAGCTCATCAAGCGATTCTGAGTGGTGGCGCGGATACGAATACCCCAGCGCGAACGATACAGGATGTAGTACACGCCGCCTGACACGAGCACGGTCAGCAGCATCACGAAGATACCGTTGCGCGGAATGTCGATGCCTTGGACGGGCACGACCGAGCCGAGCATCCATTCGGGCAAGACGGCGCTCACTTCCTTGGCACCAAACAACGAACGAAACACCTGCTGCATCGCCAGGCTCAAGCCCCACGTCGCGAGCAAGGTATCGAGCGGCCGATTGTACAGTCTGCGGACCAGCAGCACCTCGACCGCATAGCCGGCGGCCGCGGCTACCACGAACGCCGCCACCACCGCCGGCACGAAGTAAACGCTCACCAGCGACGGCGCATAGTTTTGGGTGAGCTGCGAGGCGAAGTAGATGACGTAGGCGCCAATCGCCATGAACTCGCCGTGAGCCATGTTGATCACGCCCATCTGACCGAAGATGATGGCGAGCCCCAACGCCATTAGCAAAAGTACGGTGAACAGGCTCAGGCCCGCGAAACCTTGCATTGCAACCATCGACCCGACTTCGGATGCACTCATTTTGATTCCTTTCGCTGCCACGGCGTTCTGCTCGACGTGGGTCGCTGCTTTGAGAGCGCCAATCGGCGCGCAGGCAGCGACCCAGCTCAAACTTGCTCACGCGCTCACTGATACCCTTTGGGGAACGGGTTGGGCTCGATCAGCTCTGTCTCGTGAATTACTTTGAATTGACCGTCAGCCATGGCTTCGCCGATCCGCGCTTTGCTCCATAAGTGGTGATTTTCGTGCACCTTCACGTAGCCTTCCGGCGCGATCGTGATCTCGATGCCGGGCGAAGCTGCGACGACCTTGTCGACGTCGAAGCTGCCGGCCTTCTCCACGGCTGCGCGCCAGATCCAGGGACCAAGGTAACCGGCCTGGGTCACGTCACCGATCACCGATTTCTCGCCCCACATTTTCTTGAACGCTGCCACGAACGCCTTGTTGTTCGCGTTGTCCAGGCTCTGGAAGTACTTCATCGACGAGAAGAAGCCGGTCAGGTTCTCGCCGCCGATGCCGAGCACCTCGTCTTCTGTCACCGAGATCGTCAGCAGAGTCTGGCTCTTGGCGGTGACGCCGGCGGCGTTGAGCTGTTTGAACCACGCCACGTTGCTGCCTCCGACCACGGCCGCGAAGATCACGTCTGGCTTCTTCAGCTTGATCTTGTTGACCATCGATCCGAACTGCGTGTTGCCGAGCGGCGCGAACTCCTCACCGACCACTTCGCCGCCCAGCACCTTCTCGATGTGCTTGCGCGCGATCTTCATCGAGGTTCTGGGCCAGATGTAGTCCGAGCCTACGAGGTAGAAGGTCTTGGCGTTCTTTTCCTTCTTCACCCAGTCGAGGCTAGCGAGAATCTGCTGCGTGGCCTCTTGCCCCGTATAAAAGACGTTTTTGGACTGCTCCAAACCTTCATAGAAGGTCGGGTAGTACAGGAGCCCATTCTCCTTCTCGAATACGGGCAGCACTGCCTTGCGTGACGCCGACGTCCAACAGCCCATCACGGCCGCGACTTTGTCGCTCACCAGCAGCTTGCGCGCTTTCTCGGCGAAGGTGGGCCAATCGCTCGCGCCGTCTTCCTGGGTGTATTTGATCTGGCGACCCAAGATGCCGCCCAGCGCGTTGATCTGCTCGATCGCCAGCTTCTCCGCCTGAACCGAGCCGGTCTCGCTGATCGCCATGGTTCCGGTAGTCGAGTGAAGGATGCCCACCGTAACCGTGTCGTCCGTCACGGCGAGGCCGGTCGTGTTGACCTTCGCGGTTGGATAGTCGGACGCTTTGATGGTGGACTTGGTCAGGCCCGGAGGGGTGATGACAGGGCCGGTCGGGCTGGTAGAGCGCTCGGGCATGTCCGCAGCGGCCGCCGCCTTGTCTTTGGGCGCGGCGCCGCCGGGCGCAGCGCTGGAATTCTTGCTGCAGCCGGAGCTCGCAGTAACGAGTGCCAGCAAGACGCCGCAAAACGCCGCCCTGACACCCAACGTCTTCTTGTTGCGATGAGCTGAACGCGAAGGGAATTGCATGAGATTGCCTTGGGAAAGCGCGCTATTCAGCCTGAAAACGCGCAGAAATGAGTCGCCGGCGAGCCGAGCCCGTCCAGAGACCTCGAGTTGAAAGTGCCAATTTCCAAATGCTGGTCCTTCGGTCTGGGCCTCAGCGAAAAGTGGTTTCGCCAGCCTCGATTCCGATGCCTACACCGAGGCGCCGCGCCAGTTATGTCTCGTGCGCGACGCCCCGGCAGTGTTCCAGATCTGCTTCCGCGATCGATGTTCTCGTGAGGTCGTTCTCCTTTCCGGATCCGTCGAAGCTCGAGCAAACGACTCGAGTCGACCATTTCGAAACGGCAACGTACGTGCCGTCTCTCGCCCGCATGGTGTAACCCCTCGGAGGTATCTTGCTCGTGTCTACGAGGTTTAGTTTGGCTCGCGCTTTCGGTGCCGCTTTTGCGTCACTCGTGACGGCGAAGCGCTGCCCTTCGATGCGCGGACATGTCGGGACCGCGACGGGCACAGCTCCCGCAGGTTACGCGAGCGGCCGCCGTAAGCTCCGATGCGACGCGCGCGTTTCGACTGACAGCTGGAGCTGCCGTCGTTTGCAATCACGACTCCAGCTCGACGCTCGGCCGCGTTGCAGCGGCAACTATTGCCAATGTCACGCGTCAGATGGACCCGACGGCGGCCGTGTTCGCAGAGTGCGAAGCGTTGCGGTTCGCTGGTCGCAACAATCCATGCGATCGCGTGGATTGGCGCGAATGCAGCGCCGAACGCTTGCGTGACATCACTAATAGGGGTTACTGAAAAAGAGCCAGCGCAGAGCGCTCGACCGCGACCTCCATGGAAAGCAGCGTCACCATTAACGACCGTTCACGACGGCAAGAAGCCGCCGCCAAGCGTATCGCGGTGGTGGTACGTCAGCGTCGCAAGCGGCTCGGCGTCACTCAACAGGCGCTGGCGCAAATGGCCGGCTGCGGCCTGGTGTTCGTCTACAACATCGAGCACGGCAAGCCGTCGCTGCGCTTCGACAAGCTGCTAGACGTGCTGAGCGTGCTCGGTCTCGAGATCGTCGTCACAGCGGGGGACTCGGGCTTGCGCGTCGGGGCGCCACCGCGCTGAAGTGCGGCGGCGGCGACGGAATGCGAGTCAGCATCAAACGAGTTGCAAATGTCGGTTGGATGAACGCTGCGGTTATTGGCGCGACAAAGGAGCGTGCGGGCGCCGGCACAGGTCACGGTGCAGTCTGCTACGCACTCGTACTTGCAGCCGCCGGCCGGGCGCCTGCACATCCCGGAGCACATCATCGTGCCGGTCTTGCCTGCCGTACCTTGACCGCCGCCACCCGCGCCCGCCTTGCCACCGCCGCCGCCGCTGCTGGCACCACCGCCGCCGCTAGCGACACTGCCGCCACCGCCACCACTGCTGGCACCACCGCCGCCGTTAGCGGTAGTGCCACCGCTCTCGCCGCCGTTGTTCGCCTTTGAGTCGCAATGTGGGCTCGCTACTTCGCTCCGATCTCGATCACGTGCTTGCCGCCCCTTCCGCATGTTCGCCGCTGAGAGACGCTCCGACGTGAGCTCTTGGCCGCGAAGTCCAACTGAGCAAATCGCTTCGATGAATTCTGAACCGATTGATCGCTCGGGCGCGACTGAGAGGTTTTCGGACCTCACTATTAGGAGTCTTCCTCGATGGCGATCAAGCTTTGGGCAACGCTGGCTGCGTGCGTGGTCGTAGCCGCGTGTACTGACTCTCGGCATACGCCCGCGTCTGTCGGCGGCAGCGCTGCCGCCGGTAGCACCGGGTCGGGAGGCATCGGCGATGTCGGCAATGGCGGTACGCCCGCCAGCAACGCCGGCAGCGTTACCAATCCGAGCGGCGGCTCTGCTACCCCGGAAGCCGGCGGCGCGGGTGCCGGTGAAGCGGGTATGGCGGCGACCGGAGCAACCGGCAACGTCGACGTGCCGGCAACGGTTGCTTCCGACTATGCGAGCTACAACTCCGGCATCTTCTACAAGGTCGTCAGCCGCAGCGGGCGTGCGCTTTCGCTCGCTGACGACGACGCCAACGGCAGCGCGGCAACTTTAGCCGACGACGCTGCCGATGACCGCCAGCTCTGGTCGATTCGCGACGCCAGTCAAGGATTCAAGAAGCTGATCAACCAGCACAGCGGGCGCGCGCTTTCGACGCGTCTCGGCAGTGACGAAAACGGCACCCCTGCCGTTCTCTGGCAATACCGGGGACGGGCACCGGATCAGGACTGGGACATCGCGCCGGGCAGCAAAGGCTACGTAAAAATCAGCAATCGACGGCGTACCTTAGCCGCGCTTTCGGCGAGCGGAAGCGCAGCGGTGCTCGAGGATTACGCCAGCGCGCCCGAGCAAGACTGGACGCTCGTCCCGCAGCAAGTCTTCGAGCCAAACGTCAGTTATCGCATCATCAACAAGAACAGCGGCACGGCGCTGTCGGTGTATCAGGGCGCCACCGCCAACAACTCTCAGGCCGACATCTACGAGCTCGTCAACCAACCCGACCAGCTGTGGCACGTCGAAGATGCGGGCGGCGGCCAGTACCACTTGAAGAACGACAAGAGTGGCCGCGTGCTATCCCTGCTCGGCGGACAAACCACGAACGGCACCGTGGCGATGGTCTACGACGACGTGGGCGCTACCGACCAGGGTTGGAGCATCGAGGCACTCCCAGACGGATTCTATCGCCTCGTCAATCAACGGCGCCCGCCCGGCGTGCTCTCCATCGCCGGCTCGCAGACAGGCAACGAAACGCGGGCGCAACTTACCGACGACGCGGGCCACCGCGACCAAGCCTGGTCGTTCGTGCCGGTAGGCAACGACGTGAGCGTCAACGCCCTAGACGTGCAAGCCAGCCCGAGCGCTTGGATGACCGGCGCCGGCCTAGAAGACGTAAATCACGAAGTTTACGGCGGTATTTATAGCCAGCTCATCTTTGGCGAGGGCTTTCAAGAACCAGCCAGCCAGCCCGGCATCAGCAGCATGTGGCGCAGCTTGACGACGGGCACAGCCAGCGGCTCCTTTGCGCTCACGACCGAAACTCCGTTTCAAGGCCGACAGAGCCAACGTTTGACCTTCAGCGCTGGCGCGGGCGAGCTAGGCATCGAAAATCGCGGCCTCAACCGCTGGGGCATTCACTTCAAAGCGGGCGGCAGCGTTGCGGGCCACGCCTACTTGCGCGGCAGTGGCGGCGCTGCGGTCACGTTTGCGGCTGAAAGCGCGGACGGCGCCGTTTTCGCTGAAACCTCGGCAACGCTCAACGGCGCTGGATGGCAGCGCTACGACTTCACGTTGACTCCGAACACCGACAGCGCCGCCGGGCGCTTTGCCCTGAAGCTCAAGGCCCCCGGGACGGTCGATGTCGGCTACGTCTACCTCGAGCCAGGAGCTTGGGGCCGGTACCAAGACTTGCCGGTGCGCAAGGATATTGCCGACGCGATCGTGGCTCAGCACTGCACCGTGCTGCGCTATGGCGGCGCCGCGATCTTGGCTGCGGACTACCGCTGGAAGAACATGGTCGGCCCGCGCGCAGAGCGGCCCACTTTCAAAGGCTTTTGGTACGCGCAAGAAACCAACGGCTTCGGCATCATCGAATT
>FSUE01000342.1_pt1 | contig 14682 bp, 16 predicted proteins | sample 1637031 | NCBI WGS metagenome assembly FSUE01 (sample SAMEA3914819, study PRJEB12502) | metagenome | biome: forest; material: soil | place: Canada | collected 2010-06-26 | depth 0.3 m | reverse complement strand
GCTTTACGCTCACCGCCGACGCCCTCTACGCTGGGGAGACGAGCCCTGGCGCCAACGGAAGCGCGCTCATTCAGCGAGTCCTGCGTTTCCCCCTAAATGCGCTGGATAGCTCCGGAACCCCGCTGTGAACGCCGCGCAGCGGAGGGCGATCGTGATTGCGATCCTGCTAGGCGCGTCATGCCCAGATGCCCACGCCGACAGCGCCTACGTCAGGCGACTAGGTGAAAAGTTGATCACGGAGGCCCCGCGCCGGCCATCAAGGCGAAAACCGCGCGATCTTCTTCGCGAACCCCTCGCTGAACCAGAGCGCCGTGGGACTTGCAACAATGCCGAGGCTCTGACTGTTGTCGGTTGGGATGTCATACGGCGTGATGACGCCGCCCGGGGTGAAGCGATCGATGTGGTTGAAGTTGTCTTCGAGCAGCCACAGATTGCCGTCAGGCCCGCTCGTGATGTTCGCGAGGTTGGCGACGGGGCTCGTCGGGTTCGTCGAAAATTCGGTGATCGTGCCGCTGGGCGTGATGCTTATTTCACCGCGCAGTAAGCGGCACAGCTGCGATCGATGCAGGCGCCCGAGCTGCACTCTTGCCCGAGGTAGCAACTGGAGCCGACGGGGAGCGTCTTCACGCAGGTGCCGTTGGGGCAGTGCAGACCGTAGGCGCAGGTGTACGGCGGCGCGTTGCCGCACGCTTCGCCGAGCTTTCCCAAGTTCTCGCAGGTGCCGGTGTAGTCGCATCCGCCGCTGATGCACTCGTTCCAAGACTGACAATGGCCGCCGTCTGCGACCAGCGGTTTTATGACCCCTGCACATTCCGGACTGTTGACGCTGTGCAAGGCGTCTCGCTGCGGATCCCAGTCGTCGCAACTGGCAAGCGTGATCGTTCGCGCGCAGGCGGCAACGAGCTCAGGAGTGTAGTGCAGGCTGCCTCGGTCACGAGCCTGCTCGAGATCGAAGACGCCGCTGCTGATCACGTCGTCGATCATGTCCGTGCATTCGGCGACGCTGGTCGGGTACATGCTCCAGGTCAAGAACATGCGATGAAGGTCGGCGCTATCGCAGCACGCCATGATCTTCTCGCACTCTGGCGGCGCGAGTACGGCGCCAACCTGCGCCCTGTTCAACGCGCCGCCATAGTCACCGCCGGCGAGGCCAGCCGTGGTCCCGCCTTTGCCGGCGCCACCGACTCCGCCTGCTCCAGCGCTTCCACCGGCCCCCGCTGCGGTGCCGCCCGCTGCGGTGCCGCCCGCTGCAGTGCCGCCCGCTGCCGTCGCCCCGGCTCCGGCGGCACTCTCCGAGCTGCCCCCAACACCGCCGCTGCCCCCAGCGACGCGGCTCGCCCCGGCTTGGCCACCGGGCGGCGCCTCACTGCGCATGCCCTCGCTCTTGCCACAGGCACCGACAAGCCACACCACCCCGCATGCCACCAACTCCCGCAACATGAGCTGGTCTTTAGCACAGGTTCGACGAGGGCTCAGCCGAGCCTGTCCGGCGCTACGCTGCTGGACCACCGCCGAATCCGGCGTGACTGACGTTGCAGCCAAAACTCGGCGAGAAAATGTGAGGCGATAGAATCAGATGATTCTATCGAAAAATTCTTTCTTGTTGCGGGGTTGCCGACGCAAGTGGCGATAAAAATCTACGCCGGCGGTCACTTTTTTCGCAACCGCTGCGGCAGCCGACCGATGCACGGTCATGTCCGACGCAATTTCAGCCACGACTCCCGCCGTATGTGACGCCAGCATCGCCAGCTGCCCAGAGTTTCCGCCCATCGCAGCAGCGAGCGCGACCGGCCCCGCCACTGTCAACCTCGAACCCGTCGTAGTCACGGGCGATGCTGGCACTCAAGAGCTGCTGCGGCGCTACGACACGACCCAAACGTGCGGCGCTGAAAAGCATAGCGCTAAATTGGCGTGCTCCTCGATCGCGCTCGGGGTTTTGAACGCTGCCGAAGGTGGCGTGGTCACTGGGTTCGCCACCGCGATCTACGCCAGCTACACTTGCGGCGAGGATTTGCGCGTCTTCGTCGACTGCCGCGACGACGCCGAAGCACTCCGGCAGTCCGCTCTTCGGGTCGTGTCCGATTGTCACGAGCGCGGCGGTGCGGTCAGCCCCGGTACGTTCGCCAATGAGATCATCTGTGAGGTGACGCCGTGATCGCCGCGAGACAGCCTGCCGGTCCGGGCGAGGTTTGGTGGCGAACCCTCCTGCGCCTATTGGCGCTGCCGTTGTTTCTCTGCGCTGTCACGGTCGGTGCCTGGCTTGCGGGTGGCTCCCGACACGAGGCACGCATCGCCAACGCTCACCTCGTCGTAGCAATTTGGGGGCCACTCGCCACGGTGACGGCTGCCCTTAGCATCCTCAAAAGCGGACGAGACCGCGCCCTTGCGTTGCCCACGCCGCTGATGCTCTGGCTGGTCTTCTCGGCGGATCGAGCCGGAACGGCAGCTTGGTACGCATCGCTCGTCGCCCACGCCGCGGTCTGGGTGCTGCTTTATGGCTGCTGGCAGCAAAAGCGTCGGGTCGCTCAAGTGGCCACCGTCTGCTGTGGGGCGGCGATTGTCTGGATTCAGCTGGGCGGTCTCTTGAGTCAGGGCTGACGTGGACGCGAAGGCCGCGGCTACGCGCGAGGAGGACAGGCGGCCGCTCGGCTGGACGAAAGGCGCCGTTTCCCAAAATAGTTTTCAACGCCGGGGGCCTGGCCGTGTTCTACGGGGATAAATGGCATTCCCACGGCTGGTCCGGGCTCCGGATCCCCCGCAAGCGGCGCTGGGTGAGCGCAGCGACGATGAGCTGATGCAGCTGTCGTGTGCGGGCTTGCGCAGCGCTTTCGCGGTGCTGGTGGAGCGCTATGCGCTGCGGGTCGTGCAGCTGTGCGGGCGCTTCGTGAACGACGCTCAGCTGGGGCGTGAGCTGGCGCAAGATACCTGGGTATTGGTCTGGCACGGGCGCCAGAAGTACCGCGGCGACGGCAGCTTCGTGGCTTGGTTGGTGACGGTGGCGCGCAACCATTGTCGAAACGAGCTGCGGCGCCGCAAGCTGGTCAGGACGCACGAGCGTGCCGAGCTCGACGACGACGCTGCGCAGTCGGCGCGACAGCTGGAAAGATTGCTGACCGAGGAGCGACGGCGGCGCGTGCGCGACGCGCTGTCCGAGCTTTCCGGACCGCTGCGCGAGGCACTGCTGCTGCGCTTCGCCGAAGATCTACGCTACGACGAGATCGCGAGCGTGGTCGGAACCGGCGAGTCCACGTTGCGCTCGCGCGTGCATCATGGGCTCAAGGCACTGAGAGCAAAGCTGGAGAAGGACGCATGAGCGACAAGCGATGTCCGAGCGAAACGGAGCTGCTGAGCTTCGTCGACGCCGATTTGCCGCCCGAGCAGCTGGCTCGGATCGAGAAGCACCTGGAGCTGTGCAGCGCTTGCGCCAAGCAAGTGATGGCGCTTTCCACGCTGGTGGCGGACATTGCCGTGCCGCTGCCACTCGAACCGCCGCTCGATGTGGCGCCACACGTGGCGGGCGTGATGCAACGGCTGGACGCGCCGATGGCCGCTCCGCGCGCCGCACGGATCCTGGCCTGGTGCGGTGCCTTGGCCGCGGCCGCCGCTGCGCTGCTGTTGTTTACGAAGCTGCACGGCCCGGTGGCGAGCGGCGGGGCCGACGGCGAATTTGCGGCGCGTGGCGGCCCCGTGGTCGCGTCCTTGGCGCGCGACGTCGGCGTGCAGCTGTATGGGCAGCAGCAGACGCTGGTGGCCCTGCGCGGCGGAAGTCACATTGCCGCCAGTACGCCGCTGACCGCGGGGCTGCGCAACGTGGCGCGCGAGCCGGCCTACCTGCTGCTGTTTGCCGTCGACGCTCGGCGCGCCGTGCATTGGATCGCCCCCGAGTACACCAGCGCGGGGTCGAATCCGGAGAGTTTCGCGATCGCGGCCGCCAGTGCCGAGCGATTGCTGCCGACCACGGCTGTCTTCGACGATCTGGCGCCGGGCGGGTTGCGCGTCGTGGCGTTGATCAGCAAAACGCCGCTGCACGTGTCCGATATCGAAGCGCTGCCTCCCGAGCAGCTCGGCGTCGAGGGCTTGCGCAAGCGTTTCTCCGGCGCCGAAGTGCGCGAAATTTCACTCGACGTTCGCTGAAATCCATTATGACCTCACGCCCTGCCGCTCGCTGGTTCTTGGCCCTGTTTGCGACTTGCGTGGGGCTCGTGTGCGCGCGGCCGGCGCGGGCCGACGGGGCGCCGCCCGAGCGGCTCAGCTTCGCCGTCGTGATCGGCAACAACAAAAGCCTGGGCAACCGCCGCGCCGAGCTGCACTACGCTGACGACGACGCGGCTCGCTATTTCGAAATTTTGCAGACGATGGCGCCGGGTCGCGTTTCGTTGTTGGCCGACTTCGATCGCGACACCCAGCGACTGTTTCCGACGGCACGCGCCGCGGCGACCAATCCGTCGCTGCGCAACCTGCAAGCCATCGGCAAGCGCTTGGCCGAGCAGGTGCGCGCCGCTCGCGCGGCCGGCCACGAGACGGACGTGTATTTCATTTTTGCCGGCCACGGCGACGTGCTCGAGGGCGAAGGTTTCATCGAGCTGGCCGAAGCGCGCTTTCGCGCCCGCGATTTGACGGCGTGGCTCGGGGCGATCCCGTTTTCACGAGCGCACGTGATCTTGGATAGCTGCAACTCGTTCTTCATGCTCGGGGCGCGCAAGCCCGGCGGTCGGCATTTTGCGACGTCAGAAGACGCCTCACGCGCGCTGGCGGCGCGGCTGCCCAACGTGGGTGTGTTCCTTTCGACCAGCGCCGACGGCGAGGCTTTCGAATGGTCCGAGATCCAGTCGGGCATTTTTAGTCACGTCGTGCGGTCGGGGCTGCTCGGCGCGGCCGACGCCAATGGCGACGGTCAGGTGAGCTACCTGGAGCTGGCAGCGTTCGTCGACACCGCCACCAGCGACGTCCGAAACCCCAACATGCGGCCGCACGTGTTCGCGCGCGGTCCGGGGGCGCTGGGCACGGCGCCGATCGCCAACTTGCAGAGCATGACCGGTGTACGGCGCTTCGCGCTGGGCGAGCCCGGCTCGTTGCGGATGCGGCTGCGCGACGCCAATGGGCTGCCGCTGGTCGATGCGCACAGCGAGAACGCCCAAAACCTGCGGCTGGCCGTGCCGGAGAGCTGGGCGCACGGCTCGGTTTTAGAGCGCGTGACAGGTGGAGTCGCGACCGCGCTGTACGGCGTACCCGAGCTGCCCGGTACCGTTACGCTCGCCGCGCTCGAGCCAATCGCCGCTACCAGCGCTGGACGCGGGCCGGGCGAGACCTTCGAACCGCTGTTTTCTCGCCCGTTCGGGCCCAACGCGCTGCGCGAGTACCAGGCGGCCGAGCAGCAGAAACCACCGGCCGTGTTCGGTGTCTCGCGCGAGGACACGCTGCGCATGCAGCTGTTGCTCGACCAACTCGCGTCTGTCGAGCGCGGCAAGCGCATCAGCGAGTCGATCGGTGGCCTTGGCTTCGGGGTGTTGCTGGGCGGAGCCGGGATTGGCCTGCTCCACGTGGACGCCGATGCCAGTCGCGGCGACAAGCGCGAGGCGCGTATTCTTGGTGGCTCGCTGTTGGGGCTCGGCGGCGTGATGGTGATTGGTGGCACCGGGTCGTTGCTGGCCGCCGGCAAGAGCGAGGCGGCGGCGGCGGCGTTTCGACGTAGCATTCGCAACGGCGAAGACTCCACACAAGCCTTCGCGCACGCCGACGAAGTTGTGCAGAAGCTGCTCAAAGCCCGCCACGAGGAGCGCATGGCTCAGGGCATCTTCGGCACGATCGTGATCGCGGGTTGCGCCACTGGCCTGACCCTGGGCGAGATCGCGACGCATGGCGGCGGCAACCGCATGGGGCGCCGGCTCGGCTGGGGCAGCGGCATGCTGGGCGGCGCCATGATGCTGGGCGACGCGGTGTGGATGGAGCAACCCGTCGACGCGCTCGGGCGCATTTGGCGCCAAGATCCGAGCCTGAATCAGTATCAGGCGCCGAAGTTGAAGCCCGCGTTTAGCGTCGGCAGCGACGGCGCGTTCGTGAGCCTCTCGGGTTCTTTGTAAATCGTTGGCTGGGATTCAACGCGCCTGACCGCGGCGTGTTCTTCCCGGTGTGACACAAGCACGAGCCGCGAAGCTCCGATTCCGTACGTTGCTCGGCCTGTTCGCTGCGCAGCTTGCCATCTCAGGCGCACTGCGCGCGCAACAAGCGCCAGCCGAGCCCGAGCCCGAGCCCGAGTTCGAAGGCGTGGCCGAGGTGGAAGCGCCGCCGACCGAGCCGACCAAGCGCGTGTTGGACGAGCAGCAGCTGACCACATTGCCCGGCACGCGCGGCGACGCGCTGCGCGCGATCGAGGTGCTGCCGGGCGTGGCCCGCACTCAGTTCGGTACCAATCCTGGCCCGCCGCCGTTGCGCGGCAGCCCGTCGTACGAAAGCGCGGTGTTCTTCGACGGCGCGCAGGCGCCGCTGCTTTATCACTTTGGCGGCATCACCAGCGTCTTCAACTCGCACCTGCTCGAGAGCGTGACGCTGTATCCGGGCAATTATTCGGCGCGCTACGGCCGAGTCGCCGGTGGCGTGGTCGAGGCGCGCGTGCGCGATCCGCGCAGCGATCGCGCGCATTTCATGCTCGAGCTGAGCGCCATCGATAGCTTTGCGTTGGCCGAGGCGCCCGTCGACCAGAAGACGTCAGTAGCGATCGCCGCGCGGCGCAGCAACATCGATTTGTTCATCGATTCGCTGATCAGCGACAAATCCACGGCCGTGATCGCCGCGCCCGTTTACTGGGACTACCAGGCGATCGTCTCGCACCGCTTCAACGCCAACCACCAGTTGCGCGCGATGGCCTACGGCAGCTACGACAGCTTCAAGCTGTTCGTCGGCAAAGCCCGGGAAGATCCGGCGTTGCACGGCGAGGTTGGCACGAGCGAGAGCTTTCACCGGCTCCAGGTTTCGCTGAAGAGCAAGCTGGGTGAAAGCGTCGAGCAAGAGCTGATGCTGTCGGCGGTGGGCGAGCCGGGGCACGGGCACGTGGGCAACGTTGCCTTCGAGTACAAGAGCACGACCGGCACGGCGCGCGCCCAGTGGTCGGTGTTCGCCGCGCCGTGGTTGCGCCTCGACGCGGGCCTGGACGCGATCTTGCTGTACGTGCGCTATCACTTCAACGGCCCGGTGCCGCCACCGTCCGAGGGCTCGCCTAGCCAGGGCTCGCTGGCCAGCGAAACCACCACGGATCTAAAATCGTCGATCGGCTCGGCGCGGCCGGCGGGCTTCGTGGAAGCGTCGCTGCGCCCGACACGCAATCTGCTGCTGATCCCGTCGTTGCGCACCGACTACTATTCGGATGCGCACAGCTGGAGCGTCGATCCGCGCTTTTCCAGCCGCTTGGCGGTCACGGAATCGACGACGTTGAAAGCCGGCGTCGGTCAGTACTCGCAGCCGCCAGAATACTGGGAGGTGGTCAAAGAGTTCGGCAATCCGGAGCTTCACCCGTACCGTACGCTGCAAGCCTCGAGCGGCGTCGAGCAGCAGCTCGGCGAGCGCCTTCGCGTCGACGTCGACGTCTTCTACAAGCGCTGGTACGAACGCGTCGTCGGCACGCCGGGCGGCGCCCCACCGGTCTACGTCAATCAAGGCACCGGCAAGGCCTACGGCCTCGAGCTGCTGCTCGATCTTCAGCTGACGCAAAAGACGCGCGCGCTGGTGGCGTACACGTTGTCGCGCAGCGTGCGTCACGACGGCCCCGGCGCGCCGACGCGGCTCTTCGACCACGATCAGACCCACAATCTTTCCGTCACCGGCAACGTCGACTTGAGCCACGGCTGGCAAGCCGGCGCGCGCTTTCGCTATGTCACGGGCGATCCGTACAGCGCCGTCGTGAGCACCGTTTACGACGCCTCGAGCGATACCTACCGACCGCTTTACGGCGCGCTGAACGGCGCTCGCAATCCGGCCTTTCACGAGCTCGATTTGCGTATCGAAAAGCTTTGGCACGCCGGACCGGTGGCGCTCACCACCTTCCTCGAGGTCATGAATGTCTACAACGCCAAGAATCAAGAGCGCCGTCGCTACAGCTTCGACTATTCGCAGTCGAAGAGCGTGACCGGGCTGCCGTTCTTTCCGAACTTGGGAGTGCGAGGCGAGCTATGAAAAAGATCTGGATATTGGCGGGTTGGGCCGTGATGGCGTTGGCGTGCGAGGACCCCCTCAAGCCGGCGGAGCGGATCGACGAGCCGCGCGTGCTGGGGGTGCGCGTGACGACCGAGCGCGGTGAAGCGAGCCTGGTCCCGGGTGAGCCAGCTGGCGTCGAGCTCTTGGTGGCCGGTCCCGATGGTCCGCAACCAGCGCGCGTCGCCTACCGCTGGTGTGAAGCGGCCAGCTCCGAGCGTGGCGTGCCGTATTGCGCGGGCGAGGCCTTCGCCGAAGGTATCGCGGCTCTGGCTGACGAGCCGCTCGCGTTCGACGTGCCCGCGGCGCTCGGTGCAGGCGTACGACTGGCCCTGCTCGGCGCAGCGTGCACGAGCGGCGAGCCTGCGCTGGCCGATGCTGCGCTGGCCGATAGCTGCTCCGATGGCGAAGAACCGCTGCGCTTCAGCTTCGACGCCTGGACGCTGCGCGACGCGCCTCAGCTCAATCCGGATCTGAGCGAGTTGGCCGTTACACTCGGAGGTAGCGCGGTCGGATTGAGCGCCGCCGAGGCCGAGCCGGTCTGCGACGACGCGACGCCCGTGCTCGAAGCCGGAAAGAAGCACCGACTCGAGCTCGCGCTGGGCGCAGGCGCGCTGACGGGGAACGAGCTTCAGCTCTCGCACTTTTCCACGCAGGGCGAGCTCGCGCGTCAGTTCAGCTTCGTGACGAAGCATCAGGCGCCACAGGTTGAGTTGTCGTGGCAGGCGCCGCGCGTCGTGGGGCCCGTCAAGCAGTACCTGGTGGTGCGTGATGGATCAGGCGGCGTCAGCTGGGCAACGTGGAACGTTTGCGTGCGTTGAAGCGAGGAAAATCATGAATATCGAAGCAACGTTGAAGGCGTTGGTCGCGCTGGGCGCGACCTGGGTGCTGTGGGTATTGGTTGGGCTGAGCGTGATTGCGCTGAGCGTGATCCTGGAGCGGCTGCTGTTCTTTTGGCGAACGCGCGTCGACGCCGACGCGCTACGCGTCGAGCTCAAACGGGGTCTCGCGGCGCGCCGTGGCGGCGCGACCGAGCGCCTGCTGGGCGGCGCGAGCGTCGAAGCGCGCATCGTCGGCGCAGGCTTGGCGGCGCGGTCGGCATCCGAAGCCGAGCAGCTGATGGTAGGCGAGGCGCAGCTACAACGGCTGCGCTCGGAAAAGAGCTTGGCGTTCCTGGGCACGCTTGGCAACAACGCGCCGTTCGTCGGACTGCTGGGGACGGTGCTCGGCATCATCGGCGCCTTCCAGCAGCTGGATCACGCGCGCGGTCAGGTCACCGCCGGTTTGATGGCGCAGATAGGCGAGGCGCTGGTCTCGACTGCCGTCGGGCTCTTGGTCGCGCTGCCGGCGGTCGCGACCTACAACGCGTTTCAGCGCGCGATCCAGGTGCGGCTGCAGCGCGGCGATGCTCTGGGGCGGGAGCTGATCGCGCATCTGCATCGGCTCGAGCGGGATGGTGACGCGAGCGTCCCTGCCAGCGGCCCGAAGTTGGCGGTAGGTGAGTGATGGCGACGCCCATCGATCGTCCGGGTGAGCTGATCAGTGGCATCAACGTGACGCCGCTGGTCGACGTGGTGCTGGTGCTGTTGATCGTGCTGATGGTGACGGCGCAGTACGCCGCGTCGCAGGCGCTGCCATTGGATTTGCCGAAAGCCAGCACGGCCGAGACCAGCGCGCGCACGCCGTTGGCCATCAGTCTTGACGCGACCGGGGCCATCTTTCTGGACGGCGCGAAGCTAAGCAAAGCCGAGCTCGCCGAACGCATTCACGCTCGCGGCGGCGGCCCGGAGCGCTCGGCCCTGATCGCGGCCGATGGCGGGGCCCAGCATCGCGCGGTCGTGGGCGTGATCGACGTGCTGCGCGCCGAGGGCATCAGTAAACTGTCAATCAGCGTGGCGCCGGAAGCTCAGACGCCATGAGAGAGACAACCATCAGCGGCGGCTGTTTGGTCCTCAGCGCTGTCGCGCACGGCTTTGCCATGTTTGGAAGCGCGCACGCTGCTCGGCCCTCGCCGCGTCCGCTACTCACCGAGCTGGAGCTGACGGCGCAGCCGGTTCCACCGCCGCCGCCACCACCTGAGCCCGTCAGGCCACGTCCGACGCCAGTAGCGAAACTGCCGACGAAAACGCCTGCTACCCAGTCGCCGAGCCCCCCGAGCCCCCCGAGCCCAGCCGAGCCCGAGCCCGAGCCCGAGCCTGAGCTGACCGGTCGCACACTCACCGCGACGGGTGACTCCAGCTGGTCGGCGCCAGCCGGCAACGGCACCGAACGCGGCCCGACGCTCGGGCTCGGAGCGGCGGCCGCGCGACTGATACCGCCGCTAGCTCCGACTGGCGCGTCGCCGCGCGTCCTGGTCACCCAGCCCTTGGGGGAGCTGTCGCGCAAGCCGGCGCCGCCGTCACTAGCCGCAGCGCTGGAACGCAACTACCCGGCTGTCGCGCGTCGCCAAGGCCAGAGCGGTGAAGCCAAGGTGCGCGCGTTGATCGACGCGCGCGGCCGCGCCACCAGCGTCACCGTGACGTCCGAATCGCGCCCGGGCTTCGGTGCCGCCTGCCAAAAAACGCTGCAGCAGAGCCAATGGACACCGCCACTTGGTCCCCGGGGCGAGCCGACGGGAACGTTTGTGACGTACCGCTGCCGTTTCCAGGTGCATGATTGAGCTCTGCCCAACCAGCTGCTGACCCGTGCAAAATGACGTGCGCGCCCCGGCGCTGCCGATTGCGCCGGGACCTGCGCCGCGTTAGTGCGACCTTCCGGTAGACGCGCCTGGGCTACGCAGCCACGGTATTCAACAGCTCCGTCGACGCTTTGGCCGCGCTGCGCCGGGCCCCCACCACCTACGCGGCTCTGATCACCGACTTTACGATGCCCGACCTGACTGGCGCCGAGCTGATTCGCGAGGTGCTCGCGATCCGGCCCGAGCTGCGGGTGATCCTCGCCTCGGGCTCGGGCTCCCACCTCACCGGCGATGCGATGCGTGAGCTGGGTAAACGCGACGTGCTGACGAAGCCGGTCGGCTACGTCGCCCTGGCGCGCGCCTTGCACCGCGCGCTGGCGGGGTGACGGGTGCGAAGCGGCTGGCCGCTTACGGTAGGCTCATCCAAAACTTCCAGAAGCCGTAGGTCGAGATGCCGGAGGCGACCTGATCATTGTGGCCGAGGCCGGTCGTCGTGCAGAAAACGGTCGGCGCTTTGCAGCCCATGTATTGGACGCAATTGACCGTCGAGCCGCCGGTGGGCGCCTTGACCATCGGGCCCGGATCGTAGGGCGCCGTGACGGCGGGCATGGTGCAGCCATTGAGCTTGAGCACGTGGTCGCGGCCGCCCGGGTAGCTGTTGTAGCCCTGCGGATCGCCGCTGTCGTGGCTGCCCATGAACGCGACCGGGCCCTTACAAGCCGAGTCGGGCAGTGAGCCCTGCCAGTTGCCGGTGGCGGTGCCGATGCCCTTGAAGAGACCGCCCGGGCCGCCGTCGACGCAACCCTCCAAGTACGCGATCCAAGAGCCGCTGCTGAAGCCTTCGATGAACAGCCGACTCTTGTCGACGCAGAAGGCGGCGCCGACATTGGCCGCGGTTTCTTCGACGTAGTTGGCCTCGGGATCGGGGAACGCCTCGGTCATGAAGCAATCGCGCCCGGTCGCGGCGGCGCTGTAGTCGAGGCCGACGACGATCGCATCGTTGCCCGCGGCATCTTGAATTGGCTGCGCGTTGTTGCCCTTGCCGCCGCAGCCGGGTCCGACGAACACCGTCGGGTAGGGGCGGTTGGGATTGTAGTTTGCGGGCAGGCGCACCCAGTATTCGCGCGGTTGCCACTTGGCCGTGACCAGCGCGCTGGCCGTGATTGTCTCTTTGTAGTTCACGAACATCGAGAGCGCCTGCGTCGCGGGCTTGCCGCAGCCCGCGCTCGCCACGGCATTGGGCAGGCCGCCCGAGCCGCCGTTACCGCCGCCTGCAGTTCCGGATGCGCCCGCAGTGCCAGCCGTGCCACCGCCCGCGGTGCCGGCTGTCCCGGCGCTTGCCGTCGTGCCGCCGCTGGACGCGCCAGCTGCGGTGCTGTTGCCGGCAGTGCCTGGCAGACCCGCCGTGCCGGGGGCGCTACCGCCCGCCGAGCCGCCCGCGCCGGGCGCACCCGCGCCGCCGGCCGTCGCGACCGTGCCGGCCGGGCCCGGCTCGGAGCTGCAGGCGGAGCCGACCAGGGCCAGAACCGCGCCAAAACCGACCACCGCGCCCAGGCGAGCGAAAGATCTCATGCCTCGCCTTTGTCGCCGCTACGCCCGGTTTCCGTGACGCCAGCAACGGGGCCGGCATCAATCGCCGGCAGAAAAGCCGGCTTTGCGCGGTTTGCTCAGGGCGTTGCACAGATAGCGGCCGCGGCGTGGCAGGTGATGAAGGTACACTGGCCGGTGTCGCAGGTGGGGACCTGGCACCGTTGGCCGGACGCGCTGGTGGCGCCACAGTCGCAAGTGAGCTCTGGGCGAGTGATGGCCAGCCGCGAGAACCGCACCGTGGGCGTGACGAAAAACGACTGCTGCCCCGCCAGCGGCGGGGGTGCTGAAGATGCCTTGCAGCGTACCGCTCAGGTGATCCGCATCGCCTTCGAGACGAAGCACGGCGACGGTATCGGGTACTGCTGCAGGGTCGGCCACGTAGGTGCCGTCGTGGCTCAGCGCGACATTGGCTGCCACGCAGCCGTTGACAACGTAGAACCCGGGCTCGACGGAAGCGAAGGTGACGACGACGAAGTCGCCCTCCGCGCTCGCCGGTAGCTTTGCCACCAGTGCCCGTTGCTCGCGCCACCGCTGCTTGCAATCGTGCCGGTGCCAGGCTGCCCACCGCCATCGTCACCGCCGTCGCCGCGTTGATCGACCCGTCCGCACGCAACTCCAAACACAGCCAGCGACGAGAGCGTAACCAAGAGCCGTTTCATCCGCGCACCTGACGTTACACTAACCAGGCCCGCTGCAGGCGGGCGCAAGCATGGTAACAAAGTCGTCTGCTACGGAGAAAGTGCGTTGGCGCGGAGGCGGGCGCTGAAGACCGCGCCTTCGGTCGCGTAGAGCGCGAGCGCGAGCCAGATTAGGGCAAAACCAGCGAGCTTAACGCTGGGCAGCGGCTCGTGAAACACGAAGACGCCGAGGCCGAGCTGCAGACTGGGGCCGAGGTACTGGAGAATGCCGACGAGCGATAGGGGGATGCGGCGCGCGCCGGCAGCGAAACAGAGCAGCGGCACGGCCGTGATCGGCCCGGCTGCGACCAGTAGCGTGCGCAGTGGCAGCGGTGCGACTGCCCATGAGCCGTGTCCACTGCTCGAGCGGCTCAAGAGATACAGTCCGGCAACGGGTAACAGCAGCAACGTTTCGAGCGTTAGGCCGCCAAGCGCGTCGATACTGGCAGTCTTGCGCAGCAGGCCGTACGTGCCGAAGCTGGCCGCCAGCGTGAGCCCGATCCAAGGCACCTGGCCGACCAGCAGCGCGAGCCACAGCACGCCCGCGGCGGCCACCGCGATCGCAGCCCACTGCAGCGCACGCAGCCGCTCCTTCAAAATCGCGACGCCGAGCACCACGGTGAACAGTGGATTGATGAAGTAGCCAAGGCTGGCGTCGACGATGCGCCCCTGACCGACCGCCCAAATGTAGACCAGCCAATTGACCGAGAGCGCCAGGGCGCTGGCCAGGAATGTGCCGATGATGCGTGGTCGCTCGCGCAGCTGGGCAATGAAGTCGCGCTTGCGACTGACCGCCACCACCACGATCAGAAGCGCCGCCGACCACACGATCCGATGCGCCACGATCTCGAGGGGCGGAACGGGGTGGAGCGCCTTCAAGTAGAGCGGCAGCACACCCCAAATGCCATACGCGATCAGCGCGTAGGTGATTCCGAGGCGGCGTTGGCTCACGACCGACAGCCTGGGGCAAGGCGAGGCAAAACGTAAGCCTCAGGCGTTGGGCGCACCGGCGCTCGCGAAGGCAGCCGAGCTTGGTGTTTGGCGACGCGCCGGGTTAGGCTGCGACATGGGTATCGGTCGTGAGCTTGGCAAGGCGTTCTTGCAGCGCGCTTCGAGTAAAGTGGGTGAAGCTTTGTCGCGGGCCGACGTGCTGGGTGGGAAAGTGCGCGACCGCGTCGCTGAAAAACTGGCGGCGCTCACCGAGGTTCCGCCCCCGGTCACGCTGCGCTCGCCGGTAGCCGTCACGCCGCCCGTCGTGATCAAGCCTCCGCCCGTCGGCTTGGGTGATGCGGGACGGCCCGCCCAGGTTTTTGGCCGCGCCTCGTGTCCCTGGTCGGGGCGCGTCGTCGCGCTGCTCGAGTCCGCACGCATCGAATACGCGTATTTCGACTTGGACGGTTACGGTAGCGACAGCGTGCTGCGCGAGCTGAAGCTCGAAACCAAGCACGAGACGGTGCCTTACGTCTTCGTCCGCGGGCGCTTCATCGGCGGTTACAACGCGCTCGACGAGCTGCAGCGGCTCGGCCAGCTCGAATACCTCAGCTTGTCCGACGC
>FSUE01000712.1_pt1 | contig 14785 bp, 15 predicted proteins | sample 1637031 | NCBI WGS metagenome assembly FSUE01 (sample SAMEA3914819, study PRJEB12502) | metagenome | biome: forest; material: soil | place: Canada | collected 2010-06-26 | depth 0.3 m | reverse complement strand
GCTGATCAGCTTTTCGCGAACGAGGAGCTCACCCAGTCGATTTTGCGCCATCTGTTGCCTTGAAGCGCCGGCCGCGGTTGCCCCGTTCAGCCGACAGAATCGCGAACTCTATCAGGGTCCACGCCCCCCGAAAGCCTCCTCCCCTTGACGACCCCCCACAAAGGCCAAATACTGGCAGGCGAGATTCCCACATCGGAAAAGTAGGGAATCGCTCGCTTCGCTCCTGTTTCCCTGCTTTTCCTTCCTGTCTCGTGTGACTTTGCGTCCTAACCCAAAGTCGTCCCTGCCCATACCCATCCCCAATGCCCAAGACCTATAGCGACCTGTTTGCCGAGATTCGGCAGAGCGTGAAACTGATCGGCCTGGACGAGCTGAAGGCTCGCCTGGAGCAGCGAAAAGAGAAGCCGTTCACGCTGGTGGACGTGCGCGAGAAGGACGAGTTCCGCGCCGGTTTCATCCCGGGCGCCGTCCACATTCCGCGGGCGCACCTCGAGATGCAGGCCGAGCAGAAGCTCACCGACAAGAACGCCGAGATCATCCTGTACTGCGCGGGCGGTACGCGCAGCGCGTTCGCCGCCAAGACGCTGGCCGACTTCGGCTACACCAACGTGATCAGCGCTAACCCGGGCTTCGTGCGCTGGAAGGATTTGAAGTACCCGATCGAAGAGCCCGTCCTGCTCACTCCGGCGCAACAGGATCGCTATTCGCGCCACATCCTCTTGCCCGAGGTTGGCGAGAAGGGGCAGGAGAAGCTGCTGAAGGGCCGCGTGCTGCTGCTCGGCGCCGGTGGTCTTGGCGCACCGGCCGCGCTCTATTTGGCGGCGGCCGGCGTTGGCAAGCTGGGCATCGTGGACGCCGACACCGTCGACGCATCGAACCTGCAACGTCAAATCATTCACGCCACGTCGCGCCTGGGCATGGCCAAGGTGGATAGCGCCGAGAAGGCGATCAACGACCTGAACCCCGACGTGAAGGTCGTGAAGTTCCAGGAGCGCGTGAACGCCAGCAATGTCGACCGTATTTTCGGTGAGGGTTGGGACTGCATCGTCGACGGCTGCGACAACTTTCCGACTCGCTACCTCGTCAACGACGCGTCGCTGTTTCACAAGATCCCGGTCGTGCATGGCTCGATCTTTCGCTTCGACGGCCAGGTGACGACATTCATGCCGTTCGACGGCCCCTGCTACCGCTGCCTCTACCCGGAGCCCCCGCCCGCGCACCTCGCGCCGTCGTGCGCCGAAGCGGGCGTGCTCGGCATTTTGCCGGGCGTCGTCGGCGTCATCCAAGCGACCGAAGCCATCAAGCTCATCTTGGGCGCGGGCGACGTGCTGAAGGGCCGCCTGCTGACCTACGACTCGCTGAAGATGACGTTCCGCACGCTCAAGCTGCGCCGCGACAAAACCTGCCCCACCTGCGGCGAGAATCCGACGATCAAAGAATACATCGACTACGAAGGCTTCTGCAGTCGCTGACTCGCATGGGGGGTAGGGGCGAGGGGATAGGGGTTAGTCGGCGGAGGTGTTAGGGAGAGGAGGGGGTCGCTGCCCGCGAGGGGCCAACGGATTGGGGTGAGGGATCGCTGCCGCGGGGGCCCGGCGAAACGGGGCGGGGGGGAATGACGGCCAGCGACTCCCTCGCTCTTCCCCCGTCCCTCCGCTGACTAACCCCTAACCCCTCATTCCTCACCCCAAAGCGCGCGGAACCGTAAGGTCCCATGCGGCCGCGCGTTTTCAGGAGCGACGGCCGGAAATTGCCCGGAAGGTACTTGGGTCTTCTGGCTGGGCTGTATTTCGATTAGAAAACGTGGCACCGCCGATGCGGCGCCGTGGCGTGTGCCACGTCAAGGGAGAGAAACGGTATGTCTCGAAACACCTCGATCAGCTTCCTTCTACTGAGCGGCCTCGGCTTGCTCACGGCTTGCGGCGGCGATGACAAGTCCGCATTGACCGGTCAGCCCACGGCGGTTCAGTGTCCTCCGGGACAAATCTACGACGGCCGCCTCTGCCAGACCGTCGGCGCCACACCCGGCGCGACCCCTGCGCCGGGCACCACCGCGCCGGCCACGACTGCGCCGGCTACCACCGCGCCAGCGACTATCCCCGGTGTCGCGACCACGACTAGCGGCCCGACTGCGACGCCGCTCGATCCGACCGCCGCGCAGGCTGCCACGCAGCTGATCGCGCCGCTCGGCGCGCAGCACGCCGCAGCTGGCGCCAAGCCGGTTGGCTCGGCGATCGCCGGCAACTTCCAGCAAGGCCAGACGCTCGAAGCTCAAGTTCAGATGAACCCGGGCAAGTGCTACACGGTGGTCGGTGTTGGTCTGCCGCCGGTCACCAACCTCGACATCGCGCTCGTGCCGGCGCTGCCAATCCCGGGCCTGCCCGCGGCAACCATGGCTGCCGACAACACGGTCGGCTCGACGGCGATCGTCGGTGACAAGCCCAACTGCTTCAAGTGGGCGTTCCCGATGAGCGGCATGATGAAGGTCGTGATGACCGTCTCGCAGGGCTCCGGCGTGGCCGCTGCCCAAGTGTTCGAGAAGTAGGCGCGCTACGCGGCGGCGCGTCCGACGCTGTCGGGCGCGCTGCTTGGCTTGCGATCCGAGCCGAACAGCGGGACGAGTGGCCGCAAGCCTTGGGCGCGGCGCCGTGCCAGCTCCCAGCGGGTGACCAGCGGCGATACCAGCGCCGCCGTAGTCGCCAGCGTGAAGCCGGCCAACACGTCGATCACGTAGTGCCAGCGCAGGAACATCGTCGCCCCGATGATGTTGGCCGCAAAAAAGCTGAGCAGCGGCCAGGTGTAGCGGAACGGCAGGCGGTCGCGGTTCCGGAACGAGAACATCGCGATGAAGCACGGCCCGGCCGTGTGCAGCGACGGGAAGATGTCTTTCTGCGCGCCGTTCGAGCGCACGGTGGACCAGACGAGATCCATCCACAAGCCGCTCGGCAGCTCATGCTTGAACAGCTCGGGGAAGGCGCGAAACGGTCCGAAGCCGGGCACCAAGATGTAGCCGGTGTGGCCGAGGCACACGATGATCAGCATGCCGAGCATGAACTCGCCGAGCAGCATCTGATCGCGTGAGCCGAACACGATCGGGAAGATGTGGGCGGCCAGCAGGAAAAAATAGCAAAAGTAGAAAAACGCGAACCACTCGGTCGTCAGCGGCGTCACGAAGCGATCCGCCCACACTGCGGGCTCGAAGCCGAACAGCACGTGGTCGAGCGCAAATAGTTGGTGATCGAGCGAACCGGGGTTCACGACCGGCAAGAGGTGCTTGAAGAAGACGTAACTCTGCTGAACCGTGCCGTAGATGCCGATCCGGTACAGCAACGCCGTCCACGTGTTGGAGCTGAGCGCGCCGGTGCGAACCAGGCCCAAACACAGCGCGTAGGTGGCAAGCAGCCCCAGCACCTCGAACAAGCTCTGCCGGCGCATCGGGCTCGCGGGCGCCACCAAAACCGCGATATTTAGCTCGAGCAGGTACGCAAGCACCATCAGGTCCGCGACCGCGAACGTGCGAAGAACGGTGCTAGCTCGGCTCAAGGCTCAGATCTCCGTGTCACCGTGTCTCCGCGCACGGTCGCCGCGGTCGGTTCGGTCAGCTCGGTGGTCGACGGTTCCAGCTGGGTAGGGGCGGCGGCGCCGGCCGGCGCGGACATTTCGACGCGCAGGCGTGGCGCCGGCGCGGGCGCTTCGTTGAGGAGCGCGGCGACGCTGGCCTCGGCCAGCAGCAGCTCGGCGCGCTCGGGGGTCAAGCGCATCAGCTCCGTTACGCGCTTGGTGTCGAGCAGACCCGTCACGGCTTGCACGTCGCTGAGCGCGCTGATCTGCGCGGTGCGCAGCGCTTCGGCGCGCAGGTTGCGCGCCGTGGCAGCGCGCGACAGCGCCAGCAGACCGGCGACGAACGGCACCGCTGCGGCCAGGTAGGTGGCGAGCGTAGCCACGACGCCTGGCGACGCGCTGAGCACCACCACCGTCGCGATCAACAGCGCTAGCCCGCCCATACCGGTCAGGGCGAGGCCGGCCGCCGAGAACATGACGTGCTTGGTTTGCTCGCTGCCGGCTTCGACCAGCGCTTTCTGCGTTCGGGGTCCAGGCGTGACGCCGGCCACGTCCAACGCCACGCGCGGGCCGCCGCAGACCAAGCAGCGAAAACCTAGCGCGTTGTGCGGTTCGACATCGGCGATCGCGTTGCAATGTGGGCAGCGATTGGCTTCGCCGTGGGCCGCGCCGCAGCCCGGGCACACCGATTGGCCTGGCGGCAGCGTCCGGCCGCAGGTGCGGCAAGGCACGCGGTTGTCGAGCTCGAGCGCAGGCTCAGGCGGCATCGAGGCGGGCTGTAGCACCGTCAGGGTCTCCCTCCAAGCAGCTAGGCAGCGATGACCTGCGCCAGGAACCGCTCCAGCAAGTGGAACGTCATCCCCCACACCACGCGCTCGTCGATCACGTACGCTGGAACGCGCAGCGTGGAGCCTCGGACCACCACCTCGCGCATGGTGCGCAGCGCGTCGCTCGCCAATGCATCCAACGGCACCCAGAGCGCCTCGGCGACCTCGTTCGACAGCGTGGCGGTCCGCTCTGCGGTCACGCCGAACACGAACGGGCTCACGGTGAGGTCACTCGAGCGCATCGGGCTCACGTCGTCGAGACGACCCAGCAGCTCGGCGTCGGACAGGTCGATGCCGACTTCTTCGAGCGTCTCGCGCCGCGCGGTTTGCAAGAGATCTGCATCTTCGGGATGCGCGTGACCGCCCGGCAGCGCCATGTGCCCCGACCAGGGGTCACCCTCGCGCTCGGTGCGGCGCACCAACAGCACGGAGAGCGCCGTTGCGCTGGGAGCCAGCACCAGCGCGACGGCGGCGCGCCGCGACGCCGAAAGCTCGCGGCTCGGTACGTCGGTCAGTGCACTTCGGACTCGGGCGAGGTCGATGGGCCCGCTCATCACTACCCACCGCTACCAGATGCGGGGCCTCAGCCCCACGCAGCCTGCGGAAAACCGAGAATTTCCCTCACAGCTACAGTGGAATTTCCGGCGATGCTTGGTGTAACGTCTCGCCCGCCATGTTTTTCGCCCCCCCCGCCCGCCTGCTTGGCGCGGCGACTCTCGCGCTGGCCGTGTTTTCGGGTCCTCGCCCCGCCGCCGCGTTTCCTGGTTTTTTCGCGTCGAAGAAGCAAGAGCCGATCAAGACGTACTCGACGCAGATCGCGGTGATGAAGCGTGGCGCCGACACCGTCGTCAGCATCATGCCCGACTACGAAGGCCCGCTCGAAGGCTTCGCGATGGTGCTGCTCGTGCCGGGCGACGTGACCAGCGAGAAGGTGACGACGCTGAAGCGTGACTTCATCGATCGGCTCGACTCACTCAGCGCGCCGCGCTTCCACGAATACTGGGAGCAAGATCCGTGTGACCCCGGTCCGGTCGAGCAGGAGTGGGAGCGCAACCTCAAGGTCGAAGGCGCCGCGAGCGGACCGCTCGGTGGCGGTGCTCCGACGCCCGAAGGCGGCATTCCGAAGCCCGCCAAGGAGCTGTTCTTGGACGTGAAGGCCAAGCAGAAAGAGGGCGAATACAAATTCACCCTGCTCGACGCCGGTGCCGACGTGACGGCGTGGCTGGCTAGCCACGGCTACAAGGCGCCGGAAGGCGCGGCCGCGGCGCTGAAGGCGTACGGCGCGCTGCGGCCACTGGTGGCGGAGGTCGATCCGAAGCGCATCGAGCTGGTCGGCGGTGATCGCGCGCAGTTGTCGCCGGTGCGCTTCGCAACGAGCCAGCCGTTCGACACGATTCCGAGCCGCTTGGGCCTGCTCAACGCGCCCAAAGAGCAGGAATTGATCATCTACACGATCGATCCAGAGTCGCGTTACGAGGCCAAGAACTACAAGACGATCTTTCCGCCGACCAACATCCAGCTCGACTTCAGCGCCAAGGAGCGGATGGGTGAGTTCTACAACGCGCTCTACGACATGATCCTGCAGAAGCATCCGCAGACCTTCTTGTCGGAGTATGCGTGGCCAGCCGAGGGTTGCGGTCAGCCGTGCGCGACCGAGCCGTTGATGATCTCCGAGCTGCTCAGCTTGGGTGCCGACGTGTTCGAGCAGTCGGTGCCGGATGCCGAGCGTCACCCCAAGCCGCCGGAGCTCACCAAAGAGCAAGAGAAGGCGTTCAAGGACACGCTGAAGGACTTCAAGCCGAAAGAAAAGCGCGAACGCGAGAAGGTCTTCAAACAAGAGCGCATCACCGTCGTCGAGCGCCAGGCGCTGGTGGCGCGCCACAAGTACGTGGTCTCACGCTTGCACTACCGCTACGACGCCAAGAACCTGCCGAGCGATCCGCAGCTGACGGCAGCGGTGGCCGCGAGTGGTGGCACCGCTCAGCCCAAGGGCAAGGACGGCGAAGCCAGCACCGAGATCAAGACCGGCGAGGCCAACAAGCTGCAGACTCGCTACAACAACTTTCACCCGTGGGTGCCGGTGATTCAGTGCCCGAACCCCGATCGCTACCGCTGGGGCAAAGCTGGCCGCGACTACCGTGGCCTGCGCAAGACTTGGATCACCGACGATCTTACGCGCAAGAGCCACACGCAGATCAAACCGGCGCTGGTGGTGAAAACCCCGATTCCCGATCTGGGGCTCGGCATGGCGCCGGTGGCGCCCAAGCCTGATGGCACGGCCGGCACGACTGGCGCGGCAGTGCCGCCCCCGGCGGCCAAAAGCGGCTGCGGTTGCCGCATCGGTGCCCAGGGCAAGGTGGACGATGGCGGCGCCGCGCTGATGCTGGTGCTTGCAGGGGCATTCGGCTGGGTCGCGCGCCGTCGACGTTCGCGACCGGTTTCGTGACGCGCTGACCCGGGTCGTGATCGGGTCTCCCAAGACCGCCCAACTCGACTAGTCTGTCAGAATGGCAGAGGACGTCTTCGGGATCGTCGGCTCGCTTCAAGCGGCCGTGTTCCGAGTCGAGCGCGTCGTTGCCGAGGGTGGCTTCGGCGTCGTGTACCGCGCCCACCACGAGGGCTTCAAGGCGGCCGTGGCGCTCAAGTGCCTGAAGATTCCGGGCGCTTTCTCGGCCGAGCAGCGCCAGGCATTCCTCCAGAAATTTCAGGAAGAGGGCGAAGTGCTGTTCCGGCTCTCGGCGCTGATTCCGAGCGTGGTGCGCCCGCTTCACGTCGGTACGCTGGAAACCTCGAAGCATCCGTTCGTGCCGTTCATAGCGCTCGAATGGCTGGACGGCGAGTCGCTCGATTCGGTGATCGAGCGCCGCCGAGCCGCGAACAAGCCGCCGCTCGACCTTGCGCGCGTGGTGCGCATGATGGGGCCGGTAGCGCGCGCGCTGGAGTGCGCGCACAAATTTCCAGGGCCTGGCGGAACGCAGCTGTCGATTTTGCACCGCGATCTCAAACCCGAGAACCTGTTCTTGGCCAAAGTCCACGGCCAAGAGACGCTCAAGATTTTGGATTTCGGTATCGGCAAGGTGCGCAGCGCAGCCACGCAAATGGTGGGGCGCGTGTCGGCCGAGCAGGGCGGCATCGCCGCGTTTACGCCCGCGTACGGCGCACCCGAGCAATGGTTGCCGAAGCGCTACGGTCAAACCGGACCGTGGACGGACATTTGGGGCTTCGCGTTGTGCGCGGTCGAGGCGCTGACGAACCACGCGCCATTCGAAGGTGATGCACCGGCGGTGATGGGCGCTTGCATCAACGAAGCCGAGCGCCCGACACCGCTGACCTTCGGCGTGAAAGTGCCGGATCGGGCGGAGGCCGCGTTTCGCAAGGCGCTGGCCGTCGACCCCGTGAATCGCTTTCACGATATCGGCGCGTTTTGGGACGAGATCGAGGCTGCCGGCGGTCACACCACGCCGCGCATCACCGTGACCCGGACTTTCGAGCACGATTCGATGCCGCCGCCAGCGGACTCGAGCGGGGCGCAGCCTTCGAGCTTGCTGACTGAGGTCGACGCCACCAAGCGCGTGCCGGGGGCGCAACAATTTCCAGAGCTCACGCTGGGGCTGCCTGCGCCCGGCGCTCCTAAGCCGAAGGCGGCGCAGGCACCGGCGGCTAGCCGCGCGCCGGTCTCGGGCGGCGGTATGCGCTCGTTCGATCATGCCGACGACGATGGCGTGCACATCTCGGTGATGCGCAGCGACGTGCCCGGCCCGATGGCGCGCATAAAGCTCGACGTCGCGCCGCAGCAGCCGGCCAGCGGTGGGCAGCCGCGCTCGTCGCCGCGGGCGGCAGCGCCGGATTTTGCCGCCAGCCCGCGGGTTGCGCGCGGCGCCAACGTGCGCGTGATGCCGAGCGAGGCGCCGACGATGGACACCGTGCTCACGCGCGTGATGCCGGCACTACGGCTGATCGGCGTGGGGGCGGCGATCATGATTGCAGACTTGGGCTACGCGACGCTCAACGGTGAGGCGTTCCGGGTCGGACCCGTGCGCGCGCTGTGGATTGCGGGGCCGCTGGTCGGTTACGGCGTCGTCAAGCTGGTGCTGTCGCTCGTGAGCTGACGCACGGCGCGACGCGGCGGCGTGCGCGCGAAAACTAATAACCGATGTCGACGTCGCCGGCGGGTGCTGCCGGAGTCTTGGGTGCGGTCCGGACAGCGGCGCTCGATTCGGGCGGTGGCCACGGGTACATCAAGGGAGGCTCGGCTGCCGGAGGCCAGGCGTCCTTGGGCGCTTGGGCGGTTGCGGTCGGCGCGCTCGCAACCCCGGCAGGTGATGACAGCAGCGGGGTTGCCTGAGCCGCCACCGTCACGGGGTAGGGCGCGAGCAGCGGCCCGCCGACGCTTCGACAGCGCACCAAGAAGTTGCCGTCGTTGCCGCTGAGCACGGGCTTCAACTCGTAACCACTCGGGCACAGCTCGCCGGCCAAGCGAAAGCACGCGCCCTGATCGATACCGCAGTGCACGTGCGCCATCGGCGAGCCATCAGGCCCGATGATGCGCGTGGCGCCCGGGCTCTGGCACGCGGCCGCCAACAGGCATAGGCCGCCCGCAAGGCTTGCGGCGAAACTCGGCTGCGTCGGGCGCCCAGGCATTCACGCTGAACCTATCATTCGGGCGTGGCCGCGGCGAGTGGCTCGGTGTTGGGCTGGACGAAGGGGTCTGTAACCGTTTGTGCGTGTCCATGCGACCGGAAATACGTTCGCAGCAGATCACGAGCCAGCTCGTTGGCTTTGCGGCGGTAAGTGTGGCCGTTCACCAGCATGACGCTGACGACGATCTCCGGGTTCCGGCTGGGTGCGAAACCGACGAACCAGCTGGTCATCGTGTCCTCGCCCTGCTCGGGGCGCAGCGTGCCGGTCTTGCCCGCGACCCGGATGCTCGGCAAGTAGCGCTTGCCGTCCGGAGCCGTAAAGGCGCCGCGCGAGGTGCCGGTTTCGACCGTGACCTCGAGCATGCGCGTCAGGCGCTGCGCCGTGCGAGCCGAGAACAGCGGCGCGGGCGGTGACGCTGGCTGCGGCTCGGGCGCGTCGTCGCTGGCGACGCGCGCGGATTGCGGCTGCGGCGTGGGCGGCGCTTGGTGCAACCGCAAGCCGACCGGCGCGCCGCCGCGCGCGATCAACGTCATCAGGTAGGCGGCGCCCAGCGGTGACAAGCTGCTGCCCTGAAAACCGGCCGCGGCTCGCGCAAAATCCAGATCGTTGTACGGCACGCTGAGCTTGCCGAGCTCGGCCTGCTCCTCGCCATCGTCGAGTGGCAGTTTGGCGTTGAATCCGAGGTGCTCGGCGGTGCGCAGCAGATCTTCGCGCGTGAGCAGCCGGGTGGCAAGCTGAGCGAACACCGCGTTTTTACTGTGCCCGAGCGCCCATCCGAAGCGCCCACACTCCGAGCCGGGGCCGCGCGCCGGCTCGAGGTGACGGCGCTCGATGCCGTGAACGCCGCCGTTGATGCAGACCGGGTCCTGCGGCGTGATCGACGTCGACTCGAACAGCGCGGTCGTGGTGACGACTTTGAACAAGCTTGCCGCCGGCAGCCGGGCTTGCGTGAGCACGTCGAAGCTGCTGCCGCCGGCCGTGAGCGCATGAAAGGCGAGCACGTTGCCGGTCTTCGGATCGATCACGACGATCGCGCCTTCGACCGGTTTGGCGCTGCGCAGCAGGCGGTCGGCGGTGCGCTGCAGGTTCGGGTCGAACGTGGTCGGACCGTGCGCTTTCGCCGGCCGCGGCGGCGGCGGGGGTCCGGGTAGCTCACCGGGCGTGCTTTCGGGACGCGGCGCGGCACCTGCGGCACCTGCCGCGATCAGCGTCAGAACGGCCAATAGGCAGAGCAGGCTTTGCCGGGGCTTCATCGTGTCGCGCGGATTTAACCGCTTGAAGGGGAGGGGCGGCCAAGTTCTGGCCCGCCGCTTATCGAAGTGACAGGTAGGTTGATGTAAGAACTTGACCTACATCATAGCTATGCCTGACCATTTGCGAGTCACCGGAGGTTCGCAGTCATGCAGCATCGGGTCGGCCTAAGGGCACGCACAGATTTTCGAGTCGTCGCTACCGACGGTGGCTTCGTCTCGCATTGTCGCGGTATCGAGATTTCGGCGAGCGGCATCATCGTCGATCGCGGACGCGAGCAAAGCAGCCAGCCGCTCTTGATGCGGCTCGAGATGCTGCTGCCGGAACGGATTCGACCGCTGCGCGCGCTAGCTCGCCCGATTTGGGTGCGCGGCTCGCAACAGGCGCTCAAGTTCGTACGCATCTCCGACGTGGACCGGCTCACGCTAGCCGAGCACCTGGACGTGCTGAATCTGCGTGGCGTGTGTCTCTGCTGAGGATGAAAACGAACGTGACGATTCCCCTGACTTTCGATTGGTTGACGCTGGCTTGGCTCAAGACACGGCTGCAGCTTTGGTTGCGGCGCCGGCAGGTTTCGCCGCGGCAGCTCGCGCTACTGCTGTTGCTCGGTGTGTTGTCGGGCTGCGTGCCGGTCACGCGCTTCGAAGAGACGCAGTCCGCCGCGCAGGTCGAGCTGGAGGGCCGGCGGCGCTCGGAGTACCAGGCCGCGCAGCTGAGGGCAGAAAATGCCCAATTGCGCGCGCAGATGCAGCAGCAAAGCCAGGTCTTGGACGACCGCGACCAAGCCCTATCGCAGGCCCAGCTCGACAGCTCGACGCAGGGTAAGCAGCGCGAAGACGCCGAAGGCATGGTCGAGCAGTTGCGCGGCGAGTTGGCGCGCGTTGGCGGCCATTTACAGTCTTTTCACGACGATCGCCAAAAGCTCGAGGCCGAGCTGACGACCGAGGCGTCACGCGGTCGCGCGCTGTCGCGCTTGTCGCGCGACGTGGCGCTGGCCTTGGCGGAGCCGGTCGCGACCGGCGAGTACGCGCTCGACGCCGAGCAGGGCGCGGTCGTGCTGCGCGTGCCGCGCGAGAAGGTGTTGACCGATGACGGCAACTTGAAGCCGGAGGCCGAGCCGCTGCTCAAGGCCGTGTCACGGCTGATGCAGTTGCACAAAGAGGCGAAGCTGCGCGTCGAGGATTCGTCGGCCGCCGCCGACCCGATCGCGACGTCACGCCTGGTTACGGCGCTCACCGAGCACGCCGTCCCGGCCGATCGTTTCGAGCCATTGGCCACCGTCGACGCCGCGGCCGCGGCCACTGGCGCGGGGACGGCGGTTGCGGCCCCGCCCGCGGGCGCTGCCGAGATTGTGCTCGGCTTCAGCGTGCCTTGAAGCGCAGCTCGAGCTCGAGCGTGCGGTCCGGATCTTTGCCGCGCGGCGCCGCCAGCAACGAAAAGCGCGGGTCAGAGCGCAGCGCTTCGGTCACGGCCGCGGTCAGGCGCGGCTTGAGCTCGGCCTCGAAGCGCTGCAGCCAGGCGAAGCCGTCTTCTTCGCCTTCGTAGGCGTCGTCGAACTCCGCGACTAGGTTGACGTCGATCGAATAGCTCTGTTCTTCGCGGTGCATTGGCAAAATCTCAGCCGAAGTGTTCGGAGCGAGCGACGCTGCGGCCGCCATCGACGGCTAGCTCGTGCCCCGTGACATAGGGCGAGCTGGCCAGAAAGACCACCGCGCGCGCGACGTCGTGCGGGCTGCCGACGCGCGCCAGCGGAATCGCACGCGCCAGCCGCTGCACCGCGGCCGCATCGAAGGTCGGTGGCGGCATCACCGGGCCGGGCGCGACGGCGTTGACGCGAATGTCCGGCGCCAGCTCGAGCGCCAGCGTCTTCATCAGGTGCCGCACCGCGCCTTTCGACACCACGTACGGCAGGTAGCCGCGCATCGGTACCGTGGCACTGGAGCAGCTGATGAACACGACCGAGCCTTGGCTGGCGCGCAGCGCCGGTACCGCCCGCTGCACGAGCGCGAATGGCGAGGCCAGGTTCAAATCCAAGCTGCGATCCCAGGCGGCGTCGTCGACATCGCCGAGCGCGACGTGCTCGAAATTTGCGGCGCTGGCCACGACCAGATCGAGGCCGCCAAGCTCGGCCACGGCGCGGTCGACCAAGCCGCGCGCCGCGTCACGGCTCGTCAGGTCGGCAGCCAGCGTCACGGCTAGGCCGCCGCTGCTGCGGATCTGCTCGGCGGTTGCGTCGGCGCCGGCGCGGCTCTCGCGGTAATGCACCGCGACGTGCATGCCCTCGGCGCCCAAGGCCAGCGCGATGGCTTGGCCCACGCGCTGGCCCGCGCCGGTCACGAGCGCGCGCTTGCCGCGCAACGGGATCGGGGCGCCTTCGCTCATGCCGGGCAGCTTACAACGTGAACGTCACCTTCGCCGGCCAGCTGCCAGGCGAGGGGAACGAGGCGCTTTTTAGCGTCGAAACCAGGCAATCGACCGACTCTTCGCCATCTTCGTTGGGCGGCGTGACGCTGGCCGACAACACCGAGCCGTCCGTCGCGACGTAGATGGTGGCCTCGTACGAGCCCTTGGTGCTCTTGCACGAGGCCAGCTTGCCCGAGATTTTGTCCAGGCCCTTGCCCAGGTGATCCTGGTCATAGTCGGCCGGGGCGCGCACGTCGTTCGGCGGGTCGAAGTCGAACGATTTTCGGGCCAAGCCGTGCTCGCCGCCAATCGGCTTCGGCCAGTGCTTGGAACGCAGCATCCCGAGCATGCATTTTTCCGTGTCGCGATCGCCCAGGGTCGACTTCTCCAGGTAGGCGCCGTCGACCTTGCCCTCGAGATCGATCTTCACGAAGAAGCTGACCGAGCCGCCCAAGAATTCGACGCGCGAAGCGCCCTGTTGCAGACATCGCTCCAGGCCGGAGAGGCTCGCCTCGAAAGCCGCATTGACCTTCTCCTCGTTGAGGCCGCCGATCTCGCTCGACATCTTGATGCCCGAGTGACGCTCCGGTTCGACCTCGGGTGTGTCGTCGGCGGTCTTGGGTGATGGCGCGCTCTCGCTGCAAGCGAGCGTGGGTGACAGCGAGACCAGAGCGACGAGCCAGGCGAGCTTCGAGACGGAAAAGGGCATGATGGCAGGTTAGAGGTACCTGCAGGCCCTCGTCCCTGCAAGCCCCGTCAGCTGGTCCGGCGTTCGCGCGGTTCCGGTTGCGCGCGTCGGTTGCGCGTCGGTCGCCGAGTCAGAGTTATGAAATCGTTGCCAGATTCCAGCCGGCTCAAACGTAGGGGTTTCAGCGTGGCCAGATCCGCTATTGTGGCGACGGGATGAAGAGCAAATTCGAGCGCCCGACGATCGGCGACGTCGCCGGCAAAGCGCGCGTCGCCCCGACCACGGTGTCGCGCGTTTTGAACGGTGGCTACGTGAGCGCAGACGTTCGAGCGCGCGTCGAGAAGGTGATTAAATCGCTCGGGTACGTGCCCTCGCCGACGGCTCGCAGTCTCAAATATGGACGCAAGGGGTGCATCGGCGTCGTCGTCGAGTCGGTGCACGGCTCGTGGTTCATGGGGCTGCTGTCGGGCATGGAAGAAGAGCTGACCAAGCGCCGGATCAGCGTTCTGCTCGGTGGCTTGGTCGCGCACGGTCGCTACGATTCGAGCACCGTGCAGAGTTGGATCACCGAACGGCGTATCGACGGGCTGGTGTTCGCGCGCTACACGCGGCGCGAGCGTGACCTGCTGAGCTCGGCGCGTCAGGGCCAGATCCCGATGACGTTCATTTGCCCGGACGAAACCGAAGACCTCGGTTTCGTGGCGCGCTGTCGCAATTTCGAAGCCGGGCGCGCCGTGGGTCAGCACCTGACCGAGCTCGGTCACCGCCGGATCGCATTCGTGGGCGGCCCCGAAGCGTCGATTGACGCGCAAGACCGCCTGCGCGGCGTGAAGAGCGCGCTCGACGAAGTCGGCGTCGGCATGCGCGCCGAAGACGTGAGCTTTGGGCCATCGTACGAGGCCGAAGCCGGTGCGCAAGCGGCGCGCGAGCACTTGCGGCGTGGCGCGGCGAGCCGTCCGACGGCCAGCGTGGTCGGCAACGACGCGATGGCGATCGGCTTCATGCGTGAGCTGCTCAAGGCTGGCGTGCGCGTCCCGGACGAGCATTCGGTGGCCGGTTTCGACGGCGTCGAAGAAGGCGCGCGTTTTTGGCCAGGGCTTACCACCGCCGAGCAGCCGATGGAGCAGCTGGGGCGCGCGGCCGTGGCGGCGCTGCTCGATCGCATCGACGATCCGGAGTCCGACGTCGCGATGACCGTCGAGTACCCGATGCCACTGAGCCTGCGCGAGAGCACCGGACCGGTTGCCGGCGCCAAACGCGCCCGCTCCGCCAGCGCCTAGGATTTCGGTTGGGCTGCCAACGCGCAGCTTGAATTGCAGAAGCTGTCGTAGCGAACCCAGGCAACTCTACGCGGTCCGAGATTTTACAGGGAGATCGGGAGATCGGGAGTCGTGCGAGGAAGAACGCATTTTTT
>FSUE01000177.1_pt1 | contig 14844 bp, 10 predicted proteins | sample 1637031 | NCBI WGS metagenome assembly FSUE01 (sample SAMEA3914819, study PRJEB12502) | metagenome | biome: forest; material: soil | place: Canada | collected 2010-06-26 | depth 0.3 m | reverse complement strand
GCTCCTCAGTTACATACCTACAGTATGCGCCTTCGTCGCGCCTCGCCATCCGGGCGCCTCGGCCGCGATCATCGACCGACTTAGCCATTCCCGGGCCCTAAGGCGCCGTGACCCAGTCGAGGACTTCACTCAGTTGCGCTTCGGCGCTGGTGCCGAAGTACCCGTGGTACGCGCACTCGAGCGTGAAGTAGCGACAGTCGATGCCGGCGGTTTGCAGCGCGTCGACGCCGATGCGCATGTTCTCCGTCGTCTCTAGCTCGCCGCCCAAGATCGCAACCCGCTTGGCGCGAGCGAGTCTGACTGGCGACGCTTTCATCGGTGGCCCGCCGAGCACGACGCGCGGGTACTGCTGGGGGTAGTGCTGGGCGACCTTTTCGGCGCGCTCGGCGCCTTGCGAGTAACCGAACAGCAGCGCGTGCTCGAGCTTGAGCTCGCCGCCGCCGAGCGCATTCACCTGTTTGAATGCCGCCCGGATGCGCGTTTGGATTTTCGACGCATCGTCGCGCCACTTGAAGCGGCCGTTGTCGCACGGCGTATCGCCGCGCACGGCGATCAATGTACCGTGCGCGCGCGCCGCTTCACGAAAATAGTCAGCGGCAGTGGCGTCGCCGCACATGCCCGGCAGGTAGATGATCACGCGCGGATCGCCCGGGTTGCCGGGCAGCACGTAGACGGGGCGGTCGTCGGGGACTTCGACATCTTGGCCGAGCGGGGCGTGCGGCGGGGCGGGTGGGACCTTGCCATCGGGGCCGAGCGGCGGGACCGAGGCGCAGCGACCGCCGTCGGCGGAGTCGGTAGCGCCGGGGGTTGCCGTAGGCGGTAGGGGCGGCATTGCGGCATCCGGCTCGGCGGACGCGCTCGGCCCCGGCCCGGCGTCGACGAGCGCCGGGGGTAGCGGGGGGACAACGGGGGCCAGGCCGGCTGGTGCCGCGCCAAAGCTGAGCGCAACCGATTTGCGCACCGGCACGTACGGATCAGGATGCGGCGGGGCCGGCAGGTCGCCGCCCGCGCACTGGGTGAGCAATAGCGCACCGAGCTCGAGCGCGAGCAGCGCCGAAAAGCCGCGCATCAGCGCAGAGAAAGCGGCTCGCGATCGCATTGGGAAGCGTGAAAGGTGACAGCGTCGCCGACCTCGGCGCGTAGGCGCTGGGCCAGCACCGGCAAAAAGCCGCGCTCGGTGTGGGTGTGCTCGGCGAGCACGACGCTGCTGCCGCTGCTCGCCCGCGCGCGCACGTCGTGGTGACGCATTTCGCCCGTCAGATACAGATCGTAGCCGGACAGCTTTTCGAACACCGAGCCGCCGGCGCCGGCGCACACCGCGACGCTGCGAATCGACGCCGTGCTCGTCTCATGCCGAGCGGCCGCAGCGACGCGTAGTTGCGGCAACATCAGGTGGCGTTTGATGCGGTCGACCGCGTCGGCCAGCGTGATCTCGGCCTCCAAGCGCACGAAGCGGCCCTGCCCATAGCGAGCGTCCACCGCGTTCGCTACGCACGGCCCGCGTTGGCCGGCGCCGAATGCTTCCAGCAGCCAGGCATTCACGCCGTCTGGAGCGGCGTCGAGCGCGGTATGCGGCGAGAAAACCGTGATGCCTTGCGTCGCACAGCGCAGCACGGCGCGCTCGCTCGGCTCCGAGCTGCGCAGCCGCTTCAAACCGGAAAAAATTGGCGGGTGGTAGGCGACGACAAGCGTCGCCCCGAGACGTTCGGCCTCCTCGACGACCTCGTCCGACAGGTCGATCGTCAACAGGGCGCTGTCCAGCGGCGCCGCCTGCGCGACCGGCGTGGGCTCGACAATCAGGCCCACGTTGTCCCAAGGCTCTGCAAATTGCAGCGGCGCGAGACGTTGCAGAGCGGCAAGCACAGCTGCGAGTTGAACCGACACAGCCCGATTGTACTGCCAGAGATCGCGCTCTTTCGGTAGGCTTTCCGACACCGGATGCCTTTGTTTCGCAGTCTACTGCGCCTGCTGGTCGTGATCGTACCGTTTGGGCTGCTGTCGCGACACAAGCCGCGCCACTTCCGCGAAATGCTGCGCGTCGTGTGGGAGAACCGCGGGCACTGGCTGTACGCACTCAGGATCTTGCGCCATGGCGTGTGTGACGGCTGCTCGCTCGGGCCCCGCGGCCTGAAGGACGACGTGATCCCGGGTGTGCACTTGTGTTTGTCGCGGCTCAAGTTGTTGCGGCTAAATACGATGGGCGCGATCCCCGACGAGCTGTTGCGCGACGTCAGTCGGCTCCAGCGGCTTTCGAACGAGGCGCTGCACCAGCTGGGGCGCGTGCCGTACCCGCTGCTGCGGCGCCGCGGCGAAGCCGGGTTTTCGCGGATTGGCTGGGACGAAGCGTTGGCGCTGACGGCGCGGCATTGGCAAGCAGCAACGCCCGACCGCGTCGGCGTGTTCCTGACCAGCCGCGGCATCACCAACGAGACCTACTACACGGCGCAAAAGCTGGCGCGCATCGGCGGCACGCCGCACATCGACACTTGCGCGCGGCTTTGCCACGCCGCCTCGTCGGTCGGGCTCAAGCAAACGCTTGGCTTTGCGGCGCCCACGCTGTCGCTCAGCGACTGGCTCGAGGCGGAGCTAATCGTGATCATTGGCTCGAATTTGCCGAACAATCAGCCGGTTTCGACCAAGTACCTGCGCGCCGCCAAAAAACGCGGCGCGCGGATCGTGGTGGTCAATCCGTTTCGTGAGCCGGCACTCGAACGTTACTGGATCCCGAGCGTGCCGTGGTCGGCGCTGTTCGGCACCAAGTTGATGGACGACTTTTTCCCGGTCCGGCCGGGCGGCGACATTGCGTTCATCAGCGGCGTGCTGAAGGCGCTGGACGAGCTGGGCGGCTGGGACGAAGACTTCGTGCGCGCACGCACCAGCGGCGCGGCCGAGCTCCGCGCCCGCTTGAAGGCGCAAAGCTGGGACGAGCTGGTCGCCGACGCCGGCGTCGAGCAGCCGGAGATGCGCCGCTTTGCCGAGTTGTACGGCCGCAGCCAGCGCGCCGTTTTCATCTACTCGATGGGCCTGACGCAGTACGAGTTCGGCGTCGACAACGTGCGCATGGTCGTGAGCCTGGCGCTGGCGCGCGGCATGATCGGACGGCCCGGCACCGGCGTGATGCCGATCCGCGGGCATTCGGGCGTGCAAGGCTCGGCTGAATGCGGAGCTGATCCTGACAAACTGCCGGGCGCAGTCGCGCTCGACGCCGAGCATATCGCGCAGTTCGAAACGGCGTGGCGCCACCAAATCCCGCACGAAAAGGGCCTGCGCGCGGCAGAGCTGCTCGAGCGCGCCGGCGCGTCGGGCTTGGACGTGCTGTACCTGATCGGCGGCAACCATCTGGAGACGATGCCGGATCGCCAGCATGCCAAGCGCGCTTTGGAACGCGTCAAGCTGCGCATCCACCAAGACATCGTGCTCAACACCTCCACGCTGTTGGAGGCCGAAGAAGCCGTGCTCGTGCTGCCGGCCCAGACTCGCTATGAGCAGCGCTCCGGCGGCACCAGCACCTCGACCGAGCGCCGCATCCGTTTCACCCCCGAGATTCCCGGCCCGCGCCTGGCCGAAGCCAAGCCCGAATGGGAGATCCCGTGCCTGATCGGGCTGGCGCTCGAGCCCGAGCGGAAGGACCTGTTCGGCTATCGCAACACGCGCGAAATCCGCGCCGAGATGGCGCGCCTGATGCCGCTCTACCAAGGCATCGAAACGCTTGAGAAGGAAGGCGATTGGGTGCAGTGGGGCGGCGCTCAGCTCGGCCGCGACAGCTTTCCCACAGCCGACGGCAAAGCACAGTTCAGCACGGTGGCGCTGCCGCGCGTCGACGTCCCGCTCGGCCAATTTCTTTTGACCACGCGCCGCGGCAAGCAATTCAACTCGATGACCTACGGCTCGCGCGATCCGCTGACCGGTGGCCAGGCGCGCTCGGCGATCTTGCTCGATCCGCGCGACTGGGCAGAGCTCGGGATCCGCGAGGGCGAGCGCGTGCGCGTGACGAGCCAAGCTGGCTCGCTCGAAGCGACCGCCGGTTCCGGGCCGTGTCGGCGCGGCCATGCCCAAGGCTTTTGGCCAGAATGCAATGCGCTCTTGGGCAGGAAATACGACCCGGCGTCGGGCGAACCGGACTACAACACCGCGGTGCGGATCGAGCGTGCATCGTGAGCGACCCCGTCGATCCTGCATCAATTCTAAGCGTCGCGGCCCTGCGGCTCGCGGCCGACGGCAGCGCGCACGAGCGGCGCGAAGAAGTCGCGGTCGAAGCGCCGTTCGCGATTCAGCTCGCAGGCGAAACGCTGGCCATGACCATGCGCACGCCCGGCCATGACGCCGAGCTCACGGCCGGCTTCTTGTTGGCCGAAGGTCACGACCCGCGCGGTGCCGCACGCGCGCGCGTCGTGAAGCGCGGCACGCTCAGCAGCGCCGCTTGCGGCGTCTGCGGTCGCGACGACATCGAGGAGCTGGTCGAGCGACTGGCGCCGGTGAAAGGCGACACGCGCTTCGAGCGCGCCGTGCTGGCGCAGGCGATGCGGCGCTTGCCCGAGCATCAACCGAGCTTTGCGCGCACCGGCGGCTTGCACGCCGCCGCCCTGGTCAGCGCGCAGGGCCAATTTTTGGTCGCGCGCGAGGACGTCGGTCGCCACAACGCGGTCGACAAGGTGCTGGGACGCGCCGCGCTGGATGGCTTGTTGCCACTGTCGGGGCATTTTCTGGTGGTCAGCGGCCGCACCAGCTTCGAGATCGTGCAGAAGGCCATCATGGCGGGCGTGCCGGCGCTGGTGGCGATCTCGGCGCCTAGCTCACTTTCGATCGAGCTGGCCGAGCGCTTTGCGGTGTTGCTGATCGGCTTTGCGCGCGACGGCGGCTTTACGGTTTACGCGGGGCGCTTTCGGCTCGAAGGTGCCGGGGAATAGCCGTTGGACAACGTGACGCACGCGTTGGCGGGCATGCTGGTGGCGCAAGCCGTCTGCGTGTACCGCGGCGAGACACGACAGCCGGTGCGGGCCGCGGCATGCCTGGTCTCGGCGCTGGCCAACAACCTGCCCGACCTCGATATCTTGTATTCGTCGTGGATGGAGCCGCGCCCGCTCGGTGGCCTGCTGAACCACCGCGGTCACACTCACACGCTGTTGCTGGCGCTGCCGCTCGCCTGGTTGCTCGGACTTGGCGTGTGGCGCTGGTTTTTGCGGAATAATCCCGCGGCCGCCCTGCGTGAACGGCGACTGTTCGTCGGCCTGGCGTTGCTCGGCGTCGTGCTGCACCTGGGCATGGACTTCGGCAACAACTACGGCGTGCACCCGTTTTGGCCGCTATCCGGCCGCTGGTTTTACGGCGACTCCATCTTCATCGTCGAGCCACTCTGGTTGGCCATCGCCATCCCGATCGTGGCGGCGCGCCTCCAACGCCGCTGGTTGAAGCTCGTGCTGTGGTCCGTACTGGGCGCGGTTTTGGTCGTGTGCTGGTTCGTGCCGTTCGTTCCCACGGCATCGCGGGTGCTGCTGTTGAGCGTGACGGCGCTGGCGTTCGCGGTCGCGCGCCGAGCTTCGGAGCGCTGGCGGGTGGGCTTTGCGTTGACCGGATGTGCGGCGGTGGCGCTGGTATTCGTGGCTGGCTCGCTCGCGGCCAAAGCGGCGCTGCGGCAGGCTGCCGAAGCGGCTTTTCCGGCGCTCGAGGTGCACGATATCGCGGCCACGCCGATGCCGGCCAATCCGCTGTGTTGGGAGGGGCTGCTGGCCGGTGAGCAGGGTGGCTCCTACCGCGTGCTGCGTGCCAGCGTAGCGCTGGGTCCGGTGGCAGCTGCCGACTGCAACGCGGGCGTCGACGTCGAGCCGACGGCCAGTGTGACACGGCTCGCGCGCGCCAACCGCGGCGGCGTGCGCTGGCTGACCGAATACCGCGCTGACGTCGCCGCGCTGAGCCGGCTGCGACACGATGACTGCCGCTTCCGCGGCCTCTTGCAGTTCGCGCGCTTGCCGTACGTTTCGGCTTCGGGAACCGTGGCCGGTGATCTGCGCTACGACCGCAAGCCGGGCCTCGATTTCTCGGACATCGAGTTGCCAAAGGACCCGCACGCCGGCGCTTGTCCGCGCTTTCTGCCGGGCTGGACGGAGCCGCGCGCGCGGCTGTTTCAGCGCTGATCGCCGGCATTGCGAACGGAAGCCGTCTTACCAAACGGCTCGCCGACACGCCGGCGCCGTGATCGTCTGGCGATCCGGCTTGCCGAGCCGGCGCGCCACCGCAACAATCCAAGCGTGCAGCGCCGCCTGGTAGCCGGAAGCGTTCTTGTAGCGCTTTGGGCGCTCGACACAGCAGCCTGCGGTGCACGCACCGAGCTGCTCGTCGCGGACGTGTGTCCGGGCGAAGGCGCCGAGCGTGGCTGTCGCGACGGCTGCGGCAACGGTTCACAGAGCTGTATCGACGGCGTTTGGACCAAGTGCGAAGTCGCGGTCGTCACGCGCAGTTGCTCGGACGGTTGCGGCACTGGCGCGCAGAGTTGCGCCGACGGACGCTGGCAGGCGTGCCAGGTGCCAAAAGTCCGGCGCGATTGCGCGAGCACTTGCGGTCCCGGTCACGAGACTTGCTCGAGCGGCACATGGGGCGCGTGTGATGCGCCGCAACCGCGGCCGCCGCAGCTGAAAACGACGATCCGCGATTTTTCGCCGACCACGCACCCGGACTTCGAAGCTGCGTATGTTCCGGGGCTCGACAAAGGCATCGTCGCGAACCTGCTCGGCGTGGACGATACACCCGACTATGCCGGCATGCCGCGCACCCAGAGCACGTCCGGCGTCGCCAATTTTCAGATGTGGTACCACGACGCGCCGATCAACCTTGCGGCGCCGCTCGAGCTGCAGCTCATGCCAGCCAAAGACGAGCCGGGCCAGTTCGTTTACGACAATCACGCCTTCTTCCCGATCGACGATCAGTTGCTCGGCAACGAAGGCCGCAAGCACAACTTTCACTTCACGCTCCAGGCCAGCACCAGCTTCGAGTACCTCGGCGGCGAAGTGTTCGCGTTCTCGGGCGACGACGATATGTGGGTGTTCATCAATCGCAAGCTAGCGATCGATCTTGGCGGCCTGCACCGCAGCTTGTCGGCAAAGGTCGCGCTGGACGAGCTTGCCGGTACGGCCGGATTGGTCCGGGGCGGCGTGTACCCGTTGCACTTCTTCTTTGCCGAGCGGCATACCACCGAGTCCAATTTCACATTGCGCACGTCGATCGCCGAGCCCGGCTCCTGCGACTGAGCTGAAGCGCTCCGCAGGCTCGGTGAGCCAGCCGGTTGCGCCGCCCGCGCCGGGCCGGTATAGCCGCAACGTGGACGAAACGCCGCGCCGAGAGATCGCGCTACCCCGCGAATTTTATGTGGTGCTGGGCGTCGCCGCCAGCGGCTACCTGCTGTACACGCTGCGCTCGGTCCTGACGCCGCTGTTTTTGGCATTCGCGATCGCCTACATGCTCGATCCGGTCATCGATCGCTTCGAAGCCTGGAAGATCCCGCGGCCGGCGGGGATTGCGATCGTGCTGTTGGGCTTGCTCGGCTCGCTGGCCACGTTCGTCGCGTTGGTGCTGCCGGTCGTAGCCAGCGACGTCGCGACCGTAGCCAGCGAGCTACCCGGCAAAATTTCCGCGCTGATCACCTCGGCAGATCCGTGGTTGACCGCGCACGGCATCAAGGTGCCGCACACCACGACCGAGTGGATGGAGCGGCTCGGTGCCAACGCCAACGACAGCGTTTCGTCGATGCTGGCGCCCGCTGGAGGCATCCTGACCGCGCTGGTGGCCGGAGGGTATTCGGTGGTGGGCTCGGTGGTGGCGGCGTTGGTGGTGCCGGTGCTGTCAATCTACCTGCTGAACGATTTCGACCGCATCACCGCCGCGGTGCGCGGACACCTGCCGCGGCGTTACCGCCGAGTGATCACCGAATACGCCCGCGAGATCGACAGCGCGCTCAGCCATTTTCTGCGCGGGCAACTGACGGTGATGGCGATCATGGGCGCGTTGTATGGCACCGCGTACGCGATCTTGGGCGTGCGCCTCGCGCTGCCGATCGGCTTGATTTCCGGCACGTTCAGCTTCATCCCATACTTGGGCAGCGCGTTCGCTCTGACCTCGGGCCTGTTGATGTCGCTATTGGGCGGCTTCCACCCAGGCCAGCTACTCGGCGTCGTGGTCGCCTACGCGATCGTCCAAACCTTGGAAGGCTTCGTGATCGCCCCGCGCGTGATGGGCAAAACCGTCGGCTTGCCGGAAATGTGGGTCTTGATCGCGCTGTTCGTGGGCGGTGAAATCTTCGGATTTTTGGGCGTTTTGTTGGCGGTGCCGACCGCCGCGGTGATCAAGATCTTCTTGGCGCGTGCCGTCGACATGTACCACGAGAGCGATCTCTACCTCGAGGGACCGGCGTCGTTGCGCTCGATCCCACCAGCTGAGCCGTATCGGCCTTCGAGCGCGCCCAGCTCGCCCTCCAACCCGCCCCCGGTCGCACGCTCGACCCCGAGCGCCACGGCGACGCCGCAAAGCGCCTTCAAAACCCCGCTCACCGGCAGCGTGATGCCACCGCGCAAGTCCGACCCGCCAAAGGGGTAAGGCGGCGAGCGTCAGGCTACGGCGCGCATCGCTCGCGTGCCCGTGCCCGGCCCGTGCCCGACGGTCCGTAAGTCACCGGATTGAGTGTAGGCCTTGCCTGCGCGCCCAGCTGGGCGCGGCGCGCGCGGGCCGCGCCCGCGCCAGGAACCTCGGCCTATGAAACGAAAGCTGCACGTGGCGTGCGCCTTTACGGGCACGGGCACGGGCACGGGGAGACCGAGAATTTAGGCGACGCGCCCTAGTTTGCGCTGAGGCGCTTGATCGCCGCCAGGGCGACCGCCGAGTTGTAACAGTTGGCGACGCTCCAGGTGATGGTGCGGTTGTCGTTGTCGGGGACATACGCGGCCGCGCCGACCATCTTGTCGGGAGTCGGCTGCAGCTGATTCCAGCTTTCGACCAGGCCCGACGAGCTGCTCAAGGTTGCCGAGGAGGCGCCGCGAGCGCTCAACACCCCGTAAACCAACGAGCCTGGCTGGTTGAACGTCACCGTTCCGCTGCGGCTGGCGCTACCGCCGCAGTTGGCGTCACCCGGCGTGCCGCCGGTCGCGATCGGCGCGACTTGCATGGTGTTCTTCAGCTCCAGCACGTCGACGCCGGCGTGGCCCCAGGTGAAGGCCGGACCGAACGAGGCTACCACCTGGTTCGTGCTCGGGTTGTCGGGCAGGGCGCTGTCGAGCAGGTAGTAGATGCCGGCGTACGAGTGCTTGCCCGCGTCCTCTTGTTCGATCGCGACCAGCATCGGCGTTCCAGCATAGGTCACGACCACGTTGTCGGGATTCGTGTAGTTGTCGGTGCACGCGATGCCGACGAGCAGCATTCGATTGTTCGATTTGCCGGTTTGTAGCGCGTGATCCAGCTTGATCTCGGCGACGAGATTCGCGCCGCCATCCCAACCATTGACGCCGTTGGTGCCTTTGTTGACGACCACGATGTCACGGTGGTCGGCGCAGACGGCCGCGTCGCAGAACCCGCCAGTGACGCATGCATCGCCGCACTTGCTGCAATTCTGTGGGGTCCCGAGCTGGGTGCTGCAGCCCTGCGGCGGCGTTTTGCACTTGTCCCAACCCGCATCACACGTGGAGCTGCAGACGCTGGCCGCGCACTTGGTGTTGGAAGAATGAATCGGGTCGCAATGGGTGCTGCACGCGCCACAGTTGTTGGCATCCGTCGTGGTGTCGGATTCGCAGCCGTCGGTCAAGCCGTTCACGCAATCGCCAAAGCCCGCGTTGCAAGTCGGCGCCGCACACGCGCTGCCCAGGCACGCCGAGCTGGCGTGAGCGTACCTGCTGCCACAATCACTGCCCATTGCGCCGCAGCCGCCGCAGTTTTTGGTGTTCGTCGCGACGTTGATCTCGCAACCGGTCCTGGGATCGCTGTCGCAATCGCGGAAGGTGCCGTTGCAACTACTGACGCCGCACACGCCCAGGTCGCACTTGGGCGTGCCGTTGCTGATCGTGCAGGCTTTGCCACAACCGCCACAGTGGCTGGTGCTGACGTTGACGTCGGTTTCGCAGCCGGTTTTGAAGCCGTCCGGCGTGGCGCTGTCGCAATCGGCGAATTTGCCCTTACAGCTCGTGATCACGCACTGGCTGTTGACGCACGCAACGTTGGCGTTGTTGGCCGTGCAGGTGTGACCACAATCACCGCAGTTGTTCACGTCGTTGGTCAGGTTGATCTCGCAGGCGTCGGCTTGGTCACCGTTGCAGTCGCCTTTGCCGGCGGGACACATCGTCTGCCCGCACGCGCTGTCTTTGCAGAAGGGGCTGTAGCCCACGGCAGCGGCGCATTTCTTGTCGCAGACGCCGCAATTCTTGCTGTCGTTGTGGAGGTTGATCTCGCAGCCGTTGTCGCGGCTGTCGTCGCAATCATCGAAGCCGTCGGTGCAGGTGATCTGGCACGCGCCGGCCGCACAGCTCGGGGTACCGTTCAAGGCCGGGCACACCTTGTTGCAGGCGCCGCAGTTCAGCTTGTTCGTTTTGAGATCGACCTCGCAACCATCGGCTGGGTCGCCGTTGCAGTCTTGAAAGCCGGCTGCGCAACCGTCGGTTTTGATCCGACACTCGCCGGCGCTGCACTCCGCGGTCGCGTTGGGCAGATTGCAGACATTGCCGCAGAATCCGCAATTGGCCAGATCGGTCCGGGTATTGATCTCGCAGGCGTTGTCGTTCTGCTTGTCGCAGTTGGCGAAGCCGTCGGGGCACTCCGGAGCGCACACGTTCGTGTTGCACTCGCCGCTGATGCAATCTTTGCCAACCACGCACGGTTGGTCGACCGGGCACGGCGTGCAGTCGCCACCGCAGTCGAGCCCGGTTTCTTTGCCGTTCTTGACCTGGTCGTTACACGCCGGCGCCATGCACTTGGCGTCGACGCAGACACCACTTTCGCAGTCGGCGGGCACGACACACGCCAAACCGGTGATGCACGGTTTGCACAGGTCGCCACCGCAGTCGGCGTCGGTCTCGGTGCCGTCTTTCGCCTGGTTCGTACACCCGCCCCCAACGCAGGTGCCCTCGTGACAGAGCAGATCGGCAGTGCAGTCGGCCGCGCCCATGCAGTGCTTGCCCACGCCGCACGGCGCGCAGGCGCCGCCACAGTCGAAGTCGGTTTCGCCGCTGTCCGTGTCCAAACGTTTGTTTCGGCACGGATCATTCGGGATCACGCTGGCATCGCCGGCCGTACCCTGGCCGCTCGGAAACTCGAATTCGGGCACGCTGCAAGCGGCCACCGTCAAGGCAAGGAACGACCCGCCGAGGCAGAGCGGTGCGAGCCACCGGGACCAGCGCGCTTTTGGCTTCAAGGGCACACTCGAACTTATCATCGGTGTTTCGAAGCGTCGCCTTCAAACACGCTGGAACACATGGTCAAAGTAAACACTTTACTGATGCGTTTTCGACGCGCGAGCGCGGCCGTGGCGCTTGGCGCACACAGGTAGTCGAAGGTATGAAGTGTGCGCTGGCGCTACACGGCCGCGCACGCCCTAGCGGAGAGGCGCGCGATCGCGAAGGTAAAGAGCGATTACGATCTGCGAGGTGATATGCTGCAGCCGTTGAATCCGCGCCGTTCGGTCTCGCGCCTCGCCCTGATTTTTGCGCTGCTAGGCATTCAAACCCCAGCGGCCGCGCAGGATGCTGGCGAGCTAAAAAAGGCGCGCGCGCAGTTTCAGCAAGCCACCGAGCTCGAGCAGGCCAAGAACTGGACCGCGGCGCTGCAGGCCTTCCGCGAGGTAGGGCAGGTGAGAATGACCCCGCAGGTCCGCTTCCACATCGCCGTGTGTGAAGAGGGCCTGGGGCGCTTGGTCGCCGCGCTGGGCGGCTACGAGCTTGCCCTGGCCGACGCCGACAAAGTGAATCCCGACTTCAAGGGCGAGGTCGAAGAAAACGTGACCAAGCTGCGCGCGCGCATCCCGAAGCTGGTCATCGAACGCGGCGCCGGCGCCAACGCGGCCGCGATCGAGCTCGACGGCGTGGCCGTCGGCGACAGCTCGGTCGGCGTCGAAGTGCCGCTCGATCCGGGGCCGCACGCGGTAACGGCCAAGGCTCCCAACCACAAGCCGTTCGACGCCAACGTCACGCTGAAGGAAGAAGAAACCACGCATCTCGAGGTCAAGCTCGAGCAGCTGCCGCCCGATCAGCTGGTGCGAACCGGTGGCGGCAGTCCGCCGCCAGAAAAGCCTCCGAGCAAGGTCGTGCCGTTCGTGGTCGGCGGTGTCGGCGTCGCGAGCTTGATCGGCTCGGCCGTGCTCTTCGGGTTGCGGCAAAACACGCTATCCGAGCTGCAGGATGCGTGTGGCGCCGAAGGCAAGCACTGCCCCGCGTCGAAACAGTCGCGCTACGACGATCTCAAGTTTTATCACTACGGCGCCGAGGTCACCTTGGGTGTTGGCATCGCGGCCGTCGGCACGGCTGCTGCGCTGTTGTTCTTTCAGCGCAAAAAGAAGGAACCGACGCCCGACACGACGGCACACCTGCAACTGTTGCCTAGCGTGCCGCTCGGCACCGAAGCACCGCTCGGCGCCACGTTGCGCGGCGCTTTCTGAGCGCTAGGCGCGGCCTAAAAGCCCGGGTCGTGCTTCCACGACGTTTTCGGCGCGGCGGCGGGCGGGGCGGATTTGGCCGGCGCCGGCGCGAGCGGCGCTGACACGCGAGCGGCCGACGCCTTGCGCGCTGCGCTGCCGGGCGAGCTTGCTTCCGCCAGCGCGCTCGGCGTCACCGACGCCACCGGTTCGACCGGCAGCGCGCTCAAGTCCATTGCCGGCGCGGCGGCGGGCAAGTCGACGTGACCCAGGGCCGACGCCGCTGGTTTGGCGGCCGCGGCCGGTTCCGTTGGTTTGGCGCTGCTCATGAACAACGCCACCGCCAGCGCGCCCACCACGCACAGGCCGCCGATCACCGCCAGCTTGACCAAGCGCTTGCCGTCGCGGCCGGCGAACGCCGCGTCGATGTCGACCAGCGACGGCTTGGGCGGCGCCAGGCTGGCAGCGACGCCGACGGTCGACAGCGCGCTCACGCCGGATTGTCCGCTCAGCGTGGTTTCGGCGAATTTGGGGCCGCCCTTGGCCGACAACTGGTGCTTGTCGGCGCGCTCCAGCGCATCAGCCAAGATCGCTTGCGACTGTTTGCGCTGCTCTTCGAACAGCCCCAGCACGAACGCACCGACCTCTTCGTCCGAGCCACGCGACGTCGGCGGCAGGGCCTTATCGAGAGCCTTCAGCAGCTCGTTGGCGCTGGCGTAACGCTGATCGCGGTCTTTCGCCAGCGCCTTCAGCAGTACGTCTTCTAACGGCTGCGGGTAGTCGGGCACGAATTTGCGCGGTGGGATCACCGGCTCGGGCGCGGTGATCGCGAACAGGGTGGCACCCTCCGACTCCTTGCGGAACGGATGCTTGCCGGTGGTGAGCGCGTACAAAACGATGCCCATCGCGAACACGTCGGCGCGGCGGTCGATCGGTTCGCCGCGCACCTGCTCGGGCGCCATGTAGCTGACTTTGCCCTTGAGCTGGCCAGCTTGTGTCGCGCCGTCGCCGAGCGCGGTGGCTTTGGCGACGCCGAAATCGACGACCTTGGCGACGCCGTCGAACGTCACCAAGATGTTCTGCGGCGAAATATCGCGGTGCACGAGGCCAATCAGCTTGCCCCTGCCGTCGGTCAGCTCGTGCGCGGCGTGCAGACCCGCCGAGGCTTGCATCACGATCCGCGTCGCGACCGTCGTCGGCACGCCGCCGCGTTGCTTGGCGGCTTTCATCAGCTGATTGAGCGGCACGCCGTCGATCCACTCCATCGCCAAGAACAGCACGCCGTCCTGCTCGCCCAAGTCGAGGATCTCGACCGCGTTGGGGTGGCGGACTTTCGAAGCCAGCGACGCCTCGTCGAGAAACATCTTCTCGAACTGATCGTCTTCGCTCAGCTTCGGCAGCATCGTCTTGACGGCGACGATCTTCTGGAAGCCACGCGTGCCTTTCAGCCGCGCCGCCCACACCATCGCCATGCCACCAGCCGCGATCGGCATCAGCAGCTCGTATCGACCGAGCACGTGACCGGGACCGATCTCGTACTGGTTGATCGCAGGCGGGGCTAGAGAGGCCGGTTTCACGCTTGCCTCGAATGTTACAGCGTAGGCCTGACAGCTCAAAGCTTACGCGACCTAACGCGCACCACCTTTGAGCGGATCAGCCCGCTTCAACCGGTTGGTAACAACTGTTTCTGTCGCGTTGCCAGCCACACCTACAGTGTCACCACGGGCGGCCGCCGCCAAAACGGCGACCGATTTCGCGCCCGACGGCAACGCGTCAGTCGTGGACGGTGACCTTGACCATTTGGATCGGCGTCGCCGGGCGATCGCCCGCACCGGTCTTGCTGGTCTCGATCTTCTTCACGACGTCCATCCCCTTGGTGACCTTGGCGAACACCGGGTGCTTGGAGGCGCCGGGCGTGAACCAGTCGAGGTAATGGTTGTGGACGGTGTTGATGAAGAACTGACAGCTGCCGCTGTCGGGGCGGCCCGTGTTGGCCATCGACAGCGTGCCCGGCTCGTTCGAGATCTTCCCGTCCGCCGGATGCTCGTCCTTGATCGTGCCGTCGGGGCCGTTGCCGGTGCCGGCGCGCGGGCTGTTCGGATCGCGGCTGTGCGGGCAGCCGAACTGGATCATGAAGCTGCCGATGACACGATGGAAGTGCAGGCCGTCGTAGAAGCCGGCCTTGGCGAGCTTGATGAAGTTGCCGGCCGTGAGCGGCATCTTGTCCGTGAAGAGCTCGATCTCCACGT
>FSUE01000519.1_pt1 | contig 14854 bp, 14 predicted proteins | sample 1637031 | NCBI WGS metagenome assembly FSUE01 (sample SAMEA3914819, study PRJEB12502) | metagenome | biome: forest; material: soil | place: Canada | collected 2010-06-26 | depth 0.3 m | reverse complement strand
AGCGACTTGTCGCCTTCGACCAGCTTGGTCGTGCCGTGGTCCTTCTTGGCCTTGCGAACGTACAGCGCGTTCAGCGGCCGGCCGCGCTGAAAGCTGACCAGCGACACCGCGCTGGCGAGCGGACAGCCGCCCAGCTCCACGCCACCGACGGCTTCGCACGCTGGCAATTCGGCGAGCAAGTCGAACATCAGCTCGCCGATCAGCGCGTGGCCTTCGGCGGTCAGCATCGTCTGCTTGCAGTCGATGAAGAAATCGCTCTCGCGCCCCGAAGCCAGAATCACCTTGCGGCGTTCGAAGCTGCGCTCGGTCAGCAGCTGAATCAGGCGCGCACGCTTGGCGGCGTCGACCACTAGTCGCGCCCCTTCTTCTTCTTGGCTTTGGCGCCCTTGCCCAGTGATGGCAAGACCGGTGGCGGCGGGCGACGCTCGGGCTCGCGCTCTTTCGGTCGCGGTAGCGGCGCGGCCGCCACGGCGATCGGCTCGGGCTCGCGAGCTGGCGCCGGCTTGGGCTCGACCTTGGCCACCGGTTTTGCCGCGAACACCGCCGGCTTCGCAGCGGCGCTCAGGCCAGGGCCGGTCGCGCGCTTGTGGGCGGCCGGCGCTGGCTCGCCTTCGGTGCGCACGGCCCCGCGCACCAACGCACCCGCGCCGATGCCGATCCGCGGTGCGCTGAGGTCACCGACGACTTTGGCGCCGCGCTCGAGCAGCACGGCCTCGGTTCCGCGAAGGTCGCCCTGAACGGCGCCCTGGACGCTGATTCGGGTGGCTGCGATGTCGCCGCGCACGCTGGCGCCTTCGCCGACCGTGACGTCGCCACTCATCGACACGTCGCCTTCGACGCGGCCGAAGATGTCGAGCGAGCCTTCACCCTCGAGGTTGCCGCGCACCACCGTGCCGGCGCCGATCACCGAGCTTTGGCTCATGCTCAAACCTCCATGTCCACGGCGCCCTTGAACGACGCACCGTCGGCGATGGTGAAGCGCGCGGCCTTGACGTCACCGACCAGGCGACCGCCGGCTTGAATGTCGACACGCTCTGGCGCGGTGATGTCGCCGGTGACTTGCCCCGCGATGCTCACGCTCTGCCCGGCGATGTCCGCTTGCACCACGCTGCCCGAGCCGATCGACACCGCGTCCGACGAGCTGAGCTTGCCGCGCAAGTTGCCTTGCACGACTACCTCTTCGTCGCTGCTGATGTCGCCCTCGATGCTGAGGCCTTCTGCGATGACCGTGCCTGCCATGTCTTGCTCGTTCTCTATCTTTCGAGGTCTCAGCGGCGCTTGGCGCCGGCGCCCGCGGCGGCCCCGCCCAGATCCAGGTCGAACTCGGTGGCCAGCCGCACGGAAACGCGCGAACCCGGCTCGATCGAGATTTCGGAGCCGCGTAGCTCGCCGCGGACGACCGCGCCGCTGCGGATTGCCACCGGCCCGCGCGACGCGACGTCGCCCAAGAGCGTGCCGCTGATGTCGAGCGATTCTGCCGATACGTTGCCCTCGACGCTGCCACCGGCGGCGATCTCGGCGTCGCCGCTGACTTGGATGTCACCGCGCACGTTGCCTTCGACACGCAGCGCGCCGTCGCCGGAGATCCGGCCCGTCACCCTGGTGGACGGACCGAGGACGCTGACTTCGGAGCTGGGACGGGCCATGCGTGGGGGCGCCGACGGTAGTCTTTCCCGTGCGGCCCCGCTAGGCCTGTTCGCCTAGTTCGACACAACGAGCGCCCGGAAACCCGGCTAAGGTCGGCGCGCGATGTGGAGCTGGCGGCAGCGAGAGGTTGGTGCGGTGGCCATGTTGGCGATCGGCCTATTGGCTGCCCGACCTGCCCAGGCCGAGCAAAAGGCCCGTCTGGTTTACGTGCGCGGCTCGGGTACGACGGGCTGTCCGGCGGAGATCGATCTGCGCCTCTCGGTCGTGGCGCGGCTCGGCTACGATCCGTTCAGCCCGCAGGCGAGCCGCGTGGTGCTGGCTCGCATCGAGCGCCGCCGGGGCGCATTGGCCGGTGTCGTCGAGTTGGTCGATGACGCGGGCGTGTCGAGCGGACGCCGCGAGCTCGGCGCCGCCAAGCGTCGTTGTGACGAGCTCGCGCGCGCGATGGCGCTTTCGATCAGCTTGACGATCGATCCGGAACGCGCCTTGGCGGCGCACGCTCGGGCGCACGTTGGCGCCGTCGGCTTCCCGGTGTTGCCCGCGGAGCCAGCTGCTGCCGAGCCGGTTACGGGCTCGCTTCCACACCGCGCGCAAGAGCTGCGACTGTTCGCCGGGGCGATGGGGGTGGGGGCCGAGGGGCTGCTGCCGACGTTCGCGCTGGGCGGCAGCGCCTACCTTGGCCTCGGCTGGCGGTCGCTTTCGTTGCAAATCGAAGCGCGCTTGATGACCTCCTTTCGACGCGACCTGCCCCGAGCTGGCTCGCTGAGCGGGCAGACGGCCGACCCCGGGCTGGTGGGGTGCCGGTCCTTCGACCTGATTGGGACGTGTCTGGTTGCCCAGCTCGGCATCGAGCGCGTGCGCTCCCACAGTCGCGCTTTTCCCCAGACCGTCACCAAGATTCACGCGGCGGCAGGTCCGCGATTCCTCCTGTATTTCCCGCAAGGAGCGCGGTTTACGCTGGTCGTGGGGCTGGAGGCACTATTGAACCTGTCACGGAACCGGGCTCGGATGTACAGCACGGATGTCTGGAGGTCGCCGCTCGTGAGCGGGGCGCTCCTCGTCGGGGCCGAGGCCGATTTCTTGTGATGGTTCGGCGAGCCTGGCCCCAAACCCAGTGAAGGCAGCGTCGCGGCTCGATCCACCATGACTCAGACCCCTGCCATGCTCGAGGCGGCCATGCCGCAGCTCGCGGAGGCGGAAACGTCGTCGTTGACGCGCGCTCGGGCGTCCGCGCTGTTCGCGGAACACTGCGACTACGTCTGGAACGCGCTGCGGCGCCTCGGCGTCCGGCACGAAGACTTGGAGGACTTGACCCACGACACCTTCGTTGCCGTCTACAAACAGTGGTCGGGCTACGACTCCAGTCGCCCGCTGCGACCGTGGCTGTTCGGCTTCGCGCTGCGTGTGGCGTCCGACCATCGGCGCCTGGCTCGCCATCGGTTCGAGGCTAGCCCCGCCGACCACGAGCCGCACGACGACGCGCCCAACGCCGCCGAGCTGCTGCTGCAAAAAGAGCGCGAGACGTTGGCCCACACGGCGCTTGCGGCGGTCGAGCTGAGCCGCCGCGCGGTCTTCATCCTTCACGAGCTGGACGGCTCGACGGTGCCGGAAATCGCCGCAGCTTTCCGGATCCCAGTCGCCACGGCCTATTCGCGGCTGCGGCTTGCGCGCGAAGACTTCGCGGCTGCCGTCAAACGACTCACCCTGCGTGAGAGGTAAAAATGTCGCAACCTGCTGACGAAACCTCGATCGAATCGCTGATTGGCGCGCTGCGCGCCGACGTCGTGGAGCCGGACGGCCCGGCACGCCAGCGCATCAGCGCACGGCTGGCGGTCGGCGTGATGGCGGAGCTCTTTGCGTCTGCCTGGCTGGCGTCGTTTCTGCAAAACGGGCTGCTGCGCTCGAAGGCTTTTGCGGTCGCGCTCACGTTGCCGGTGGGCATCGCCGTCGGTGCGTTGGGTCACGCCTGGTTCGTGAGTCCGCCGGCCGCGCGCGAGCACACCGTACCAGCGGCTTCGGCCGCGAGTCGCCGATTGCCCGCGCTCGTGGAGCAGGTCACGCCAGTGGCTCCGGTCGCGGCGCCAGCCGTTCAGGTGGCTTTGCCTAGCCGTCCGCCGGCCCCCCGCTTGGCGGGCAGGCACTTGCCGAAGGGCAACCGCGAGCTGTCTCAGCTGGAAAAGGCCCGCACGCTGTTGTCCGACGGGCAAGCTGCCGCCACGCTCACCTTGCTGCGCGCGCACGTGGCGCGCTATCCGCGTTCCGCGCTCGAGCAAGAGCGTGAGGCGCTGTACGTCAAGGCGCTGGTGGCGGCGGATCAGATGGTCGAGGCGCGCAAGCGAGCCGCGGCTTTCGTGCGGCGCTTTCCCAAAAGCACGCTGCGCGGCTCGGTCGAAAACGCGGTCGCGCCGATTCCGTGATGGTTGGGACTGGCTGAACCCAAACCAAGGGCAAGGGTGCTCACACGAACGGCGGTGGCGGTGGATAGGCCAAACCGGGGGGCTGGGGCGCGGCGGCGAGTTTACTTTGGCGTGGGGGAAGGGGAAGGCCGGCGCGGGGGGCGCCGGCGGGGCGTTAGCCGTGTCCCTGAATGCTGCGGTCTCGCGTAAACGTGCCCGTGCCCGACGGTCCGTAAGTTACCGTCGGCGGTATTGGTGGGCCGGTAGGCCTGGGTTTGTGGCGCGTGCCCCCTCCGGGCTCGCGCATGGCACGCGCGCGGCTGCGTGCTGATGAGCGCGATTGATTCGTGCTGTCGATGCTGTGCCACTCATCGTCGGGGTCTTGACGAAGTGTTTCGAACAGACGCTGCCAGATACCCTTGCTTGCCCAACGGTCGAACCGGTTGAACACGGTCTTCCAGGGGCCAAAGTCGCTGGGAAGCTCTCGCCACGGCGCGCCTGTACGCCTCCACAACAGGACCGCTTCCACGAAGTTGCGACGTCACGGCCAGGACGCCCGGCGCGTTTCCTCATGCCCAGCGCTGCTTTGATGCTCTGCCACTGCCGCTCATCCAACCTGCAAGCGCACCATCGTGGACACCCCATGGAGCACACCGGCGGCTCAAATCGAAAGCCCGCTCTTCTGAGTGCCCTACGAAGATCGGCTCACCCTGCGCGCCCAGCTGGGCGCGGCGCGCGCGGGCCATGCGCGAGCCCGGAGGGGGCCCGCGCCATAAACCTCGGCCTCCCAAACAAACGGGCCCGACGACTACTCACGGACCGTCGGGCACGGGCACGTTTACGGGCACGCGCGAGCGGTCCCAATTTAGGGACACGCGCTAGCTAGCTAGCCGTCGCCACTTGCCCGCGCCTTCGCGCCGTCCAACACTTCGAGCGACCGCGGCACGGAGCGCACGAGGGCCCGCGCGTAAAATCGCAGTTGCTCGGCCCGGGAAAGATCGCCACTGCGACCACGAGTGGCAGCGTAGAGCAACACCGCGGCGGCCACGCTCACGTTGAAGCTCTCGACGAAGCCGCGCATTGGGATCCGCACTGACTCGCGAGCGCCTTCGTGGAGCGCGTCGCGCAGACCGTCGTGCTCGTTGCCCAAAATCAACGCCACCCGCGCTAGGCCGGCTAGGTCCTCGGGACAGAGGTTGCCCTCGGGATGCGTCGCCACGGTGGTGAAGCCTTGGTCGTGCAGTGCCGCTAGCGCTTGTTCGGGCGAGCGGTGGGGCACGACCTCGATCCAGCGTTCGGCGCCTTTGGCGACGGTGCGTCCGACGGCGAAGTCTTCTTCACGCGGCACCAAGTGCACGCGCGGGATGCCGAAGCCGTCGCAGGAGCGCAGCACGGCGGCGGCGTTGTGTGGGTCGTGCGGCGCGTCCATCAGCACGGTCACGTTGCCGATCCGGCCGCTGGCCACCTGCCAAAGCCGCGCCCGCCGCTCGTCCACCGCCAGCGGTTCCAGCGTCTCGATCACGCCCTCGGGCGTCCAGCCCGCCGGCCACGGATCGGCCGTCCAAATTGCTTCGGCCGGGACCAGAAGCTCAGGTTGTCTCTTCATAGTGGAGGGGTCGGATTCGCCAAAGGGGACCCGAAACGCAGCGTTGGGGCTAGGGGCCCCAACGCCAACGCGACCGATTGTCTCTTCATAGTCGCTTTCATTGCAGCTTCATTGCGGGGCTTTGGGAGGTTTTATGGCGCGAGCCTTTGCGCGAATCAGAACCGGCATTATGTTGCCAGCTGCTCGATTTTCTCCCCAGGGAGCAACCATGGCATCCGAAAAAGTTCAAGTGTTCAACGACCTCAACTTCGACCAAGAGGTCGTCAATTCCAGTGTCCCGGTGCTGGTCGACTTCACCGCCACCTGGTGTGGTCCCTGCAAAGCGCTCGCTCCCATCATCGATCAGATCGCCGGAGATCTGGACGGCAAGGTCAAGGTCGGCAAGCTCGACGTCGACGACTCGCCAATCACCGCCGGAAAGTTCGGCGTCCGCGGCGTTCCCACGATCATGGTGTTCAAGAACGGGCAGCGCGCGGCGCAGCACGTTGGGTTGACCACCAAGGCCAAGCTGCTCGAGCTCGTCAACGGCTGAAGCCTTGCGCAGCCGTACGCCGTCGTTCGACGCTCCGGCTGCGCTGGTTTTCGTAGCAGTCCTCGGCGTCGCCTGCCGAGGCAGTGAAGGGCGCCCCGCCGAAAGGCCGCGCCCTTCACTGGTTTCTGAAGTCTCGGCGTTGCCGTCGTTCGTGACGCCCGCGGTCTGGCGTTATCCCCCGCCGCAGCCCGCGCGCGTCAACGCCGAGCTCGAGCTGCCAGGCGGAGACCGCGTGCTGGCCGGCAAGCGCGGCGAGCGCTGGCTGGCGTCGAAAGCCAGTGGCGCGCTCACCGCCGCTTCGGTGTTGGCGCCCGAAGACTTGGTGGGCGTCTTGAAGGCGCCGCAAGGCGGGTTCATTTTCGTCGGCGCGAGCGGAGTGAGCTACGAGGCGCGCTCGCCAGTCGCGCCGTTCTTCCGTTCCAGCGCGCCGCTCGAGCCGCTGTCGAGCGTGACCAGCTCGGGCACGGCGATCGTGGGTATCCGGCGTGATCGCGGACTTTTACGCAGCGAGGACGGCGGGGCGACTTGGAAAGCCGTCGGTCCGAGTGGCCCCAAGTTCGTCAGCGTGTTGCTGGGAGAAGGCGGACACGGGTTGGCGCTGGCCGTGCCCGAGGCGCTGTTCGAGACACGCGACGGCGGGCAGAGCTTCACGCCGCTCAAGGCGCCGAGCGTCGGCGCGTTCGGGCTCGAGCGCTTGCCCGATCGCGGCTACGGCGTTCTGGCGTCGCTCGGCATGTTTCGCTTCCGCCAAGGCGCCGAGCCGCCGCTCGAGAGCCTGAAAACGGTGGCGGCGGGAGCGCTGTTCGACCTGAAAGCCCCGCGCGGTCCTGACGCTGGCGCTCTGAACGAAGGCCGCGCCGTCACGACCGCCAGCAGCTACTTCGAGGTCGGTATGCGCGACAAGGCGGCTTGGCAGCTGACGTCGGGGCCGCTTTTGGGACCGTTGTCCTCGCGCGACATGCCCGAGCTAGCGCCGTGCCGAGCCGTGCGACTGGCGGCATTCGAGCGGTCGCTGCGCGTGGCGTGCTTTCGCGCCGGTGCCGACGTCGTCACCCAGCCGATCGAGATTTGGTCGAGTGATGACGGTGGCCACTCCTTCCATTCCGAGGGCACCGCGCTGGACGGCAATCTGGTCAGCTTCCGCATGGCGCTCGGGGCGGACGCCACGTTGCTGTTGGCGGGCGTGTGCGCGAGCTACAGCGCCGGCGCAGGCTGCGCTCCGCAAGGCATCGCGCGCCGCGCTCGCGCGGCCCCGAAGGCCGCCGCGGCGCCCGCGAAAGCGCCGGGAACCGCGGCTGTTGGTCATGGGCAGCTCGTCGAACAGACCACGGCCGCTACGCCCTCGCTCGCCGACACCGCGCTTTCGGTGGCGTTTTCGCTCGACGGTCGGGTCGCTTACGCGGTCGGGCGGCGCACCAAGGGTGGCGTGCTGGCTATCTTCGTGTCGCGCGATGCTGGCCGCAGCTTCGAAGCTCAAGATCTCAGCTTGCCGACCGGCGACGGTTCCGAGAGCGAAGAGCGCTGGGAGAGCAATGTCACGGGCGTGCACATCGACGCGCTGGTGCCAGCCGAGGACGGCAGCGTCGGGCTCGCGGTTTCGCGTTACCGCTCGCGCGTTTGGCTGGTGCTCGACGAAACCGGCCACGTACTGAGCGTGGCGCGCCCGCCCGATCCGCGCGGGCAGCTCGGCGTGGCAGGCAGCCGCGCGCTGGCGGTCTCGCCGGCGACCAACGACGTTTGGGAGTCGCTCGACGGCGGCTCGACCTTTCAAAGCCTGGGTCGGTTGCCGATCGATCTGTGCGTCAACGACACCAGCTGCGACGTGCAGGTGGCGTGCACGCCGAGTGGTTGCGCGATTGGTACCGACATTTCTCGGTTGGGCTGGGGCGGCCAGGGCGAAGACGAAGCTTGGATGCAGCCGGTGCTGGCCTCGGCTCCGGTCGACTATTCGGTGCCGCGGCTCAAGACACCGATCGCCTGCACGCTGGATACGTCGGCGTGGCAGGGCTTGGACGGCGTGAGCGAATTTCCGACCGCGTTTCAAGCCGCGATCGGCAAGGCGGCCTGGTTCGCCTCGGGCACGGATCCGGCGCGGGCGTCGGCTTGGGCGTTCGTGGCGGCGGCCGGCGGCAAGCCGCGCGTGGAGCGCGAGGTGCTGCTCGCGCCGAGCGAACGTGGCCGCGCCTACGCGCTGAGCGTCTCTGATCAGGTCGAGGGTGTGGCGGCGCTCCGCTACGTCGTGCCGGACGGCTCGGGAAGCGCGCACCTGACCGGCACCGAGCTCGGTTGGATCAACCTATTCGAGGGCCGCACCCGCCGCGTCTCGCTCGGCGACGCCGGAGCCTACGCGCCGGGCGACTTCGCGCGCGGCTCGCGCGGGCAGCAGGAGGCCGATCCAGCGCTGCTCAGCATCGCCGAGGGCGGCATTTACCTGCGCATTCATCACGCTCCGGGCGATAGCCAACCGACGCTGTTCTTCGACGGGCAGCGCGTCGAAAGTGTGCCGGCCGTGAGCTGGCCGACGGTCGCCGTGCGCGGCACGCACTCCGAAATGGCGCACGTCGACGGCGAGCACGTGCCACTGTTGCTGGTGGGGCGCGGTAGCGGCGTCGTGCGGGCGAGCTTGCGCGACGGTAAGCAGGAGCTGGAGGCGTTTGCCAACGGTGCGTTCGACCCAGCGCGTTTCGGGCTCACGCAGAGCTCCAATATCGCCTATTCCGGCTTGCGCGCAGGCCAGGTCATCGAGACGTTCGATAGCGCCTCAGCGCGCGCCGAGGCCAAGTTGTTTCTGTTTCGCGCACGTGGCGACGTGCTCGATGCGCCGATCGACGTGCCGACGCAGCTGTCGCTACCGGAGAAGGTCGAACGCTGTTCGGTCAGCGCGGAAGCGTCGACACCGCGCATCGTCGCGGCGCCGTACCCGGGTACGCGCCACCCCGTGATCGTGAGTGATGGCGGCGACGCGCCGCAGGCGTTCCTCACCTCGTACGCCGTGCTGCACGGCACCCCGAGCTCACCCTGTGTTTCGACGTTCGACGGCGAACCGGTGGCGCCCGACGGTGTGGCGACTCCGACCACGCGCGTGCTCTTGCCGCTGGGCGATCTTGCGCATTCGTACCTGTTTCGCGCCAGCGTGCAGGGCACGGACGTGCGGCTCGAATACCACCCGATCAGCTGCAAGCTCGATCCGGCCGCCGAGGTGCCGCAGGAGCTATATCGAGCGCCCGGCACGCTCGTGCCGCGCGTCCGCTAGCAACAGGCGCGGTCCAGCCAGCAAACGCCGCGCCATCAGCGCCAAAATCAGCGCGGCGTGCCACGGCCGAACGCCGCTCTGTTCGTCGCCGTAGATCGGGCGCACCGTGACCTCACTGACGCGCAGCCCAAGCTCGGCCGCTAGCAGCAGCAAATCGTTCGGGTAGCCGAAGCCGGGCCAAAGCTCGGCCAGCGGCAGCCGCGCCAGCGCGTGGCGGCTGACCGCGGTGTAGCCGCACTGGCAATCGTCCACCTGTAGGCCGCTGGCCAGTCGCGTGGCGAGCGACAACGCCTTACCGGCGACGCGGCGCGTCCACGGCATGTTGCGGCTGTCACCCGAGCGAAAGCGATTGCCCTTCACGTAGTCGGCGCGGCCGGCCACCACCGGCGCCAACACCGCCGGCAAGTCTGCCGGATCCATCTGCGCGTCGCCGCCCATCACCGCGATCACATCGGCGTGGTCGGCCAGCGCGGCCCGGTAACCGGTGACGATCGCGGCGCCCACGCCTTGGTTTTCCGCATGGCGGATCACGCGCAAGCGGGCGTCCGGCACGGCGCGCGCAGCGCGCGAGGTGTCGTCGGGGCTGCCGTCGTCGACGACGTAGATAGCGTCCACGAAGCGAGGCAGGGTCGACAGGGTGCGACCGATCAGCCGCGCCTCGCGAAAAGCGGGGATCACCACGGCGACGCGTTTGGCCTCGAGCACCGAACGTCGGGTATCATCGAAATGCCGATTTTTGAAGCCAATACGCCCGCTCGACCGCAGAAAGTGCCGCGCCGCACCGGCAGGCGCGCCAAGATCCGTGCTACGCGGGGCCACGTTTCCGTGAACGACGCCCCTGCCACCGCGCCCCAGTCTGCCGGGTTTCGTCGCCGTGCGGCCGTGCTCGCGCTGGCCGGGGTAGGTTTGCTGGTGGCGCTGCGCGTCGGCTACGCTTACCTATCGTTCCCCAGCGACCGCACGCCGGAAGGCGCGTACTTACGCGTAGCGATCGCCGTGAATCGCGGGCGCGCGCAGGACTTTTTCGCCTACACCGAGACGCGCGCCCAGCACGCCGCCTACACGATCCGTGACTACCGCAAGCGGGCGCGGGAACGCGTGCTCGCCGCTTACCCCGAGCCAGAGAAGAGCCGGTTGGCGCTCGAATATGCCGCCGAAGCCAACGCGCCGGACGGCGCCGACGTGTTCGCGCTGTACGCGCAGCGCTACGGCTGGCTGGCGCGGCTGCGGCGCGATCTTTCGGGCGTGAAGAAAGTCGAAACCGCCGGCGATCGCGCGACCGTCGAGACCGCCCACGGCACGCGCTACCCGTTTCGGCGTCGAGAAAACGGCATCTGGGGCCTCACGCTGTTCACGCCCGTGCTCGACGCCGAGGCAGAACGCGCCGCGCGCGATTTGGTGCTGATTGAAAAGGCCGCGCAGGATTACGCGCGGGTGGCTCCCGGGAAGTAGCTGGCTGCGTCTCGGGCTTCAGCGCGGTTTGCGTTGCTTCACGTCGGCGTAGGCTTGGCCCGACGGCTTGCCTGGCTCCACGGGCAAACCCAGTTTGCTCCAGCCGGGCACGACGCGACCGAATGCGTCGCGTGAGCCGTCCCAACCGGCCGACATCTCCGTGAGCTCACTGAAGCCAGCTTGGGCCAGTTGGTCGGCGGCCCGCTTGGAGCGGCCGCCTGCCTTGCAGCCGACGACGAGCTTTTCGGCCTTGCCGAACGCCTGCTGCATGACCGACAGGAATTCCGGGTTGGCCGTCATGCCGCCGGGCCCCTGATTCAAGAGCGGCACGTTCAGCGCGCCCGGCACATGGCCAGCTTCGAACTCCGGTTCGCTGCGGACATCGACGTACACGTAGCCGGCGGCCAAGAGCGCGCTGGCTTCTTCTGGAGAAACGCTTCGGGTTGCCACGCCGAAGCCGTAACACCAGCGCCCGCTGCTCGCAAAGAGGTGCTAAACCGAAGGCTTCCGCCCGCTCGCTGTTCCGCTTGCCTGTTTTTGCCGATTTGGCCTCGCTTTGACCACGAGCCACGAAAACCTCGTTCGACTGATCCCCCTCGGCGGCCTCGGGGAAATCGGAATGAACTGTCTCGTGATCGAGGACCGGGGCCGGTCGGTGATCATCGATTGCGGCGCGGCCTTTCCGGAAGACGACTTGGGCGTCGACGTGATCCATCCGGATTTCGACTACGTGCTTCAGAACCGCGGGCAGCTGAGCGGCGTGTTCCTGACCCACGGGCACGAAGACCACATCGGCGCGCTGCCGTACTTGCTGGCCGAGCTGGAGATCCCGGTCTGGGGACCGCCACACGCGCTAGGCATGGCGCGCAAGCGTTTGCTCGAACACGGGTTTGGCCCGAACGAGCTCGACTTTCGCGTGGCCACGCCCGGCCAGAGCTACGCTGTCGGGCCGTTCGAAATCGAGCCGGTGCGCGTCGCGCATTCGATCGTCGAAGCCAGCGCGCTGGCCATCACCACGTCGCAGGGCGTGGTGTTCCACAGCGGCGACTTCAACTTCGACCCAGATCCGCCCGACGGCGAGCCGACCGACGAAGCGCGCATCCGTGAGCTGGGCGACGCCGGCATTGGCTTGTTACTCAGCGACAGCACCAACATCGACGTGCCGGAGCGGCCCGGCTCCGAGCGCAGCGTCGGCGCGGTGCTCGAGCGGCTGATCGAGGCTGCCCCGGCGCGCGTAGTGGTTGCGCTGTTCGCCAGCAACATTCAGCGGCTGATGTTGCTGGGGGAGATCGCGCGGCGCACGGGGCGTAAATTGTGTCTGCTCGGTCGCAGCTTGGACGCGCAGGTCACGATCGCCAAAGAGATCAAGCGGCTCGCCTGGCTGAGTGATCTGCTCGTCTCGGGCGATGAAGTGCGCGAAATGAAGCGCGAGCGCGTGCTGATCTTGGCCGGCGGCACGCAGGCCGAACGGCTGTCGGCCATGCGTCGCTTGGCGGACGGAGTCCACCCGCTGCTCAGCCTCGAACAGGGCGACACCGTCATCCTTTCGAGTCGCGTGATTCCGGGCAATGATCGGCCGGTGATCGCCATGGTCAACGCCTTGCATCGGCGCGGCCTCACGGTGCACACGCGCATCACCGAGCCGGGCGTGCACACCAGCGGCCACGCCGGGCGCTCCGAGCAAAAACGCATGCTCGAGCTGACGCGCCCGCGCTGCTTCATGCCGGTGCACGGCACGCTGCATCACCTACTGCGTCACGCCGAGCTCGGGCGCTCGGTTGGCGTTGCGCAGACGATCGTGGTCGAGAACGGCAGCGTGGTCGGCTTCGACGGCGAGCGCGCTTCCAAGGTCGACGCGGTCAGGAGCGGTCGCGTGCCGATCGCGATCGGTGGCGAGGTGCTGTCGCACGAGAACCTGCAGCGTCGGCAAGAGCTGGCGCGGTGTGGAATCGCGACGGTCGCCTTGGCCCTGGCCGGGCGAAAGTTGCTCGGGCCACCTGCGATCGCCACGCGCGGCATCCCATCGGTCGACGGCGACGAGGTCGCCTTGCGCAGCTTGGGGCTCGAAGCCGTGCGCGCCGTCGAGCAATTCCGCGACGGCCGCGGCATTACGCTCTCGGAGCACGTGCGGCGCACGGTACGCCGCAAAATCGAGGACCTTTCAGGCACGCGCCCGGTCGTCGAAGTGTCCCTGGTCGAGGCCGACTGAAGCGGTTTACAGCTCGACGCCGCCGTTGCCGAGGTCTTGCTCGCAGGTGACGCACTTCTTCGGCACTGAGTCCTTCAGGTAGACCTGCGCGCAGTTGGGGCACAGCCGGGCGTCGCGCTCGAACGCGATCGGCTTGTCGGTGGCGGCGCAGTGCTTGCCCGCGACTTGCAAGCCCTCCAGCGTCACCATCTCGCCGTCGAGATCCTTCGGCTCCGGCAGGCCTGCCAGGTCGCTCTTCTTGACGTTCATCGCTTCGGGCACGCGCCGCGTACCTTCGGCCAAGATCCAAGCTACGGCCTTGGGGTGAGCGGCGATCGGGATGCTGAAGGTGGTGGTCTTGCCCTTGGCCACCAGTTGCTTGCCCGCGATCTCGACCGTTTCGAGATCGCACCACAACAAGCGCGTCAGCTCGCTGCCGCGCTCGAGCGCGATGCCGGCATCGCCGACTCGCACCGGCACGGCTCCGGCGTCGCCGAACCACAGCGAAGCACCGAGCGCGAGCGCGCCACCGCCGAACAAGTACGGCGCATACGGATGCGGCGTCTCGCTGATCCATTGACTCCAGACGCCGGCGCCTGCGGCCAGCGCGCCCAACATGCCACCAGCGACGGCAGCGCCGGACGAATAGGTCTGCTCGGGACTGAAACGGCGCTCTTTGCGCTCGCGCTTCGCCTTCTTCTTTTTCTTGGTCTCGGCCATGGGGCGGCGGAGCCTAAATCAACCTGGCACGAGACCGCAAACCCCCACGGCTTACCCTCCAATCCCCTCGCCGGGCGGCGGCGTCGCCCCAAACGTGAGACATTGTCACGGTGCCGTCGCTGTCCCGGGGCAGATTCTGGCTGTTTGTTGCGCCGCTCTCGGCCGTGCTGGTCGTGCTGCTCGGGGTGGTGTCGGGTGGCGTGCGGCCGTTTCGGAGCGCGCGCGTTTACTGTGGACCGACCCAGGGGCTGACCGAGCTCAGCCTGCGGGTCGAGGTGGGGGAACGCGACCGGGTGATGGAGGTGCCGGTCCCGGGCGCTGCTTTCAGCGTCGTGGTCGTGGAAGGCGGGCAGCGTGTCGCGACCGCTAGCGGGCGCACCGACGCGCTGGGCAGCGCAGAAGTGCGGGTGCAGTTGCCGCGGCCGCGTGACTCGGCGCTCGAGTTGCGCGTCGAAGCGACCGACCACGCTGCCACGATGCTGGCGCGCGGGCTCGTGCTCGGCCGCAGCGACGTGTTCCGAGCGGCGGCGACGCGACGCGGTGGTTTTCAACGCGGGCGGCACACCGGCGACATCGAGCTCGCCGTCGCCCCAGCGCACGGCGTGCTGATCACGGCGCAGGGGGCGCTCCAGGACGAGCTCGTGATCCGCGCGTTGCGGGCGGACGCGCCGGTCGCGAACGCGCGCGTGAGCGTGAAGCTCGAAGGTGCCGAACCAGCCGAGACCCAGCTGCGCACCGACGGAAGCGGCCTTGCGCGGCTCCGGCTGCAGCCGCGCGAGCCCACGCTGCGGGTCGGGCTCGAAGCTGCCGCCGACGGCATCGGCGAGGGCACGTTGGCCGCGCGGCTCGACGTCGTACAAGGGGCGATCCGTGTCACCCGCGAGGGTGATGTTCTGCGCCTGGTGAGCAGCGGCGCCGCCAACCTGGCGTACCTGGCCTTTTTCGACGAAAATCGCCGCTACTTGGGGCTGCACGCGGCGCTTTTGCAAAGCCCCGACGGCCGGCTCACAGCCAACGTGGCGTGGCCGGCGGGGCTGCCGACGACGCCGCTGTGGGTGGT
>FSUE01000118.1_pt1 | contig 14887 bp, 13 predicted proteins | sample 1637031 | NCBI WGS metagenome assembly FSUE01 (sample SAMEA3914819, study PRJEB12502) | metagenome | biome: forest; material: soil | place: Canada | collected 2010-06-26 | depth 0.3 m | reverse complement strand
GTTCATTGACGACGTTGCCGCACGCCTCAAAAACCGCGTGCAGATTTCGACGGATGGGCTGCGCTCGTACATCGATTCGATCGGTAAGGCTTTCGCCGAAACCGGTGTCGATTACGCGCAGCTCCATAAAACGTACGAGGCCGAAGCGACCGGACCCGGCCGCTACTCCCCGCCAAAGGTGACCGCGACGGAGAAGACGCCGATCTTCGGCGCCCCCGTCGCCGAGCTGGTCTCGACATCCTACGTCGAGCGCCAGAACCTCACGGTGCGCATGGGCGTGCGCCGCTACACGCGCTTGACCAACGCCTTCAGCAAGAAGCTGGAGAATCACGTGGCGGCCACGGCGCTGCACTTCGCGCATTACAACTTCGTGCGTCGTCACCAGACGCTGCGGGTGACGCCTGCCATGGCCGCGGGTGTCTCGGCGACGCTATGGGACGTTGACGATTTGCTTAACGCGACGATCGGGGGTGCGCCGTGAGCGCGCCGCGGATCGGGCGGCCTCCCGTGCCGAAGAAGTTGGCAAAGGGCGCGTTGCTATCGGTGCGGTTCACGGAGTCGGAGCGGGCCGAGATTGAGAAGGCAGCCAAGCGTGACGGGGTTGGGCTTTCGGAGTGGGCGCGGCGTACGTTGCTTGCTTCGGTACGCCAGTCTTCGAAATAGTCACACGACGGCCAGCCGCGGAGACGGCGGCAACCCTCAAGGAAACGCCAGAAATAGTGTGCCGCTGGATATGTCGCGACATAGTTTTTCTGACCTAGCCCGGGCAATTACATCGCGAATATTGCTGGGGAAACGGGAAGCAGGAGGACGGTCGGCCATCCACTGAAACTCATAGGAATCTGGTAAGTGCTCGCAGATTGCCTTAGATTTCCATCAGTTCCATGATGTTCCGCTTCGATCAGCTGCGCGCTGCCCAAGCCGCTGGCTTCCTGCTGAAGCTAACTGGGAACGTCGCCAACTACACTTGGCTGATCAAAGTCCTCTACCTGGCGGATCGGGAGTCCCTGCGTCTCGTTGGTTCTCCAATCGCGGGCTCTTCATTCTGCAATATGAAGAATGGGCCGCTGGCCAGTGATATCTACGACTGCATCAAGGGCAAGGTCGGCGCCAGTGAAGAGTGGGGGCGATACATCGTCAAGGATGGCACCTATGACGTGTGTCTAGTCGCAGATCCTGGTGACGGCGAGCTATCTGAATTCGATGAGAGCGTTCTCAAGAGCCTCTATGAGAGACACAAGACTCATGACTTCAAGCGCATGATCAAGATCGTTCATGAGTTGGATGAGTGGAAGAACAAGCAACCGGAAGAGAATTCTTCTGTGAGTCTTTCACATGAAGAGATTCTCAAAGGCGCAGGCGTTGAACAGGGCAGAGTTGCGGAGTTCGAAGAACTGAACCGCCATGTTGCCTACGCACGCCGCGCCGTAGGATAGTCAGAGGGGTGAGCAATCACCCGGCCACAATCCAGCCCGGAGACGCTTTCCATTTCGATCCAGATGGTAGGAACCAGCCCCACCTGTGGGTGGTCCTACACGTCTATCGGCTGGAGCTGGACGACACCGAGTGGGCTCTCATCGTGCACATTACGACGGTGAACCAAGGCACGCGCGAAGATCAAAAGGCCTGCTTGATGCGTGTGAGCGACGTAGATCGGTATCCCTTCGTTCATCACGATAGTTGCGCGCACTACGGCGGGATCTTGGAGGTAGAGATCGCGAACCTACGTAAGCATCCGGCAAGACAAGCCGTATCGCCATCGCTACTCGCTCGACTGCGAGACGGGCTGCATCGATCTCTGCACACGAAAAAGCGATTTAAGAAACTTTGCTCGCAGTGCTAGAGCCGTGTGACGGCTAGTTTGCCGTTCGCTTTGCATCCACAACAATCGCTACCCGCACAGCCTTCAGCGGCGCCCGTCCGGCGCCACCCCCAGCGCGTGAAAACGCCGCTTCCCTACCGAAGGCCAGCGCCCTCGCTCAGAACCGCGACCCGAACCGCCCTCTCCGGGCCAGTGACGGGCGGGATGCCAAGCACGACGTGGAAGCGCCGCTTCTTGGCGCTCGTCTCATGCGACCAGGCGTAGACGCGCGAGGCCTTCGGGTGCTCCACAGCGAACACCTGGACCTCGCCAGCCCAGACCGTCTGCCCCTCGTGCGTCTCGACCACGGGCACCGATTCGAGCCAGGTGGCTTCCAGCTGGTGCATGTGTCGGATGGCCGCCACGAACGAGGGCAGGTTGGCCTCGTCTGTAAACTCACGGGTCGCGGGCACACCGACGTCCACGAACGCCCCGGCGTCGATGTGTCCGCATGCAATCACGTCGGTGACGGCCGGCACGGTGGCCACGGGTTGGTCCGACGCTAGACAGACCGTCCACCCCGCGTCCGCCCGAAGCAGCCGAACGCCGTCGTTCCGTCGCCACTCCTGATCGTTGATGAACCGCCAGCCGGGGATTCTCTCCGTGGACATGCCGGCAACCTACCCACCCCGCGGCCACTCGCCAAGGCGCCCACCGCGCCAAGATTCAAATCCGGCCACTACCCACGCGAGCTGCAGCGATGCAGCCCCCGTTTGTTCCGCCCCCCTCCCGTCCCAAGCCTTAGTCTGAACCTGAACCTGAACCTGAACCTGAGCCCGGACCCGGATCCGGACCCGGACCCGGACCCGGACCCGACCAGCTCAATGCTTCAGTGGGTATCCGTCCAACCTAAGCTGGTAGACGAAATAGGGCGGCAAACATGCGCCGGCATCGCTTTTGCGAGTGCGGGTGCAGACGTAGTCTTGGCGGCAGGCGTGGTCGGCGTCGCAGGCTTGAACGCCGAGACCGAAGACGAATTTTTTGGCGCAGGCTGCGTACGGCTCGGTGCCGCGCAGGCAGTTTTGAAAGCCGTCGACGTCCAGGTAGTCGGCGCAAGCGCTGTTCGGCGCGGCGCTCTTGCACGAAGCCACGCAGGCGCCTTGCGGGAAGCCGGAAAAATTGGTCGAGCATTCTTGCGCGGCCGCGCAGTCATGCTTCGTCAATGAGCTGATCTGATCGCGCTGAGGTGCGGCGTTGGGCACCATGTTGCCGAACTCGCACGGCGCGCCGACGGCGGCGTCGGCCAGGCAGGTGCCGACCGCCGGGTCTTCGACTTTGGCGCAATGAAAGCCATCACCGCATTTCCAATCCGCAAAGCCCGCGTCACCCAAGCCGCACGGCGCGCCCTCACCCACGCCGACGCCTTGGCGCTCGGGAAACGGACGTCGTTCGTCGGGCGCCGTCCGTGCTGCCAGCGCCTCGACGTACTGACGACGCCGCGTCAAATCAGCCAGCAGGTGCGCCGAGGAGCCGCTGAGCAAGGCGTTGAACGCAGGCTCGTCGGCATCGTCGCGCCCGACATGATGAAAGCCGGCGATCGAACGGCTCTGGTGACAACCGATGCAACTCGCAGCGTCGAGCCGACGCAAGAGCGCGCTCGGCGTGCGAATCGTATCGAAGCCGGACAGCTCGAGCTCGCGAAAGTCATCCTGACGAAAAACCCGAGAAAATGGTCGATTGCCGCGGCGTTCCAAGCCGCGCGGCGCAAACGAGGTGGCTTGCTTGGCCAAGAAACGCTCCGGGAGCACGAGCGTGCCGCGGTCGATGTCGCGCAGCACCTCGGGGCGCTTCAGCTCCGCGAGCAGCGCCTTCGACAGCTCGCGATTGTTGGTCAGCGCCGCCACGTCGGGCATGTTTTCCATCGGCGCTGGCGCAAAGCCGGTGCGTTTTTCGTCCGTTGGGTGAAAGACACGCAGATCGTACTCGATGTGCCCGGCCATGCTCGGATGGACCGACGACTGCAAGCGAAACGTCTGCAGGTTGCTCTCGATCGACTTGAGCCGCCAACGGCTGCGCGCGGCGCTGCTGAGCGCGCCCTGCTGCGTGAGCCAGTCGCCGAGCGCGTTGCCTTGCAGGCGAGCGGGGCTTTGCCAGGCGCGCGCGGCGGCTTGGCAGTCAGCGTCGCCCTGGCCGTCGATCCAAAACACGACGTTCAAGGTCATGGGCAAACGCGACGCCATCGCGGCGCCGCCCTGAGACGTCTGATAGCTCAGGCGATAGAGAAACCGCACCTCGCCGCAGCTGCCGGCGTAGAAGGGCCGCCGATCGAGGCGATTGAAGACGCCGCTGAGTCGAAAGCGCATCTCGGGCGAATCGAGCCAACGCGCCTCGAATAGACGAAAGCCATCGATCGACGTGACGCGCGCCAGCGGGTACGGGCGCGCGGCGGCTTTCACGTCGGCCTGCAGCGTCGCAAACAGGTTGCGCAGCGCCGGCAAGTGGCTGAGCTCGGCCGTCGTGGTCGCGCTCTGCTCGACGGCAATTCGCGCAAAATCGAAGCCGTTCTGCTCGAGCGCGCGCAGCAGCTCGGGCTCCAGCACCGCAACTTGCGTCTCGGTGTCGGGCACCCTTTCGACCGCGACCGCGGCGCTGCTCGCGGGTGCGATGCGGGCGGTCGTTTCGTCGTGCCCTGCCGACGGCAACTGCGCGGCGTGCCTCGGCTGACCCGCCGAGCACGCCAGCGCCGCACAGCACCAAAGCACCGTGAGGGAGGTCGCACGTCGGCTCATTACGAACCGAGCTTACGCTCTCCCTCGCTGGCATTCTACGTGGGTGTTACAGCGGGCAGACCAGCTCGCAGCTGCCTTGCAGGCACGCTTGCAGCGCGCACTTGCCGCTCGGGCACATCTTGCAGGCATCAGCCGTGGGCTTGCAGTCTTCGCTGACCTTGCATTCCGGAGTGGGGTTCGGAGGACAAACCAGCGTGCAAGCGCCCTTGACGCAGTCCAAGGTCGCGCAAGTGTCGTTACCGCAGGGTACGCACTTGGTTGGCGGGGTGCCGCAATCTTTCGCGACCGAGCACATGCTGGTGCCGGCGCATTGCGGCAGCCCTGGTTGGCAAGCGCCCTCCGCGCTGCAGTAGCTAGCCACATTCGAGCACATGCCGTTAGCGCAAGCCTTGCAAGCCGCCCCACAAGCTAGGCCCTTACACGGATCTTGGTTGCCACAGCCCGTCAACGAGGTCTGACATTGGCCCTTCAGGCACTGCGCGGTCGGGCAGGCCTGGGTACCGTCGCCGCAATCCGCGCAGGCAATCTTCGGAACCGGACAATCCATATCGGTCGCGCAGTTGGTCGGGCAGGTGTTGCCCAATTGCGTGCACTTGCCGCCGTCACAGTAAGCCTTGTTGCAGGCAAAGCTTCCGTCCGCGCACGGCTCGCACGGCGCGCCGAAGCCAGGGCAGTCGGTGTCGGTCTTGCAAAGATCGATTTGAGTGGCGCCGCCCATCGTCGTGGTGCCGCCATCTTTGCCCGCGACGTTGGCGCTGGCGCCGCTGCCGGTCGCGCCCGTCGCGTCGCCGCCCTTGGCGCTCGCCCCGGCAATGCTGCCGGTGGTGCCCTTGGTGCCGCCCGTGCTCATGCCAGCCTTGCCGGGGTCGTCGCCGCTACCGATCGACGAGACACCTCCGCACGCCGCCAACGTGCCCAAGCTCACCAGCGTAATCCATCTCAAAACTGTCGTCGGTTTCATCGGCAACCCATCCTTTCTTCAGACAGTCATCCCCGCCGGGCGTGCACCGCGATCACGGAAACAGCAGCTTGCGCGCGCGGGCTGCGTGCGGGCTCTTCGGGAAGCCATCGAGCAAACGTTGCGCAGCGTTGCGAGCCTCGCTGTTGCGACCCAGGCGAGCGCAGGTTTCGAGGCGTAAAAACAGCACTTCCGGCAGCAGGCGCGCCTCCGGAAACTGGCGTTCGTAGGTTTGCAGCAGCGCTAGGCCCTGGTCGGTTTGGCCGGACGCGAGCAAAGCACGCGCGCGGTCCACGTATGCCACCTCGGCCGCGAGCGGCGCACCCACCTCGAGCAGCGGCGTCGGCGCGACCGGCTCCGCAACGCTGACGCGCGGCGCGGCAGCCAGGACCGGAGCCGGCGCGGCTTCGGGTGCCGGCAGCTCGGCAACCAGGCCCGGGTGCGGTTCTGCCGGCGCTTCTACGGCAGCGGCAACGACAGGCGCAGCCGCCACGACCACGCGCGATGCCGCGTGCGGTGGCGCCGCCGGGCGCGTGGCCACCGCGGCCGCGCTTGCCAGACCCACGCCGCCCACCACACCAATTCCAATCCACTTCACGAGCAGGGTTGCCGTGACGGCTTTGGCGGTGCCGCCGGCCGCGCTAGCCGCAAGGCCAGCGCCACCGGCGCTCGCACCCACCGCGCTCGTCGCCTTGGCGGTTCCAGCAACCGCCGCACCGGCCGCGCTGGTCGTGGTCAGCACGGCGCCGGAAACGCCCAGCGCCGCCAGCGTTCGCTGCACACCAAGGTCGCTCGGCTGCTCGTCAGCGCCCGCTTGCAAGAGCTGCGCGGCGAGGCCGCTCGACCGCTTGGAGATTCGTTCCGGATCGGTCATGTCTCGCCTCCAGAAAAACGCCGGCGCGCCTCGGCGCGTGCCACCCGCTCTTCGAAATCTTCACGCGCACGCCGCAGCCGCGAAGCAACCGTCCCGATCGGGATCGCGCACAACTCCGCGATCTGCGGCGTCGACAGCTCTTCGAGCTCGAACAGCACGAACACCACGCGCAGGTCCTCGGGCATTTCGTCGAGCAGCTGGTCGAGCAAAGCGCGCGCCTGGCGTCGTTCGAGCACCTGTTCGGCGTTCGGCTCGGGCGCCTCGCGCTCGCTGGCCGCGTCGAGCGGTTCTTCACGCCGCCGCCCCAAGCTGCGCCGCGCCCGGGCGCCCACGTTGAGTGCAACGCCGTACAAGAACGCGCGTTCGCGCGCCGGCTCGATTGCACTAAGCCGCCCGGACGCAGCTAAAAAGACCTGCTGAGCCGCGTCGTCAGCATCGCCTTCGCGCAAGCCCAACCGCCGCAGTAGCCGCCACACGAACGCGTAGTTGTCGCGCACGAGCTCGGCGATGCGCTCCGAAGAGGCACCAGGCGACGATTCAGGCTCGTCCAAAGCGGCTGCTCCTGCTGCCACGGTCGGTTATCCCCGCTCAGGGTGGCAGCCGATCACTAAAAGCGCACGCCGAGCGCCCCGCCCGCGGATAGCGCGAAGTAAGGCACCGTGTAGACGTCCTTTCGCGGATTTTCGAACCGAAAATCGTGCCCGCCAAACAGCGGAAATGCCGCGGCGCCGTGCAGCTCGACCCAAACCGGCGCCGCTACTTCCCAAGCCAGCCGCAGCTCCGCCCCCACAGCCGCCCACACGATGGTGTCGCTCTTGGGCGAGGTCAGCCCGGCGCTTCGCACACCCCGCCCGCTCAATGATCCGAGATCGAGCGCGGCACACGGCGCCAATACCAGTTGGTCGAGCTGCAAGCGCCACGGACACACGCTGGTTTCGATCCCCAAAAGGCGCAGCTCGGCGCGGCGTGCCACGGCGTCCGCAGCCGTGGCGGTGCCGTAGTGCGCCGACAAGCGCAGCGCGAAACCGCTGCGCCAATCGAGCTGGCCGAGCAAACCGAGTCGAGCGCCACCGAGCGCGCCGTCGTAGCCGCCGACAAAACCGACGCGCGCGGCGGTGAGTGAGCGCGGCGGCGCTTGCAAGCGCGGCTCGGGCGCCCGGGGTTCGGGTACGGCTGCAGGCGACGGCGACGCGGTGCGCGGCGGCGTTGCTGGCGTTGGCGCCGGCGGCTCTTCCGGGCGCAAGGTGGCGTCCAGCGCCAGCGCGGTGATCAGCGCCAAGCTCGTCACCACCGCGTCACACTGTTCGCCATGCAAGCGGCGACTGACTTGGTTGCCCGCGTCGTCCAGAAACGCGATCTCGCCGCTGAAGCCGGACGCGTCGGCGGCCAGCTTGACGTCGAAAGTTCGCGCCAGTTCCTGCGGCTCAGCCAGGCGCCCACGCGGCGTTCGCTCGCGGACGCGGGCCATGAATACCGCCGCGTCCGGGCACTCGGCGGGCGCCACGTATTGAAAGCGCACCGCTTCTTGAGCGAGCGGCGTAGCCGAATCTGGCTGCGTTGCCCGCGGCAGCGGCTGCGCAACGACCTGCGCCGGCCAGATCAGCAGCAGCGCGAACCGGAGCGCAGGCGCGAGCGACGAGCGAGCCACGCGCGCAGCTTGGCTCAACCGTTGCCGGAACCGAGCTTGGATTCGTCGTCGCTGTCCGATCCCTGCGTTTTTGCCAGACCCGGCCGCTGCTCCGAAAGGGCTTTCTTCAACTCGCCGAGCTCGGCGTCGCTCAGGTCCGGGGTCAGCCGCTGGGCGCGTGCCGCAACGTCGGCGGTACCGAAGTAGGCTTCGGCACAGGTCGCGTGAATCGTGCCGATCGGCGTGGCGCGCCCTTCTTCGAACATCTGCAACGCAAACCGCCAATCGCCTTTGGCGATCAACTCGCGACACGAACGACAATGCGCTCGGCCCGAGCTGGCGCGCTCAGCCCGCACCAAGCGCGGCAAACGCCGATGCTCGATGCCGAAACGCGCCGTTTCGTCCAGCCAAGCGCGCTCGGCGAGCGCGTCGGTCGACGCTTCGAGCACCGGCAGCAGCTTCTCGGGCCGCATCAGCGCCGCGCACGCCAGGTGAAACCAACTCGTCGCCTCACCTTCGCCAAACGCGTTCGGCCCCGTTTCACCAAAGCGCAGCTCGGCCTTGGCGATGGCGTTCCCACAACCTTTGCATTTTGCGCGCCCGGTGGGCGCGGGTTGAATCGAATCCGGCACGGCACGCATTTTCGCGGCGCGCGCGCGACAGCGTCAAGTTTCGCGTCGCGCGCCTGCCGAGAGACTGAACATCCGCTCTGTTACGGGGCGATCGAGTTGACCCAATCCGTCACGACCTTCATCCCACCGTCAGTGTCGATGACCTTGGTGCCGAGCGGCGGCATTTGCAGGCCCACGTGAGCCGGAACACCGTCGCTGGTGCGTACGCCCATCCGGATCAGAATCGCACTGTTGGCGGGGTCCATCGGCGCGATGCGCTTCTTACCCGTAATCGCAGCGTTGCCGCTCACCACGGTAATGCCGACCGTCGACTTAACCGCGTCGGTCATGTCGTAAGTCGTCTGCAACGTGGAGAGGCGCAGCAGCTGCGGCGAGCTCGCGGGTGTCGGTGTCTTCTCGTTGTGACAGCCGCCGCAGTTGCCGTGCATGTAGCCGAGCGCGGCGGTTTGGACCGCGGTACCGGGCACCAGGTAGCCGCCGGCCGGCGCGGGTTTCGAGAGCATGCCGAGCTCGTTCAGCTTGTCGATCGCCAGATCAGTACCGGCGGCGGCGTGGCTGAGCTGGATCGCCTGGAAGCCGAGCACCTTTTCCTCGAGCCCGTTGTGACAGGCTTTGCATTGGCCAATCGAGGGAATGTCGTGGGTCGCCGGATCGGCGTGAATTACGCCAGTGTCAGGCGCGAGCGTGGCCAGCGTCGGATCGGTTGCGGTCACGCCGCCGAGCGCGTTCGGATCCCACTGATACGCCGCGTACGTCCACTCGAGCGCCCCCGCACCAAAGCGGTGCAGCATGCGCGTTTCGACGGCAGCTCCGGCAACTTTGAACGTCTTCCAGAACGTCGTCCCGACTGGGAATTTCCAGTGATCCATGTCGGCGGTCGTGTCGATGGTCGCGCACTTCGGAATGTAGACGTAACGGTCCTTGGTCGCGCCGTCGGCCCACAGCGGGTACTTCGGCACGAAGGTGTTCACGTACGAAGCGATCGCGAGCGGCATCGCCAAGTCGATTGAGCCAGCGCCGCCGGCACCACCCGCGCCGCCGGCTCCGTCGTCCAGCGTCGCGTACAGCCCGGTCTCGGCCAGGTTGGCGGGCGCGGTCGGCATCAGCTTGAGCGGGTGCTCGTCCGTACAGGTCTTCTTTTCGCAAGCGGCGGCAGGCGTGCAGTCGGCTTTGCACGACGTGCACATGCAGTCGTACACGCCGGTGTAGACGCGCGCGGCGCCGGCGTGGGTGTTGTCACACGCCGTGACGCAATCGCTCGAATCGCAAGCCGTGATGCAACCGAGCCAGGCCGTGCATTCGGGGCTGCCATCACAGGCCTTGAGCGTGTCGACGCATTCGGTAGCGCCGCAAGCGGTGCACGTTTCGCCCAAGGTCGCGACGTGAGGCTGGCCGCCCATGCCGGCTTCGCCAGCGCCGCCGACGGCGGCGGTTCCGGCCGTTCCGGCACTGCCACCGTTGCTGTTGCCGGCCGTAGTCGCCTTGCCGGCACTGCCGGCGGTGACCGCGCTGGTCTCGCCGCCTTCACCACCCGCGGTATTGGAACCCGGTTTAGTCGGCGAAGCGTCGTCCGAGCACGCCGCAGCGAAGCTCAGCCCAGCAACCGACAACAAAGCCCAACGCAAACCTGTGGCGTGCGAACGCCGAAGCAGCCTCTCCATGGCCGGGCAGCATCGAGTACTGTTGAGTCGCCGTCAACAGCCACCCGTCCCGCGCGCGCCCGCGCGCGAAGTTACTACGGCTGCCCGGAAGAGCCGCGTCGGCAAAAACGCTGTCACTGCAAGTCCGTTGCAGTCGCGCGCGCGTTGCGGGCGCTAGGCGGCTTGTTTCGGAGCCTCGATCGAGAGCCTGCCGGCGAGTAGGCGGCGGCCGCGGTGCAGGCGGCTCATCACGGTACCGATCGGCACGCCGAGCTCGGCGGCGGCTTCGCCGTAGCTCATGTCGTTGAGGTCGACGAGCACGACGACTTGGCCGAAATGTTGCGGCAGCGCCTGGATCGCGCGCTCGACCGGCGGGCTCAAGCCCTCGTTCGGCCGGTTCGCTTCGCGGCTACCGCACCACAAGTTGGGGTCAGCAGCGTGCTCGGCGATGAAGCGACCCGCGCGGCGACGACGCCGGCAACGCGTGATGAAAACGCTGAATAGAACCTGATACAGCCACGCCTTCAGGTTCGTATCGCTCTTGTAGCTGGCCTCGAACGACAACGCGCGCAGCGCGGTCTCTTGCAGTAAATCGTCGGCGGCATCGCGATCGCGACACAGCTTCAGCGCCCGCAACCGGAGCTGCGGCAAAAGCTCCGTCAACCGGACTCGCACTTCGCTCGCCTGCGACGCCTGAACCAAAACCGTGCTCGCTGCCAATGACATAGCCTTCGAACCTCCGTCCAGCAGCTATCGCAAGCCGCATGCCAGCCGCCGTTGCCAAGAAAACCTCGCAATTTCTCGGTTTGGGCGCGTCTCTTCCGACACATCCCGGGTGTCAATCTGGCAATAGTCGAGCAGCGCCTGCCGGCTTGTCCGACCGGCTCGCGTTTTGGACTAGGGTGCGGGGGCCGCGGGGAGAGCAAGCGGGGGCGCTGTCATTCGAACCCGGAGACCACATGAAAAATCATCGCTTTCGCACGCTTGGGGCCTGCGCCCTGGCGCTCGCGCTGCTGCCCGTGGCAGCCCACGCCCACAAGCCGCCTGCCGCGGGTGGCAAGCCCGACGACCACGCAGCCAAGCCCGGCGACCACGCAGCCAAGCCCGACGACCATCCGGCTAAGCCTGAAGGCGCCAAACCCGACAAGGATCCGAAAGGCGAACGGGGCGACCACGGCAAGCCGGGCATTGGCGACGATGCCGATGCACAGGGCAAGCCCGATGGTCATCGCCGAGGCGCCATGCGCCAACTGCAAGAGGACCTCAAGGCAGGCAAGGTGAAGAAGGACGAGCTGAAGGACAAGCTGGCCAAGTTGCGCGAGAGCGCTGGCGAGCGAGGCAAGGAGCATCGCCAGGAATTGGGCAAGCGCTGGGGAAACGCGTTGGCGCTGCCGCCAGTGCGTGAGGAGCTGAAGCACCACGCGCGGCGCATGGCGTTTCTGAATCGCGCCATGGTGCTCGCGGAAACCGAAGCCAAGGACAAGGACAAGGACAAATTGACCGAGCGCATTTCCAAGCTCATCGACAAAGAGAGCGAGCGGCACGACCGCGCGATGGAGCACCTCAAGTCCTTGCCGGCGCCTGTCGCTTCGGCGACTGCAGCGCCGAGCGCCGCGCCCGCTGCTGCCGCTAGTGCGGAAGGAGCCGCCAAATGAGCCGCCAACTTTGCGTCGCGATCGCGCTTTTTACCTTGGCGAGCCTGGCGACCTTGGCGGCCTGCGAAAAGAAAGAACCAGCGCCGGCTGATGCGGGCGACAAACCGACGACTGCGGCTACGCCCTCCCAACCAGCTCCGGTCGCTGCGGCCACGCCACCTGCGCTCGACATCGATTCGCTGCCAGTCGAGGAGGAGTTCGAAGCCGAGGCCGAGAAAGACCTTACCCTCGCCAATCTGAACGCCAAGCTCGACGAGCTCGACAAGGAGATCAGCGCGCCGTAGCCGTCTTCTCCGCGCCGACGCCCACGCCGACGAGCAGCAGCGCGCCCAAAGCGCGAGGTAGCTCGTCGGCGAGCTCGTGCGCCAACAGCCCGCGATCGCTGCGCTGCAGCTCGGCCCACGCGTCACCGGCTGCACCATGCAAGTAAGCGCCGGCAAACGCGGCGGCGCGCGGCGAAAGCTCGCAGGCCAGCGCGGCGATGATGCCGGACAGCACGTCGCCGGAGCCGCCGGTGGCAAGCACGGGGCCGCCGGTCGGGTTCACGAGCGGCATCGCGCCGGGTGCGCCGATGATGCTGAAGCGACCTTTGAGCAGCACGACCGCGCCGGTGAGCTCGACCGCGCGTGCGACGGCGCCGAAGCGATCGTTCTCCACGTCTTCGTGCGCCATTCCCAGCAGGCGCCCGAGCTCGCCGGCGTGCGGCGTCAGCACGACATTTTTAGCGCGCAACAACTCGGCACCGCGACCGGCAAAATGTGAAATGGCGTCGGCGTCGACGACTTTGGGGCCGTCGAAGCCGAACACCACGGCCTCGACGACGCGCTTCGCCGCCGCGTCGAGCCCCAAGCCGGGTCCGACCACGGCGGCGTTGCAAGGCGCGAGCACTTTTTCGAGCGCGGCTTCTGGCGAGGCCGAGTCGATGCGGGCTGTCATCACCTCGAGCACGCGATGATCGAGCGCATCGGCGACAGCCGGCGACGTGGCAATCGTCACCAGGCCGGCGCCGGCGCGCTGCGCTCCGTGCGCCGAAAGCAGCGCCGCGCCGAGCTTGCCGGGTGAGCCAGCGACGACCAGCACGCGGCCGGCCGAGCTTTTGTGGACGGTGCTTTGACGCGGCACGAGCGCCCGCGAAACGTCGGTCGCTTCGACGATCGCCGCCGCAATGCCGGTCGCGCTCGGATCGGTCGGCTCGACGATGTCGCACACCTCGACGTGACCCGCGTAAGCCGAACCGCGCGGCGTGCACAACCCGAGCTTGGGGTGCGCAAACGTGAAGGTGTAGTCAGCGCGAACCGCGACGCCGAGCACGCGCCCCGAATCGGCATGCAGCCCCGACGGCAGATCGAGCGCCACCTTGCGACCGGGCGCGGCGTTGACTAGCTCGATCACGCGCGCCGCAAAGCCCGTGACGTCGCGATCGAGCCCGGTGCCGAACAGAGCGTCGACGACGAACTGCGCCTGAGCCAGGGCGGCTTCCAACGCCGTCGTGTCGTCAGACAAATCGGTCACGGTCGCACCGGCGTCGATCAACGCTTGGTAGTTGGTGAGCGCGTCGCCCGACAGCTTGGCCGCCGGCATGGCCAAAAATGTTTTCACGCGAATGCTGGCGCCGCCAATCAAGCGTCGCGCCACCACGAAGCCGTCGCCGCCGTTGTTGCCGGCGCCGGCCACGACCACGACGCGCGGCGCCGCTTCGCCGCGTTCGGACGCCAGCCGTAAGATGCCATCGGCGGCGCCGCGGCCGGCGTTCTCCATCAACTCCAGGCTCGGCACGCCCAGCACGTCGCTGGCTCGGCGATCGAAGTCGCGCATCTGCTGGGCCGAAAGTACCGGAAGCATCGAGCCTAACTTGGCAGGCTAATCCTCGGCTGTCGACGTTCGAAGGCCCGGTACTATGATCGGGGCCTTGGACGCTTTGGCCGATTTCTCAGCGCCGGTTCGGCATTGGTTTTCGCGTAGTTTTCCCAGTCCCACGCGCGCGCAAAGTCTCGGTTGGGGGCCAATTCGCGACGGTAAGTCGACGCTACTGTTGGCGCCCACCGGCTCCGGCAAAACGCTCGCGGCGTTTTTGTCGGCGCTCGATCGGCTGATGACCACGCCCGCCTCTGACGGCGGGTTGAAGGTGCTTTATGTCTCGCCGCTCAAGGCGCTGGCCGTCGACGTTGACCGCAACCTGCGCGCGCCGATCGCCGGCATTCGCGCCGCAGCGGCCGAATTGGCGGTGCCGGTGCGCGAGCCTGACGTCGCGATGCGCTCCGGCGACACCGCCGTCAAAGACCGCGCGCGCTTCCAACGCGCCGGCGCGGATTTACTGATCACGACGCCTGAGTCTCTGTATTTGCTGCTCACGTCGCAGGCGGCGCGCCATTTCGCCTCGTTACAAACCGTCATCATCGACGAAATCCACGCCCTCTTGCCGACCAAACGCGGCGCGCATCTGTTCCTGTCGCTCGAACGGCTGGAAGCGATGCGTACGGTACCGGAGCCGTTGCAGCGGATTGGTCTATCGGCGACGCAACGGCCATTGGACGAAGCCGCGCGCTTGTTGGCCGGTAACTCAGTCTCGGCCAACGGCGAGCAGTTGCAACAGCGCGCCGTCGAGATCATCGACGCGCGCATGCCGCCGCGGCTTCACGTCGAAGTGCGTGCCGCAGCCCGCGCCACCGGCGGGCAGCTGGCTGTGCCCGAAATCGCACCCAGCGCTCCGGCCGCCGCCGCGTCGCCGAAATCCAACTGGCCCGAGATCCACGCGCCGCTGCTGGAGCTGATTCGTCAACATCGCTCGACGCTGGTGTTCGTCAACAGCCGACGCTTGGCCGAAAGGTTGGCGCAAAGCCTGAACGAGCTGGCCGGCAGCGAAATCGCGCTCGCTCACCATGGTTCCTTGGCCAAAGATCAGCGCGCTTTC
>FSUE01000154.1_pt1 | contig 14889 bp, 11 predicted proteins | sample 1637031 | NCBI WGS metagenome assembly FSUE01 (sample SAMEA3914819, study PRJEB12502) | metagenome | biome: forest; material: soil | place: Canada | collected 2010-06-26 | depth 0.3 m | reverse complement strand
GAACACGACGACGACGATGGCTCGGAAGGCCAGCGCTAAAGCATGCTCTCCAACCGTCACGCCCCGTCTTATGCCTGCAATCAAGCTGCAGCGTGGCAGGCACTTGGACAAACAATGTCCGTGCGCGCGTTGCGGCGTGGGCGCGGCGGCGCATGCTGCTTGGCATGCGCGATCCGGCAGTTGTCTTCAAGTACACGGGTTTTACGGTGCATGCGGCGCCGAGTCGCGACGAGAGGCGCGGCGAATGGCGCGGTGAGATTTTGGATGAAGCCGGCGAGCTGCACGACGGGTTTTCGTACACGCGCGATGGTTTTCCGGGCGCGGTGATCGGCGCTTTGCGCGTGCGAGACATTGCGTTCGCGACGCAATTGGCGGCAAGAATGTGGGTGCATACGGACGACGAATGAAGGAACCCGACGTCACCGCCCTGCGCTCGGTCGCCGCGCGCACGCTTTCGCACTACGAAGCCGGCGCCGCATCGTTTTGGGAGGGCACGCGCGATCACGACGTTTCGCAGAACCTGCAAGCGCTGCTCGGCGCGCTGCCGCCCCAAAGCGGCCTGCGCATTCTCGATCTGGGCTGCGGCCCGGGTCGCGACTTGGTAGCGCTGCGCGACTTGGGACACGCGCCGGTCGGGCTCGACGGCTGCGCCGCCTTCGTGAAAATGGCGCGCGAGCACAGCGGCTGCGCGGTGTTGGAGCAAAGCTTCTTCGAGCTTGCGCTACCGCCGGCCGCCTTCGACGGGATTTTCGCCAACGCTTCGCTGTTTCACGTGCCGCGCGCCACGCTGCCGCGCGTGCTGGCCGAGCTGTACGCCGCGCTGGTGTCGGGCGGTGCGCTGTTTTGCTCCAATCCGCGCGCGATGGGCGCCGAGCGCGAAGGCTGGCAAGGCGAGCGCTACGGCAGCTACCTCACGCTCGAAAGCTGGTCCGCGCTGTTCACGGCCGCCGGCTTCACGCTCGAGCAACACTTTCTGCGACCGCCAGGCAGACCAACGGCCGAGCAACCGTGGCTGGCGATGGTGCTACGCAAGAAATAGCCGGGTCGCGGTTGGGCCAACGAAGCCATTCTCGCAGCGGCACGACCGCTCGCCGAAGCTGCTTCGTCCGAGGCGACTGGCTAGCGGCGTTCTTCGATCAGCCGTTCGATTTCCGCCGAACGACCGAGTCCGGCCGGTGGAGCCGTATCGGCCGAAGGCGTGTCGGCGTGCGGCGCATCCGCCGCCGGTGCGGGCGCGGGCGCGGGTGCGGGTGCGGGTGCGGGCGCGGGTGCGGGTGCGGGCGCGGGTGCGGGCGACGCGGCATGCGCGGCGCGGTGCGGCGACGCGCTGGAAGCCACCGGCGGCGCTGCAGCAACGGGCGGAACCGTCGTGGGCGCAGCCGTCGCCGGAACGAGTGGAGCGACTGGCAACGCCGGAGCAGCAGCCGGAACGACGCTGACCGGCTCCGCTGGCGGCGTGGCCACGGCACTTCCGTGCGGAGCCACGGGCGCCGGACCGCGCAGCGCCAACACCGCCAAAATTCCGAGCGCGGCCGCGGCCAAAACCAGCCAGCTACGGCCCGGTCGCGGAGCGGGCGTCGACGCGACCGCGCTGATATTGCTGGTGCGGCGCCCATCGGTTTGCGGCGCCGCTTCGACCGGCACCTCTAGCGTTGCGGTGCACGACGCCGGATCGTGCGCCACGCTGCGCGTCAGCGCCGGGATCGATGACGACGACGCGAACATGCCGGTGACGCGGCCGAGCGACACCTGCGCGTCGGCGGTACCGAACGGTGCGAGCGCGGCTGCCAGCTCTGCCGCGTTCGCGTAGCGCGCATTGCGATCTTTCTCCAAGCACTTCTTCAGCACCTGTTCGAGCCCGTTCGGCAAAGTGCTCGGCACTTCTTGCTCGGAAAGCGGGATCGGCGGCTGGCTCAGAATCCGTGACGCTAGCTCGAGGTAGCCCGGCCCGACGAACGGCGGCCGCGCACACAACAGCTCGTAAAGCGTGGCACCCAGCGACCAAATGTCCGAGCGCTTGTCGACGTCACGCGGGTTCTGCAGCTGCTCGGGCGGCATGTACGCCGGCGAGCCGAGCCGCACGTCGTCGGAGCTGGTCAGCGCCGTCGACTCCGCCGCGTCGCTCTCCAGCGTCTTGGCGATTCCGAAATCCAAGACCTTGATCAGCGCCGTGCCGTCGGCGCGCGCCGTGAGAAACAAATTGCCGGGCTTGATGTCGCGGTGAACGATGCCCTTGACGTGCCCTTCGGCCACCGCCTGCAGCGCCTGCAGCACGTAGTCAACCGCCAAACTGGGCGATAGTGGGCCCTGCTCGCGCAGCAGCGCCCGCAAGTCGCTGCCCTCCAGGTACTCCATGACGAAGAACGGCGTGCCGGATGGTAGTTTTTCGATCTCGAGCAGCCGAACGACGTGCTCGCTCGTAACGCGCGTCGCCGCGCGGGCCTCGCGCGTGAAGCGCTGAACGGCCGTATCCGAGCCCGCCAACTTGGGCAGCAAGAACTTGATCGCGACACGCCGGTCGAGCAGCTGGTCCCTTGCCGCCACCACCACGCCCATGCCGCCGACACCGAGCGTCTGCTCAATCAGGTACTTGTCGGCGACCACCTCGCCCACGCGCACCGGCGCTGCGATGTTGTCCCCCGCCTCGAGCTGGCTGGCGGTGTTGGTGGTCATGGTCCCGCCCCGAGCTGAGTCCGCCCGGGAGCCAACCAAGATACCACCGCTTGGGGCGTGCGAAAGTGCCCCAATGGCCACACGCGAGCGCCGGCGCGCTTCAATAGGAGGAAATTCGAGGCTCAGTTGGTGCAGGTGACGAGTAGCTCGGCGATCGTCCACCACTTATCGGCGATACCGGTCTGCCGGATGGTCAAGAAGCGCCCAGTCGCCACCGTGGGCAGCGTGATGGTGTTGATGCCGACCGCGCCAACACCGCTCAGCAAGACGGGAGCTAAGAACTTGGGGTCTTCGGCGGCGGTGAAGCGCACCGCCCAGCTGCGCGGGTAGTCGTTCGTGTCCATGCCGAAGACTTGCAACGTGATCTCCTTGATGTTCACGATCGCACCAAAATCGATCTGAACCCACTCGCTACCGCCCTGCGGGTTGCCGGTCGACCAGCGTTTGCCAGTCAGCCCGTCCAACATGTGCGAGGGCGGGTTGTAGAGTGGATCGGACTCCATCCCGTTGCCCGGACTGGAGCTTGATGCGGTTGGGATCCACGTCGACTTCATCGAAAGCGGGTGCTCGCTGCACAACACCCCGGGCGCGCTGCCGCCCGTGCCGCCCGTGCCGCCGCCGGCTGTACCGCCGTTGCCACCAACGCCCGCGGTGCCAGCGCCGCCGGTTCCGGCGCTGGTGCCAGCAGCTCCACCGATCGCCGGCGAGCTTTCGCCGCCCTGGCCACCGTCCGTCGGGATCACGTCCGTGCCGCCGCTGCCGAAGGTGCCGCTTTGGCTGGTACCGACACCGGCGCCGCTCGGCGCAGCCCCGCTGCTGGCGCCGCTCGCGCCGCTCGAGCCTGCGGTGCCGCCGCTCGATTTTCCGGCATCGCCCTGTCGGTCGCTGTCCGGAAGCAGGCCGCTGTCGTAGACGGTGCAGCCCCAGGCCAGCATGCCGGCGGCTGCGAATCCTGGCGCCGGCGCGAAGAACCTCATCGTTGCAAAACTTGCCAGGCTGCGACGGCCGGCGGGTTCGGCTCGATATTTCTTCGTCATTTCAAAAACTTACGAACTTTGAGCGTCACCAGATCGGAGCCATGGCGGGCCTAGGCCCGGGCTGCTGATCAGCTGACTGGTGTGTCCGCCAACGCCGACTGTTTTGCCCAAAAGGGCAGGCCGCGCGTTGGTTGCTTCAGAAACGAGTCAAGCCGGCGTCAGATATTCTGACGTTGGCTTGACCGCGGCGCGGTGACGGCCGCGAGCCTTGGCGGCTGCCGGTCGCTCAGACCGGCTTGGCCCAGAAGCCGTCGATCGGCTTGGGGGGCGACGCGAAGGTGAGGTCGCCCAGGTACTGCGCCGGGTTGTTCGACTGAAAGTATGCCTGCGCGACCGTCGCCCAGAAGTCGACGTGCGGGCGCTGCCCTACGCCGCCGTTGTCTTCGAAGTTGACGTACTTGCCGTGCTGCATGCCGAGCGCCTTGCCACCAAAGTACATGGCCGCCTTCGGGTTGCGCTCGTGCGTCGCCATCGCCACCTCGGTGAAGTACGGCATCACGGTGTGGTCGAGCATGTTGCCGCCGAACGCGTCTTGCGCGTTCTTGAACATGTTGACGATGTCGCCGGTCTTGTCGTTGTACCAGGTGTGGACCGCGGTCATGAAGTCGACCAGCGCCAGCTGCAGCGCGTCGGTCGGCGGCGCGTCGAAGTAGTTGCCGCGCGGGCCGGAGATTTTATGGCTCTGCGGGTGGTGCATGAAGATCTTGCCCGGCTGATCGGGGCGCAGACCTTTGAACGAGATGTGATTGGTGCCGGGTGACCACTGGAAGGTCGCGGTCGAGATGATGTCACACTGCATGGCCGCCAACAACACGCCGGCGTGCAGCTTGCCGATCGCAGCGTGTGCTTCGTCGTCAGCCGTGGCAACCGAGTCGATGCCGTAGGGGTTACTGGAGCCGACCTGACCTTTGAGGTTGGGATCGGGGGCCGCCGGCACGACGCAGCCGCTGGGCGTGACGACTTTGCCGTTCAAAAGGTCGGAGACCTGCATCTCGATTTTGCGGCAAGCTTCGGCGTGAATATCGATCTTTTTGCTCTCGGAAGCCGGCGCGATCGCCTTGATTTGGTCAAGCTCTCGTAGGCAGAAATCGAGCACGCTCTTGCGTTGCTGCAGGGCAACCTTGGCGGCGGCCATGTTCTCGGGCGTGCTGCCGCCGGGCATGAAACCGGTGAACAGCTTCATGTACAGCTGCGCAGGCGCCAGCTCGGGCAACAACGGCACGTGCTCGGTCACGTTGCCGGCTTTGTTGGCTGCTGGAATGTCGGCGGTCTTGTGCGAGTAGGACAGACAGCGCGTGGATGTTTCTTGCGCGTCGATCCGCGCGTCGCAGATGGCGTTGGCGTAGCCGATACCGGGGCGCGTCATCGCCACGGCGCCGGTCGTCGCGTCGGCCTTCACGTCGTTGAGGATGATTTGGTCCCACGACGGTCCGCCGGCGACGCCGTCGTCGGCTTCGCCGCCGTTCGAGCGCGTGCCGGGGCAGCCGGTGCCGGTGGTGGACATCGGCGTGCCGCCCTCGTGCCCGCCAGCGCCGTTGGTTGGCCCTAGGTCATTCAGGCCCCAGAACAGGCTCATGTCGCCGTCGAGGCCCTTGTCCTTGAACGGCTGCAAGATGCGCGACCACTGCGTGATGCTGCCGACGCCGTTCGGCTTGGTGCCGCCGTTCGGCAAAAACTGGTGTTTGATGGTGCCGACCGGCCAATGCATCATCAAAAAGCGCGGCGGAGACGGCATGCCCGCCGCCATGGCTTCGAAGTCACGCAACATGCCCTTGACCCCGAAGGCACCGCCGATACCGGCGAGGAACGAACGGCGAGCGAATCGATACGACCTGTGCAACTTAGCCTCCCGTACGTTGGGTAAGAGTCTTGGACAGCGCGACCGCGCGCACCAGGGCGCCAAACGAGTGGTCGGAGCTGGCGAAACTGTTGGCGATCGCCTTGCTGGCGCAGCTCTTGCCGCTGACGCCGGTTTCGGCCAGCGCGTAGGTGAGCAGCTTGGTGCCGACGCACGACGAGAACGCGCCGCTGTCGGCCAGCGCCTTGCCCACCTCGACGGCGTTCATGGCCGCCTTACCGCCGACGACGGCGGGCAGCGTGACCGAGGCGTCGATCGGACGGCCTTCGGCGTCGATCGTGCGGTAGCGACCGATCAGGTCGTAGTTCTCGAGCGCGAGTCCGTACGGATCGAAGCTCGGGTGGCAGCCCAGGCAGGGCGCGTTGCTGGCGCGGTAGGTCGCGCGCTCGCGCTCGGACAGGTTGCCTTGCATCATCACGACGTTCTTGATCAGGTCGGCTAGGTTGTCCGGGAAGGCCGGATTGGACTGGCACAAGATCGCGTCGTTGACCGAGAGCCCGCGCCCCACGACCGATTGCTGGTCAGGCCGTGAACGCGACGTGAGAAAGCCGGCGCTGGTCAGGATGCCGGAGCGATTTTCGGGCAGATCGACCGGACCGAAGCCGTCAGCGTCGAGGCCGACGCTGGGCACCGGCACGCCGTACAGCGGCGCCAGCTGCTTGTTGATGAACGATTTGCGCGACGTAGCCAGGTCCGCCACCACGCCGCCGTTCCAGAGCACGTTGTTGATGAACAACTGGCTCTCGCGAAACATCGAGGCGGCGACGCCGTTGTTGAAGACGTCGGCCGGCAAACCGTCGACCACGACCGACAGCACGCGCGCGATGCCGTACGACGCGAACACGGTGTCTTGTAAGTTTGCTTTGGTGGCGGGCAGCGCCAACAGCCGATCGACGTGCGCGCCGATGTCGGCGTCGGTGCTGAGCTTGTTGGCAGCCGCAGCGGCCAACAGCGGCGCATCGGGCGGGCCATCGGTCAGGAAGTAAGACAGCTGGCTGGCCAGCTCGTACGGCGTGAGCGGGCCCGTCTTGGCGTCAGCGCCGAACTCGGTGCGGTAGAGAAACTCGGGCGCGTCGTAGATGGCGCGCACGCCGGCTTGCACGCCCTGCTGCACGGTGCCGCCGCCGGTGGCAGCCGTGACCTCGGTGAAGACCTGCAGCAGGCTCGTCTTCTCGCGCTCGGTCAGCGGACGGCGGTACGCGCCCTCGGCGTGCTTGACCAGGAAAGCCTTCGCGCAGTCAGCCGTCGGCGGGTCCGCACAGGCGGTGACCATCGCAAAGTTCTTGAACACGTAGTCGCCCGCCTTCTCGGCGATGGCTTCCGACGACTGCCACTTGGAGTCGATGTAGGTGGAGCCCTCACTCGTGTCACCCAGCGGGGGGAAGGTCCGCTGCGTGGTCGGTGGGATCTGATTCACCGCCAGCACGTCCCTGGCGAAAGCGTCGCCGAAGACCGGGCGAAGCGAGCTGGCGATCTGGTTGAAGCTGAGACGAATCAGCCGCTTGGGCATCGCAATCTCGGGTCCATCGCAATCCTGCGGTGCGGTCATACTGCCGCCGCTGCCGTTGCCACCCGCGCTGCTACCGCCGTTGGTACCCGGATTCTTGACTGGGTCTTTGCCCGTCACCTCGGCGGTGCACGCGGCGAGCGAAACCAGGGCCAGTAGGCTTACCGCCCAGGCGCCCTGGGCGACGCTAAGCCTTTCCAAAGAGAGCTTTGTAGCCTTCACCCCCTAGCAGTCACGCTTGGCCGCGGCATGGATTCAGAAATCGACCTGCAACGTGCCGAAGCCTTCGGGGACGTGGAAGTTTGGCTTGGCGGTGCGGGGCGGACGCCAGGCCAGGTACTCGCGCGAGGCCTTACCCTCCATGCGATAGAGCGCCAGCGGCAGGCGCGCACCGGCGACGAGCGCGCTGGCAATTTCCGGCGCGGATAGGCGTGCCTCGATGAGTGCCGTGTGACGGCTCGAATCGCTGGTGGTTTTTATGGTCAGGCCGCTCGACCACTCGGGTCGCGAGGCTTTGGTTGCGCGGTCAATCTCGAGGTCGAAAAAGTGACCGAGCGGGCCGAGCTCGACCTCGTAGTAGTGCTGGGGGCGCGTCGCGTCCGCAGCGATGAAGAGCTCGACGCAGTCTTCCTCGTACAACTTGGCGCGCTCGGTCGCGATTGACCGCGAGCCGTCGACGTTCAGGCCAGCGCCACCGAGCTCGAACAGCACGAACAGCGCGCCTTCGACCCAAAGAAAGCGCGCGCTCGTGGTGATGCCGCTAGCGACGCCCGCGTAGTCGGTCTGCCACGTGACGGCGGGCGCAGTCGACCAAGCAGGGTCGAGCTGTCCGTCGATGACCGGCGGGACGGCGACGTGCTTGGCGTGCGCCACCGGAACCACCACCGAGGCAGCCGGCAAGCTGAACGGCGCGATGGCTTTGAAAAACACCGGACGCGGCGCCTTCAGCGCGCTCACGCCATCGCCGGTCAGCGTCGGCGCCGCGAGCGCGATGCCGTAGCGCCGCGCCGCGACCTCGATCAACGGTGACGTGCGGTGCCCGCCCAGTTGCTTGCCGAGCTCGGCGTTGTTCCAAAGGCCCAGGTACTCGGCGCCGACGCGGTCGACCAGCACCGGATTGGTGCCGCCGATCGCGATGCCGCCCGGCACTTTGCGGATATTTTGAAAGCCGTCGCCGGACATGGCCGGCACGCCTTCGGCCAGCACCACGTCCGGCAAAGAGATCTCGAGCACGTCGACCATGCGCTCGGCAAATAGCTCGAGCGACGCCACGTATTTTGCGCGGTCCTCGGGCTCGTGCTGATGGCGGTCGTGCAAATAGGGCTTGAGCTCCTCGTGCATGCGCCACTTTTGGTTGTAAGCGGGCGTGGCTTCGGAGCGCATCACCGTGCCTTGCATGCCCTTGATGCCGAGCGACACCACGGCGTAGCGATGCGCCTTGATCTTGGGCACGCTGATGAACAGTCCGTGGTCCAGCGTTTCGGCGAGCAGCTTCGGCATCAGCAACGTGGGCACGTGCGTGTGCTCGATGCCGGTGATGGCCAGCGGTTTGCCCGGCTGGTCGCCTTGCTGATCGAAGACGCCGTCATCGTCGAGCGCCACCAGCGGCACTTGCTCGGCCGCGGCCATCGCCGTGTAGCCGGACAGCTCGACGGCTTTTTGCCAATGCTCGTGCGAGTTGCCGCAGCCGTCGGCGATCGTGATTTTGGTATGGCCGCGCGCCTTCAGGCAGCGCACGACGCCGCGCGTGAACTCGACATCGGTGACGCGGCCCTGCACGCCGTCATCACCGCCCGACTTGGCCACGTTCTTGAAGCCGTCGAAACCGCACAAATTGGGTTTGACCAGCACCGGCATCGCTGGCGGACGCGCCGGCACGACCGCTTCGCACAGCCGCTGACCGAGCTCGAGCGCGCTCTCACCTTGCAGCAGGGTGACCGCCGAGCGATCGCGCTTGAGCCGTTCGATGTGGCGCTCGCGCAGCTGCTTACCGTCGACCTTGTCGAGCCCGGTCGCTGCGACCGCTGCCCCGGCAGCGTAAGCTGGGCTCGCCTGCGTCACCGTATCCAACTCCGCAGCAGCCGCAGCCGCAGACAACGACGACCCCCGCGCAGCCGCAGCCGCAGCCGACGAGACCAACGACCCCGGCGCAGCCGCAGCCGCAGCCGACGAGACCGACCCCGACGAGACCAACGACCCCGGCGCAGGCGCAGGCGCAGCCGCAGCCGGAGCCGACGAGACCGAGACCGAGACCGCGCGCCCCACGGACTGACTTTTCCGCGAACAGCCGGCGACAGCAGCCGCGCCGACGCTAACGCTAACGCTAACGCTTGCCAGTAGCAAAACCGGGCCGCTATTCCTCACGTGACCACCTTAACGACCTTTCGGGTGTTATGCTTGCGCGGTTTTTGCCGCAGGCAAGACTAGGAGAAGTTGGTCATGAAGACACCGCTCATCTTCGGCAGTGTGCTGACGCTCGGGTTGGCAATCGGCGGCTGTTCCGGCACGGAAGGCGAAGCCAGCACCGGCGAAACCAATTTCGATCTGTTGACCTGGTGGTCGCAGCCGAGCGAGCTCGATGCGATCGACGCGGTGATCGACGTCAACAGCCGCAAGCATCCGAACGTCAAGATCACGGTATTCAAGGCCAAGAGCCAGGCCGCGATGATCTCGGACGTACAGAACCGCTTGGCCGACGGCACGCCGCCGACCGCGTTTCAAGCCAACCTGGGCGGCAACGCGCTGCAGTGGTCGGAAAGCGCGCAACCGCTCAACGCGCGCGCCAAAGCTTGGTCGAAGAATTTTCAAGACGGCATCCTGGAGCGCGTTTCCGCGGGTGGCGACATCATCGGCGTGCCCTTGGCGCTGACGCGGCAGAACAACGCCTACTACAACCTCAAGCTTTTGAATCAGCTCGGCATGGACATCCCCGTCGGGCGTGACGAGTTCTCGGTTTGGCTCGCGGCGTTGGCCGAGCAGGGCTACACGCATCCGCTGTGCATCGGCGATCAGTACAACTGGGTCAGCGCGCACGCGTTGTTCGAAGACATCGTGCCTTCGTACATTGGCGCCGAGCGCGCGCAGGATTTTTGGGCAGGTCGGCTCACCCCCGACGACGCGCTGTTCGGTGAAGCGCTCGACTACGCCGCCAGCCTCAACCCCTACTGGAACACCAATTTTACCGACATCGACTGGGTGCCGGGGCTACAAATGGTGATGGGCGACGTCGCTCCAGCCGAGCAATGCGTGATGACGCCGATGGGCGACTGGGGCGGCGCGATTCTGGCCGGTGACTACGCCGTCGATGAAGACTTCGCGCAGCGCTCGTGGCCCGGTGCCGAAGATCTGTTCGTGCTGGCCGGCGACGCGTTCGTGACCACGCGCGGCGTGAAAGACCAAGATGCGGCACTGGACTTTTTCGACACACTTGCGTCCGAAGAGGGACAGATCGCCTTCAATAAGAAGAAGGGCTCCGTGCCCGCCCGCACGTTGGCAAAGGCTCAGCGCGCCGAGTTCAGCCCGCTCACGCAGGCCAACATGGCAGACCTTTCGAGCGCCACCGCCATGCCCGCGTTCAAGGTGATCGGCTCCTCCGACTTCCCGTGGGACGACCTCGCCAAGTTGACCCACGACTTCATTCTGGTCGGCGACAAACAGCCGATCGTCGATTTCATCACCAAGAACTACGACAAGCTCCGCCAGTAGCCGCAGGCGCGCGCTGCTTGGCCGTGCGGCCGGCACCGCACCGCCGCTTTGAGCGAGGCTTTCGCTACAATTCCGCGCTAACATGCCGGGCTCGAGAAATGGGCTCGATCGAGCGCTTCCTGGCTCATGCCGGCGTGGCATGGTGCTCCGTGAGCACCTTGGCACACGCTGAGGCGCCCGCGGTGAGCGCGGAGCCAAGCCGCGCGCAGTGCGTGGCCGATCACGAACGGGCCCAAGACGCGCGCCTCTCGGGGCAGTTGCTGGCAGCGCGCGTGTTGCTGCGCGAGTGCTCGGCCGCCGGCTGTCCGGCGCTGGTCTCGCGCGATTGTGTGCAGTGGCTGTCGGAGGTCGAGCAGCAAATCCCGTCGGTGATCTTTCGGGCGGCCAAAGACGGTGAAGACGTGGTCGGGCTGCGCGTTCGCGAAGGCGACCAGCTGTTGACCGAGTCGCTGACCGGCTCGGCGCTCGAGCTCCAGCCCGGCCCGCATCACTTCGTGGCCGAGCTGGCAGGCTTTCCGGCACAGGACGCAACGTATGTGCTGCAAGCCGGCGACAAAGGCCGCGTCGTGCGCTTCGACTTCACTTCACCGCGGGCCGCTACGCCGTTGACGGTCCCGCCCCCGCCACCACCCGTGCCGGTACCGCTGCCCGCGCAACGACCCGTACCGACGCTGACGTGGGTGCTCGGCGGGACCACCCTGGTCGCGACTGTCACCGGCGCCGTGCTCGGTGGGCTCGCGCTGTCCAAGCGCAAGACAGTTCAACAGAGCTGCGCACCGCTCTGCCGAGACCACGATCTTCGCGGCATCAAGGGCCTGGCGCTGGCGTCCGACATGGCGTTCGCGATCGCGCTGGTTGGCGGGGGCGCCACGGTTTACAGCTATGTCACCCGTCCCAGCGCGCGCGGCGCCGAGCTCGCCGGTACGGCGCCGCCACCGTCCACCTGGCGCGTGGCGTGGACCGGCTTAGGCATCACGGCGGGAGGCGACTTTTGACGAAGCTCGCTCGCGCGGCGGTAGGGCTGAGCTTCATAACGTGGGTCCTGTCGGCAGCGTGCTCGCTGGTGGTCGACCCCGCGGGGCTGCAGCAGGGTTGTGCGGCTGGCACCAAGCCGTGCGAGGTCTCGCCGGGCGAGCTGCGCTGCGTGAGCCAGTCCGACCCAGAATACGGCTGCGCGCGCGAGTCGTGCGTTCCCTGCACGCTACTGCACGCGGTCGAAGTCTGCGGCGGTGACGGTGAGTGCGCGGTCGCTACGTGCGAGCCGGAGTTCGAGGACTGTGATCGCGTGGCGAAGAACGGCTGCGAAATCGACTTACTTTCGAGCTACGGCAACTGCGGGTCGTGCGGCGCTAGCTGCGGTGAGGAGCTGCGCAACATGCCGCGGGCCGTATCGTCGGAGTGTCACGCCGGGCGTTGCATCGTGGGCGAGTGCAAGGACGGCTATGCCGACTGCGACAGCGCCGCTAGCAACGGCTGCGAGCGAACGCTGCCCGCCGACGCGTGCGGGCGCTGCAGCGGTTGCCCGGGAAGGACCGCGTGCAACCTGGAAACGCGCCGCTGCGAATAGCCTACAGGCCGTGGCCGAGCATGAATTGCGGCGCGTAGCCGGGGTCACCAAAGTTCGAGTTGGCTTGAGCTTCGGTCTTCGGCCAGCTGTGGCTCAGCTTGCCGGTGAACTTCTTGTCGCCGAACAACAGGTCGGCCACGCCGTCGCCCTCGGTCCCGGGTAGCCAAGCCGCGATCCAAGCGTCGGCCTGCGCCAAATGGTCGGTGATCAGCACCGGACGCCCCGAGACGACCAGCGCGACCACCGGCTTGCCGGATGCGCGCGCCTGCTGCAGCAGCGTCCAATCGTCTTGTGACAGCGTGTTGATCGTGGCGCTGTCGCCCTGAAACTCGGCGTACGGCTTTTCGCTCAGCACCACCACTGCGGCGTCGGCTTCGGCTGCGGTAGCGACGACCGTGCCTTGCTTGGCGATCGCCGCTTTGATCGTCGTGCCGGTGGTGCCGCCACCACCGCCTTGCCACGACACCGACCAGCCGCCACATTGGCGTTCGAGGCTGTCCGCGCCGCTGCCTACGACCCAGAATTTGCCGCCCTTCTTCAGCGGCAGCGCATTGGCGTTGTTTTGCAGCAGCACCAAGGACTCGGTCACGGCGCGGCGACCCAGAGCGCGGTGCTCGGCCGAACCGATCTGCGTCATCAGGCTCGCGTCGCGCGCCTTACCGAACAGGCCGGCTTGGCACTTCACGGTCAAGACGCGCCGCACGGCGTCGTTCGCGCGGTCGAGCGAAATCGAGCCGCCGATCGCGCCCGCGATCGTGTTCGCGACGCTTTGCCAGTCGGTCGGCTGCATCAGCACGTCGACCCCGGCATTCACGGTCGCAACCACGCCACCCGCGGCGGTTGACGCTTCCCAGTCGGTGGCCACGATGCCCTTGAACATCAGCTCATTCTTCAAGATCGTCGTGATCAGCTGCTTGCTGCCGGTCATGTTCGCGCCGTTCCAACGCGCGTCACTGACCATGATCGAGCCGATGCCGGCCTTGATCGCCCGCAGGTACGGCGCGATCCCGTATTTGCGCATCTTGGCTTCGTCAATCTGCACGTCGCCGCGGTCGACGATGCCACCCTTGGACGACGTGTTGGCCGTGGCTTGGCCATCACCTGCAAAGTGCTTGCCGCAAGCCACGATGCCAGGCGCGCCGGTACCGAGACCACCGCGGCCCTGCAGGCCCAAAACGGCGGCGGCGCCCAGCAGGCCTGCTAGCTCTGGATCTTCGCTGAAGCTTTCGAACACGCGACCCCAGCGATCGTCGAACGACACGCCGAACGAAGGCGCATAGGTCCAGCTCATGCCCTGCGCGGCCGCCTCGATGGCCGTGACGTGGCCAATGTCTTCCACCAATTGCGGATCGCGCGAGGAGCCGAGCCCAGCATTGTGCGGGAACAGCACGCTGCCGACGGTTTTGCTCGCGCCGTGCACGGCGTCGATACCGTACAGGATCGGTACCTGCAGCTTCGACGCCCCGGCTGCCGCGATGTAGCCGTCGATCATGCCCGCCCAGTCGCTGGCTTTGCTGCCACCGGCTGGCGTGAGCGTGCCGCCGCAGAACACGGTGCCCAGCGAGCTGCTGGTGACCAGCGCCGTGCTCGGGTTTTGGCCCATCACCATCTGCGCCGCCTTCTCGGCGTTGCTCATTTTGGCGATCAAGCCGTCGGCTTTGGCGGTGCACTCCGCGCTCGGCCAAGCGATGGTCGGAATCGTGTACTCACCCGGCGCGCTGCCGCCCGCGCCGCTCGCACCGCCGGTCGTCGCCACGCCGCCGGTCGTCGTCGCGCCGCCGGTGGTGGCCAGCCCGCCGCCCTCACCGCCGGTGGTGCCTAAGCCTGCCGTTCCGGGCCCGTTGCCCGCCACCGCCGTGCCGCCCGCGCTAGCCCCGCCGCCTGCAGTCCCGGTTACCGAGGCACCGGAAACGCCCGTTCCCGTGGGAAATGGGTTGTTCGTCGTGGCGTTATCGGAGCATCCGGCAGCCCCAAGCGCTCCCACACCAAGCACCGAAAAAGCACATCCGAGCGAGCGAAAATTCATCTCACACCCACATGTCCGGAAAGGGTCGTCACCTTTGCGCGATATGGCTAAGGGGCATGGCCCAAACCGAACTTCAACCGGCCCAGCACCCGCCATCAAGCCCCGCTGCCCACACGCGCGATTCGGCGATTATCGGGCCTCGCCGGCTTCCCGCTGACAGCGACGCTCACGCCGCTCGACGGTGGCGCGGCGCCTCCGCGCCCGCGCCGATATCGCCTAAAACTAGTTGATTATTGGGGCCTTCGCCCCGCTCCCCCTGCGTGGCTCCGATATCACCCACTAACTAGGTGTTAAGTGGGTGATATCACCTTATATCGGGTCCGGGAGCCACCTCGGGCCCAACCGGGTGTAGCCGATCCGGCCGAAAGACCGAGGACCGAGGACCGAGGACCGAAGACCGAGGACCGAGGATCGGGGCGGCCACCGGCGAACCGAGGACGGCGACCAGGCGACCGGGGACCGACGACCGACGGCTGGTGGGTAGGCCATGGTTCCTGGCGCGGGCGACTGCCCGCG
>FSUE01000086.1_pt1 | contig 14934 bp, 13 predicted proteins | sample 1637031 | NCBI WGS metagenome assembly FSUE01 (sample SAMEA3914819, study PRJEB12502) | metagenome | biome: forest; material: soil | place: Canada | collected 2010-06-26 | depth 0.3 m | reverse complement strand
GCCTCGACCAACGCGCTACGCGAGGCTTTCAACGAGCTGAACGATCAACAGTCCGGCGTCGCCACGCTTGCCGCCGCTGCCAACGCGCGACTCCGCGACGACCAGCCCGCGCAAGCCTTGGAGCTTGCCATGCGGGCACTGGCGAACGCTCGCGTCGAGGGCAACCGCACGCCGCTTTGGAAGACCGTCGCCTGGGCAGCCATCGGCAAGCGTGACCCCGTCACGGCTCATGGCGCGCTCCTGAGTCTCGAAACAAGTGCTCGCGATTTGCACTTGGTGGCCGCCTACTTGGCTTGTTGCAATCGCAACGACGAGGCGATCGAGCTACTGCGGGTAGCGCGTCGCCAACATCGGACACGCGAGACTTCGATGCTGCTGGTCGACTTGCTTTTCCAAGCTGGTCAACGAGCTGAAGCTTTGGCGGTCGCGGAATTGGACCGCGGGCTCTTCACCGTGGCCGATCGCAACGCGATCGAGTCAGCCGTGGCTGGTGCGCAGGGCCATCCGACCCTGGCTAGCGGGTCCCTTTGAAACCCTCGTGCGCCAACGCTACCTGGAGCGCGCCCAGTCGTTCATCGCAGGTGGCGGTCAATGCGGGCTTCTTTCGCAGCGACAAATCCAGCGACACGACGTTGGTATTGCGACGTGACAACGCCACGATCTGCACGGAAATGGCCTTGAACTTGTCGAGTGCCTCACGCGCGGCCATGAGCGACGGGTGCGCGTTCGGCGGGGCGAGCTCGTCGAGCTTCTTGAGCGCGTCCCTGGCGCTAGTATCCAGGCCCGCCATCTCCTGCTCCATCTTGGTCATCGCGGCGTCCTCGCGCTCGGCGATGTGCGGCGCGTGTAACACCTGAATCTCACGCACCGCCGTGACGGCCCGCGCGGCGAGCTCGGCCGCCTGGCAACGGTCCTTCGGCGGAAAGCTGGCAGCCAACGGCGCCAAGGAGTCACGGAAGGTCTCCGCGGCGTTTCTGGCGGGGCCGAACGACAAGCTCTGCGCCTTGAGGTTGGTGTTCTCGACCGCCAACGTCAGGATCGTGCCGTCGAGCTTGTGGTATTCGGCAAAGTTGGTCTTGAACTGCCCAAAGACGGCGATTTCCTCAGGGAATGCCAAGGTCCCGAGCAACGGAGCCAGCGCCGCCATGTCGCTCTCGACCACGTGAGTCGCGCTCGCCGACTCCTTCGCGAAGGCGATCGAAGCCTCGTCGGTATCAGCCATTACCGCGCGGTTGGAAGCGTCTGCAGCCTTGTTGAACTGAACGCGAAGGTCCGCAGCCAGGCCGCGCGCATCGTCGAGGCCGGTCAACATGGTTTGCGGCTCTCGACAACACGGAGTCAATGCGGCCAGGGCGAGCCAACAGCCCATGGCTGCCAAGCTACGTGGAGCGCCGCCAAGCCGTCGTCGAGCGAGCAGGCGAGCTAAAGGGAACAGGCTCATTGCTGGGTCTTATGCCGCAAGGAGTCCGCGGACGCCTCTCGAAATTTCGCGAGGAACCACATCTTGATCATTTCTTTAGGTCTCAGATCGTAGGCGTTGAGCGCACCCCGTGACCTCGCTATCCGAAACGTCCCCATCGCAAACGTTGCCCGCAGAAACCTCGCTGCCACAACCACCGCCGTCTCAAACGTCGGCCGCGTCGGCAGCCCATCATCCCGTGGCGCCGCTGCGCGTGCTGGTTTGGGCGGCGCTCGGCGTCGTCTTCGGCGACATTGGCACGTCTCCGCTTTACGCGATGTCCGAAACCGTCTCGTCGCACCTGGCGGCCACGCGCGACATCAGCACGAAGGTGACGATGACGTTCGGCCAGTATTACGGCCGCGCCGAGGTCCTCGGCTGGACGTCGATGTTCTTCTGGGCGATCGCGCTGGTTGTCACGCTGAAGTACGTCGTCCTCATTCTGCGCGCCGACAACGAGGGCGAAGGCGGCATGTTCTCGATCCTGGGGCTGCTCAAGGCCAAAGCCGCGCAGCTATTCTCGGTGCGCGGCATGGTGGTGATCGTGATGATGGCCGTCGTCGGCGCCGGGTTGATCCTGGGCGACGGCGTGATCACGCCGTCGTTGTCGATCATGTCGGCGTGGGAGGGGCTCGAAATCATCACGCCGCGTTGGGCGCCTTTCGTGCCCTGGCTCTCGATTGCGACGCTGATCGCGCTGTTCGGCATCCAGCGCGCCGGCAGTCATCGCGTGGGCGCGCTGTTTGCCCCGGCGATGGCGCTGTGGTTCGCGACGATTGCGGTGATGGGGGTGGCGAACATCGTCAAGCACCCCGACATTCTGGCCGCGATCAGCCCGGTGCACGCCGTCGCCTACATGCGGCACTTTCCGCACGCCACGTTCTACGTCATCGGCTCGGTCGATCTGTGCATCACGGGCTGCGAGGCCTTGTATGCAGACATGGGGCATTTCAGCCGCCCTGCCGTGCAACGCGCGTGGTTCTGGATCGTTTGGCCGGCGCTGCTCTTGAACTACCTGGGCCAGGGCTCGCGCATGCTCGACCCCACCCCAATTGTCGATGGCAACGTATTTTTCGCGCTCGTGCCGTCCAGTCCGGGGTTCGTCTATCCGCTGGTCGTGCTCAGCTGGCTCGCGACGATCATTGCAAGCCAGGCGCTGATCTCGGGCGCATTCTCGCTGGTTGGTCAGGCGATGCAGCTCGGTCTGTTCCCGCGCGTCAGCGTCGTGCACACGAACGCCGATGTCGAAGGCCAAATCTACATCCCCGAAGTGAACTGGGCGTACCTCGTGCTGTGCATCCTGCTGGTGCTGATCTTCAAGAACTCGCACAACCTGGCGCCCGCCTACGGCCTTGCTGTGACCGGCACGATGGCATTCACGACGATCCTCTTCTACCTGGTTGCGACTCGGGTCTGGCATTGGAGCGCGTTGTGGATTGGCCCGCTGTGTGCGGGGCTGATCTTCCTCGACCTTGGCTTCTTCGTCAGCAACGCGACGCAGTTCATGCAGGGCGGCTACGTCACGATCATGATCGCATCGGTGGTGGCCTTCGCCATGCTGACCTGGAGAAAGGGCCGCTCGATGCTGGCGGAGCGGCTGCAAGGAACGACCCTACCCATCGATCTGTTTCTGGCGAGCGTCGCCGAAGAAAAGCCGTTGCGGGTCCCGGGCACGGCGGTGTTCATGACCAGCAACAACGGGGCCCCCCACTCGCTGATTCACTACTTCAAACACGCCAAATCACTGCACCAACGCATCGTCTTCCTCACCGTCAGAACCAAGCATGTTCCGACCGTCCCTGAGGAGCAGCGCATCGTCGACATCATCGACTACGGCTTTGGCATCTTTGGCGCCACCGTCGTGCTCGGCTTCATGGAGACCCCAGATATTCCGAAGACGATGGGCGAGATGGCGAAATTCGGCATCGAGGTCGACGTGAACGACCTGTCGTTCTTTCTTGGGCGCGAGTCGCTGGTCTTCACCCGCGGCGGCAAGATGAGCCTGCTGCGCAAGATGTTCTTCAAGTTCCTCAGCAACAACTCCGTGCCGGCTTCGACCTTTTTCCGCCTGCCCCCGGGTCGAGTGATCGAGCTGGGGATTCAGATCGAGATGTGAGCCTGGCACCGCTCGGGAAACACCAGGCCGCGCTCAGAAGCTAGGCTTGCGATTCTCGGGCGGGATGGCGAAGGCGATCTCGAGCGCCTCGTCGGCGCGCGGTACGCCGGTGACGCCTGCCAAGAAGTCGTAGTGGCCCTGCGTCGCCGAAAAGAACTGATTGGTGCCAGTCAGCACCGCCTGAGCGTTGTCGAAAATCGTCGGTACGCCCAGGTATTTGGTGCGCTGCATGTTGAACATGATGTCACCGCACTGCGTGTCGCCCAGGCCGACGAGCGCGTAGAAGCGATCCATGGGGGTCAGCGACGGCTTGTCGAGCCAAGCCGCGATCTTGCTGTCGGGGCAGGCCGGATCGTAGGCTGGTGTGCTGAGCGGAGCCGTGCATTTGCCCGCCGGCAGGCCGCAAATGTTGTCGCGCGGGCCCGAGCGCGAAACGATGCGCCACATCCGCGCACCGATCCGCCCGGCGACGGCCGACGCGGTTGCGCCGTGCGAGATGCCGGTGATGGCGACGTCCGAGAAGCGCACGCTGCCGTCCTTGTTCAGGAAGTAGCCCCAATCTTCTTCGGGGTATTGCGTGCTCAGCATCGTGAGCTGCGATTTGACGCTGGCTGCCATCGTGTTGAACTCGGTCAAGCGGCACGCACTGACGCGCTCGCGATTGCCGTCGTCCAAGTCGGGCGCCGGGCACATGCCGCACGGCGCGCCCATCGAGTGGTAGCCGCGCTTGGCCAGAAACGACGAGTAGTTGCCAGCGTTGACGCCGACGTCGACGACCAGCTTGCCGAGCATGGTTTTGGCGCGCGTGTCGACGCCCGCCTTACCGTGCACGTGCTCGCCGATCGCGGCCATGACGTTGATCGGTCGCCAAGGCGGAGTGTCGCCGGCGTCCATCCCGCCCATGCCGCCGGTCGTCGCTCCGCCCGTCGTGCTGCCAGCAGCTCCGGCTGCACCGCCGCCGGTCACACCACCGCTGGTGTTGCCGGCGGTGGCCGCTCCGCTGGTGCCGGGCCCGGCGCCGCCGAGCGGCGTGCTGCCGCCGGCGCCATTTGCGCCGCCTGCCGTCGCGCCGCCGGTCGCAGGGCTACCGCTTTGGTTGCTCACCGAGCCACCGGCCGAGCTGCCGGCTCCGCCCGCGCCGCCGTCGGTCGAAGAGCAGGCAAAGAATGCCGGGAGCGAGAGCAACGCCAGCGAGGCGCCGGCAGTCCAAGCGGTCACGACTGTGCGCGGAAGTAGCATAAGGGCCTCCAGGGGATCGGCAGCAATAGAGTGAGTGTCCCAATCATGGTCGCTCCATCGCCAGGCCTTCGAAACAATGCCCGACTTGCGGGCGATTGATCCGCGCACCCGCGACTACCTACCGGAAAGGCCGGTCACCCGCGGGAGAGCCGGCCGCTAGCGGTTCGACGGACGGCGGGCTACGCGCAGTAGACGCCGCCGTTGATGTCGAGCGTGGCGCCGGTGATGAACCCGTCGTACTCGGACGCCAAGAAAACGACCGGGCGCGCGATGTCCTCCGAGCTGCCGCCGCGGCCCAACGGGATGCCGCGCACGGTCTCGTCAGCGCTCTCTTTGGTGGTGTGGGTGTCGTGAAAGCGCGTGCCCAAGATCAGCCCGGGTGCGACGCAGTTGACGCGCACGCCCTTGGGCCCAAGCTCGGCCGCCAACGCGCGCGTCCAAGTGATCACGGCGCCCTTGGTGCTCGAGTACACCAGCGAGCCGCCGTGCCCACCTTTGCGGCCGGCCAACGATGCGACGTTGACGATGCTCGACGCACCGCTCGCGACCAGCGCCGGCAGCGCCGCGCGCGTGACGAACATCATCGTGGTCAAGTTGATGCGGATCACCTCGTCCCAAAACTCGACGTCGACTTCTTCGAGCTTGCGCCGACCAACCAAAGAGCCAGCGTTGTTGATCAGGACGTCCAGGCCGCCGAGGAACTCCGTCGCTTGCTTGACGAGCGCATTCGCTTCCGACTCGACGCGCAGATCCGCCTGCAGCACGAGCGCGCGCTGCCCCAGCGACTTGGCTTTCTCGGCCAACGCGCGCGGGGTGGCGTCACTGTTGAAGTAGTGCAGGCAAACGTCGGCGCCGGCGTCGACTAGCCCCTCGGCCACCGCCGCGCCAATGCCCTGAGATGCCCCGGTCACGAATGCGCGCTTACCCTTTAAGTTGCCCATCTGAAGTCCTTTTCACCGTCGGTTTGGTCGGTGCTCATGCCACAGGCTGCAGCAAAGCCGAGGCACCCTGCCCCACCGCAGGCTGGTTTTCAAGGCGGCGCTTTGGCGCCCTGGGGCGTTACGCCGCTTCGCCGCTCCACTCACGCACGGCTTGCTGAACCGGGCGATCGAGGTGGACGACTTGGTCGATCTTGGTCACCCAGGCGATCGGAATGTAGTGGTGGTCGCCGCTGTCGTCCTTGGACAGTTTGATCGTGCGGTTGTCACTGGCCATGTGATCGACCGTGGCAAGCTGGCTGCCTTCCGAGCAAACGACCGGCATATGGGGCTTGATGGATCCGATGTTGAGCATACGGGCATGGACAGCACGAACCATGCCCCCGCCGCCTGCCCACATTTCCCGACGCGGCCGCCCGAACAACGGGGCACTCTTTGGCCCGGCGGGGCGCTTTGGGGTGTGTCGTCGCTCGCGCTACTTGACCTTGCCCGGAATCACGGTGCCACAGTCGGTGAACGACAGGTTCGTATCGATGCGGAAGGTGGAGGCCGTGGTGTGACGTTCGGCGTGGAAGAGATCCAGCGGGTAAATGGTGCCTTTGACGATGCCAAGCTGACCCGCAGACGCGTCGAGCATGACGCTGCGCATTTGCATTGGGTGCAGGCCGCCCAGATCGACCGCCAGCTTGTTGTTGATGTACACCCAGACGTCGTCGTCACCCTGGAAGTTGAAGGTCTCGCCACCGGTGTACAGAAACTGAGTATGCAGCTCGGTCGTGAAGCCGAAGTTGTGCAGCATGCCGTCATCGCCTTTGGCCTGCCCCATGAAGCCCGCGCCATCGACCGGGAAGTAATTCAGGCTTTGGAACGTGAACAGGCCGCCAGCGCGCGGCGCCAGGAAGATCGAGACCGTGTAGGCTTCGTTCACGCCCGTCGTGTCGCGGTACCACTGGTCGAAGTTGGCCTGGGTCGTCGTTTGCGCGCCATACGGGCACACGTCCTTGGCGCCGGGATTGGCGATCTCACACTTGGAGGTGTAGATCGGCTTCTTCTCGGGTCCGAGCACGGGTGACACCAGGCCCGGCGTCACGTCAGCGCCGTAGATCTTGGCGGTTTCGAAGTCAGCGTGGCCGCCCTCGTCAGCGCCTTTGAAGTCACGCACGACGCCGAGCAAGATGTTGCCGCAATCTCCGCCCGGGCCGCCGCCGCTGCCGCCACCACCACCGCTGCCGGTCATGCCCGTGCCGGCGGCGCCCTCGACCTTGCCACCCAACTGAAAGCCGCCGATATCGGTCGCCTTGAAGCCGGCGGGCAGGGTCGTCACGGCTTGATGCGCCGGATCTTTGCCGCCGCTGCCACCGTCGTCAGTCGTCATCCCGCCGATTGGGCCGAGCATGACGCCCTTGCCACCGCCGCCGAGCGGGCCGGTCGAGCCCGTTCCGCCCGTGCCAGGGCCGCCCACGGGACCGGTGATTTCGCTGGTGGGATCTTTGCTGGCGCTGCAGCCGATGAGGGCGAGAATCAACCCACCACAGAAAAGGCCGTGGAGGGCGGAACCAGACGCCGAAATTTCCCTGCCGTTCACCTGTGCGTCATGTCCGGCGACGCGCACAACCATGGAAAAAGCGACTACGCGTCCTCCGCGACGCGCCCCGACACCCCAAGCTCATAGCGCTAGCAGCTGCTGCACGTCCTTGCGCTTGCCGAGCTTGCGCTGCTCACCCGAAGCGGCGCGGTAAAACAGGCTGCGGCCGTCGGACCACACCAAGCCGCCGTCCGAGTAGACGTCGAAGCAGCGCACGCCCTTGGCCAGCACGCGCGGCTTGCCATCGGGGCTCTGGCAAACCAACTCGGAGTCGGCAAACGCGATGCCCTCGTTGTCGTCGCTCTCGTCAACCACGTTGGCGGCAGCGCTGGTCAAGTTGCCCAGCTGCGCAGCGCGCTTCAGGTCGGCCTGTTTGGATCGCGAATCACCGCCGGTGATCAGCGGTTTGCCGCTGTGGCGCAGGCTGAACATGTTGAACCACTGCACGATCGCCATCAGCAGCCGAAACGGAAACAGCAATGCGTCCAATACCAGCGCGCCCCAATGCGTGCGCACTACCGGCACCGGACGCCGGATGTAAAAAAGCGAACGATCGCCGGCCACGCGCGGCGCCGAGCAACTCACCTTGTCGAGGGCGACCAGCGGCGTCACCTCACCCTGGGCCAAATCGAGCCGCTGAATCGTGGACGGCGCGAAGTCGACCACGCGCCCCGCACGATCGTAACCGAGCGCACGCGATTCGAACACCAACGCTAGCTCACCGGGCACCCAGCTCGGCGCCGTGTCCAACGTGTCGCCAACCGTGACCTGCGCCACCCCCGGCTGGCCTGGCACGATCAAGCCGATGTGCGTCTGTCCGTCCGAGCCACGCACGACGCACGCGCAACGCTCGCCATTCGGCTCACTGGCGGGCTCGCTCACGTAGTAGTCGCCACCGTGGAACAACCGCTCTTCCTCGCCGCCGGCGAAGGCGAACAGCCCGGCGACCGCGCCGGTCGACAGCGTGTACATGAGCTCGGTGGCGTGCCGCCCACGCGATAGGCCGGTGAACGTCACCGCACTGGCGGCTAGCTTGGGCTGCAACAGCTCTTCCGGAATGCCTTCCATGCCCATCTGAAAGCGCGCCCCGCGCCCTTGCGTCTTCCAGGCGTTCTTGCGCGCCATCGACGCCGAGCGCAGCGCCACCTTGGCCGCGAACGCGCTCTCCACCGCGCGCGGCTCGTTGCCATCCGTCTCGACGAACAACCGGTCCCCAGACAAGTACGCGAAGTCCACCACGGCTTCAGCCTAACCCAAACCCGCTCCGCACGGAACGCTAGCGGCATGCGTAGCGGCGCGGCCAGCGCGGCCGGCGCGGCGCGGCGGGCGCTACTTGGAGCCGGTGCAGTACACGTTCACTTGATCGACGACGTCGCTTTCCGACTTCTCTACCTTGTCGGCTTCCTGGTCGATCTTCTTGCTCTGGGCTTCGATTGCGTCGGCCTTGGCCGGGTCTTTGGCGTCCTTCTGCAGGCCGGCGAGCTCGTGCATGATCTTGCCCAGCGAGTCGAGCGTGGCCGCGTACGTCGTGCGAAACCCGACCAGCTTCTCGTCTTTCAGCTCCAGCGCCGCGAACGCCTTGGCCTCGGCTTCGACCGAGGCGGCGCCCTTTTCGAGCAGCGCCGCGTCGTCACTCTCGAGCTTCAAGCCGTTGATCACGGTCTGCGCTTGGTTGGCGCGATCGACGAACGCATTGCACTGCTCGATCTTGCTCTTGCCGCATGCAGCCGAAAGCAGTGAGCACGCCACCACCAACACCCGACCTAGATTTTTCATTCGCCGCCAATAAAGCCGTCTTTCGGCGTTACAACAAGTAGAAGCGTCGGCTCTACGGCGTGTGCTCGGCCACCGAGATGACGTCGATTTGGAAAAATTGGCCGTCGAACGGCGTCGGCGCCACTTCCGGCACGCTGAGCGATTTGTGGTTGGCGATCTCGATGTCGTTCGAGTCGTAGGCGCCGAGCTTGACTTGGGCGCCGCCGCGAATTGCAATCGTCACCTGGTAGTCGAGCGCGAACAAGAAGTGCCCGACCTTCTCGACGTTACGGTTGACCGTGAACACCGCGTGCGGCTCGGACACTTCGATGTTGTAGAAGTTGTAGTGGTCGGTGACGGCCGTGCCGCCGCTCTGAAAGTGCTCGGCCTTGACGTCACCGTCGCTGAAGTTCTTCGGCTCGACCACGCCGCGAACGCGCAGCGTCACGTCGTACAGCTTGCCCGCCGCGCCGCCGAACGCCACCGCGCGCTCCAGCTTCAACTTCCACGCCGGATCGGCCGTCTGAGCCAGGCTTTGATCCCAGTGGCACTCCTCGCCGTGCTCGAACTTTTCGCCTTTGCACGGCAACTCCAAGCGTAGGCCTCGCAGACTCGCGCCCGGCTCGCCGGCGGCAGCTGCCACCGCGGGCACAGCCGCCGGCGCGGCCGCGGGCACGGCTGCCGCGGGCGCGACCGCATCGGTTTTGGGGGCGGCTGCGCAACCGCAAAGTAACGTCAGCGGCAAGACCACGAGCGCGACCGCAACAACCGGCTTCAGCATCCCGCGCACGATACTTACTTGAGCGTGGCTTGAAAATCGCCGATTAGCATGCCACCGATTTTCGGCCAGCCGTGGGTCAAGCCGCTGTAGGTGATCTGCGACGAGATGCAGAAGCGCACCGGATTGGCGGTGCAAGCATCGTAGTCGAGGCAGACGTGCTCGTCCTTCTTGGCGTTGAACGCCGTCATCAGGTCGGTTTTTGCCTTGTCGAGCCCGGCCGGCGGCGTGGCTGAGCAGCCGTTGCGCTTGGCGAACATCGCCGCCGTGTCTTGCCCGAAGTTGCCCGCCTTATCGGTGACGCCGTGAATGACGAGCACGGGTGGCGTGCCCTTGCAGTTCTTGTCTGCCGCGCCGACCACGGCCGCCGAGACGGCGGTGGTCTGCCACAGCGTGTCGCCGAAACGGCACGTCAGGTGCTCGATGAATTGGCCGCCCGAGCTGACCCCGGCGATGAAGACGCGATTCTCGTCGATGCAGTATTCGTCCTTCATCAGCGCCAGCACGTCTTGCCAGTACTTGATGTTCTGCTCCAGAACCGCGGCTTGCTCCCAGCCATCACTGATCGATTTCATGTACACCGTGACCGCCGGCAGCATGGCAAACCCCTGACACTCGCCCTGGGTGGGTCCGCACGCGCCGTTGCCAAAGCCGTGAAAGCCAAAGCCGAGCGGCATCGGCTTCATCGCGTCGTAGTCAGCCGGTAGGTTGACGTTGAACATCGCCGACTGGCCGCCGGTCATGATCGTGCGCGCGCCCTTGACGGGGTTCAGCTTGCCGCAGCCCGCGCTCGGTTTCACCACGTGGCCAGCGCCGCCGCTGCCACCTTGCCCACCGCCCGACATGCCGCCGCTGCCGCCAATCGCGGCGCCGCCGGCCCCCGCGCTCGCGCCGCCGCCGCCGCTGGCGCCCGCCGTCACGCCGCCACCACCGGCTCCGCTAGCGCTGCCGCCCGCGCCCGCCACAGCTGTTCCACCGCCGCCGCCCGATGCCGGAGTACCCGCCGCCCCCGCGGTGGTCGCCGAGCTGTCAGTCGGCGATGAGCCCGAGCACGCCGCGATCGTCAAACTGGCACCGGCGAAAACGAGGCTGACGAGCTTGCGCATTCATGACTCCCAAAGGTAAGCGGGCGACGCGGCGAAACGGATCTTACCCCTAAGATGCCGGTTGCCCCCAGCTTCCTTCAATCGACGCGCTGCCGCGACCGCCTCAGTGAATCATTTCGCGCACTGCGGACTTTCGGAGCCTAGAGCGCACCCAGCACGAGGCAAGAGTTGGTGCCGCCAAAGCCGCAGCTGAGGTTGAGCGCCAACTTCAGCGATTGCGAACGCGACGAGCCACGCACGTAGTCGAGGTCACAGCCGGGTGCGGCAGCGTCGAAATTGAGCGTCAACGGCACCGCTCGATGATGGATCGCCAACGCCGTCGCCACGGTTTCGAGCGCGCCGGCGGCGCCGAGCAGGTGTCCGGTCACCGGCTTGGTCGAGCTGACCGCCAGCTTGCGACCGTTGAACGCGTGCTGAATCGCCAGCGATTCGGCCACGTCGTTGGCGACCGTAGCGGTACCGTGAGCGTTGACGTAGCCGACCTCGTCGAAGTTGTGGCGCGCGCGGCGCATCGCGTCTTGCATCGCGGCGAATGGCCCCTTGCCTTCGGGGTGCGGCGCGAGTGGATGATGGGCTTCGCTGCTACGGCCATGCCCGAGCGCCTCGCAATACACCCGCGCCCCGCGCGCGCGAGCGTGCTCGAGCGACTCGACAATCACGAACGCCGCGCCCTCACCCAAGAGTGGCCCGTCGTGCTCACGATCGAACGGCCGCATCGCGCGCGACGGATGATCATTGTGACGAGTCATGATCTTGCCCAGGCACATCGAGGCCCAAACCAACGGAATCAGCGGTGCTTCGGCGCCGCCGGCAATCATCACGTCGGCGCGGTCGAGCGCGATCGCGTCGAGCGCGTAGCCGATTGCGTCGTTCGACGAAGCGCTACCACTACCGATCGTCACGGCGGGCCCGCGCACGCCCAGGTGGCACGCCACCTCCGCCGACCCGGCGCCAATATGCGAGTTGAGCAGGCCCGCCAAGCCAGCGCCGCGGTAGCCGCGTGCCCGCAAGCCATCGTGGGAGCTCAGGGTCGAATTGAGCGCGCCCAGCGACGTACCGAACGCGACGCCGACGCGGCTGGTGTCCATGTCGGCCAAAGCCAGACCGGCGTCTTGCACCGCGCTGGTGGCGGCTGCGATGCCGTACAAGCAGCTCAGATCCATACGCCGCGCCGACTTGGCATCGACGACGCGCGACGCATCGAAGCCGTCGAGCTCGGCCGCGACGCGCGTCGGCATGTCGTCCGCCGCAAACCGCGTCAGCAATCGCGAGGCGCTGCGACCTTCGACGATCGCGTCCCAGAACGTGGTCAGATCAGCCCCGCTGCCCGATAGCACCCCCATACCGGTGATGACCGAGCGCCGCCCGTCGTTGCTCACGACGCCACCGCGCCCGGAAACTTGTACGGCAAGAGCGCAGGCGTAGCGCGTTGATAGGCGGAATAGCCGGCAATTTGTGCACGCAGCGCGGCCTCTTCGATGCGAATGCGCGCGACCAAGGTCGGAATGAACAACAGCGCCGCCAGCAGCGAGGTGTAGCGGCTTTGCAACAAGAGCCCGAGCGACGCCAGCTCCAAAATCATCGATGTGTAGGCGGGGTGACGCACCCAGCGATACGGGCCCGTCATCACCAGCTGGTGCTGCGCGCGAATTTCGACGTGCAAGCTCCACATTTTTCCAAGCTCGCGGATCGCTCGTCGCCGCAACGCGAACGACGCAATCGCCGCGACCCAGCCTGCTGCAAATAGCAGCGGGCTGAAGGCAGCTCGCGTCCAAAGTTGTTCGGCGATCGAGCCGATCAGCATCAAACTGCCGACGGTAACGAACAACCGCAGCGTGAGGTTTTCGCGGACCTTGCCCGGCTCGACCTCACGGCGCTTCTTCAGCTCGGCGATGCGAGCCCCGTAGATGAGCAGCGCCGAAACAATTGGCACCGCCAAGCTCAACTCGTTCATGCTGCGAACGTACGCCACCCAAAAGAGTGACAACCAGAGTCATTTTTTCGTCGCCCTTCACTTCACTTCACTTCACGCCACACCGCGCACAAGCGAACCACGGTGTGAAAAAACTAACTACGTGCGTGAGCCTAGATAGTATCAGTTGATCAGTTGATACTACGCTGCATCGCTCGGACGCTCTGGTTCCGCGGTCGGCAACGGGCCAGCGACTCCCGGAGGTGCGCGCCTCCCATTTCGGTTGTCAGTTCAATTGGCGTCGGCACCCGGGCGCGCGGCACTTCTGCGCATTGCGCGTTCGCGCCACGTGCGTTTCAGCGTACGACCGGCGGCGGTGGCAGCGCCTCGTTCCCGACGGCTGGGGTGTGCAAGAGCCCCACGGCCAGGCCGATCGCCAATAGCAAGCCAAGGCCCGCATAAAAGCCGATCCAAATCGCGCGCTGCGTCCGCCGATTCGCGGCTTGACCGCGGTCGAGCGCCTCGGCGACGCTCGGGCGTGGGTGTACGGAATGCATCGTTTGCATGCCCACCGGGGTTAGCAAGCCATGTGCCGCGCTGGTTACGGTTGCAAACGGCGCTTTCGGCCTTAGGTTCTGGGCCATGGCCGAGATGCGGATTGATGTGTGGTCGGACATCGCCTGCCCCTGGTGTTACGTCGGCAAGCGGCGGCTGGAACGCGCACTCAAAGACTTTCCGCATGCGGACGACGTGAAGGTGGTCTGGCACGCCTTCGAGCTCGACCCGGCCGCGCCCCACGAGCGGGACCCGGCCGTTTCGCACACCGAGCGCATCGCCAAGAAGTACGGTATCAGCGCCGAGCAAGCGCGCCGCAACAGTGAGCGGCTGCGCGACGTGGCGCGCGGCGAAGGCCTGGCGTTCGACTTCGAGCACATCCGCTCCGGCAACATGTTCGACGCGCATCGGCTGGTTCACCTCGGCCACGCGCGCGGCGTTCAAGACGCCGTGAAAGAGCGTTTCCTGCGCGCCTATCTGGAAGAGGGCGCGTTGATGAGCGACCACGCCACGCTGGTGCGGCTGGCCACCGAAGCCGGACTGAACGCAGGCGAAGCGGCCGATGTTCTCGCCTCGGACCAGTTCGCGGAGGCCGTCCGCGCCGACGAAGCCGAAGCCCACGAGCTCGGGATCAGCGGCGTGCCCTGCTTCGTGCTCGACGGTCGCTTCGCGGTCAGCGGCGCTCAGTCCCCGCAAATCTTGCTCAGCGCGCTCCACCAAGCCTGGAGCGAACGCGAGCCGGCCGCAACCGCCTTCGCCGAAGGCGCCGCCTGCGGCCCCGACGGCTGTTGAACGGCGGCCAAGGTTCATTCTGGCTCCTTGCGCGCCGCGATTGCCGCCTCGACGCGAGTGCGTCCGAAGTCGCGTTCGGCCAGCAGGCAATTATGGCTGCGGCACAGCAGCTCCAAGTTGTCGGCCGTGTCACCGCCTCCGCGCGCCCAGGCCTGCCGATGATGGAATTGCAGGAAAGCCCGAGCGTCACAGCGCTGCCCATCACTGCCAACGAAAGCACAACGAACACCATCCCGAGCCAGCAAGTCGCGGCGAGTCTGCTGCGCAATGTGTTTGCGCCGCCGCTTGCTGCCAGCGCCGTGGATTGCGCCGAGTGGCGGCACGGTTACTTCCACGGTATGGCCGGGCTCCGCTTCGGCACGCACGCTGTCGCTGTCGGTCCTGGCGGCTGAAGCTTTCGTGCGATCGTGGGCTGGGCGCGGTTGCACGCGACCAAAGCGCCGCTTCTCGAGGCGCTCGATCAGCTCATCCAGCGCGCGCTCGACGACGATCGCTAGATCACCGCCGGAATTCGCGTGGCTCAGCAGATCGCGAGCCAACTCGAGCTTCTCTTTCTGTTCGGCGCTCAGCGTGAGTTGCAGCCGGTAGCGCCCCGGAGACAGCGGTTCGAGCGCCGGCAACTTCTTCAGACTCGCCTCCACGTCGGCCTGTGGAAAGCGCTCCGCCGAGACCTCGCGAATCTGCATTTTCGTCTTGCTC
>FSUE01000397.1_pt1 | contig 14935 bp, 11 predicted proteins | sample 1637031 | NCBI WGS metagenome assembly FSUE01 (sample SAMEA3914819, study PRJEB12502) | metagenome | biome: forest; material: soil | place: Canada | collected 2010-06-26 | depth 0.3 m | reverse complement strand
GTCGGCGATGGTTTGGTGGTAGCGCCGGAGCGCGCCCGTCGTCGTCAGCTCCGCGATCTTTTCACGCTCGCGGTTGTGCTTGAAGATGTACTCTTCTTCGTCGGCAAACGCCGAATCTGGCAGCCGCAACAGGTAGTCACGCTCGACCAGGCTCGACAGCAGGCGGCGGATGCGCGCCACGTCTTCGGCTGGTGAATCCGTCCAGTAGTCGGGCGCCTTGGCGTCGATGCGTCCGAGCGCCACCAACGCGCCGAGCCAAAACACGCTGCCGACGGCCGCCGCATGCTCGAGGACGCGCCGCTCCTGCACCGCCAACGACGAGAGCCGCGCCAATACGGCGTCCTCGACGGTGAGCGGCAACCGCGCGCTCTGCAGCCGATCGAGATCGACCCGCCACGGCGTGCCCAGGCCGGGCTCGGTGCTCGCCTCCGCTAGCACGCCCGACTCGAAGAACACGCGCACCATGGCTTCCATCAAGCCCGGCGTGCCGCCCGACATGCCGATCGCGGCGTCGACCAACCGCTGTGGCGCGCCGCCCTCGCACGGCGCCAGCAGCTCCTTCAAGATGCGCGACGCGCTGTCAGCCGAAACCGGCCCCAGCTCGAGCACTTCGTGGCGCGCGCCGCCTAGCTCGCGAAAGCCTTCGTAACGGCTGAGCAGCTCGGCGCGCGTCAAACACACCAGCAGCAGCGGGCCGCGCCCATGCTCCAGCACGTGGCCGATCAGCTCCAGTGAATCGCCGTCGGACGCATGCAAGTCCTCGAGCACGATGCACAACGGCTTTCGCGATGCGTCGGCTTCGAAAAAGCTGCGCACCACACTTCGCCGCAGCATCCGCGCCTGCACGGCGTCCTCGGCCAGCACCTTGGTTAGCGGTGTTTCCGGAAACGCCACGCCCATCAGCGAGCCGAGCAAAAAGCACACGTCACCGACACGCCGGTCGTCCAATACCGTGGACACTTCGGTGCGCACCCGCTCGACCGAGGTCTCGCGATCTTCGCCGTCTTGAACGCCGAAACGTGCCCGTAGCAGCCGTTCGATCAGACCGTGGCTCAAGGCCGGCGGCCGTACCCGCGCCTGAAACACGCGCAAGGCGCCCGGTGATTCCGCCAGGAACGCGCTCGTAAACTCCTCCACGATGCGCGCCTTGCCGATGCCAGGACCGCCCACCAACGTCACGGCGCGCACTTCGCGCTTGTCGAGCGCGCTCTGGGCGGCGCGCCGCAACACCGCAAGCTCCGCATCGCGACCTATGAGCGGAGCGCGGAGCTCGGGCGGCGTCGGCTGACTCATGGCGGCGATGTTGGCTCGAAGGATCCCCCAGCCTCAAGCAATTCATCCCAGACGCCTGCCCCGACCCCGCGGCCTGGCGGCGCGGCGGCGGCAACCGAGCGATAACGCAGCGTGGCGCACGCCCGAACCGCAGCTGAGCTAGCGGCGAATTCGGGAAAATGCAGGTCTTCTGCTTGCGCTGAGGCGCAGCTTGATCGAGTCTCCGCCGATCTTTGCTAGAGTCACGGTTTCCAGTGGCACTGCCCGAACGCAATCCAACCCAAACCGATAGTGCGGAGAAGCGCTCCGTTGGCCGGGGCATTTTCAAGAAGTGCGCGGCTTGCGGTCACGTGCAGACCGCGCCCGAGTTCGCCGCGCGTTTGCACGTGTGCCCGGCGTGCGGTCACCACCACCGCATGAGCGTCGCCGAGTGGCGCGCGCTCCTGCTCGACGACGGTCAGTTCGAGATGTGGGACGACCATATCGTTCCCGCCGACCCGCTGCTGTTCGTCGACGACAAGCCATACCCCGAGCGCGTCGCGCGAGCGCAGAAGCAGAGCGGCGTCACCGAGGCGATTCAGGTCGGGCGTGGCAAGCTCGACGGCCGGGCGGTCGCGATGGGTTTCTTCGATTTCTCGTTCATGGGCGGCAGCATGGGCTCGGTCGTCGGCGAGCGCATGACGCGCATGTTCGAACGAGCGGCCGACACCGGCTTGCCCGTGATTCTGCTGCATGCTTCGGGTGGCGCTCGCATGCAGGAAGGCATCCTGAGCCTGATGCAGATGGCCAAATCGGTGGCCGCGCTCGCACGCTTTCGCGAGCACGGTAAACCCTATATCAGCCTGTTGCTCGACCCGACTACCGGCGGCGTGGCGGCCAGCACGGCTTTTTTGGGCGACATCAACCTGGTCGAGCCGAACGCCCTGGTTGGTTTCGCCGGTCCCCGGGTGATTGAAGCGACAATTCGCACCACCCTGCCGGAGGGCTTTCAGAAATCTGACTTCTTGCTCAGTCACGGTATGGTGGACGCTATCGTGCCGCGCACCGAGATGAAGAAGAAGCTCAGCAGCCTGCTCATGCACCTAGGGGTCGAGGCCTCTTGAGTGATCTGAAGGCAACGCTCGAACGCTTGTACGCCCTGGCGCTGCATGGTCGACAGCTGGGGCTCGAGCGCGTGCAAGCGGCTTGCGACAAGCTCGGCAATCCGGAGCGCTCGTTCCAAGCCGTGCACGTGGCGGGCACCAACGGCAAAGGCACCGTCACGGCTTTCGTGGGCTCGATGGCGCGCGCGGCCGGGCAGCGCGTCGGCGTGTACACGTCGCCGCACCTGTGCCGCTTCGCCGAGCGCATCAACATCGGCGGCAATCCGATCGAAGACGACAAGCTCGTCCTCTACCTGAACCAGGTGATGGATAGCGCACCGGACCTCACCTTCTTCGAGGTGGCAACGGTGGCAGCGTTCCTGGCGTTCCGCGACGCCCAGGTCGAGCTGGCGGTGATCGAGGTCGGCCTAGGCGGACGCTTGGACGCCACCAACGTGATCCCGCCGCCGCGCGTCGCGGCGATCACCCGCGTCTCGTACGACCACATGGCCGAGCTGGGTGACTCGCTCACCAAGATTGCCATCGAAAAGGCCGGCATCATCAAGGCTGGCTCGGCGGTGGTGCTCGGCAAGCTGCACCCTGATGCCCGCGTCGAGATGCAAAAGCGCATGGCCGAGGTCGGCGCGCGCGAGGCTCCGCTCGGCAGCCCCGAGCCGGTTCAGGGAGCGCCACTCGCGTATCCGCGCGTGGCGCTGGTTGGGTCGAATCTGGCGGTCGCGGTCACGATTGGTCGCGAGCTCGGCTACTCGCCGGAACAGCTGGCCAAGGGCGTCGAGCAGACGGTCTGGCCGGGTCGTAACGAGCTTTTGCACCGCAACGGCCAAGAGCTCACGCTGCTCGATTGTGCTCACAATCCCGACGGCGCCGTGGCGCTCTCGCACGCGCTCGACCCGAGCGTGCTCGGCGACATCGAGTCGCGCAAAGAGATCGCGCTGGTGTTCGGGGCCATCGCCAGCAAGAACTGGCGCGCGATGTTGAAACGGCTGGAGACGGTCGCTGGTCACCGCGTTTTCGTCGCGCCACCAGTCCGCCGCGCGGTGGACCCGTACGAAATGTCCGCCGCAATCGCCGGCGAAGTGGCCGAGGGCGTGCCGGACGCGCTGGCCCGCGCGCGGCAATTGGTCGGTCAGCGCGGCTTAGTCGTAGTTACCGGCTCGATTTTCCTGGTCGGCGCGGCGCGCGCCTCACTCTTGAACCTGCCGACCGATCCCGCGATCGACCTCTAGGCGCCATGCCGTCTTTCGACGTGGTCTCCAAGGTGGATTGGGCCGAGTTCGGAAACGCGCTCCTCCAGGCCCAAAAGGAGATCGGTCAGCGCTTCGACTTTCGCAACACCGAGACCTCGCTCGAAAAGAACGAGGAAGGCATCGTGATCTTGGCCAACGCGGTCGACCGCTGCAAAGCCGCGCTGGTCGTGCTGGAGGAGAAGCTGGTCAAGCGCAAGGTAAGCTTGAAGCATCTGGACAAGCAGGACCCGGGTAAGGGCCCGCGCGGCACGACGCGCCTGCAGGTTTTGCTCAAAGAGGGCATCGAGACCGAGAAAGCCAAGCAGATCGTCAAGATCGTCAAAGACTCCAAGATCAAGGTGCAGGCTGCGATCCACGAGGACTCGGTGCGGGTCAGCGGCAAGAAGCGCGACGACCTGCAGGAGACGATGCGCCTCTTGCGTGGAGCCGAGAACCTCGAGCTTGACCTGCAATTCACGAATTTTCGAGATTAGGCCCGCCAGGAACAACATGAGTGAACGTAAGCTTTTCGGTACGGACGGGATCCGCGGTCGCGCCAATGTCGATCCGATGACACCCGAGCTGGCGCTCCGGCTCGGCCGCGCGATTACCCTGGTCGCGCGGCGCGGCAAGTCGCGGGCTCCGCGGATCGTGATCGGCAAAGACACGCGCGTGTCCGGCTACATGCTCGAGACCGCGATCGCCGCTGGGATTTGCGGCGCTGGTGGCCGCGTGCTGTTGTCCGGCCCAATCCCGACCCCGGCAGTCGCGAACCTGACCCAGAGTATGCGCGCCGACGCAGGCGTCGTGATCAGCGCCAGCCACAATCCGTTCGCCGACAACGGCATCAAGCTGTTCGGCCCCGACGGCTTCAAGCTGCCTGACAGCGAGGAAGCCGCGATCGAAGCGTTGTTGCTCGACCCGAAGCTGGAATCCCAGGGCAAAACCGGCGCCGCCGTCGGCCGCGCCGAGCGTTTCGATAGCTCGCAGGGTCGCTACATCGTTTACGTCAAGAACACCTTCCCGAAGGAGTTGACGCTCGACGGTTTGAAGGTCGTGGTCGACGCCGCTCACGGCGCCGCCTACCGCGTGGCTCCTGCCGTTTTTGCCGAGCTCGGCGCCGAGGTGATCGCGCTAGGGTGCAAGCCGAACGGCGTGAACATCAACCGCAACTGCGGTGCCCTGCACCCGGAGCACGTCGCGGCCGAGGTGAAGAAAAAGAAGGCGCACCTGGGCGTGGCTCTGGACGGCGACGCTGATCGGGTGATCTTCGTCGACGAGCACGGCAAAATCGTCGACGGCGACGCGATCATGGCGCTGTGCGGCACGCGCATGCACAAGGCGGGCAAGCTCAACAAGGGCAAGCTCGTCACTACCGTTATGAGCAACATGGGCCTCGAGCGTGCGCTGGAGGGCGTCGGCGGCAGCGTGATCCGCACGAACGTCGGTGATCGTTACGTGGTGGAAGCGCTGCGCGGCGAGTCGCTCAGCTTCGGCGGCGAGCAATCCGGCCACTTGATCTTCATGGACCACGCCACGACCGGCGATGGTCTGGTCGCGGCACTGCAAGTGATCGCGATCATGGTCGCCGAGCAGAAGAGCTTGGGCGAGCTTTCGCACGTGATGGAGCGCGTGCCGCAGGTGCTCGAGAGCATCAAGTTGCCCGCCCGTCGCCCGCTCGAAGAGATGCCAGAGCTCACTTCTCGGATTGGCGCCGCCGAAAAGAAGCTTGGCCGTGACGGCCGCGTGCTGGTGCGTTGGAGCGGCACCGAAGCCAAGCTTCGGCTGATGGTCGAAGGCCCGGATCTCAAAGTGTTGAAGGCGCTGGTCGACGACATGGCCGACGCCGCGCGCAAAGACACGGCCGTTAGCGGCTAGCAGAACCGCGGTCTCTAGTCCTGCCGCGGAGCATCACTCTGGCACGCTCGACAGCCTGTCGAGCTGCGCCAACAGCTCTTGAGCGGCCTTCAGGCGTAGACAAGCCTCACGCACTTTGTCGTTGATCATCATTTTCTCGGCGCGCGGCGCCGATTGCATTTTTTGAAACAATGATTCGAGCGCGACGCTGGCCGCCTCGATGCTGAGCTTGGCGACGACGATCTCGTCAGGAAGTTTGTTGGGCATGCGTCCTCGCGTCGATGGGTCAGGCGCGCACGACAACGAGCCCAATTGCTCACTACGACACGGGAATCAGCCGAGCGCAAACGCACTCAGTGTTTCGCTAGCGCGTCAACGTAGGGGTGAATTGACTTGGAGGCGTTGCAGGAGTAAAAGCGTCGCTCCACTGGGCGCTGCGGCGTGCCCGACGCTCCCCTTGCCTACTTGGGCGGCGTTGCGGGTCGCGAGTCGGCGTTTCCCTGGGGCGAGAGCGCTGAGTTTCTCGCGTTTCCTCGCACAAGGATTTCATGAACACGTCACGCTGGGCTGCGGCCGATTGCCGCCACCTACCTCATTTCGAACGCATTCTTTGCGCGTTCGACGTCGAGCAACCGAGCCCCGATGCGCTTGGCCTCGCCAACTTGATCGCCGAGCGCTTCGGCGCCTCGCTAGAAACCCTGTACGTCGCCAGCGGCTCGCCGGCACAGGCGATCCTCGATCGAGCCAAAACCAGTGGCTGCGACTTGATCGTGCTCGGCTCCCGCTCACGTTCCGACTTGGGTTGGCAGTTTCGCGCCGACATCGTCCGCGAGGTTTCGGCGCTTGCCGACTGCGGTATGTTGACGGTCCACGAGCGTGACACTTCACCAACCGTCGAGCGCATCCTGGTTCCGGTCGACTTCGGGCCTGCGACCGAGTCCACGCTCGAGCGGGCGTCGGCGCTGGCGCTGCGCTTCGACGCCAAGGTGCAGTTGCTGCACGTGGTGTCGCACGAAAGCTTCGACGCCAAGACCCAGCTTGTGGCGTTACAACAGCGGTTGAGCCTGCTCGGCATGGACGTGGCGGCCGAAGTCGTCGTCGCCAGCAGCGTCGCCGGCGGCATCGAGAGCTACAACCAGCGCGCCGAGTTCGACTTGGTCGTGATGGCCAGTAGCAGCAGCCGCGACCCCTCGCGCTTGACCCGCGGCATCATCGCTACCTTGCGCAACCGCATTTCGGTGCCGCTGCTGTCGGTTCGGACCAGCCCGCGGCAAGTAACCCTAGCCGCCGCTCGGCCGCTCGACCCCGAGGTCGCGCTCGAGCCAGGACCGAGAGCGAAGCTCTCCGCTTAGCTCGATGAAGACGTACGAGTACGCCGGCGCACCGTTGGCTGAGCCGCGTTCTCATCCCTGGCAGGGCAGCTCGCTCGACGCACGCGCGCGCTACCTGGATCTTACGGCTGCTCCCGAGCTGATCCGGACGTCGCTCGAAGACTTCGAACCGTTCCGACGCTACCCGGCGATCGAAGACTTTTACGCATTGCTCGAGCGCATCAACCACCCCAAATCGCGGCTCGAATCGAACGATTGCGCGTTCACCGGACCGCACGCGATCGAGACGCCCGGCATCAAGGCGGCGCTCGAATGCTCGGGCCGCTTGATGCTGCTCTATCGCGACATCGAGCAGAACGCGCGCAAGACCAGCGTGTCGTGGTTGAAGACGGCGCTTCACTACCAACTCGGGCATCTGGACCCGAAGTTCGTGCTGGGCACGATTGGCACGACGCTAGTCCCGGTGCGCTTTTTGGCGTTACCCGCCGACGCACAAGATGGCGAGCAGCTGCTCGTTTCGTTTTGGGCCTTTGGCGACTCCGAGCCGAGCGTCATGCAGAGTTTGGCGCGTTTGTTCAAGAATCTAAGCCAGGCAATTCGCGCCGTGTCAGCGCGGATTATCCAAGGGCAGTAGCGAAGTCAGCGCGACCGAGCGCCTGGTGTTGCACGACGCGAGGCACGGAGAACCACCATGCAGCGTCAATCCCCCACCGCCTCCACCAAGCTAGCGTTCGTGGGTAACCACCTGCCGCGACAATGCGGCATCGCCACGTTCACCACCGACCTGAGCGAGTCGGTTGCACGCGCCGCGCCAGACATGCAGCCGCTGGTCGTTGCCATGAACGACGCTGGTCAGAACCACGCCTACCCGGAAGAAGTGCGCTTCGAGATTGCCGAAGACGACCTGGCCGCCTACCGACGCGCCGCCCAGTACCTGAACGCCAGCGGCGTAGAGGTCGTCTCGCTGCAGCACGAATACGGAATTTTCGGCGGAAAATGCGGCAATCACGTGCTGACGCTGCTGCGCGAGCTGCGCATGCCGGTGGTGACGACGCTGCACACGATCTTGACCACCCCTTCGGCGTTGCAACGCTCGACGCTCGATCAGGTCATCGCGCTCTCCGAACGCGTGGTGGTGATGAGCGAGCATGGCGCCAGCACGTTGCGCGAGCTGCACCGCGTCACGCCCGAACGCATCGATATCATCCCGCACGGCATTCCGTTGGCAGCTGAGGGAGCGCGCGGAAAGAGCCATCTGGGGTTCGCCGGGCAAGACGTGATCTTGACGTTCGGGCTGCTCTCGCCGGACAAGGGCATCGAATACGTGCTCGAGGCCATGCCAAAGATCCTCGAGCGGCATCCGAAGGCCGTATTCGTGGTGGTCGGCGCGACCCACCCGCATGTCAAAGAACGCCACGGTGAAGCCTATCGGCTCGAGCTACAGAGCCGGGTGCGTCGCTTGCGCATCGAGGACAGCGTCGTCTTTCACGACCGCTTCGTCGAAGACGGCGAGCTGGCGGATTTTTTGGCGGCTGCCGACATTTACGTCACGCCCTACCTGAATCCGCAGCAAAGCACCTCCGGCACCCTGGCACGTGCGGTGGCGGCCGGGCGCGCGGTGATCTCCACGCCTTACTGGCATGCGCGCGAGCTGCTCGCCGACGGCCGAGGGCTGCTCGTGCCGGTCCGCGACGCCGCGGCGATTGCCGGCGCTGCGCTGCAGCTGCTCGGCGACGACGGCGCCCGCGCGGCGATTGGCCAACGCGCCGCCGCGCATGCGCTCGGCAGCTCGTGGCCGGTGGTCGCCAAGAGTTACCTCAAGAGCTTCGAGCGGGCACTCGAGGGGCAACGTCAGCGGCGCAGCTTGCCGCCGATTTGGCCGCTCAGCGCGCCGGCCGATCTGCCCGAGGTCAACCTGGATCACCTGCGCGCCATGACCGACGACACCGGCATGATTCAGCACGCGACCTTCGACGTGCCGCGCTACGAAGAGGGCTACTGCCTCGACGACAACGCCCGAGCGCTGCTGTTGATGACCATGCTCGAGGAAACCAGCACGGCGCGCCCGCGGCTATCGCGCGCGTCTTCGGCGCGGTACCTGGCGTTCGTGGCGTACGCGTTCAACCCCGAAACGCGGCGCTTTCGCAATTTCATGGCGTATTCGCGGCGCTGGGTCGAGGACGTCGGTTCCGAGGACAGCCACGGGCGCGCGGTTTGGGCGCTGGGCGCGGTGGTCGGTCGGTCCGCCGAGCCGAGCCGCACCGGACTGGCCCGCGAGCTATTTCAAGCGGCTTTGCCGCCGCTGCCGAGCTTTTCGAGCCCGCGCGCCTGGGCCTACGCCCTGCTCGGTATCAACGAGTACCTCAAGGCATTTCGTGGTGACAGCGGCGCCGAATCGCTGCGACAGATCTTGGTCGACAAGCTGTGCGGGCTGCATCGCGTGCACGCCAGCAGCGATTGGCCTTGGTTCGAGGGCTCGCTCACCTACTCCAATTCACGGCTGCCGCAGGCGCTGATCGTGTCTGGTGAAGCGATGGGTTCGGAAGAAGTCACCAACCTTGGCCTGCGCACGCTGGGCTGGCTCTCGGAAGCTCAGATCTCGGCGCAGGGCCACTTCGCGCCGATCGGCTCGAACGGCTTTCATCATCGGGGCTCGGTCAAGGCCGAGTTCGATCAGCAACCGGTCGAGGCCGGTGGCATGGTGTCGGCGTGCGTCGACGCGCTCCGGGTGAGCGGCGACCCACGTTGGGCTCAGGATGGCCGCCGAGCGTTCGATTGGTTTTTGGGGCAAAATCACCTGGGCTTGCCGCTCTACGACGACTCGACCGGCGGCTGCCGCGACGGCTTGCACCGCGAGCGGCGCAACGAAAATCAAGGCGCCGAGTCGACGCTCTCGTTCTTGCTCGCACTGCAAGAGCTGCGCAGCCAAGACATTGCGAGCCTGGCCAAAGCGTCCAAACCGTGAAGCTGGCGCTGCTCGGTCCAGTCGCGTGGCGAACTCCGCCGCGACACTATGGCCCGTGGGAACAGGTGACCAGCTTGCTCGCCGAAGGCCTGGTCGCGCGCGGCGTCGACGTCACGTTGTTCGCGACGCTCGATTCGCTCACCCAGGCCAAGCTCGAAGGTGTGTGCGCGACCGGGTACGCCGAAGATCCATCGCTCGATGGTCGCGTTTGCGAGGCGCTGCACGTGGCGCACGTGTTCGAGCGTTCGGGTGACTTCGACCTGGTCCACAGCCATCTGGATTGGCTACCGTTGGCGTTCGCCCACGCCTGCCAGGCGCCGCTTTTGACGACGATTCATGGCTTCTCGGGCAAGCGCATTTTGCCGGCCTATGTGAGCGCGAAATCCACGCATTTCGTGGCAATTTCGCAGGCCGACCGTGCGCCGGAGCTAACCTACGCCGCAACCATCTATCACGGCATCGACCTGCGAGCGCTGCCGTTGTCGCCCACTTGCGGCGAAGCGCTGGTCGCGTTTGGTCGCATCCACCCGGACAAAGGCACCGCCGCCGCCATCGAAATTGCGCGGCGCGCCGGGCGGCGTCTGATCATCTGCGGCATCGTGCAAGACGAGCGCTACTTTCGCGAGGCCGTCGAGCCTTACATCGACGGTGACCGCGTGACGTATCTTGGCTCGGTCGGCCCTGAAAAGCGCGCCGAAGTGTTGGGCGCGGCCGCCGCGTTGCTCCATCCAATCGCGTTTGCCGAGCCGTTTGGACTCTCGGTGGTCGAGGCGATGGCCTGCGGCACGCCGGTGATCGCCTTCCCGCTCGGTTCGATGCCAGAAATCATCGACGACAGCGTGACCGGTTACCTGGTGCCGGACGTGGCGGAGGCCGCCCGAGCCGTAGAGCGCGCCGTTACCCTGGATCGCAAAGTCATCCGCCATACCGCCGAACGCCGCTTTGGCGCCGCGCGCATGGTGGACGACTACCTCACGCTGTACCGCCGGCTATTAGCGCGCTGAGCAAGTCGTCGAGCCGAGCCGTCGCGATCCGCGCGCCGACGTCCGAGAAACCGTACGGCAGCACCAGGCGGCCGGCGTGGGTAATCGCACCACACGAATACACGACGTTCGGGACGTAGCCGTCGCGCTCGTCTTCGCCCGGCTCGAGCAGTGGCTGCCGCAGGCGGCCGATCACCCGCGACGGATCGTCCAGATCGAGCAGCAAGGCGCCCAAACAGTACCGGCGCATCGGGCCCACGCCGTGCGTGATCACGAGCCAGCCCGCCTCGGTTTCGATTGGCGAGCCGTTGTTGCCGAGCTGGATCAGCTCCCACGGCTCTTGCGGCATCTGTAGCGTTTCGCGGTTGTGCCAGAAGCGCACGTTGTCCGAGCGGATCAGGTGGTTGTTTTCGTTGTCGAGACGCGCAAGCGCCACGAACAAACCGCCTACCTTGCGCGGAAACAGCGCGATGCCCTTGTTGATCGCCGAGCTGCCGTTGAGCGTCGAAACCCGGAATGAAATGAAGTCTCGCGTCTCGATCAGCTGCGGCAAGATCTGAAATCCGTCGTAAGCCGTGTAGGTCGCAAAGTAGGTAACGCTGCCGTCGTCGTACGTGAAGCGCACGAAGCGGGCATCTTCCATGCCCTGGCTCTCGGTTGGACCTGCCGGGAAGATCACCCGCTCGGAAACCGTCGATTCCGCGTGAAAAGTGCTCTCGTAGTTCGAAGACGCCAGCCAATGGATGGTGCGGGTCACCTTCAGCGAACCTGAATCATGAGCAGAGGCGAGCTCGACCTCGCGCCGCGACGACTCGAGCTGATCAGCGTTGAAATGGTCGGGCAGCGGATCCAACACGCGCTCGGCGACCTCGGTGTACGAGCTCAGCTCGGTCAGCTTGGCGCGAAACACTGCCTTCTCGTAGGTCGGCGGGCGATGCGTCGCGGTGCGGGCGAACTTGCTGGTTTCGTCGAGCGCGATCGAGCCCTGTGCGTCGATGATGCCCGAACGAAATTGGATCGATGAAAGATGGCCTTCGCCGATCGCGCGCAGACTCATGATGAAACGCAAAGAACCGGCGGCGACGCCTTCTTGGTAGGGTGCTCGCACGATCGATGGGTTGCTCAGCGCGGCGGCGTCCAGCGAGTATTCGTGGGTGAAGTAGGCGCCGATCAGCCGGCGCCGCTCGAGCGAAAGCTCGCCCGCGTGATCCAGGTAATGCGTCAGCTCCGCGAAGCGCCGTTCCAGCACACTCGTCAGGTCGACGTGCCGCGAAGAAAAGCGGCCGTAAACCTCGGCCAGGGTTTCCGTCACTGCCGCCTCCGGCAGTGCCAGGACGCGATCCAAAATGCGTTGCACGCGCAGGCGCCCGTCCACCTCGCCGCCCGGCATGAACGGCTTCGAGATCACCCGCTTCGGATCCGGAAGTAGACACACCTCGGAGCGAGTGATCGGAACTAGGGGTTTTGGCAACTGGCCTGAAGGGTATCAGGTTTCACCGCGGCGGCCCGAGCGTCGGCTAGGGCCCGATCAGCCGAGCTTCTTGGCCGCCGCCACGACGCTCTCGGCGGTCATGCCGAGCTCTTTCATGACGGTGCCGCCGGGCGCCGAGAGACCGAAGCGGTCGATGCCGACCACGGCGCCGTCGAGGCCGACGTACCTGGCCCAGGTGGAGCTTACGGTAGCTTCGATCGCGACGCGCTTGCGGCACGCCTTGGGCAACACCTCTTCACGATAGGCGTCTGGCTGCTTATCGAAGCGCGAGAAGCTGGGCATGCTGACGACGCGCGTGCCCGGCCCGAGCTGCTCGGCGGCCTTGAGCGCGTGCTGCAGCTCGCTGCCGGCGGACAACAAGATCAGCTCTAGCTTGGCGGTTTCTTTCTTGGCGACGTAGCCGCCCTTCTGCACGCCTTCGCGGCGCGTCGCGACCGGAATGTCCGTCAGCAACGGCACGGCTTGGCGGGTGAGTGCGAGCAACGTCGGGCCGTCGGTGCGGTCGAGCGCGGCCGCGAACGCGCCGGCGGTCTCTTCCGGATCCGCCGGGCGAATCACGTCCAGGTTCGGGATCACACGCAAGCCGGGGATGGTTTCGACCGGCTCGTGCGTCGGGCCGTCTTCACCGACGCCTACGCTGTCGTGGGTGAAGACGTAGATGACCGGCAGGTGGCTGAGCGACGCCAGCCGGATCGCGGCACGGCAGTAGTCGGCGAAGACCAGAAACGTGGCGCCGCTGGGACGGAAGATGCCGTGTGCTGCGATGCCGTTCATGATCGAGCACATGCCGTGCTCACGGATGCCGAAGCGGATGTTGCGCCCCGAGCGGTGACCGGGCTTGAAGTCGTCGTTGCCGGCTTTCAAATCGCCGATGTAGTTCAGGGTCGAGCCGTAAAGATCGGCGCTGCCGCCGACCAACAACGGATTCTTGGCGGCCAGCGGCTGCAACACGTCTTGGCCGGCCTTGCGCGTCGCGATCTTCGTGTCCGCCGGGAACTCCGGGATGGCGGCCAAAAGCTCGGCCAGGGCGGGCGTGCGCTGCTTGGTGTCAGCCGGCAGCGTGTGCGCCGAGGCGCGCGTCGTGCCGAGCTCCTCCGCCAGCTTCGGATTCTTGGCCTTCCAGGCCTCGAATTTTTGCGACCACGCCGCGTAGCCGGCGTCGAGGTTCTTCTCGTGCGCCGCGAAGTACGCGCGCACCTCGTTGGAAACGTAGAAATGTTCGGCAGGTAGGCCGAGGCCTTTGCGCGCCTCTTCGGAGAATTTGGCGCCGCCTTCGCCGTGCGCCTTCTGCGTGCCCTGCACCTCGGGAATGCCCTTGCCGATCAACGTCTTGGCGATGATGAATTGCGGCTTGCCGCTGCCGGCCGTCTTGGCGCGCGCAAACGCGGCCCCAAACGCGTCCAGCTCGTGGCCGTCGATCGTTTGCACGTCGAAGCCGAGCGACTCGAAATGCTTGGCGGTGTCTTGGCTCTGCGTTTCCTTCGCCATCGCGTCGAGCGTCACGGCGTTGGAGTCGTAAATGATGATCAGGTTGTCGAGCTGTTGATGTCCGGCAAACTCGACCGCTTCGAGCGCCACGCCTTCCTGCAAACAGCCGTCACCCGCCAGACAGACGATGTGATGGTCGAAGATGGTGTGCTCGGGCGTGTTGAAACGCGCCTCGGCCATTTTGGCCGCGACGGCCATGCCGACCGAGTTGGCCACGCCTTGGCCGAGCGGGCCGGAGGTCGTCTCCACGCCGTCCGGCGTGTGCATCAGCTCGGGGTGTCCCGGGGTTTTCGAGCCCAGCTGGCGAAAGCGCTTCACCTCGTCGAGCGTGAACGCGCCGTAGCCGCTGAGATGCAGCCAGCTGTACAAGAACATCGAGCCATGGCCCGCTGACAGCACGAAGCGGTCGCGGTTCAGCCATTCGGGATGCTTCGGACAATGAACCAGGGCGTTGCCGTACAGCACCGCTCCGATCTCGGCGCAGCCGAGCGGCAATCCCAAGTGCCCGCTTTGGCAGGCATGCACGGCGTCGATCGCGAGGCCGCGCGCCTCGGTAGCCGCCTTCGACAACAGGTCTTTGTTCAGCTCGCTCGTCATTTTGATGGCCGCTTTTATCGGCCACCCCGCCGCCGGACGCAACCGTCACGAGCGGGCACGAGCACGAGCAAACAGGGAGACGGGGAGGTGGGGAGATTTCTTGGGTTTGTGACCCGATAGCCTCGACGCCTCAGGATCCGGAGGAGGGCTCGTTGCGAGCATGCTCGACAACCAACCCTCCCCGTCTCCCTGTTGTTTCGCTTCTTCCTAGCGCGGGCCGCCGGGGCCGCGACGGCGTTGACCGCCGCTGCTGCCACCGCGACGCGCGCCGCCGCCGCCGCCGCCCTGACCAGCAGGACGGAACGAACGGACGCCGTTGGCGCCCGGACGAGCACCGCCACCGCCGCCACCGCCAGTGCGACCTGCGCCGCCCTGACCACCACGGCTGTCGAAACGTTGCTCCGACGACTGCTGCGCCGGGCGCGGAGGCTCGGGCGGCAGTGGCGGGAGCTCGGCTTTGAGCAACGGGATGCGGTGACCGAGCAAGCGCTCGATCGCGTGCAACTCCGAACGCTCGTCAGGCTCGCAGAACGAGATGGCGTGACCCGTCGCTCCCGCGCGCCCCGTGCGACCAATGCGGTGCACGTAGCTCTCGGGGACGTTGGGCAGGTCGTAGTTGAT
>FSUE01000903.1_pt1 | contig 14949 bp, 16 predicted proteins | sample 1637031 | NCBI WGS metagenome assembly FSUE01 (sample SAMEA3914819, study PRJEB12502) | metagenome | biome: forest; material: soil | place: Canada | collected 2010-06-26 | depth 0.3 m | reverse complement strand
TGGAAGCTGCAATCTGATACGTTCGCGCTCCCATGATTGTGGTGATGGAGCCGGACGCGAGCGACCAGGCCGTGGAGAGCGTGATTTCGTTTCTGGTGAACGCAGGCTTTGACGTACACCGCTCGAGCGGCAACACCACGACGATTTTGGGCGTGGTCGGTGATCTGTCTGGTAACGACGTGACCGTCGTTAGCGAGTTTCCTGGGGTTTCCCAGGTTGTCCGCGTCAGCGAACAGTTCCGGTTGGCCTCGCGCCGGTTTCGCCAGCAGTCCACTGTCATTGAAGGCCCGTGGGGCAGCATTGGCGGTGACAAGCCGTGGATCGCCATCGAAGCAGTCGGGCCGATGGGCACGACCGGAGCAGCGGGCGGGGGTGCCAGTGAGCCTCCGCCAGCATCCAAAGACTTGGCTTACGAGGTTCGGGCCGGGCGGCCTTTCGACGCCGCCGTCACGCGCTCGCCGCGCGCGGTCGACACGATTGGGGCCCTGGTTTGCCTGTCGGTTCACCCGCAGCCTTCCGACCAACGCTTCGCCGTGCATTTCGTGGAGCGCGGCCGCAGCTGGGGCGCCAACGCCTGGATCGGCGCGGCCGAACGCGAGCTGATGCGCGGCGACAGCAGCATCGTTTTGCTGGAGGCCGGCGGCGAGTACCCGAACGGCGCTCGCACGCTCGAAATCGCGGCGATCGCGCGGGCTAAACAGCGCACGCACCTACCGATCGTGGTCGACGTGCCGAGCATCGCGCAGCGCGCGCGCTACGTGGAATCGGTGGCGTGCGCGGCGATCGCGGCCGGCGCCGACGGCGTGATCCTGCGCACCTGGATCGGCCGCGCGGGCGAGGTGCCGCGTCTGCCGGCGACGCTGAGCTGGAGCGATGCGGTCAAGCTCGCTGAAAAACTGCGCAGCATCGGCCAGGCAGTTCGCGGATGAAGCAGATCTCGATCGTCGGCTTCGGCTTGATCGGGGGTTCTCTCTCACTCGCGCTGAGGCGAAACGGCGCGGTCCACGTGACCGCCATCGATCGCGCGCCGGTGTTGGCACGGGCCGAGGCCCAGAACGCCGCCGACGAGCACCTGCCGCTCGAAGAGGCCGATTCGCTGCGCGCCGCGCTCGAGCGCTCCGACCTCACGGTGCTGGCAGTCCCGGTCAGCACGATCATCCGCCTCTTGCCATGGAGCCTCACGCACTCGCCGGTCGTGACCGACTGCGGCTCGACCAAGCGCGAGATCGCCAACGCTGCGGCCGACCACGCGCTCGGCACGCACTTCGTCCCCGGCCACCCGATGGCTGGTCTGCCCGACGCCGGCATCGAAAACGCTCGCGGCGACCTGTTCGAAGGCCGAAAATGGATCGTCTGCCCCGAGCACGCCGACCAGCACGCGCGCCAAGCCGTCGCCGAGATGGTGGCGCTCACCGGCGCACACTTGGTCGAGCTCACGCCCGAAGCCCACGACCGCGCAGTGGCGGTGACCAGCCACCTGCCGCAGCTGTTGGCGAGCTCGCTCTTTACCCTGGCCGACAACGAAAGCGCGCGCAGCGCGATGGGTCCGGCCTTCGAACGTGCCACGCGCGGCGCCGGCGGCCTCGAGTCGATGTGGAGCGACATTTTCGAGACCAACGCCGACGAGGTGGCGCGCGCGGCCGAAGCATTGAGCCAGGAGCTGGGGAAGATTGCCGTCGGACTGCGCCGATCGCCGCCCGACACGCACGCCGCGCTAGCGGTGCTGGCCCGCGCCCGCGGCCGCCGTGGCGGCGGTTGAGGCGCGAGCTTCATCCGTCGTGCCGATTGGCAGGGATGTTGCTAAGCTCGGCAACGTGTTGAGCTCCGCGCACCGTCTCTCGTGGATTCTCGCCGGCTGCGTGGCGGTCGCCTGCAGCTTGAATCCACAACCAGACTTGCCGTTGGATCCGCAGACAAGCCTGCCGGGTAGCGGCGGCTCCCACACAGGCGGCGCAAAATCTACGGCGGGCAGCGGCCCCGACTTGAGCCTAGGCGGCACGGGCACCGGGGCGTCCGCTGGCGGCGCGGGCCTTCCCAGCGCAGCGGGTGGAGCAGCCGCTGAGGCCGGCGGAGCGGCCGCGAGCGACAACGGCGGCGCCGGTGCAGGCGCGGGCGCTGAGCAGGCCGAAGCCGGTACCGCCGGGGAGAGTGCTCTCTCGAGCGGCGGCCGCGAGTGATCGGTAGCTCTCCTGACCGAACCACCGACCGGATCTAGCGATCCGGCCTTGTGCCAAGTTGTGCCAATGCAGCGCGCGCTGGCGCGGCCGTCCGAGCCGAATTAGAAGCGACATCGACAGCACGGCGGCGGCCCAACTAGATGGCCCGCCTCGTGCAACCAACCTTCCGGATGCTCTCGCGCCAGTTTCGCCAGTGGCTCGCGTTCGCAGCTTTGGCTGCGGCGGCTGCGGTGAGCTCGTGCGAGCTCAATCCGCAGCCTCCGATCCCGATGGGCAGCAGCGACAGCGGCCAGATGCCCCCCACGGGCGGTAGCGCAAATACGGGTAACGGCACTGCCGGCACACCGGGGGCGGGTCCGACCGCCGGGGCGTCAACCGGCGGCTCGCTGGCGGTCGGCACCGGCGGCGCCAGCAACGGCGGCGGGGCCGCCGGCACCCCACCAATCGAGACGCCCGGAGCGGGCGGTCAAACAGCCGGCGGCGATAACAGCGGCGGCGCCGGCGGCGACGAGAGCGCCGGCGCTGGCGGCGGCAGCTAGCGCGGCCGGACAACCGCTGCAACCGGCGGGCAGCTCAGCCAGCCGCGGGACGGCTCAAATACTGATCCATCACGTTGGAGATCAGGTCCGCCAGGATGCCGTCGGCCACGCGCAACCGTCGGCTCAGCTCGCGCGCCAAGTTCAAAATGATGATCGCGTAGCTGCGCAGGTCGTGGCGGTAGAGCGCGTCCAGATCAGCCGCCGTGACGCGCAAGAGGCGACTGGGCGCCAGCGCGCGCACCGTGGCCGAGCGCGGCTGAATGTCGACGATGCTCATTTCGCCGAACCAGTCGCCGGGCCCGAGCACCGCCACGCGCGCTTCGACCGCGCGCTTGCTCTTCTTCAACACCTCGACCTCGCCGTTGATCACCACGAACATGGCGTTGGCGTCTTCACCCTCGCGGAACAGGGTGGCGCCGGCCGGCGGGGTCTCGACGCTGAGCAGCGTCGACAGGTACTCGAGCACGTCGTCGCTGAGGGCGCCAAAAAGCCCGATGCTTCGAAGCTCGGCGGGGCCGATCGGCCGCTGTGCGTCAGTGCTCATCCTTACCCTTCACTACTACGGAAGCCCTCACTCGTCGAAATAGAGCGGCGGACGGCTGGCACAAAAGGCAGCAATATGCGCCAAGGAGTCGCCAGAAATGGTCACGAACGAGACGCCCATTCCCGGCGGCGCGTCCTCGGTTGCGGCGCGCGTCCAACGAACGACACCCTCGGCGTTGACCACGTGACCATCGGGTAACACGAAGTACAGCTGGACGACGGTACCGGACGCCGCAGGCTCGTAGGTGGCGACGAACACGCCACCTGTCGACACGTCCATCGAAAGCCCGGTGTAGATGTGCGATTCGCTGGTGAGCCCGATCTCCACTTCGATGAAGACTCGCTTGTTCGCGCCGGCCCGCCGCTCGCTGCCGTCGAAGCCGGATGGGCGGCGAAAGCGTCCGGTCGGCGCCGGCGCGCGCGGGAAGCCGGCGATCGTGCGCAGCTCGCGTGCGTCGGAATCCGACAATCCACCAGCTGGCAGACGCGCACGACGCTGACGCGCCGAGTGTTGCAGCACCGGATACAAGAGCGCCAGCGTGCGCGCCAGCGACGTCGCGGCCACTTCCAGCTCCGTGTGCTGCGGGCGCAGCACGCTCACGTCGGCCATCGCGCGTTGCAACGCCTCGGCCGCAACGTGAATGAACGTCGCCGAGGCTTCGTCGGTGGGCGACGCCACTTCGGCGTTGTAAAGCGCGCTCGAAGCCGCAGCGGTTTCCTCGACGGCACGCTCGAGGCCGGGATCGGAAATACCCGCGGTTTGCAGCGACAACAAGGCCGTCGCCAACGCTTCCCTCCCCTGCCTTGCGGCCGTGATGGTTGCGCTGCCTTGGGTCACAGGCTCTTGTGGAAGACGACCCGCGGACGCGCGGGACCCGCGTAGTCCTCGATGTTCGAGACGCTCCAACCGGTCGCACGGTGAAAGGCGATCGAGCCTTCGTTGCCGGTCGTGGTGATGGCCTTCAGGCGAGTGCAGCCGGCAGCGCGCGAGTCTTCTTCGAACGTTTGGTAGAGCACCTTGCCGACACCGCGGCGGCGGTAGTCGGGGTGAATGCCCACCAGATGCACGTAGCCGGTCTTCGGCGGCCCGGGGGCGACGAAGCCAAGCAGGAAGCCAACCAAGATGCCGTCGTGCTCGACGACCCGCGCCATCGCACCAAGCTCGTAGAAAAAGATCGGGTGCGCGAGCGCCGTGGTTGGCCCGCCCCACCAGCGATCGATGATCTGAACGATGTGATCGTAGTCCTGCTTACCGAGGGGGCGCGTGATCATGGGACTCTAGCGAGCGGCTCCAATTGGAGATTCCAGCGTAACATGTGCTTTTCGACTCAGGATGGGAAGTGGCGTAAAACACTTCGCGTTATGAAACGACTCAAGCTTGCCCCGTCCATTCTGAGCGCCGACCTTGGGCGGCTGGCCGAAGAGGTCCGCGAAGTCGAAACGTTGGGCGCGGAGTACATCCACGTCGACGTCATGGACGGTCGCTTCGTTCCGAACATTACCCTGGGACCACCAGTGGTTAGGGCCGTCAGGGCGGCGACCAAGGCGGTCGTCGACTGCCATTTGATGATCGTCGAGCCCGAACGCTACGTCGCCGAATTCGCCAATGCTGGCGCGGACATCATCAGCGTCCACGTCGAAGCTTCGACGCACCTGCAGCGGACGCTGCACTCGATCCGTGCGCTCGGTAAGCGAGCTGGCGTGGTGCTGAATCCCCACACACCGGAGGATACCATCCGCTACGTCCTGGGTGACCTGGACCTGATCCTGGTCATGAGCGTAAACCCCGGTTTTGGCGGTCAAAGCTTCCTACCTCTAGTGTTGCCCAAGCTGCGAGCGCTCAGGCAGATGATCGACCAGAGCGGGCAGGATATCGACCTGGAAATCGACGGTGGCATTGGGCCGGACAACGCCAAGCTGGTCACGGACGCGGGAGCGACCGTGCTCGTCGCGGGCAGCTCGGTCTTTGGCCAAAAGGACCGGCGCGCGGCGCTGCAGCAATTGCGCGCCGCGGCGCTCGGATGAAACGAGCCGGCAGATTCATCGTAGCGGCGGTTTTGAGCGTCAGCTGCGCGCCAGCTGGCGCTCCACCTGACGCGAGACTCCCAGCCCAGACCCCGCACGCCGTGGCTCGCCCAGCACGCTCCATCTCGCCTCCGGCGTCGCGCTCTGACCAGGCCAAGGAGCAAGCGCTGCAAGACAAGCTCCAAACGGCGCTGGCGTACGTCTCGGAAGTCCGCAACTTACCCGCCAAGTCCCCTGTGCAGGGCCGGTTGATGGGGCGCGCCGAAATCGAGCGCTACATCAGCGCGCAGCTCGACGAGGAAACTCCGAAGGACGTGCTGCAAGCCACCGAAGCGCTGTTGTACGGCTTCGGCACCGTCGACGCCGACTTCGACTACCGCGCCAGCGTCATCAAACTGATGTCGTCGCAGCTGCTCGGCTTCTACGATCCGAAACAGAAGACCTTTTTCGTCGGCGGCGACCTTGGCGGCGAAGAAGCCGACATCACGCTCTGGCACGAGCTGGTGCACGCGCTGCAAGATCAACACTACGACCTCACGCACCTGGGCGACTGGCAGCCAGACTTGGGGGATAGCCAAGCCGCGGTCCACGCACTGGCTGAAGGCGACGCCACCAGCACCATGCTCGACGCGATGATGAAGCCGCGCGGAGCCACGGCGCTCGACGTCCCCGAGGGCCTGATGCGCGCCCAAAGCGTGCTCGGCAGCGCCGCGCTGACCGCGCCGCCGGTCCTGGTTCGCTCGCTGCTGGCGCCCTACGTAGACGGGTTGGCCTTCACCAACTACCTGCGGCGCCGCGGCGGCTTTGCGGCAGTCGACGCCGCCTGGCGAGCGCTCCCGGTCAGCACCGAGCAGCTGTTGCACCCGGAAAAGTTCCTGGCTCGAGAGGCGCCGCTGATCGTCTCGTTGCCGCCGGCACCATCCCACGCCCCCCAACTGCGTGAGCGCTTTCACGACGTGATGGGCGAGCAAACCTTGCGGCTGCTGTTCGAGGAGTGGCTGCCAGCGACGACGGCCGCCACTGCCGCCAGTGACTGGGGCGGTGACCGCCTGGCGGTCTTCAGCGACGATGCGCGCCGCCAGTGGGCGGTGGCTTGGCACGTGCGCTTCGACTCGGCAGCCGCGGCGGAGCGAGCATTCGTCGCGTTCGCGCGGTCGGCGCCACTGACCGAGCGCGACGCGGCAAGCCCGGCAGTCGCCGAAACCCCCTCGTTTGCGAAAAAGCTCGGCGACAAACTGTGTCGCCCGAGGCACACCCAGGGCCCGCTTGCCCTGGTCCGCCGTGGAAGCGACCTGGGTGTCACACTGGGCCCCTTCGAGCGCAACGCCACCGGAGTCGTAGTTGACCCGGGCTGTGGCAGTGCGCTGCTGTGGGCAGCTCAGATCGTAAACAACTGAGTTAATTAGATTTTTGTTACTCAGCGGCTGGTCGCTTGGTGGAGTGGCCGGCCGAATATGGGGTCCATCTGACCCGGCCTCTGGGTGCATCGCGACCTCAATGTCGCGATCCTGGACGGTCGAAACGACCTCGAGTCGCTTAGTTGGAGCGATTCCGTCGCTGGCATGAAACCTGCTTAGTCTCTGCTGCGTAAGCAAGTGGAGACGATCCAAGTGGCAGACACCAGCGACAGCAAGAAGAAGACGGGCCGCGTGAGCCGAGCGGCCACCGTCGTCGCCTCTTCGGCGGCCGTCGGCGCCTCATGGATGGCTTTGGTGGCCGCCACGACGATCGGCCTGGGTCATCTCGACCGCGTACGCGCTGAGGTTTCAGCCGATACGGGCGCCCTCGGCACCGCCGGCGGTCGCTACCGCCTGGTCGTCCAGTCGTACGCCAGCGCCAGCATGTCGGCCGGCAAGTTGCCGGGTTTGCGCCACAAGCCCCTCGCCTCGGCGCAGCGCTCGGTCACGGCCGAGGAATTGTCGCGCGGCGTCGCGATCGACGTGCTTCGCGTCGGTGAATTGGTCGATCCCAGACAGGTCATCGTGGCGTGGATCGAGCACGGCGAGGCCAATCTGGAGTTCGACGGCGCCGAAGCGCGCCCCAGCGAAAGCGCGCTGTACGGCGCTTCCGAGTCGCGCGACCTGGGCTCGGCGCGGGTCGTGCTCAAAGCGCGCGCGTAACGCGTTCGTCCGCCACGCGGACGGCTGTTCGAAGGCGAGCCGTACGAATGTCCGCTCAGGCCGCGCGTTGCTCGCGTGGGGCCTTGCCCAGCTCACGCACCTGGCGCAGGAACTCGCGGCGTTCTTCGAGCGAGAACGCCTCGTTGCCGAAACGGGCGCGCAAGTAGCGCTCGGTGAGCTGGAGGGTCGCCTCCGCTACCGGGTGACGCAACGCGGCCAGGGCGCGCGCGTGCGTCAGCGGGGGGGTGCCACTGGGCCGTGGTGCGCCGCGCAGCAACAGCGCGCCGTCGAGCGCGCGGTAGAGCTCGGCCGTTTCGCGCTGCCGAGCCTCGACCTCGCTCGGCGGCGTGGGTTTGGCGCGTGGCTTACCGCGGCGCCGGTACCAATAGACCGACGCGCCGACCACCAACATCAGACTCGCCAGACTGAAAAACGCGCGCCGCGGCGACGCCAGCATGGTCGAAGCGACGCGGCTCCGGGTCTTGAGCTCGCCGTAGCGGTCGCGCACGGCGCGCAGCAAGCTGACCTGCTGGCGCATGTCGTACCCGACCACGTTGCGGTCCCAGCGCTGGGCGGCCGCCTCGACCATGTCGCGCACGAACGCCAAAACGCCCGTGATCTCGCTCTGCGGCGCGGCGTCGGCCGGCGGCGTGGGGTCGAAACGCACGAAGCCTTTGCCCTCGACGTAAACCTCGACCCACGAGTGGGCGTCACCCTGGCGCACCGCATAGTAGTGCCCAAAACGATTGAAAGTGCCGCCGATGAAGCCGTTCACGTTGCGGGTTGGGACGCCCTGCGTGCGCAGCATGATCGCCATTGCTGTCGAATAAAACTCGCAGTGGCCACGCTTGGAGACGAACAAAAAGTCGTCGAGCGGATTTTTGGCGCCACCAGACGGCGACTCGAGATCGTAGCGATAGCCCTTGCGCAGCGCGGCTTCGACGCGCTTTGCGCTGCGCTCGGGGTCGGTTTCGTTGCCGACCCAGGCCTTGGCCAGCTCCGCAACGCGCGGCGGAAGGTCCGATGGCAGCGCCAGGTAGCGCGCGCGGGTCGCGGCATCCATGGGCGGCAGCGGCGGCTCGGAGCCGTCGGCGAGCACCACCTCGTAGCGTAGGCCGTTCTCGCTCGAGGTCTTGTAGACGAGCTGCCCCTCAGGGCTGGTAAACAGCAGCGGCACCGCGCTCGGCACCACGTTACCAGGGGTCAATAGCGTGAGCGCCGCCGCGTCGGGCGGCAGGAAAACTACGCTCGGATCGATCGATTCGAGGTCGATGCGCAGCCGGCGATCATGCGCGGGATTCGGCCAGCGCCGGATCCGCACGCTGTTGCCGATCTGGTCCGCGCGCAGCTGACTGGACGGGGTCGTGCGCGACCAGGAGTGGCCGTTGTAGCGGTCGAAGGCGGCGCCGCGCAGGTACAGCGCCAAGCGCACGGGCGGTTCCGCCGGTAGATTCGGGTGCTCGACGCGCATCACGATCGTCGGATCGGCCCGCAGCCGGCCAACACCGCCGAGGTCCACGCGGTCGGAAAAGCCGACAACGCGGTCGCGGTGATCCTGCCCCAACAGCAAGAGCGACAAGCCAACCCGCGGGAACATCACGAACACCAGCGCCGTGAAGAGGAAGATCGGTATCGACAACAAACACGTAAACACCAAAAATGGCCGGCCGATCACCCGCCGACTGCGCAGGATGCGCGGCACGTCCACCGGCAGGCCAGTACGGTCGCGCGCTCCTTGGCGGTAGTTGCCCTCCACCTCGCGGCGCAAATGGCTCAAAACTAGGGCGCCGGGGGCCACGACCAGAAAGCCGATGAAGCACAGCCCGTAAGACAGCCCGCCGCCCAACACGGTGCCGGCGATCAGGTGCATCAGCGCCAGCACGATGACCTGCTGGTCATGGGCCGCACCGCGCCGGGTCGCCAACCGCACGACTTGCAGCGCCGCCGCAAACTCCACCGCCAGCGGCAGCAGGCTTTCGCCCGAAAACAACCGCGAGGTCTGCAGCGCCAACAGCGACAACGGCATGACCACCGAAACGCGCCGCAAGGCGACGCTGTCCTGAAAGCGCTGCGGCAGCACAATCGCCACCAGCAGCCCGAACAAGGTCGCGCTCACGAACCAGCGATTCAGCTCCCCGCTGGCCAGCAGCGAGAGCAGGCCGAGCGCAGCCAGCGCGTCGGTCATAATCCGGTGAATCAGCCCAAATCTCACGCCGACGCTCGCAGTTTGGCGGCTTTTTCGGTGGGCGGTGCTTGGGTCGCCTCGGGCGAAGGGTCGAGCAACGCCAGGAACCGTAGCAGCGGATCCGCGCCGACCGAGGTGTTGGCGCGCACGCGCTCGCCGCCCGACGCCAGCACGGCAACGGTGTCACCACGCTTGAGATGAGCCACCGCGCGTGAGGCAACGTCGCGAATCCGGCGCTCGAAGCGCATCGACCAATCGTCGTCCGGCGCTTGGCCGGGGTGGCTCGAATCGATCGCAAAGGCGATGTCGCGGCGCGTGTCCGTCGCGCGCTCGCGCAGCACGCGCTGGTCGGGCAGGGTGCTCTTGCGCCAATAGATGTCGCGCGGATCGTCGCCTTCGCGCATCAAGCGCAGGCCGTGAATCTCGTCGCCGTTGCCACGACCGAGCGCGCTCTCGCCGCCCGTGCGATCGCCGGACTCGGTCTGCGGCAGTCGCACGGGATCGACCGCGGGGTAGATGATCAGCTCGTCGTCGGCGCTCACTTCGCGCGACTTTTCGAACAGCCCGAAGGGGAAACGCGTCGCCACGCGAAAGCCGACGTGATTGTCGCGCCCGCGCCGGGCCGGCGTCCGTCGATAGGCCGCCACCTGCGCTGAACGCGGGCTGATCTTGAGGAAAAAGCAGCGTTTGTCTGCCGGTTGGCCCGCCCGCAGGTCTTCGACCTCGATCGCGTAAGAAGGGACGCGCTGCTTGTGGTTGTAGACTTCGATTTCGACCAAGTGCGGTCGGCCAACCTGCGCGCGCGGTGGCAGCCGCCGCGTCACCGTCAGGTGCCGCAGGCTCAGCTCGCTCAGCACGCCCGAAACGATGATCAGCGAAAGCAACATCCCGAGCAGCAAGTACAAGAGATTGTTGCCGGTGTTGATCGCGGCCACGCCCACGCCGAACGTGATGAAGATGAAGTACTTGCCCTCACGAGTGAGCTTGAGACGCCGCGGCCACTTGCCCCAAAAGCCGCGACCCAACCCATTGGACTTGGACGAAGCCTTCGGTTGCTTGAGCGGTGGCGGGACCGCCGGCGCGGCCGACTTCGCCTTCGATAGCGGCGGCTTCGGCACCCCAGGCTTTTCCACGATTTAGAGTGGTACGGGCACGCGCGCGACGACGTCGCGAACGGCAGCTTCGGATTCTTCGCGCGAAGGCGCATAGCCTTCGGCGTGGGCCGCCAACCGCACGCGGTGCGAAAGCACCGGCACCGCGAGGCCGTGAATGTCGTCCGCAATACAGTAGTCGCGACCGCTGAGCAGCGCGCGCGAACGGGCGGCGCGCGCCAGATTCATGCCGGCGCGCGTCGACGCTCCCAAAGATAGTGTGGGGCTGGTGCGCGTCGCGGTGATCAGCGCCTGCAGGTACGCGCCGAGCGCACCGTCCATCGAGACTCGGTCGACCTCACGTTGCAGCGAGACCAACGACTGCGGATCCAGCACCGGCGTGACCAGCTTCACGCGATCCACGTCTGGATCCAGCATCAGCCGCGTCTCGATGTGCGGCGGCGGATAGCCGATGTGAATGCGCATCAAAAAGCGATCGAGCTGTGACTCCGGCAGCGGGAAAGTTCCGGCAAAATCGGTCGGATTTTGCGTGGCTACGACCAGAAACGGCTCCGGTAACGGCAACGTCCGACCGTCAATCGACACCTGCTCGTCACTCATCGCTTCGAGCAAGGCAGATTGCGTGCGCGGGCTGGCGCGGTTGATCTCGTCAGCCAGCAGCACGTTCGCGAAGACCGGCCCTTGTCGCAGCACGAATTCGGACGTCCGCTGATCGAAAATCACCACGCCGACGACGTCGCTCGGCAACAGATCGCTCGTGAACTGCACGCGACGCATCTCGCCGCCAACGGCGCGCGCCAGCGCGCGTGCCAGCGTCGTCTTGCCGACGCCGGGCACGTCTTCGATCAAAATATGTCCGCGCGCCAGCATCGCGACCAGCGCCAGCTCCACGACCTCCGCCTTGCCCTCGAGCGCGCTCTCGACCGCGTTCCGAAGCTCAGCCACGCGAGGGGCGGCCTGCTCTGTCGGCAAGGCCAGGACAGAAGACGACATATCAGCGCCATGCTAGCACCAAGTCAGCGCAAATGAGGAAGGCCGAGACGAAGGCCGAAAACGGGCTTTCCCAGCGCTGAGAGCTTTCGAGCAGGCGCGGAACAGCGCTGGTCGTCGTCTTGCCGGCGCCGCCCAGACGCCGCGGTTTAGGGCTCTTGCCAGGACGCGCGAGCAGTGGTCACCTGGCCCGCGATGCAGGTCTCGCGCATCGAGGTGCGCGGCGTAACGCGACGTTTTGGAGCGACGCTGGCGCTCCGCCAAGTCTCCGCCTCGTTCGAGGCAGGCTCGTTGACGTTTTTGGAGGGCCCCAACGGCGCGGGCAAAAGCACGCTTCTCGCCATCCTTGGTACCGTGCTGCGCCCCAGCTCGGGCAGCATTTGGTACGAGCCGTTGGGCGACGACCAGGCCGAGGCGCGGCGCCATATTGGTTGGGTCGCGCACGAATCGCATTGCTACCGCGAGCTCTCGGGCCGGCGTAACGTCGAGCTCGTCGCGCAGATTCACGGTCTCGGGCGCGTCTCCGAGCAGGTCGAGCGCGTGATCGCGCGCGTCGGCGCGGAGTCGTTCGCCGAGCGACCGGTGGGCACGCTCTCGCGAGGTCAACGCCAACGCATCGCCTTGGCGCGAGCGCTCGTTCACGATCCGGGCGTGCTGTTGCTCGACGAGCCGTGGACCGGGCTGGATGTGGCCAGCGTCGATCGGCTCGAAACCGTAATCCGCGAGGAGGTCGCCCGCGGCTCGCTGGTCATCGCGGTCACCCACGGTACCGGCACGGCAGAGCGGCTGGGCGCTCGGCGCTTGCGCATCGAGGGCGGGCGAGTCGTCACGTAGCCAGCCCATTGGCCCGCGGGCCGCATCGCTAGGGCCGCTCTGAATGAGCGGACTTATATGCCGGGTGCCCGAACAGCCATTCGACAGTGGCGGGGCAGCTCTCGGCGCCCGCCGGCAACGCCTCCAGCACCTCCGTAATGTGTAGACGCGAAAGCTCGGCGGCGTTGGTCCCGGTGCTCTCGTCGGCGGCACGAGCAGCGCACAGGACGACCGCATCAGGCCGATGCGAGAGCGCCCGAAGTGTTGCCGCGACATCGTGCAGTACGCCTAGCGAGTCAGGTGCGACCAGCAGCCAAAGCGCCGGCCGAAGCGCCAAAGCGAGGTCGGCGTTCGTCATTCCCAGCCCAAGCGGTGAGAAGGCGCCGCCGGCCAATTCGATCAGCACCAGCCCAACGCTGGCGCGCGCTTCCTCGGCAGCGACCCAGCTCGCCACTTCGGGAATATCGATTTCGATGCCTTGCGCGCGCGCCCCCAGGTGCGGCGAGACAGGGCGCGGAAAACGCCAGGGCGACAACGCGGGGCCGTGACCCGCTGCTTTCGCGATCGCTCCGGCGTCGCCGGGAACATCCGCTTCGACCCCGCTCTCGATCGGTTTGAGCGCTAGTACGGAAACTCGCTCGCGGGCGGCGCGCGCCAAGCAAGCCGTCACGTAGGTTTTGCCGACGTTCGTGCCAGTGCCCAAGATCACGACTCGCATGCGACCGCCAGGGCTTGGGTGATGCGCGGGACGGCGTCGTCGGGCCAGTCGGCGTGCACGGTGAGCCGCAGGCGCGCCGCGCCGACAGGCACCGTGGGTGGGCGAATCGCTTGCGCCAGTATCCCGTGTTGGCGCAGGACTACCATTGCCGTGAGCGCGCGCTCATTCGAGCCGAGCACGACCGGGATGATCGGGCCCAGCGCGCCGGGCAGCGGCTCGAGTCCGCGCGCCAATAGAGAGCTCCGCAACTCGGTCGAACGCGCGCGCAGTCGCGCTCTTGCCGCGTCGGCGCAACGCGCGGCGCGCACCTGCCCCAGGGTCAGCCGGCAAAGCAGGGGGGAGGGCGCGGTCGAGAAGACGAACGAACGGGCGCGATTCCACAGCCAGGTGCGCAGCTGATCCGAGCCGCCGACAACGCCTCCCTGAGCCCCGACCGCTTTCCCCAATCCGGCAACCAGCGCATCTGCCTTTACGTGGAGAGCGGCTGCCAGCCCCGCGCCGCCTGGACCGACGACGCCCAACGAATGCGCTTCGTCGACCATCAAGCCGGCACCGTAGCGATCGCAGATCGCGCGTAGGGCTGGCAGGTCCGGGCTGTCGCCATCCATGCTGAACAGGCCTTCGGTTACGACCCAAGCGGGAGACCCGCCGTGATGCTGCCGGAGCGCCGACTCAATGGCTTCAAGCTCGAGATGCGGCGTCACCACCACCTTGGCCCGCGAGAGCCGACACCCATCGACGATCGAGGCGTGGTTCAGGGTGTCGGAAATCACCAGCGACTCCGCCTCCGCGAGAGCCGGGATCAGACCTGCGTTGGCCGCGAACGCGCTCAGCGTTACCAAGGCGGCTTCGCTCCCAAGCCAATCGGCAAGCTCGCGCTCGAGTGCGGCGTGCTCGGGGAACGACCCCTGAACCAACCGCGAGGCACCAGCGCCGGGTCGCGCGCCGAGGAAGGTGTCCACAGTTTCACGTGAAACGCCACGGCCGCCCAGCCCCAGATAGTCATTCGAGCAGGCATCGATCCACGACCCACCCAGCGCGGGCGGGTCAGCATGCAGGTCGGCGTCTTCCGGCGCGCGCAGCAAGCCCTTGCTCGCCAGCTCCTGTAGACGCGCTTTCAGCCATTCCTGCATTCGCCCATCGAATAGCGGTGCCAAGGCGCGGCGTCGAGCCCGCCGGAGGAGCCGAATGAAACGCGCCGCGTCAGGAGGACTGAGATGCGCGGAATCCCGCGAGCGGGGCTGCCTCCCACGACGACCGCGAGCAGCCCTTCCTGGGCGGCGGCCCCATCGGGAGAGCGCTTCAGCGGGCTCGCCGGGGTCGCGCCCGCGTTGAGGGCCCACCGGCAGAATTGATTGCGTGGCGGGCGGTCGCTCATCTAGGTGTCACCACGACCCACGTGGGTCGACGCCTGCCAGGCCCTCGAGCTCCACTGCCCGCAGAAAAACAGGCCACGCCCGAGGGTGCGGTAGCGGCCCTCCATCGGCCCCCACCCGCCCAAGCTAACGCGCCACGCCGGGCGAGAGTCACAGGCAAACCCCAACCGGCGGAACCGCCCGATCCAGGCTGGCGCCAGGGGGCTTCGCCGCCTCTGGCGAGCGCCCGATTGGCCGCAGGCCCGTCGCAGGTCGGACCCCGTCGCAGGTCGGACCCCGTCGCAGGTCGGACCCCGTCGCAGGTCGGACCCCGTCGCAGGTCGGACCCCGTCGCAGGTCGGGCCCCGTCGC
>FSUE01000115.1_pt1 | contig 14953 bp, 15 predicted proteins | sample 1637031 | NCBI WGS metagenome assembly FSUE01 (sample SAMEA3914819, study PRJEB12502) | metagenome | biome: forest; material: soil | place: Canada | collected 2010-06-26 | depth 0.3 m | reverse complement strand
GGTGTTCACGCTGCGCCTGTCCGGCCACGGCACCGTCAATCTGTGGCTGCAAGGCACGCGCGGTGCGTCACCCGACAACGGCGTCGGCATTCTGGTACCGCGGGGCGAGAAGCAAGGCACGATCAACATTCCGGCGTCGCATCCCGATCTGATTGCCGTCGGTGCCACCGTGAACCGCAATCGCTGGCGCGATACCAAGGGCAAACCCTTCCTGGTCGGCAACAATGACGATACCGACCAACTGGCGCAAGTCGATGGCACCGCCACGTTCAGCGCGGCCGGTCCCAACGCGCTTGGAGTCATGAAGCCGGACATCGTTGCGCCGGGCATGTACGTGATCGGCGCGATGTCGAGCGCCGCCGATCCGCGCTCCAACGGCGGTACCGGCGTATTTGCGAGTCAAGGGCGCTGCGGTACGCCCGACTACGAGTGCTTCGTGACCGATGATCACGTGCACGCCGTCACCAGCGGCACTTCGATGTCGGCGCCGCTCGTCAGCGGCGCTGTCGCGCTGTTGTTCCAACGCCGACCGGAGCTGACCCAGGCTCAGGTGCGCGCGCTGCTGCAAGCCGGGGCGCGCCAGCCGAGTGGAACGATTCTGGCCGAACAGCAAACTGGGCCCGGCGAGCTGGACTTGCGCGGCACCTTGGCCGCGTTGATCGCCGAAGATTCGCCGATCAATCGCCGCCCGGGCGTGGCAAGTCGCATCGTGCTGGCGGCGTCTTTCATTCATCCAGATGCGAGCCAGCCGCTGCAAGGGCTGCTCGAGCTGCGCGACGTCGAAGATCATATCGCGGACGGCTTCGACGAACGACGACTCAGGCTCGACGTGAAGGGCGGGCGCTTGTCCAAGCCCGCGGCGCGACTTGGTCCAGGGCTGTACGGCTTCGAGGTCACGGCTCCGGACGCCAGCGGTGGGCAGCAAATCGACCTGACCTTGTTGTTCGACGGCCAGCCTTTGGCGCGGCGCAGGGTGCCGATCGGTACCGACCGCTGGATTGCCGAGGGCTCGCCGGTACCGCACGGCGGCTGCAGCGTCGTTGCGCCCACCGCCACGCACGGCGCGGCGTGGCTGGCCACCGCGCTGCTGCTGCTGGTGAGCCGCCGACGCCGGCGTGTCAGACCTTGGTCTTGAAACCCAGCGCGCGCATCAAGCACCAACCGCGGTTGGCCTCGAACAACGAAAACAACCCGGCCGCCGCCAACACGCCAGCGACCACCCACGGCACGCTGCCGTGGCTCAGGCGCGTTCCGACGACGTAAACGGCAACGCCCAGCGCTAGAAACACCAAGCCAATCCGATAACGTACGCTGCGACCGCGCTGGTCGATGTTGCAAACGAGGGCCACGCCCCGGAGCCTACATCGAGACCAAGTACACCGTGCAAGCGCTGGGCTCGAACGGCCGAATATCGGGATCGAACGGGTAGGCCAGGTCGACACCCCCCAGGTTGACACCGGCGATCAGCATGGCTTTCGCGCCGTCGGTGCGCATCACGCGCGCGTCGACCGAGCGCGCGCGCTCCTGAAATGTCACGTCGACGTGGCGCACGTCACGACCCTGGCGATCGATCAGCAAGATTCGCCACTGGAACGCCACCGGCGCCTCCCACTCGGCGCGGAAGCCGATCACCGCGCCGAGCGGCGCGTCGTCGAGCTCGACCCAGATCAGCTCGGCGCCGCTTGGTCCGACCGGCGCGCCGGCGATCACGCGCCGCGGCAAGCTGGAGAACGGAATCACCCAATCGAACTGTGGCCGCGCGAAAGCGCCCGCGAAGCCCAAGCTCGGCAGGCGTGTACCGTCGTCGCGGTCGCCAGCCAGCGCGCGCCGCAGCGCAAAGTCGACCATCAAGTCGGCGTAGCGCGGCAGCTCTTCGTCCAGGCTGTGGCGCAACACGTCGAACACGTCCGGTTCGTTGTCGAAGGCGGCCGCGGACGCCGGCGTTCGGCTGGCGGCTGCGGACAGCATGCTGGTGCTCAACACGCCCGGCGACGCGGCGCTGCGTGTCGTCTCCAGCATCTCGAGCAGCAGCGCGAAGCGCCCGACCGCGCTCGGCGAAGGTTCGCGGTCGGCGACCAGCGGCTGCTCGGGGTGACGTTGCGCGTCGTCGATCAACTGCACGTCGAGCGAAGTTTTGCTGCCGGTTATCCACCACAGCTCGAGCGCCAAGGCGTGACGCGCGCTCGGCGACTCACCGGCGTCGAGCGAGCTTGCCAGCGCCTCGCCGACGCACAAGGCGGCTTGGCGTTCGAGCAACGCGCCGGTCAGCGCGCCGCTGCGACAAAACACCGGCGCGGCGTCCAAGCGGCCGGGCAAGAGCGGCTCCGACTGCGCGGCTAGCTCGGGCGATGACTCGTCCAGGTACCAATCGAGCGCGTCGCTTCCGCCCGCGTCGTCATCACGCAACGGCGCAGGCAAGCCCAGCGCCAGCACGATCCGCTCGTAAGCATGCTCGAGCGCCAGCAATGCCTCCGGCAGCGCAACGTGCGAGGCGGCCGACGTGGCGTGGACGCACACCGGACGTGCAAAGGAGCAGCGCGACGCCGTCACCCGCGGGCGCGGCTCGGTCGCCGGTAGCTCCGCGCCGGTCGGCAGCCGCGGATCCAGCGGCAGCTTCAGTTTGGGCTTGGTCACCGGTCCGCCGAAGAGCAGCGGCGGATCGCGCTTCGGCTTTGCCGCGAGCGCTGGCGGGCACAGCCCCAACGCCAGCAAGCTCGGGAGCAGCAGACTCCCGAGCTTGGCTACGCCGATCCGCCTCATGAGCTACGACTTGGAGCAGCGTACATCAGCCGTCAATGGCAGATCGGGATGCACAGGTTGTCGATGCAGGTTTCCTGGTCGGAACAGGCGCCGCAGAGCTCGTAACCGCCCGCCACGTTGTCGTTCGCGACGTTGCCGCATTGGTAGCCCTGGGCCTGGCACGCGCTCGGGTAGCAGGCGGAGCTGACACAAGCTTCGTCGGCAGCGCAGTCGCCACAATTGACGTATTGGCAGCCGTCGTAGACGCTGCCGCAAGTCTTGCCCACACACGCCTCGGCGTTGGGTGTGCAGCATTGCTGACCCACGCAGACAGCGCCATTGCAAGTGTCGCCGCAGGACAAGACGCCGCCGCAGCCGTCGCTGACGTCGCCGCACTGGCCCAGATTGCACGTCAGCTTCGGGACGCAGCAACCTCCATCGTAGCAAGTAGCCGTACCGCAGTTGTTGGGACAGTCGATGGTGCCGCCGCAGTTGTCCGAGATCGTGCCGCAGTCGTCGGAGCTACAGCTACCGACCGTCTTCGGCGTGCAACACGTGCCGCCGTAGCAGACGGCGCCCGCGTTGGTTACATTGCAGTTGTCGGCGCAAGTGACCGGCCGCCGGCAGCTGTCCAAGATATCGCCGCACCTGCCTTCGCAAACGGTCGGCTCGGGCGCGCAATCGAGACACGTTCCGCTGGGATAGTCGCACACGAAGCCCGCTTCACACTCGCATTGCACGTAGTCACCGCAACCATCCGGGGCGTATTGGCCACAGCCGAGGTCGAGGTCCTTGCACGTCGCGGGCTGGCAACAGACGCCTTGCCCAGCGCCGCCTTCCCCACCAGCGCCGCCCGCACCGGCGGCGGCAGCCAGCATTTCACCGCCAGCGCCCGCGGTAACCGGCAAAGTCACTTCACCGCCTTGACCACCAGTCGCCATCGGCACCGTCGCGACACCACCCGCGCCACTTTCGGGCGCCGGAGCTTCGCCCGCGCTGTTCGAGCTCCCGCCCGAGCCTGGTTTGGTCGCCGCAACCCCTGCTTCGCCGCCATCGTCTGCGTTCGCGACGTGCTTCTTCGAATCCTCGCTACCGCACGCGGCGGCGAGCGCGAACGTAACCATTAGAGCCAGCGAAAGTCGGCTAAGCGAGCGCACCATAACCGAGCAGGTTACATCAAGTGATGCTCAGCCAGCACAGCAACGATCCGCGCTTCCGCCACACCGCAGCGCAGGATCCGCTCAGCCTGTTCGGCGAGCGTGGCCGGCGAGTGAGCGGCGGCGTCTGTTTCCAAACAGGTCATGATCGCGTGCGCCGAAGCCGAATCGGCCACCGAGCACCCGCATGCCAGCGACCCGACAGACGTCCAGCAGTCTTGGCGAGCGTCCAGCAGCTCGGCGGCCGCGGCGCGCCCTTCGATAAATGCCAACGCGAGCGCCAGCTGGCCGGCGGCGCCTGGCGGCGCCTGCTCCAACACGAGCCGGGCCAGACCTACTTGTAAGTGATGAATCGCCTGCGGCGATGCGGCGCCAAATGCCGCCAAACGCGCACGTAGCAGGGGCGAAGGTCGGGCTAGATCGTCTGGCATGCCGGCCGTATTTCTTTGCATCAAGGGCGACCCAGCGCACGGAAAAACCCACAAGAATTGACAGTTTGGAGGCCTGCCGCCCTATACTGACGGCTCTGCGAGCAGGGCCCCCACAGCGCCCCGCGCGACCCAAGATGGCGACTCGCTTCAACCCCTCCGGTTCCGTCAGCTTCGATCTGGTCCGAGGCCGCGTGGATTGCGGCGGTGACCACGTCCTCATCCCGGCCGACGCGCTCGTCGACCTGTGCCGCGCCGCCGGCGACGAAGCGCTCGCCGATTTCGGGCGCCGCCTCGGCACCACCGTCGGGCGACGCATCGCCGACCGACTCGGTGACGCCGTGTCGAGCGCCAGCATGGAAGAGGTTCTCGATCATCTCGGCGGCGAGCTGGCGGTCCTGGGCCTCGGCTCACTCGGGCTCGAGCGCTGGGGGCGGGCGCTGGTGCTCAGCGTCGACGGCGGTCCGTTTGGCCAGCAGCTGGACCGCTTGCTCGGCGCCACGCTCGAAGGCGCTTTGCAACGAGCGTTTGGGCGCGACTGCCACGCCGTCCGTCTCATGCGCGACGACCGGCAGGTCCGCTTCCTGATCGCTAGCGCCGCCAGCGCGAGCAAAGTCAACGAGTGGCTCGGCTCCGGCTTGAGCTATGGCGACGCGCTGACGCGGTTGCAGAACCAGGCAGGGGTCTCGTGAGCGCACAAGAACAAGTGTCCAAGCTGCAGGGCTTGCTCGAGCGCATCCAAAAGAATGCGTCGCGACCGCGCGCCAGCGCACCGATGGCGGCCGCGCCGATGGCGTTCGCAGCGCCGCCCGCCGCGGCGGCCCCGGCTCCGGCCCCGTACGTCGCGCCGGCAGCGAGCTTCGATGCAGTGGACGACTTGCTCGGTGCTTCGCCCGAGCAATCGCCGATGCCCGTCGAGGTCGATGTCCCGCTCGACAGCGTGCCACCCGTCGCAGAAATCTCGCCGTCGCAAGCGCCAGACGCCGATCCGATTCCGCTGGTCTCGGTCGCGACTGGTCAGCCCGCGCCGCCGCTCGACGACGCGTTCGGTCTCGACTCGGAAGTCTCGGAAGTGCGCGTCACCACCGCGACGCGCGAGTCGGCACCCGAAGTCACGGTTGCGGCGATCGAGGCGGAAGCCGAACCGATCGGCACCGAAGAGCTGTCCGAGGATGATCTGGTCGAGGTCACCGAAGGCACACCGCCTCCCACCGACGTCGACATCGACTTCGAAGACGAGGACGAGCAGCCGCCGGCCTCGTCGCAGCGCAAGGTCGCGTCGAGCATGGACGAGGCGCTGGCCGCAGCCGCCGAACAGCTCGATGCCGAACGCGAGGTGCCGCTCAAGACACCACCGCCCGAGTCTGGCCCGCAGGAAGCGCCCGCTCCGCTCGGCATGGCCGCCCCTGCCGCTCCCGACGTCGACGCGTTGCTCGGCGGCGAGCTCGATATTCCGACGCGCGCGGACGCGGGCCTGGCAACTGCTGGACCCACCGCAGAGCAGCTCGGGCAAACCATCGATCTCGAAGAGGCGCGCGGACCAGCGCTCGAGCTCGCGGAGCATCGAGTAAGTACCCCGGCTCCGCCGGCGATGGAGGAGCTGGAGGCCGCGCTTCCGGGTCCCACGCTGATCGGCGGCTACGACGCCAGCCTGGAGCCGCCGCCCGAAGCTCGCGACGAGCTCGAAGCGCATCGGCGGCGCCAAGAAGACGACATTGCACCGCCGCCCGAGTCGCTAGCGACCCTGCCGTCGGTGCAGCCCGGCGCGCAGGTCGCGGAAATCGTGCCGATTTTCCAGGCCTCCGCCGGTCCGGAAGTCATCGCCCGCCCGGCTCCCGCGGGCAGCCCCGAATCGTTCGGCGCGGTGCGCGAAACCTTCCGCCCGAGCTCGTTCGTCGAGCTGCTCGACGCGTCGCTCGGCCTCGGCGGACAATGAGATATGCGGCTCGCGACGCTGCGCGATGGCTCGCCTGACGGACGGCTACTCGTAGTGAGCACGGACGGCACTCGGGCGATCGACGCCCGAGCAGCCGCCGGCAGTCTGCGCGCCGCACTCGACGATTGGGACCGCTCGTCGGCTTCGCTGGCGGCGCTTTCGCGCGCGCTCGAGCAAGGCAGCCCGGCAGCGTTCGAGCTCGATATCGCTGACCTGGCCGCGCCGTTGCCACGCGCCAGCGAGTGGGTCGATGGCTCGGCGTATTTGAACCACGTTCGCCTCGTCCGCCGCGCCCGCAACGCCGCGCCGCCCGCAACGCTCGAAACCGATCCGCTCGTGTATCAGGGCGGCGCTTCGGACATGCTCGGGAGTCGCGAACCGTTCCAGCTGGTCGACGCGGCTTATGGCCTGGATTTCGAGGCCGAGCTGGGCGTGGTGCTCGGCAACACCCCGCAAGGCACGCTTGCCAACGCCGCGCCCAGCCACGTGCGCCTGCTGGTGTGCCTGAACGACTGGACGTACCGGAACCTCGTGCCCGACGAGCTGGCCAAGGGTTTCGGCTTCTTTTGCTCCAAGCCGGCGACGGGTTTCGCGCCGTTCGCGGTCACGCCCGACGAGCTGGGGGGCGCTTGGCAGAACGGCAGGCTCCACGGCAGCATGAGCGTGTCGCTCGACGAACAGCGCGTGGGTGATACCGAAACCGGCTCCGAAATGCACTTCTCGTTCTTCCAGCTGATCGAGCACATCTGCAAAACGCGCCGCTTCGGTGCCGGTACGATCGTCGGCAGCGGCACGATCTCGAACGCAGCGCCCGAGCGTGGCATCTCGTGCCTGCAAGAACGGCGCGCGCTCGAGACCATCGCCAGCGGCGCCCCGCAAACGCCCTTTCTAACCCTTGGCAACCGCGTGCACATTGAATTCAAATTGCCCGACGGGCGAGCTCCGTTCGGTAGCATCGAGCAAGCGGTGGTGGCGCGATGAAGCTTTGGAGTTACTGGCGCAGCAGCAGCGCGTACCGGGTACGCATCGCGCTCGGCCTCAAAGGGCTGGCGTTCGAATACGCGGCCGTGCACCTGCTGCGCGACGGCGGCCAGCAACATGCTGCGAGCTTCGGCTCGCTCAATCCAATTCGTCAGGTTCCGGTGCTCGAAATCGAGGACGGCGGCGAGACGCTGCGGCTCGTACAGTCGATGGCGATCATCGAATACCTCGACGAGCGCTTTCCGGAACCGGCGCTCCTGCCCGCTGCCGCCAAGGACCGCGCGCAGGTCCGCGCCTTGGCTGAGCTCGTGAACTCGGGCATCCAGCCGTTGCAAAACACCAGCACCTTCGACGAGCTCAAAAAGCACGGCGTCGACGTCCAGCCGTGGGCGCGCGGGTTCGTCGAACGCGGCCTCCGCGCGCTCGAGCGCTTGGCAGCCCCCCACGCCGGCGCCTTCTTGTTCGGCGATACGCCGACGCTCGCCGATTGCTACTTGGTGCCGCAACTGTACAACGCGCGCCGCTACGGCGTGCCGCTCGACGCCTTTCCGACCTTGATCCGCGCCGAATCGAGCGCCCAGGCGCTACCCGCCTTCCGCGCCGCGTTGCCCGAAGCACAACCCGACGCCGAACCCGGCGCCTAGCCGCGCTCACTCGCCGGCGCGGACACGCGCACGACGTTGCCCAGATCGAAGTTGGCTAGCTCGCTCATGAAAATCCGCCCGCCGCCGCGCGCCGGCAGCGGCTCTGGATTCTTGCCGGCGCTCGGACCGTTGAAGGCGTCCGATGCAGCGCCCCAACTTTGGCCGTCGAATTGCCGCACCAGCGCCTTGCCCTCGTCGGCGAAAGCGAGCGTGCGTTGGTTGGCAAAGGCGAGCAGCGACACCGTGTTGCCAGTGTAGTTGCCTTGATCGACGGTGGTTTCATCGACCCAGGCCGCGCCGGCCCAACGCTTCAGGCTGAGTGAGCGCGCCGGCGCTTTGATCGACGCGACCACGGGTCCGTTGTCGAAGCTGATCGCAGGCCCCCAGAGGTTTTGCGTCGCATTCGGAGTGTTGTCGAGCTCACCACCCAGCTGATTCCACTGCTGGCCATCGAAGCTCGCCGCCAGGATGCGCGCCGCGTTGCTGCCATCGGTGCCTTCGAGCCAGGCCACGTACGGTGTGTTGTCCGAGCCGAACGCCAGATGCACCTCGGCGACCTGCTTGAAAGCCCCATGAAATGGCGCCCCGATCAGGTCCCACGTGCCATTGGCTTCATTCCAACGCCGTACCGCCACGTCGGACGCTTCGCTCGTGGCCAGCACCAGTTGGCGGTGCGAATCCAACTCCAGATCGACGCTGTCCAAGCACGTTGCTCTCCCTCTCGGGCAGTCGGGCCCGCGTGCTCGACCTAAAGCCGGCCAAGATCGCCAGTCAAGTTGCCGGCAGCGCGCCTTTCTATCGAGCAGCGCCGGCCCGGCTTTTCGCGTGGGCCCGCTCGCTTGAGAGCCGGGCCAAGAGGTGGGACACTAAAAGCAATGCCCCAAGTCGAGCCGCTCGGAATCGTCGGCATCGAAGGTGTGCACTACTACGTGCGTGATCTGGAGCGCAGCCGGAGGTTTTACGTCGATCGCCTCGATTTCAGTGAGATCGGCGAGAGCAGCCCGGAGCTCACGACCAAAGGCCGCCAGCGCTCGGTGGCATTTCAGGCCGGCGGCTACATCGTCACCTGCTCGACACCCGAGGGCTCAGGCGGCCGCGCCGAACGCTTTCTGAAACGCCACCCGGACGGGATTGGCGCGGTCGCGTTCCGCGTCGAAAACGCCGCCCGTACCTTCGAGCTACTCGAGCGACGCGGTGGGACCCCGATCGGCGACCTCGAACGGTTCGAAGACGCCAGCGGCACGCTCAAGATGTTCTCGATCACGACACCGTTCGGCGACACTACGTTTCGCTTCATCGAGCGCCGCGGATTCTCGGCGCTGTTGCCCGGCTACGTGATGCACGATCCTGCGCGGGGTGGGCAAAACGCTTCCGGAGTCTTACGCGTCGACCACATCACGACCAATTTTCAGACGATGATGCCAGCGCTGCTCTGGCTCGAGTACGTGCTCGGCTTTCAGCGCTTGTGGGACGTGCAGTTTCACACCCGCGACGTGGCCCGCTTCGAGCTACGCGACGGCTCCGGCCTGCGCTCGGTGGTGATGTGGGATCCACGTTCATCGGTCAAATTCGCGAATAACGAGCCGTATCGCCCCAATTTCAAGGCGTCGCAGATCAACACGTTTCACGAAGAGCACGGCGGTGACGGCATCCAGCACCTAGCGCTGGAGGTGTCCGACATTCTCAGCACGGTGCGGCGGCTGCGCGCGCGCGGCGTAGAGTTCATGCGCACGCCCGGCACCTACTACGACGCCCTTCCCCAGCGTCTCGAGGAGCTGGCGATCGGCACGCTCGACGAGGATTTGAAAGAGCTGCGTGAGCTCGAAATCCTGGTCGATGGTCACGGCAAGGGCTCGTACATGCTACAAATTTTCTTGAAGGACTCGGCCGGCCTCTACGCCGACACCGCCGCTGGCCCATTCTTCTACGAGCTGATTCAAAGGAAGGGCGACCAAGGCTTCGGCGCCGGCAATTTCCGCGCACTGTTCGAGAGCATCGAGCGCGAACAAGAAGCGCTATCCAAGCGAGGAGCCTGACATGCTCGAACGGCGCAGCACAGGTCGCATTCCCGACGCGCCCCACACGCAACTGAAAGCGGCTGATGGGCGCCTGCTCTACGAGCATTGCATCACGCGCCAGGGTTTCGATGGCCCGTACACGATCGCGTACCACGAGCACCCACCGCACGAGGCGTTACCGGCCGCCGACGCGCCGATCGTACTGCCACCCGCCAGTGCCCGCCCAGAACGCTTGTTGCGCCGGCACTACGTGAGCCCGACGAGCGCGCTCGACCTCGAACCATTCCCGCGTCACCGCGGCCGGCTGCTGGAGAACGCCGACGTCGCACTGAGCCTAGCCATGCCTACGCGCAGTGACGCCGCCTATTTCGCCAACGCTGACGGCGATGAATTGTACTTCGTCCACGCCGGCTCGGGCACCTTGCGCACGCTGCTCGGTGACGTGAGCTACCGCGCCGGGGACTACGTTTACGTGCCTCGCGCGCTGCTGCATCGCTTCGTGCTCGATGCCGGCGTCGCGCAGCATTGGCTCGTGCTCGAGCTGCGCCAGCCGCTGAGCTTGCCGCGAGCCTACCGCAATACGGTCGGTCAGTTGCGGTTGGACGCGCCGTACTCGCACCGCGACTTTCGAGCGCCAGCGTTGGCGCCGCCGCGCGACGAAGGCCTGCGCGATTTCTGGCTCAAGACCGACGGCACGCTCCAGAAGTGTAAGCTCACGGCGTCGCCGCTCGACGTCGTGGGTTGGGACGGCAGCTTGTACCCGTTCGCGTTCTCGATCGACAGCTTCAAGCCCAAGGTCGGCAAGGTGCACCTGCCGCCGCCGGCGCACGCTACGTTCGAGGCGCCAGGCGTCTTGATCTGCAGCTTCGTGCCGCGGCCACTCGACTTTCACGAGCAAGCCGTGCCGTGCCCGTACCCACATTCGTCGGTCGACGTCGACGAAGTGTTGTTCTACTCGCGCGGCAACTTCACTTCGCGGCGCGGCGTCGGACCAGGCGGCATTTCGCATCATCCCCGCGGCATTACCCACGGCCCCCACCCCGGCGCCTATGAAGCCAGCATCGGCGCCAAGCACACCGACGAGCTTGCGGTCATGCTCGACTGCACACAGCCGCTCACTCGCAGCGCGCTGGCCGAAAGCCTGGAAGATCCGACGTATCACGGCAGCTTCGTGGCATCTGCCGGCAGCCACTCCACCGGCTGATCGCGCAGCCAGGTCCGCTGCCGGCGCGCAAACACGCGCGTGGCGCGCACGATCGCGTCGCCGAGCGCGGCTTCGTCGCGCGCGCTACCGATCTTTAGCGCCTCGGCAACCTGCCGGTAGCCGACCGAGGTCATGGCGCGCGCGGCAGCGAAACCGCGCTCGATTAGCGACTCGACCTCGCTTACCCAGCCGGCGGCCAGCATGCCGCGCACGCGGCTGGCGATCAGCTCGTCCTGCTCGGCGCGTTCGCGCGCGACGCCGACCAAGCGCGCCTGAAATCGCGGTTCGCGGAAGCCATGCGTGGCCTGCACCAGGCTGATCGGGGTGCCGGTCAGCTCGAACACCTCGAGCGCCCGGCTGACACGCACGAAATCATTCGGTGCCAGGCGCGCAGCGGTAACCGGATCCACTTCGAGCAAGCGCGCGTACAGCGCCGGACGCCCCGCCTGCTCGGCCCAGGCACGATGCCGCGCGCGCAGCTCGTCGTCACCACGCGGCGCTTCGGCCAGGCCGTAAATCAACGCGCGGACCCACAAGAACGTGCCGCCGCAAATGATCGGCACGCGGCCGCGCGCACGCACTTCGCCAATCGAGCGCACGGCCTCGTCGGCCCAGCGCGCGGCATCCCAAGCTTGCAGCGGCTCCGCAACGTCGATCAAATGATGCGGCACGAGCGCGCGCTCTTCAGCGCTCGGCTTGCCGGTGCCGATGTCGAAGCCACGGTAAATCTGCATGCTGTCGGCGCTCAAGATTTCGCCGCCGAGCTCGCGCGCTAGCCGCAACCCGAGCGCGCTCTTGCCAGAAGCCGTCGGACCAACGATAAAGAGCAGTCGCTCGTCCGTCGCGCTCAACGCCGCCCTACTTTGCGCTCGAGCTCCACGTAGCTCAAGAACGTGACCACCGGTCGCCCATGCGGGCAATGGCCGGCAAAGTCTGCGTCGTCGAGCGCGACCAGCAGCGCCTTGGCCTCGACCGGTGACAGCGCGTCACCGGCGCGAATCGAACCGTGGCAAGCCATCGTCGCCAGCGCCAAATCGACGGCATCCGAGAACCCACGCCCGCCGCTGCGCGAAACCTCGGTCAATAGGTCGCGTAGCAGCCGCTCGGGGCTGGCCCGCGACAACAGCCTGGGCATGGCGTGAATGCTCAGCGACGTTGCGCCGCGCGCCCGCACATCGAGCCCGACCTCGGCGATCTCGCGTTGATGCTGTTCGACCAGCTCGAGCTCGGCCGCGGTGACGTCGAGAACGAGCGGAAACAGCAAGGCCTGCGCCGGCACGGAACGCGCCCGGTACTCACGCACGAGCCGCGTGAACGTGACGCGCTCGGCCGCCGCATGCTGATCCAACAGGTAAATGCCGTCCGCGCCCTCGCAGATTAGGTACGTCATCCGCAGCTGCGCGATGAAGCGCAGGCTGGCCCACGGCACCTCGGGACGCGGGCGAATCGGCGCGGCGGCGTGATCGCGCACGCCGATCACGGTCGGCTCGGCCAGGCTGGACGTTTCTTGCACCAGCGCCACGCGCGCCGCGGCCGTCATCAGCAAGTCGAGCGGTAGCTCGGGCTCGACCTCGGGTCGCGCGTCTTTGACCGGAGCGATCAGCGGCTCGGCCGGACGCACCGGCGCTCGGCCCCACGCCGCGCGCGACACCGGCGGCAGCGAAAACGCGCTCACCAAAGCCTTCGACAAGATCTGATAAACGGCGTCGCTGGCGGCGCGCGGATCGGCGAAACGCACTTCGGCTTTCTGCGGATGCACGTTCACATCGACCAGCTCTGGCGCCAAATCGACGTACACGACGCCGCGTGGATAGCGCCCGCGCTCGAGCACGCTGCCGTACGCCTGCGCGATCGTCACCATGATCGCGCGATCTCGCACCGGTCGGCCGTTGACCAAAATCGAAAGGCCGCCAGCACCGGCGCGCGCTTGTTCGGGTCGCGACAGGAACGCTTCGACGCGCAGCGGCCCGCGTTCACCGGTGCACGACGCCAGATCATCCAGCTCGCAGACCTGACGCACTCGCTCGGCGCGCTCGGTCGCGCGCAGAAACTCGCGCACCTTGCGGCCATCACGCGTCAAGGTGAAGGTGATGTCGGGCCGCGCCAGCGCCGCTTGCTCGACCGCTTCGGTCACGTGCCCGGATTCGGTGCCGGTCGAGCGCAGGAATTTGCGGCGGGCAGGAACGTTGTAGAACAGATCGGTCGCCTCGACCTGGGTGCCAGTCGGCATACCCACCGGCTCCACCAGCACCGTCTTGCCGCTGTCGACCTGAACCAACGTACCAACGTCACTGTCGCGCGCGCGCGTTCGCAGATAGAAGCGACTCACCGAAGCGATCGTCGGCAGAGCTTCGCCACGAAAGCCAAACGTGGCCACGTGCGAGAGCTCCGCGAAGGTGCGTAGTTTGCTGGTCGCATGTCGCTCCAGCGCCAACTTCGCCTCGGTCTCGTTCATGCCGAAGCCGTCGTCAGCCACCGCCAAGCGCGTGATGCCACCGCCCTCGATTTCGACGTCCACGCGCGACGCTTCTGCGTCCAACGCATTCTCGATCAGTTCTTTGACCGCGCTCGAAGGCCGCTCCACCACTTCGCCCGCGGCGATCTGACTCGCCAGCTCCGGCGGCAGAACGGCGACGCGCGACGCTTGCATGCGCCGCGACTATACCGCGACTAGATCAGGCCCGCGCGCTCGGCGGCTTCGGCTACGCCCCCGCCGGTCCAAATATCGGCCTTGAGCTGGTGTTTGGCGGCCGCGCGCACCTCGGCCGGTGCCTGCGCCATGGCGAAGCTTTGGCCCGCCCGCTGCAGCATCGGAACGTCGTTCAGCCAGTCACCAACCGCGACGACGTCTTCAATCTCGACGCCGTAGTGCTTGGCCAGCCATTCCACGGCCGTGCCCTTGTCGACACCGGAGGCGCGCAGCACCATACCCCACGAGCCCGCCAGATCTTCACGCCGCACCTCGAACACGATGTGTTGCAGGCCAGGAACGCCGGTCAACGCGCGATCCACGCCGCCGATGCTCTCCTCGTCACCCATCAGCACCAGCGCGGCGACGTTCGTTTCGTTTGCCCACGCTTCGGGGTGAACTACGTCAGGTACGCGGTGCCGCACGTCGGACCAGGTGCTCAGGTAGTTGAGAAAGCGATCGCCCCGGCCGTCGTGAATCACGCGATCGCCCGAGAACATGAACGCTGCTGGCCGAAACATGCTCAGCGCCTCGCGAACGTGGCCGCTGGCCTCCTGGGAGATGGCCGTGCAGCTCAGCTCACCGCGCGAGTGCAGATCGAAGATGTGGCTGCCGTCGATGCATGCCACCGGCCCGATCAGCCGAAATGTCGCGGCCAGCTCGCGGGTGCCGGAGAACATCCGGCCCGTGCAAAGCGCCACCGGCACCTCTTTGCGCAACAGCTCTTTGATGGCTTTGGCGTCGCGAGGGTGCACCTCACCGCCCGCCCCAACCAGCGTCCCGTCGATGTCAGTGACGAAGAGTTTCGTCAGCTCGCCGCGCCCGCAGCCGCGGCCGGGTAAACCGAGACGCGCTTCTTCGTCTTCGATTCGTGCTCGTACGCGACGACGCCGTCGACCAGCGCGAACAGCGTGTAGTCCTTGCCGACGCCGACGTTGCGACCCGGGTTCAACGTCTGCCCGACCTGACGAACCAGGATGCCACCGGCGCGAACTGCTTCGCCGCCGTACACCTTGACGCCACGGTACTGCGCGTTGGAACCACGACCGTTACGAGTTGAGCCGCCACCTTTTTTATGAGCCATGGCTTTATCCCTTCACTCCCGTGATCTTCACCGCGGTGAAGCTCTGACGGTGGCCGGCCTTGCGGCGCGAGCG
>FSUE01000312.1_pt1 | contig 14958 bp, 9 predicted proteins | sample 1637031 | NCBI WGS metagenome assembly FSUE01 (sample SAMEA3914819, study PRJEB12502) | metagenome | biome: forest; material: soil | place: Canada | collected 2010-06-26 | depth 0.3 m | reverse complement strand
AGTCGCGATGGTGCGCGTGAACTACGGATTTTTGCGCGTCGACTCCAACGCGCCCGAAGTGAAGGTGCGCATCGACGAGCAGCCGGGCGGCGTTTGGAAAGCCGGCACCGATCCGCTCGACGTGCAGTCGCCGTCCGGCCCGCACAAGCTCACGGTGATCTCCGACGGTCGTAAGACGTTCGAGGCGGTCGTCAACGTGCCACGCGGCCAAGTCTTGCCGGTGCACGTCAAGATGATCCCGAAGTATCCGCGTGGCGCGGCTTGGACGCAGGCGGTAATCGGTGCGGCGTGCATTGGCGCCGCCGCGTACTTCGGAAACGAGTCGAACAAAGTCTACGATCAACTCAAGGCTGACGGTTCGAGCGGCCGCTTGGAGCCGAGCGATTCGCGCGCCAACAAGGGTCGCTGGTTTGCGATCGGCGCCGATGGTGGCTTCGCCGTCGGCGGCGTGCTGGGGATCTTGGCGACTTACAACTTCATCAAGGATCCGCTGCCGCCGTCATCGATGCGCAGCGACAAGCCGGTCGAGTTCGAGGACCCGCGCAAGAGTCAGCCGGTGGCGCTGGCACCGGGAGGCGCGCCGCGTGAGCGCCTGGCGCAGAAGCCGCCGCGCGAGCCCGAGCCCGTGCTGGCTCCGCCCAAAGTGAGCGTCGGCGCGGTCGGGCCGGATGCAGCTGGCTTGTTCATCGGAGGGAAGTTTTGATGCGCCTCAGTGCCTGCGTGGTGTTGATTGCAGCTGCCAGCGTCGGTTGCTCGTGGTCGCGCTTCGACGATGTCGTGGAAGACTCGCCGATCGTGCTGCTCAACCGTCCGAAAGACGTGGCGGACGGCTTCGGTAGCAGTTTGGCGACCGCCACCGTCGGTGACTCGGTGACGCTCTTGGTCGGCGGCGCGCCGCTGAAGTCGGGCGGCGCCGAGTTCGAGCTCGGTACGTCCGACTCGCCCACGGTCGACGCGCGCGACACCGGACATTGTCTCGGCAGCAACGCGCCCTGCTACTTTTCGAGCTCGCCGGTCGCGTTGGCGCGCGCGCAAGGCCCGGGCTCGATGCCGCGCGAGCTGTGTTTCGTGGACGGCGGTGGCACGGCGTCCGGCGAACGCGGCGTGGCCGTGCGCTGCAAAGACGACGTCGAGTACGCGCTCGAGATTCCGGCCGTTGTCAGCAAATTGCTCGATTTTTCGATCAACAACGCGCAGCCGACGCCGTTCCGCTTCGGCGCCGATCACGGGCCCGATCCGGCGTTCTTGGCCACCGCCGACGAAGAGAGCGCGGTCTGGTACTACCCGTCGCTCAGCAAGCACCTGGTCGACATTCCGAACCCCGCCGACTCCAAAGGCCGCTGGGACAAGCCGGTCTTGCGCACGTTGAGCGTGGCGCGCATCGGCGCGGATTCTCGGTTGCTGGCCGTCGGTACGCCGAGCCAAGGCGCGGTGCGGCTGTTCTTCGCGCCCGATGGCGCGACGCCGAGCTACATCGGTTGCCTGGGCGGGACGCCCGGCTTCGGGCGTGCGTTCGCCGCCGGTCCCGTGGTCGCCGGTGACACGGACGACGAGCTGGTCATCTCCGACGATTCGATCGTGTACGTGTTCGACGCCGCCAAGCTGGCTACGCTGGAGCCGACGCTCGGTACCGACTGCTCGCTCGGCGCGTTGCCGGAAGGCTCACTCGTGACTTCGTTCACGTGCGGTTCGACCAAGAACATCTCCGGCTGCGAGTCGTCGGAGTTCGGGGCGTCGCTGGCGGTCGGCGACTTGGACGGTGACGGTGATGGCGAGGTCGTGGTCGGTGCGCCGAGCATGACGGTGCGCCATGTCAGCCGCGCCGGCGCGTTGCTGATTTACGACGTCGATCCGCCGAAGACCGCCAAACAGCACCTGTACGATTTCAAGGACATTGCGTTCTTGTCCTCGGCCGACGCCGACGACCAGCTCGGCCGCTCGATTGCGCTGCCTGATTTGGGCGATCGTCAGCTACTGGTGGCGGGCGCGCCAGGTGGTGGCAAGGTGGGCCTGTTCTACTGCCCGTCGTTCCTGCCGGCCAAGCTGGCCGGTTCGCGCTGCCACTGAACGGCTCCCGGAGCTCGGCTCCGTTTCCCCTGAAAATGCTGCCCGAGCACAAGCAGATCCTGGTCGTTGACGACGAGCCGAACCTACGTCGCGTGCTCAGCGCGCAGTTGGAGCGCGACGGCTACGACGTGCACACCGCCGAGGACGGCGAGCAAGCGCTGACGATCCTCAAAGAACACCACATCGATCTGGTGATCACCGACCTGCGCATGCCGCGCATCGACGGCATGGAGCTGCTGCGTCGGGCTCAGAAGATCGACGCCGAGCTGCCGGTGGTGATGATCACCGCGCACGGCACGGTCGACAACGCGGTCGAGGCGCTCAAGACCGGCGCGTTCGATTACCTGACCAAGCCGTTCGATCAGGTCGAGGTGCGCACGATCGTCGCCAAGGCGCTACGCACGCGCGACCTGTCGGCGACCGAGGCCAGTCGCCCGTTTCACGAAATTCCGGTCGAAGGCGCGCGCTACGGCATCATCGGTCAGAGCTCGAGCATCCTCGACCTGTACGCGGTGCTCGATCGCGTCGCCGACACACCGACGACGGTGTTGATCACTGGCGAGTCCGGTACCGGCAAAGAGCTGGTCGCGCGCGCGTTGCACGAGAGCTCGTCGCGTCACGACAAGTCGTTCATCAAGGTCAACTGCGCGGCGATCCCCAGAGATTTGATGGAGAGCGAGCTGTTTGGCTACGAGCGCGGCGCGTTCACCGGCGCGGTTGGCTCCAAGCCGGGCCGCTTCGAGCTGGCCAGCACCGGTACGCTGTTCCTCGATGAAATTGGCTCGATTCCGGTCGAGATGCAGGTCAAGTTGTTGCGCGCGCTGCAGGAGAGCGAGTTCGAACGTGTCGGTGGTGTGCGCACGATCCGCGTCGACGTGCGGCTGATCGCCGCCACCAACAGCGACCTCAAGAAGGAGATCGCCCAGGGCAGCTTCCGCGAGGACCTGTACTATCGCCTGAACGTCGTGCCGATTCGGTTGCCGTCGCTGCGCGAGCGCGCCAGTGACATTCCGCTGCTCGTGATGCACTTCATCCGCAAATTCAACGCGCGGCTGAAGAAGGACATCGACGGCGTGGAGGCGGCCGCGCTCGCGCGCCTCACGTCTTATCCTTGGCCCGGCAATATCCGCGAGCTCGAGAACGTGATCGAGCGCGCGGTTTTGTTCTGCGACGGTGACGAGCTGCACCTGGGTGATCTGCCGGCCGAAGTGCGCGGCAGCTCGAACCTCACCGAGGCGCCGACGACGACGCCGTTCCCGCCACCGTCCAGCGAGCCCAGCTCGTCGGGGCCGTCGGACGGCTTGAAAGAACAAGTCAAGGCGGCGATGAGCCGACTCGAGCGCGAGCTGATCGTGCGCGCGCTGGACCAGACGAACAGCAACGTCACGCACGCCGCGCGCTTGCTCAAGATCTCGCGCAAGGGGCTGCAGCTGAAGATGAAAGAGCTCGGGCTCCGCGAACAAGGCGAGCGCGGCGAGGGCTGAAACGTGCGTGTTTCGCCGTTCAGTCCGGCGGCTTTGGCCTCGCTCGTCCTGCTGTCGGGTCTGGCGGGCGTTGTGGCCGCTTGTAAGCGCGCGCAGCCGTCATTGGCCGGCGCCGGCGCCGGCGCTAGCGCCAGCGCCGCACCCAGCGCGTCGCATCGTTCGTCGATCGTTGCGCCGACTCCGCCGCCCACCCCGCGCCGCGGCATGGTCTGGATCGACCCGGGACCGTTGGTGGCCGGCACCCCGCCCGGTCAGCTGCCGCGCGTGGCCGATCAAGAGATGCCGGGCGAGCAAGTGATCTTGAAGGGCTTCTACATCGACATTTACCCGTATCCGAACGAGGAGGGCGCGATCCCGCTGACCAACGTCGCGCGCGACGGCGCGGCCAAGCTGTGCGCCGAGCAGGACAAGCGGCTGTGCGGCGAGCTGGAGTGGGAGCGCGCCTGCAAGGGGCCGAACAACACGACTTTCGAATATGGCGCCGCCTACCACGCCGATCGCTGTGGCACCGGCACCGAGCCAATACTCAAGCCGAGCGGGCTGCGCGTGGCGTGTCGCAGCGATTTCGGCGTGCGCGACATGCACGGTGGCGCGTTCGAGTGGACGGCCAGTGCGTGGGGCCGCGGGACAGAGGCCGGATTTTTCGCGGTCCGTGGCGGCAATGGCGCGAACGGCGAGCTGACCGGGCGTTGCGCGAATGCCGAGCCTAAGCAACCGGGCAACAGCGCCGCCAGCATCGGGTTTCGTTGCTGCGCTGGACCACCGAGCACGGTCGAAGTCGTGCTGGACGTGCGGCGCGGGCCGAAGCTGGAGGCCAAAGGCGTGGTCGACAAGGAGCTCGCGCGCACGTTTTTGGCGGCGCTGCCCAAGCCCGCCGAAGCGCACCTCCGTCGCTACGGTGAGCCGCGTGTGGAGATGTTTTGGATCTGGCGACCGATCGCCAACGAGGACCTGCACGTGGCGCGGATCTGTGCCGGGCTAGGCAAGCAGCCGGCTTGCGGCTTGCTGTTCGTGCGGCTCGGCTTGGGCGCGCCGGATCTGCTGGGCTGGGCCGAGAGCGGCATCGTGCCGGGCTCCTTACACATCGAGCAGAACCCGCGCGAGCTGTGGATTCTGGGCGGGGACGACCCGGGCCCCTTCAAGCGTTGGGTCGGCTATTCGTGGGGCCAGATCAGCATCGGTCCCGTCGAGCGCCACGTCGATAAGCCCTCGAAGAGGAAGAAGAAGTGATGAGTGGTGAGTAGCGAGTCGACAGCTGTGCCCCTGTTTCACGACTCAATACTCACCACTCACCAGTCACCACTCAGTTGTGGCATTCGGCTTCGAGCCGCGCGGCTGCTGCGTGCTCGCGCTTGACCAACCGGTCGAGCTCGCGTCGCGGCTCGGCGGGCCTGCCGTACTGGGTTTTGCCGGCTTCGACGTGATTTTTGAGCGTGGTTTCGATCGCGCGCAAGACGACGATGTAGTCGCGCACCGCCAACGCCAGCGGCGCCTCGCCAACGCTGCGCGGCTGGAGCGCTTGGGCCAGGGCGGCGTAGCGCTTGGCGACGCGCAGCTCGTCGACCGGCTTGGCTTTGCCTAGCGTTTCAAGCTCACCTACCGCCGCGTTCACCTCACGCTCGACGCCGCGACAGGCGCTGATCTCGCGAAACTTTCCGCAGCCCGTGGCGCCGAGCACGACCGCCAGCAGCAATGTGCCGGGTACGCGCGGAACAGTCGGGCGTGACATGGCGCGACCCTAGCACGCGGCGCTGCTATCCTGGCCGCGCCGATGCGCGTTTGGCTCGCCCTCCACCTGCTCAGCTTCGGCGCGGCCGTCGCGCTTGGCGGCTGTAAATCGCCGTCCGAGCGGCGGCCGCCGCCGCCTGAGCCGGTTCTGAGCGCGCTCGTTGCGCTGCCACCGCCGCGGCCAGTGCGACCGATCAGCAGTGGTGTCGTGGCGTTCGAGAAGCAGCTGCAGGCGGAAAAGCTCGAGGTTCCGGCCCGTCGCGAGGATTGTCCGCTGGCCTTTGGCAAGGGCGTCTTCGGCCAGCTCACCGAGGACGCGCTGCGCGTGTTCGACGCGGCAGATTTTCGACTGCTTGCAACCGAGCCGCTCGACGGGCCGCGCGCGCTCTTGGCGCTGGCCGATGGGGCGCTGTTGGCGGTCGGCGAGCGTGCGATGCTGCGCTGGGAACCGGGCAAGACGAATCCGACTCGCCTGCCCAAGCCGGTGCTGCTGCCCGGCACTCGCCTGTATGCGGACGCCCAGCAACCCGACCTGATCTGGGTTTTCGACGATGGGCGGCGGATCGGCGGGGCGGCTTCGCTGGCAGCGCTGGTCAGCTATCGCTTGACCCCCAATACGCAGGCGACGCTGCAAACAGGGGTGCTGCTGCCGGAGCAGACGGTTGAGTTGACCGCGCCACGCGGCGGCGCCTTCGGTCCCACGCGCGAGGGCGTTTGGCTGTACCTTGCGTCTGGCAACCCGGGCGTGGCGCTGCAGGTCGAACGGCTTAGTCCGGGGGGCTTGCGGTTACCCGGCCTGAGAGTGAGTGAACGACCGCTACCGACCTGGGTGCTGCCGGCGCGACGCCTCGACCAGAGTTGGTGGGTCGAAGAGACTGGAAGCGTGTCGCGCGTGCTGGTGACCCCAACTTACAAGCACCTTTCTGCGGTCAAGCTGAGCGGCAAGGTGGTGGCATCCGCGTCGGGTGACGAGGGGCGCGTGCTGGCGGCGGTGGTGGTCACGGGCTCCGGACCGCGCTTCGAGCTCGAGCTCCTCGACCAGGACTTGGCTCCTGTGTCGCGGGTGGTCTTGGCGTCGGAGCCGCCCACGGGAGACGACAACTGGGTCCGCGTCGTGACCGAGAACCAAGCCGTGGTGGTCGCCGCCCGCCAACCGCGGGTCGCGGTCGGTGGCCCGGCTCGGGTGACGATTTTCGACGCCCAGGGTCAGCAACTTTTCTCTATACCTTCCAAGTAGTTGGGTGCGTGGCCGCGGGCCGCCGGAAAGTTGGCCGTTAGCGCCCTTCCGGGCAGAAGTGGGGCTCGAATGTCCGCCTTTGGAAGCGAGCCCGAGCTGCGCGACCTGCGCAAGCTAGCCGAGGAGTTGGCGCGGCGCTTGGGGGAGCGAGTCTCGACCGCTCACCTTTTAGCCGCGCTCGTGGCCGAGCCAAGCAGCACCGCAGAGCTTTTGCGCGAGCGAAGGATTTCGGCAGACGACGTGCTGCGGACCGCGCGCGGGCTGGCCGGTGACGAGCTGGCCGAGCCGATCGCTTCGGCGCTGACGCGCGCCAAAGAGATCGGCGCGCGCATGGGTACGAACGTGCCCGCGTCGCCGCACCTGCTGCTGGCGCTGCTTGGAGAGCCGCGCGCAGTCGCGCGCCGCACCCTGGAGGCGCTCGGTGTCGATGCCAGCCGACTCCGCGCCCAGACGATGCAAGTCGGGTTGGGGCTGGTTGGACGGCGTCGCCAGACCGTTCAAAAGTCGGTCGCCGCGCCGACGACGGCTGCGGCGGTCGAGCAGGAGGCGCCGGCTTCGCCGCGCAAGACCAGCGCCGTGAAGGTGCCGCTGTTTCCGCCGCCGAAGCGGCTGTCGACGGCCGAGCCGGTGCCGCTGATGCAGGTGCGTGAGCCCGCGGCCCCGGCAGCTCAGCCGCCTTCCGAGCCGAAAGGTTTGACCATCACGCGCGTGGGGCCGCCGGCGGCTCCACCCCCGCCTGCGCCGCCGTCGGCGAGCGAGCAGCGTTTTCAGCTTGATCCGCAGCGCTTTCCGCTGCTGTGCGAGCTCGGCAAGAACCTGACGCTGGCTGCGCTGCGCGGCGAGCTCGACCCGGTCGTGGGCCGCGACGACGTGATCGAGCAGACGCTCGACGTGCTGGCCAAGCGCGAAGGCAACAATCCGTGCTTGGTCGGCGTCTCCGGCGTAGGCAAGACGAGCGTGGTGCGCGGCTTGGCGCAGCGGATCGCCGAAGGGCGTGACGTGCAAGCGCTCGACGACCGCGTCGTGATCCAAATCCCGATTGGCGAGCTCGTCGCCGGCACGGCCGTGCGCGGCGCGCTGGCGGGTCGCATCGCGCAGATCAGGAAAGAAGTGCTGGCGGCGCGCGGCCGCGTGGTGTTGTTCTTCGACGAGATTCACCAGCTGTTCTTGGGCGAAGCTGCCGACGAGATCGCCTCCGAGCTGAAGCTCTCGCTGTCGCGCGGTGAGCTGCCGTGCATCGGCGCTACCACGCTCGAAGAGTTTCAAAAGGCGATCGGTCACGACGCGGCGCTGGCGCGGCGCTTTGGCTTGGTCGAGGTCGAGGAGCCTTCGCGTGAAGATACGTACCTGATCTTGGATGCACTGCGGCCGCGGCTCGAGCAGCACCATCGCGTCAGCTACGACAAGCAGGCGCTGGCGCTCGGCGTGGCCTGGTCAATCCGCTATTTGCCGGGCCGCGCCCTGCCCGACAAGGCGATTTCGATCCTGGATTTGGCCGGCGCGCGCACCCGCCGCCGCGGCAAGCTCGAGGTTTCTTCGCAAGCGGTGGCCGAGGTGGTGGCCGAGCTGTCGGACATGCCGATCGAGCGGCTGCTCGAGTCGGACGGCGACCGCATGCTGCGGCTGGAAGAGATCTTGGCCGATCGCGTGGTCGGACATGGCGCGCAAATCGGGCGCATCGCCCGCATCTTGCGCCGCAACGCCGCTGGGCTCGGCTCGCGCCGTCCGATCGGTAGCTTCCTTTTGCTCGGTCCGACCGGCGTTGGCAAAACCGAAACCGCCAAGGCGATTGCCGAAGTCTTGTTCCACTGCGAGAGCGCGATGACCCGGCTCGACTTGTCGGAGTTCAGCGAGCCGCACGCGGTGGCACGCTTGATCGGCGCGCCACCCGGCTACGTGGGTCACGAAGCCGGCGGGCAATTGACCGAGGCCGTGCGGCGGCGCCCGTACCAAGTCATTTTGCTCGACGAGCTCGAGAAGGCGCACCCCGACGTCTTGACCACGTTCTTGGGCGTCTTCGACGAAGGGCGCCTGACCGATGGCCGTGGCCGCTTGGTCGACTTCACCAACACGGTGATCCTGATGACGTCGAACCTCGGCTCCGAGGTGCTGGGTCAAGCCGCCAAGCGCCGGGTCGGTTTCGGCGGCGGCGAGCCGGCGGCCGCCGACGATATTGCCGGAAAAATCGTGCTTTCGGCGCGCGCGGCGCTGGCGCCCGAGCTGTACAACCGCATCGACGAGGTGCTGGTCTTCGCGCCGCTCGGCCGCGACGACGTGCGCGAGATTTCCCGTCGCCTGCTCGACGGCGTGGGCACGGCGCTGTTGGCGCAGCGCGGCGTGACGCTCGAATACGGTCCGGAGCTGATCGAGTATTTGATGGACGCCGGAGGCTTCGAGCCGACGCTCGGCGCGCGACCCATGAAACGCACGATCGCGCGGCTGCTCGAAGCACCGCTGGCGGAGCGCATCTTGCGCGGCGAGCTACCGCGCGGAGCGGTGGTGCTGGCCAACATCGACAACGGCGCGCTCGAGCTCGACGTGCTCGACCGCCAGCACGAACGCGCGCCGGCTGCCGAATAGCTGGCTGCGGGTCACAGCAAGCACAGCCCCAGCACGCAGCTCTTCATGCCCGGGCACTTCTTGCCGCATTGACTGCAGTTCTTGGCATCCGAGCGGGTGTCGACACAGGCGCCGGCGCACTGCGACAGCCCGGCGTTGCACATGACCGTGCATTGCCCGTTGCTGCAGCTACTGGCTCCGCCCGCGACGTCGGGACACGCCTTGTTGCAACCGCCGCAGTTCAGCCCGTCGGTTTTCGGGTCGACGCAGGCCGCGCCACACTTGTTGCGGCCGCCGCCGCACTCGAAGCCGCATAGGCCGTCGCCGCATTTCGGCGTGCCGCCGACCGGCGCCGTGCAGACCTTGCCGCAGCCGCCGCAATTTTGGGTATCGCTCTTCACGTCGACGCACGAGCCTTCGCACGCGGTTTTGCCACCACACTCGCTGGCGCATTTGCCGGCCTGGCAGACCTCGGCGGCCGCGCAGGCATGATTGCAGGCGCCACAGTTGCTTTTGCTCGACGCGGTGTCTATGCACGCGCCGGCGCAAGCCTGCAGCCCCGGGCCGCATTGAACGCCGCATTTGCCGGCCGTGCACGTCGCCGAGCCGCCCGACACGGCCGGGCAGGTCTTACCGCAAGCCCCACAGTTTGCGGGGTCGTTGTCCAAGCTCAAGCAAGCGCCGCCGCACAGCTGAAAGCCCGCGTCGCACGTCAGCTTGCAGACGCCGGCCGCGCAGGCCGGGGCACCGTGGAGCGTACCACCGCACATCTTGGCGCATTGGCCGCAATTGCTCGGATCGGTCTTGGGGTCGACGCAAGCGCCGCCGCAGTTCTGCTCGGTGGTGGCACAATTCAGCGTGCAGCTACCGCTGCTGCAAACTTCTCCGCTCTTGCAAGCGTGCCCGCAAGCGCCGCAATTGGCTGGATCATTGCTGGTTTTGATGCAGGCGCCCGCACAGTCGGCGAAGCCCGTGTTGCACAGCGTTTGGCACTTGGCGGAGCTGCAGCTGGCGCTGCCGTTGGCTGGCGCGTCGCAGTGCTTGCCGCAGGCCGAACAATTGAGCGCGTCGTTTGCCGTGTCGACGCAAGCCCCGCCGCAGAGCTGATTGGGCGCCGCGCAGGTGAACCCGCACTTGCCACTCACGCAAGTCGCGGTGCCGCCGTTCGGCGCCGTACAAAGCGTGCCGCACGCTCCGCAGTTCTGCACCGAGGCCTGAGTGTCGACGCAGGCGCCGCCGCAATCGAGCTTGCCGTCGCCACACACGTCCGAACACACGCCCTCGGAGCAGACCTTGCCAGCCGCGCACGTCTGGTCGCAAGCGCCGCAGTGGTTTGGATCGCTCGCGACGTCGACGCACGCGCCAGCGCAGGCTTGCTGGAGCGCGGCGCATTCGATCGTGCACTCTCCGTTGCGGCAAACCGCGCTCCCGCTGGCGGCGTTGGGGCAGGCGTGGCCACAGGTCCCGCAGTTGTCCGTGTCGCTGGTCAGGTCGATGCAGCTGGTACCGCAGGCCGAAAACGGCTTCTTGCACGCGAAGTTACAGCTGCCTTCCAGGCACACGCCGGCGCCGTTGCTCGGCGCGCTGCACGTGGCGCCACAGCCGCCGCAATTCGCGGCGTCCGAGCGGGTGTCGGAGCAGGCGTCGTTGCACGTCGTTTCGTCGGGTTGACAGCTGTGGACGCCGGGCGTGGTGCTCGGGCTTTGGCTGGTGCCGCGCCGGACACACAGCTTGGTCGAAACGTCGCAGGTATAGCCAGAAACGCAGCGGTCCTGTGGGTCGCAGGCTTGGCCATCCAAGCTCAAAGGCAAGTCGGAGGCGCAGCCGGCGGCCAGGCCCAAGAGCACGAGCAACGCCCACACGCAGGCCGCGAGCCGCTGCACGCTCAGAAGCTCCCCTGTGTGGATGCCGTACATCCCTTCAGGGTACAACCCAGCGCGACGCGCGGCGCCGACGGCGTCTTGTCGTTGAGCAACAGCAGCACGCTGCCGGTCACGAAAAGCGCCCCGCCGACGCCACCCAGAATGCGCGCGGTGGTTTGGTGGTGCACCATCGCGTCGCTTTCCGCTTTGTATTGGACTTGGTTGGTCGCTCGGCGCGCGGCGTCTTCGTCCGAACGACGTGCCAGCTCGAAACCGAGCGCGCCGCCGAGGGTCGCGGCGCCGCTGCCGGCAATCAGCCACGGTGCGATACCGAAACGGCGACCGCGATCGCGATTCGGCTCCGACGGCAACTGCTTGGCTTGCGTCGGGGCGTTTCGAGCCGCGAACGCGTCGGCTTCCAGCGCGATGTTCTGTTCGTCGGGCATGGTCGGCGCGAGCGAGATGTCGTGGCCTGGGTCATGGTAACCCGCCAAATTCAACTGCAGATGGTGCTTGCCGAGCGGGAAATCACCGGTGAAGGGCGTGAGCCCGACCGCGCGCGCGTCGAGCATGATGATCGCGCCCGAAGGCGTGGACATCACCGTCAGTTGTTGCAAGCCGCGTTGCGATAGCTTGCCCGACAGCTCGAGGATCCTTTTTCGCACTTCGGCCGCGTTCGGCGCGCTCGGGTCGCGCCGCAGAAAATCTCGGTACCAACGCAGGGCACCGCTGGTGTCGTCGAGCCGCTCGTAAGCGAGCGCAACGTTGAAAGACAAGGCCGCGCTCGGCGCCAGGCTGTCGGCGGCGATGAACGCCGCGACCGCCTTTTCGTACTGACCGGCGTCGTACAGCTCGGAGCCGCGCTTGAACTCGAGCTTGGCGCGCTGGCGCCGCGTGTCGGTCAGCGCCTCGCTGCTGGGCCGCTCGGCCCAAGCGGCGCAGGTCGGAACCACGCCCAGCACGAGCAGGGTGCCGAGGATCGCCATGCGCGGGGTGAACACCATCGCCTCAATACGGGTTGATCAGCTCGTTGTGGGGCTCGCGCGGCGGTAGGGCTTGCGGCAGCGCCGAAGGCGTCGGGTTCGTCGCGGACCGCAGTGGCGTCGTCTGGGTGGCGGGCGGCGGAGTGCCTGGCGGCGACCAGGCGCGGGCCTGGACGTACGGCTTGGGCGCGACGCTGGGCGCTGAGGTCGTCGGCTCGAGCGGCAAAGTTTCGACGGTGAAGGTTTCGGCGCGGGCCGGCGGCGCCGCGGCCGAGGCTGCGAGCTTTGCCGCCGGTGGCGGGGCAGCGGCGGCGAGCGGGCTCGGCACCGCGCTGGCGCCGCCCATGGCTCTCAGCTGGTGCATCGACGCCCAGCCCAGGCCGGCTGCCAGCACCGAACCGACCACGACGGCGCTCGGAACCCAAGCTCCACGGCGCCGCCGCCGCAGCGTCGGCTCGTGGATCGACTCGTGGCTGGGGTGCGGCGACGGATGGACCACCGAGATCAGCGTGGCCTGGTCGTGCTGGGCACCTGGTGTCTGCGCACCGTGCGGCGTGGTCAAGGAGAGGGTTTCTTTGGAGCGCCCGAGCCACTTGGCCTCGAGCGACGAGCCAGTGGCGTCTTCGGAGACGCCGCGGGCAAATAGCCACGCTGCCAGCGCTCGGCCCAACTCCAACATCGACGCCGGCCGCGCGTCGCGATCTTTGGTCATGCCCCACTGCAGCAGCCCTGAAAGCTCGGGGTCGACGTCCGTGAACAACTCGAGCGGGATTGGCGTGTCGCTCACCACGCTCTTCAAGATCGCCTGGCAGCTGTCGCCCTCGAATGGCGGCCGTCCCGAAAGGGCCTCGTAGAGCACGACGCAGAACGCCCAAACATCCGAGCGCTCGTCGATATCGGAGCGCCCGTAGGCCTGCTCCGGCGACATGTACTCGGGGCTACCGAGCAGGGTTCCGGTTTGCGTCAGCGTGGCGCCGCCGGCGGCGCAGGCGCTGCGCACCTTGGCGATACCGAAGTCGAGCAGCTTGGGCTGCACGGTCACGTCCGCACCGGAGATGAAGATGTTGTCAGGCTTGAGATCGCGGTGCACGACGCCGCGCGAGTGCGCCAGCGAAAGCGCCTCGCCGATTGGCAGCAGCAGCTGCAACGCATTGACCGCGGCCAGTGGCCCGCGCTCCAGCATGGTGCCCAGGCTCTCGCCTTGCAGCAGCTCCATGACGATGAACGGCTCGCCGGAGTCGGCCTCGCCGATGTCGAACACGCGCACGATGCTCGGGTGCACGAGCTTCGCGACGGCGCGGGCTTCGATACGGAGCCGTTCGCCCAGGTCGGCCGCGTTCACCCCGGCCCGCAATAGCTTGATCGCGACCGGCACCTCGAGCTGCAGGTTCAAGGCTCGCCACACCGCGCCCATGCCGCCTTCGCCGATCAGGCTCTCGAGCCTATATTTCTGGGCGATGACGCGACCCTCGGCGCCCGGCTGGGCATCCGTAAGTGGGGCGGCTGAAGTCATGCGAGCAGCAGGAGCAACAATCGCGCCAGCGCCTAAGTCCGGGGTCTTCGCGGTCCGGAGCCGCACGGACGTAGACGAACCGCCCCGGTGGGGCGCTTTGGCAAGTAGCGATTTCGGGTCGACTGCTAGCTGGGCGCGGCTTCGAGCGCGCGGCGGTAACGTTCGCGACGCAAATCATCGGCCAGGATTTCGTAGGCCTCGTCGATCACGCCCAGGATTGCGTCGACGTCGTCACGCAGGTCGGCGGTCGCGGGCGTCAGGACGCGTGACGGATCGAGCTCTTCGCGCAGTTGGGTGTAAGCGCGGCGCACGTCGTAGCTGGTAGCGCTGCGGCTCACGCCGAGCAGGGCGAAATAGTCGCCCTCGTCGACCAAGGCGCGCCGGGCGGCGATCCGCGAGCGCAAGGCTTCGTGGTCGAGGCGGTCCGGCTCGCGGCGCGTGCTGGTCGTCGGCGGGGCGGCGCGGCGCGCCTGAGCGCTAACGCCCGCGGTCTCCAAAATTCCCAGCTCGACCAGCGCCAACAGTGCGGAGCTGAAGTCTGGCGTCTTGGCGCGCGCGACCGCGTCGCTCAAGGTCTCGCCATCGAGCGAGCGGACCACGTCGGCTTCATCGGTGGGCAATGCGCACTCACCCAACAGCGAGTGACCCGGACCTTGGCGCAAACGGATGCTCGCCCCGCCGAGCCGCGTCGTCGACTGTTCGGGCGTCGACACGCGCCGCACCAGCTCGACCAGGACCTCGGCTCCGGTAGCGCCGCCGAACACGGCCGGCTCCGTCGCCAGCCGCGGCGGCACCTCGAGCTCGACGCCGGTCTCGCCGCGTTCCAGCTTGGCGATGCGGCTGATCAGCCACTCGGCATGCGAACGCAGCACGGGCCACAGCTCGTCTTGTTGCAGGTAACCGTGCGCGATCAGCGCCGCGCCGGCGTGGCGTCCGAACAGCGGGAGCTTGCGACCGAGCTTGACGCTGGCGTCCGCCGGCAAGGTGCCGCGCTCGATCAGACACGCGACCAGCGACTCGTTGTCGACGCTGGTCGCGGCCGTCACGAAGTCGCCGTCGCGAAACACCACGCGTCGGATCCCGTCCGGTGCCTCGAACGCGATCGCCCCGGTGTAGCGAGAGCGCACGGCCAGCGCCAAGCAACGCACGGCTTCGCCCGCCCGCAGCGTGGCCGGTAGCTCCAAAGGCTGATCGAGCGGCCGCGCCGTGCCCGACGGTATCGGCGGCGCCAGCGCGGGCGGAACGGCCGGCACCGAGTCGTTCGGATCGCTGCCCTGGCCGCGCGGCGGCGTCGTCGACACCTGCTGCGGCGGTGAAGCGCTCGGCGCAAACTGCATGCTGGGCGGTGGTACGTCGGACGGATTGCCGGCCGCGGTGCCGCGCTGCTCGCCATCGCTGAGCGGCGGCGCCGGCTCCGAAATGCCAGCGTTGGTGACGGCTGCTCGCGACGCCATGGCGGGCGGGGTCTTAGGCGGCTCGGTTTCGCGGCTCGGCGGCGGCTCGGTCTTGCCGTGCTCCGCGGGTT
>FSUE01000193.1_pt1 | contig 15021 bp, 9 predicted proteins | sample 1637031 | NCBI WGS metagenome assembly FSUE01 (sample SAMEA3914819, study PRJEB12502) | metagenome | biome: forest; material: soil | place: Canada | collected 2010-06-26 | depth 0.3 m | reverse complement strand
GATTGACCATCAGCGCCTCGAGCTCGAGCTATGGAGCCTAAAAAACCTGAGTCACCACTTGTATATGACCGCGCCGCAGTCAGCAAGGAGGGTGCAGCAGCCACCCCTGCGCTTCAGCAAGTGGCCGGCCACTGAGCCTGCGAGGTAGGCGGGCCGCCGCGCGGATTGGCACGTGGATCGGCTGCTAGATCGTCTCGATCGGGCGGAGCCGCGCAAGCCGCGAGCGTGACTACTTCTAGGGTAGGTGGAAGGAGGCGTGCGCTCTGCCGGCTGAGCCCGTACGCTCGGTCCCCCACCATGAGTCTCGGTCGGAGAAGGCCCGCGAACGGCCAGTCAATGAGGCGGTTTCTGTTCTCGATGCGCTCGGTGCTCGCTTCGACGCTGGCGCTGGGCCTGCTCGTCATGGGCATGAGCTCGGATGCCCGTGCGGTAGCGGGAGTGTTTCACCCGGAGCTGTTGCGGGCGCTCGAGGTGCTCGACAATGCGAAGGGACCCGAAGCCTACGGCGCGGTCGATCGCATCTGGAGCCTTTGGGACCGGGCTGACGCCGCACACATCGAGGAAGCGTTACGTGGTGCTTCCGAGAACAAGAAGCTGAGCGCTGACGCACGCGCTTACGCGGGCGTGTTGTCGGCGTTCGCGCGCGCCCGACGCGGCGATCAGAAAGCGGCGACCGAGCACGTGCGCGCGCTCGGCTATGTCGGCAGTTTCCTGGTGGTGGGTCCGTTCGACAACGAAGGCAAAGCTGGCCTGGAGCAGGTGTTCGAGCCCGAGGCGGAGCTGACCGCGCCGATCACGCCCGGCCGCGCCTACAGCGGCAAAGAGCGCCCGGTGCGTTACCGTGCGGTCGCCAACGCGTTTCCGTTCGGCTGGCTCGATGCCAGCGCCTTGGTCCGACCCGAGACCAAGGTTTGCCTCTACGCCACGGCCTTCGTGAAGGACGAAAAACTCAGCCACGGCACGCGCAAAGTCCGCGCGTACGTCGGCGCGGGCGGCGCGTTCAAGCTGTTCTGGAATGGCCAAGAGAGCCTGAAGGACGTCGCTTACCGCGGCCACGATTTCGATCGCTCAGGCGTCGAGCTCACGCTCGAGCCGGGCCCCAACGCGCTGGTCGTGAAGGTGTGCGGCGAGGACAACGCGCCCGAGCTTTCGGTGCGCTTGGCGGACGAGCAGGGCGCGCCGGACGCGCGGCTCACGACGTCGATCGACATCGCCGACAGCCAAAAGGCCGCCGAGCGTCTGCAAGCTCTCGCCAAGAAGCCGAACGGCAAAGGCGCGCTGACCCGCGAAGCCGCCGCTAAAGCCACGAAGGACGCCAAAGCGCCGGTCAAACCCGCACCCCAACCCAAGCTGGCGCTCGGGCCAGTTCCGCTGTTCGAGCGGCTCGTCGCGGGCAAGCAACCGCGCCCGCGCGATCTAGAAGCCTATGCGCGCTACCTCGCCGACACCAACGGCGACGACCCGGCGCTGCACTTGGCGCGTGACTTGTCGCAGCGCGCCGCCGATGCCGAGCCGAACATCGAGCGCTACCTGCTCGCCAGTCGCTTGGCAGAGGACCGCAACCAACAGAACGAATGGCTCGGCAAGGCCGAAGCGCTGGCGAAAAAAACCGGCAAAAAGTCGAAGGATTTGCTGAACGCGCGCGCCGTTCACCGGCGCAACAGCCCCAACTGGCGCGACGCATCGCCGATCTTCGACCGCGTGTTGGCTGAAGATCCCGACGACGTGCTGGCGTTGGCCGGGCGCGTGGAGCTTTACAACATGGCCGGGCTGCCGCGCACCGCGCTCGGCGTGCTGGAGCAGGCCGTGCGGCGCACGCCCGAGTCCGTGAATCTGCTCAACATGTACGGCAGCCAGCTGCGCCTGCTCGGGCGCGCAGCCGACGCGTCGGAGGCCGAAGAGCGCTACGCGATGCGGCGCTTCGATGACGGCAACTACCTGACGGCGATGATCGACCTGGCGATCGCTCGGCGCAGCCGCGCCGAGGCCGAGCGTTGGATCGAACGGCTGTTGGCCGCCTACAACAGCAACCAATGGGCGCTCGGCGTCGCAGCGCGCGCCTACCGCTCGCTCGGCCAACCGGAGCGGGCGACCGCAACCTACAAACGCTCGCTCGAGCTAGCGCCGGAAGACGTGAACACGTTGCGCGCCTTGGCGGAGTTGCAGGGCGAGCTCGGGCGCCGCGACGAGCAGCTGCTCAGCCTGCGCGAAATCCTGCGGATCCGCCCGCAGGACCGCGACGTGCGTGAGTACGTGGAACACCTGGAGCCGGCCAAACCGCGCCCCGACGAAGCCTACGCCTGGGAGTCCGACAAGTTCCTGAAGCAGCGCTTCGCACCGCCCGCCGGCCAGCCGCGCCGCACGCTGCGTGATCTCACGGTGACGACCGTCTTCGGCAATGGGCTATCGAGCCAGTTCCGCCAGATCGTGTTTCAACCACTGACCGAGCCGGCGGCAGCCGCTGGACGCCAGTACGGCTTCGGCTACGAGTCGGATCGACAAGTCGTGCAGCTGCGCGGCGCCAAGGTGTATCGCGCCGACGGCAAGATCGACGAAGCCGTCGAGTCGGGCGAAGGCTCGGCGGATGATCCGTCGATCTCGATGTACACGTCGGCGCGCAGCTTCTACGTGCAGTTTCCGCGACTCGAGCCGGGCGACGTCGTCGAGCTGCGTTACCGCGTCGACGACGTGACGCCGCGCAACGAGTTCGGCAACTACTTCGGCGAGGTCGTGGCGCTGCAAGGCGGCGAGCCGGTCTCGAACGCCGAATACGTGCTGATCACGCCGAAAGAGCGGACCTTTTACTTCGACCAGAACATCCCCGGACTGACGCAGTCGAACAGCGTGGCCGGCAACCAGCGCATCTACCGCTTCGCTGCCAAAGACATTCCGGCGCTGAATCCGGAGCCGTCGATGCCGCCGTGGCCCGAGGTGCTCGGCTCGGTGAACGTCTCCACTTACAAAAACTGGGACGACCTCGGCAAGTGGTACTGGGGCCTGATCAAAGATCAGTTCGACTTGGACGAGGAGACGCGCAAGCTCGCCAAGAAGGTCACCGAAGGCAAGACGACCGAGCTCGAGAAGGTCAAAGCCATCTACAAATGGGTGACCGAGAACACGCGCTACGTCGCGCTCGAGTTCGGCATCTACGGCTACAAGCCGCGGCGCTGCGTGCAGACGGTGGCGCGCGGCTGGGGCGACTGCAAAGACAAGGCGACGGTGATCGCGACGTTGCTCAAAGAAGTCGGCATCCCTTCGACGATCGTCGTCACGCGCACGCGCATGCGCGGCGATTTGCGCTCGAAAATGGCGAGCTTTGCGCCGTTCGACCATGCGATCGCCTACGTGCCGTCGTTGAACCTGTACCTCGACGGCACCGCCGAGCACACCGGCATTTTCGAGCTGCCGAAGATGGACATCGGCGCCGTCGTCTTGCAGGTCAACGAAGGCAAAGCCCAGCTCACCCGCATCCCGGACGCGGATCCGGAAAAGAACTTCGTCCACCGCGAGCTCGGGGTCGACTTGGACGCCAAGGGCAGCGCCAAGCTCGACATCGACTACTCGACCGGCGGCTACAACGCCGCGTCGTGGCGTGATGCGTACGGCGCCGAATCCACGCGCCGCGAGCGCATGACGCGCGACCTGGGCGGCGATTTTCCGGGCGTCTCGATCAACGAAGGCGCGCAGGGCCTGGTCACCAGCGATCTTTCGAACAACGAAGAACCGGTCAAAATCAAGGTACGCGCCGTGGCGCCCGGCTTTGCGCGCAACGAAGGTGACGCGCTCAGCATGCCGGTCACGAGTGGCTTTCGTTTGACGCCCAATTTTGCGTCGCTTTCCCAGCGCCGTCAGCCGGTCGAGCTGATCGCGTTCACGACGATCGACGACGTGTATCGGGTCAAGCTGCCGGCCGGCGCCAAGGTGGTGGCGCTGCCCGACGAGCGCGCCAGCACGACCCAGTTCGGCTCGTATTCGCTGAAGGTCGAGCAGGCCCACGGCGAGGTCGTCGTGCGCAGCAAGTTGCAGGTGAAGGTGTCGCGCATCGAGCCTAGCGACTATCAAGCGTGGAAGCGTTTCTGTGAGGAGGCCGACTCGGCCTTCAGCGTCCGTTTGCTGGTGAAACCATGAGCCTACGTCGCTCGCTGTTACCGTTCACGTTCCTCCCCATCTGCGTGGTCGCGGCCGCCTGTGCGCCGCACAGTGCCGCCGACGCCAAGGCGCCAACCGTCGCCGAGCTGCGCAAGAACGCCGAGCAAGATTCGAAGCAAACCAGCGCTTGGTTCTTGGGCGAGCTGCTCTCGCCCGACGGCAGCCCGGAGCGCGCCAAGCAAGTTCGGCAAGCGCTCGACAAGTCCCAAGCCAGCGACGTGCTGGCGGAGCTGGGTCGCGGCCTGGACGACTTTTCGCACGGCCATCTGAAGCGCGCGCCGGAGGCGATGATGCGCGCGGTCAAGGCCGCTCGCGAGAGCGACGACCCGCGCGCCGAGCTGCTCGGTTGGTACGCCGCACGCCAAGCGATCGGTTTTCGCTCCAACGACCCCCTGCTGTGGAAGCGCTGGAAGCCGTTCGTGCAAAAGACCCTCAACGACCCCGGCCAGCTCGGTTTTCGCGCGCGCGCGGAGCTAGCTGATTGGGCACTTTCCGAGGCCTACGCCGAAGGTGAGAAGGACCTTTCCGGACTGTCGCTCAAGCTGCGCGGCTGCGTGAAAGACGTGCGGCTCGCCGGTCCGTTCGGCCGCAATGCCGCGCCTGATCTGCGGAGGTCGTTCCCGGCCGAGGCGCCCGGTGCCTGGCCCGCGCGCTTCCCGATCGAGCCTGGGCAGGGTGAGCCGCCACGCCAGCTGACCACGACGCGCACGGGCTGCACGGTCGAAGCCAAAGAACCGATGCCCGGCGGCGTGTATTACGCCGAAACGTTCGTCACGCTGAGCCAGCCGACCGAGGTGTTGGTGTGGGCCGGGCGCGCGCTTCGCATCTTCGTCGACGATGCGCCGGTACTGACGCACGACGTGCGCAGTTGGGGCACGTGGACGAACGTGGCCGCTGGTGTCGCGCTCGACAAGGGCCGACACCGCGTGCTGGTCGAGATCACGGAGCCGAGCTTCGAAATCCGGCTGTTGTCGCGCGATGGCCGCCCGCTGAACGCGGCGACCGACATCGATGGCAGCAAGCCGTACGCGCTCTCGCGACCCGAAGCGCTGGCCGTCAACGCCATTGCGCGCTTCGTCACCAAAGATGGCATCCGCGATCCGAAAGACGACCTGCTGCGCTTCGTGCTCGCCAACCTGGCCGGCGAAGACGGCGGCGCCGACGTCGCGTCGGTGATGATCGAGCCGCTCGTAGCAGACCCCGCCCGCGCCACCGGCATTGCGTTGGCCACCGCCGCCCGCTTCACCGACAGCGATCCAATCTACGAGAACAGCCAACGCCGTGATCTCGTGCGACAGCTCAACGAGCGCGCCGCCAAGCGCGATCCAGGGTTGTGGTCACCGCGCCTCGCGCTCGGCCTCTGGGAAGCCGAAAAGAGCGGCATGCCCGAAGGCGCGCGGGTGTTGAAGGACCTGACCAAGCAGTTCCCGGAGGTGCCGGCGATCTTGGCGTCGCTGACGCGCTTGTACAACGAGCTCGGCTGGTACGCCGCCTACTCGGCTTCGGCGCGCGAGCTGGCCACGCGCTTTGCCGACGACGCCGACGCGCTCGAGGTCGCGATCCCGGTGCTCGAAGTCGCCGGCGAATCGGCGCTGGCCGACAAATTGGCGGCGCGCGTGCGCCAGCTGAACCCCGACACCGAGATCGTGCTCGGACGCGCGCTGGCGCGGCATGACTACGTCGAAGCGCTGAAAGAGCTCAAGCGGATTGGCGCGCGGCACCCCGAGCGCAAAGATATCTCCGAGCGCGTTTACGACGTGATGGTGCGCGCCGGCAACGAGCAGGAGACCTGGAACAAGCTCGAAGCCGCCATCAAACAAAACCCCAAGAACAGCGCGGCGCGCCTGGCGCTGGCCGACGCTGGCTTGGCCTCGGGCAAGAGCGACGCGCTGGTCCAAGCGCTGGTCGCCGCCGTCGAAGGCGGCGCCGAGACGGAGGTCATCGAAGAAGCGCTCGATCTGGTCGAGGGCGCGACCGAGCTCGAGCCGTACCGGCTGGACGCAAAGACGATCATCGCCGCCTACGAAAAATCCGGCGTGCAGCTGCCGGGCACCGCAGCGCGCGTGCTCGACTACTCGGCGGTCTGGGTCCACTCCGACGGCTCGAGCCGCATGTTGGAGCACGAAATCGTACAGGTGCAGAGCGCCGAGGCCATCACCCAACAAGCCGAGCAAGAGCTGCGGCGTGGGCTGTGGCTGCACCTGCGCGTGATCAAGAAGAGCGGCCAAATCTACGAGCCGGAGATCGTGGACGGCAAGCCGACTGCCACCTTGCCGCACCTCGAAGTCGGCGACTACGTCGAGACCGAGCGCATCGAGAGCAACCAAGGCGACGGTGAGCGCGGCCAGCGCTACTTTGGGCCGCGCTGGTTCTTCCGCGAAGAGAACATCGCCTACGCCCGCAGTGAGTTCGTGGTGGTGTCGCCCAAGGATCGGCCGCTACAAATCGAGTCGAAGAACAACGTTCCGCCGCCGGAGACGCAAGAGATTGGCTCGCTGGTGGTGCGGCGCTGGCGCGTGGACCAGAGCCCGGCTGCACCGGTCGAGCCGTTTGGCGCGCCGGTCAGCGAGTTCTTGCCCAGCGTCCAGATTGGCTGGGGCGCGGATCTGCCCAGCGCTTTGCGCGCGATGAGCGACGGCTTGACCGATCTCACGCCGAAGGATCCGCGCATCGTGCGCATCGCCCAGCACATTGCCGCGCCTGCGACCAAGACAGCCGAGCGCGCGCGCAAGCTGTACCGCTGGGTCGTCGGCAACGTACAAGAAGGCGAAGAAGACGACGGCCGCCGGGCGATCGTCGGCAAGAACGGCAACCTGTGGCGAGCGTACATCACGTTGTGCAGCGCGCTCGACATTCCAGTCGACTACGCGGCTGCGCAAAGCCGCCTGGCGCTGCCGCCGAGCGGTCCGTTTTCGGAGCAAGCCCTGTTCACGCAACCCTTGATCCGCGTCGGCGGCAAGAACGGCACCTGGCTCACGCTGGGCTCGAAGTACGCCGCATTTGGCTACGTGCCGTCCGAGGCGCGCGGCATGCCGGCGTACCTGCTGTCGAGCGGTACGCCCGAGCTGACTCGCACGCCGACCGAAGGCACGATCGACGACATGGCGTACGAGGGCACGGTCAAGCTGCTGGCAACCGGCGCCGCTGACGTGACGCTCACGCTCAGCTTCACCGGCAAGTATGCAACCGGCCTCCGCAATGCGCTCAGCCAAATGCCGGAAGATCAACTGCGCGACGTGCTCGAGTCACGCCTGCTCGGCCGCGAGCTGCGCGGCATCCAGCTCAGCCAGTACAAGGTCGACCATTTCGACGATCTCGACAGCCCGCTCGCGATTCACGTGCAGGGCCACGTGCAAGGCTTCGCCGAGCACTCGGGCGGCGCGCTGGTCGTTTCGCCGCCGTTCGGCGTGCGGCTCAGCCAACTGGCGGTGCTGCCGACGCGCCAAACCCCGCTGCTGTTGGTCGACGCCACACACCAGCGCATCAAGCTGAAGCTCGATTTACCGCCCGGCTCCAAGCTCGAGCAGCTAGCCCAGCCGCGCGCCGTAAAAGACGGCGACCGGCTGGTGACAGTGCGCGACGTGCAGCAAGGCAACGCGCTGGTGCTCGATCGCGAAATCGAGCTACCGGCTGGTCGCGTCCAGCCCAACGCCTACGGCCAATTCCAAGAGTTCGCCCGCCAAGCCGACGAAGCCCTGTTCCATTCAGTGCGCGTGCGGCTGCCGTAGAGCTACGCTAGGCGCTCGGCATCCAATTGGGCGCCGAACGTTTACAGCGCGCCTCCGAAACGCTACATGGAGCCCATGCGGTGGGCCGGGCTTTGGGCAGTAGTGGTTGCAGCGAGCACGCTGCTCGCGGCCGCGCCCTGCTACGCGCGCGTACCGACGCGGCTCGTGTACGCGCGCACGCCAGCGGCCAGCGACTGCCCGGACGAGTCGGCGCTCGCGGCGGCGGTCGCGGCGCGCCTCGGTTACGATCCCTTTTCGCCCTGGGGCGACCAAACCATTCTGGCAACGGTGACGCGCAGTGGCGGCGCGCTGGTCGGGCATGCCGAGCTGATCGATCACGACGGCATTGCGCAAGGCAGCCGAGAAGTGCGAAATCCCGCGTGCAACGAGCTGATTTTGGCTTTGGCGCTAGCGATCAGCATCACGCTCGACCCGCTGCACGTCGAGGCGGCGGCCGCCGCCGAGCCTGAGCCGGCCGAAGCGCCGCCCCCGCCACCCATCGACGTCGCAACCCCGAACGACGCTCCGTCCCTGCCCGCGCCGCCGCCCGCCGTTCGGCGCGACCGCAGGCCAAGCCGCAACGCCACGAACGAACGCGTGACATGGCACGTCGGTGCCGCGGCTATCGGCGCGCTCGAGGCAGCCCCGCATCTAGCGTTCGGTGGACGCTTGGCGTTGATGGCGCGGCGTCGGCGTTGGGCGCTCGGGGTCGAAGGCTGGAGCACCTTGCCTTCGGCTCAGGCGGGTGCGGCCGGCGGCGAAGTGCAGGTCAAGCTGGTGTCCGCAGCGCTGACACCGTGCTTGCAGGTCGCAGGCGGATTCTGGCTGTGCGCGCTCGGCTCGGTCGGCGCAATGCACGCCGAAGGGCGCGGCGTCGAGGCGCCCCGCACCCAGAACGTGCTGCACGCCGCCGCCGGCGGTCGCGGGCTGCTCGCGCTGGCGCTCAGCCCGACGTTCGAGCTGATCGCCAACCTGGATCTGGCAGCGAGCCTCAACCGTCCGCGTTTTCAGCTAGATGACGCTGAGATTTGGCGCCCCGGACCGCTGGTGGCGTTGTTGGGAATCGGAGCCTCCGCGCGCTTTTTTTGACGGAAGCGCGCAGCAGGCGACGAGTCAAGAGTGATGCCGGTTGCGTCCACTGCCCCTTCGGAGTCCCTGGCGGACGGGCATTTGGATTCGACGGCGATCTTCCAGCAAGAGTTCCGCTACGTTTGGAACAGCTTGCGCCGTCTCGGGGTGCACGAGCGTGACCTCGAGGACATGACGCACGAGGTGTTCGTGCGCGTGCACGATCAACTGCCCTTGTTCGATCCGGATCGTCCGCTGCGCGCGTGGCTGTTCGGCATCGCGCTGGGCATCGCCACCAACTACCGCCGCTTGGCCCGGCACCGCCTACAGCTCATGGCCGAGCCGCCGGAAGTCACGGACGTTGCCCGACGTGCCGACGAAAACTTGGAACAAAGCGAACAAGCCGAGCTGGTCCATGCGGCGCTGCAAAAGGTAGCGCTCGAGCAACGCGCCGTGTTGGTGCTGCACGAGCTCGACGGCTGCGCCATCCCCGAAGTCGCTACGACGTTGGGGCTGAGCCTCAACACGGCGTATTCGCGGCTGCGGCTCGGTCGCGAAGCGTTCCGAAGTGCGTTTCGCCGCCTGGCGGCTCAGAAAGGCTGGCGATGACCCCGCGAAGCTTTCCCTCGGATCCGTTGCATTTGCTGCGCGAAAGCAGCGACGTGGCACCGCCCGACGGCGCCCAAGGCCGCGTTGCGCTGCGGCTGGCAAGCCTCGGGGCCGCAGGCTCGCTCGCGAGCTCCGCCAGCGCACCAAAACCCACCGGGCGCCCGAGCTTTGGGGCGCTCGGGCGCCGTTTCTTGCGCTGGTCGCTGACTCCGCTCGGCATCGGCATCGCAATTGGCGCGGGCGGGCACGCGCTGTTGCAGGCCCGACAGCTGCGCCTTCAATCCACCGTACCCGTTGCGCAAGTGCGGGCGACACCGTCTGCAGCTCCGGCCGCAATCGAAGCGCCCAGCACGCCGTCGCTCGAAACACCGGTAGCGGCCGCGCCCCCATCAGCGCAAGCGCCGCGTAGCACGCTCGTCGACGAACGCGTGCTGCTCGATCGCGCACGCCGACAGCTGGCGTCCGACGAGCCGGCGCAGGCGCTCGTCTTCCTAGAACAGCATGCGCAACGCTTCGGCCGCGGCGAGCTGACCGAAGAGCGCGAAGCCATGCGCATCAACGTGCTCGTCCAGCTCGGCCGCAAAGACGAAGCCAAGGCTCGTGGCGAAGCCTTCGCGGCGCGCTTTCCCAACAGCATCATGGGCACCAGCGTGCGCTCGGCGCTGAAGACGGCTGAAACTACGAAATGAGCCGGGAGCTCACCGGGTTCCGGAAAAGGGCCGCACTGTCATGTCGAACCGCGACGCAAAATCTCTCCTGCTCAGCGCGCTGCTAACGCTCGGCTGCGGCGGCAACGCCGTCGACGTCGGGCACAGCACCAACCGCGGCTGGGCCGACGCCCCAGCCAAAGCCGCCAGCGCGACCACACCGCAAACCATCTACGAAAGCGAAGACGCCATTTTCGGCTTCGCGCTCGACGACGACACGCTGTACGCGCTGATCACGCACGACAACACTTTCGAGCTTGTGTCATGCCCGCTCGAGCGCTGCCGCAGCCAGCGCACGGTTCTGTTTAGCGGCCCGAAATTCGGCCACGAAGGCTTCGAGCCAGCACCACTCGTCCTAGCGGCGGGCTCTCTCTATTGGTTGATCACGAACGGCGAACCTTGGTCGATTGCGACCTGCCCCACAACCGGCTGCGCGCAACCCCAATTGCTCGCGACGCGCTGGCATACTGGTTTGGCGGGGGACGCCGACGGTGCCTACTGGATCGATGCTGACCAATCGCTGATGCGCATGGCACCGAACGCCGAAGCGCCGGAGCGCGTGCGAAACTTGGCGTCCGACTTGGTCGCACCCCAGCTCTTGTCGGCGCACGGTGAGTATCTCTACTACAACTACATCGAATACAGCGCCAGGCTCTCGAGCATCCGGCGGGTCCGCAAGGACGGGACGAGTCCGTCGGAGCTCGTGGTTACCGATGATGCCATTAGCGGCCTGAGCGTTGCCGCCGACGGCCTCTACTACCCTTCGCAACTACTGGCTGGGCGGATCGTCAAATGCCCCGTCGATGACTGTGCGGCGGGCGGTACTACGATTGCTGCCAACCAACGCTGGCCCAAGGGGATTCTGGTCGATGGCAACGAAGCGTTTTGGCTGAACAACCCGAGGTTTTCTGGACAGACGCCTCATGCCGCACTCTTGAGTTGCCGCCTGCCGGAATGCGCTTCGGTGAATGAGCGTGTGGCGGATTTTCCGGCAGTTGGCGGGACTTACGTCGTCGACGCCACCGGTCTAGGCCCGATGTTCGCGGTCAATCGGGAGTCGATCGTTTGGTTAGAAGGATTTCACGGCTTCGGGAGCCGCTTTCGGAGGGTGTCGCGATGAACAGCTTTGCACACGCTCAAGCGACTGGACTGGCGTTGTTCTTGGCCTTGCTGAACGGCTGCGGTGGCAACGTAAACTTGGGCGGCAAAGGCATCGCCGACGACGCGACCGCGAGCACCGAAGGTGGGGCCCCGTCAGCAGCAGAAGCCGCGAGCGAGTCCGTCGTCGTGGTCCCCGGAGACTATTCCCTCTATGGGTTAGCGGTTGCCGGCGACTTCTTGTACTTCACCGCGTCCAACGGCGCGCAGTCGGGAGTCTATCGATGCCGCAAGGCTCGATGCGGCGCAACTCGCGAGCTGCTCATCAGCGGCAACATCTCGGCCTTGCAGGTCTTTGGGCAACGGTTGGGCGTGGCCACCTTCGGGGACGGCGATTTTTGGCTTGGGAGCTATTCACTGCCGAACGCCCTGGACCAGCAAGTAACGATTCGAGATCTTCCGGCGCCGTCTTTTGCTTCGACCCTTTTCTACGAGAAATTCTTGTTCTTCGCGCTATCGCTTGATGACGGTCTCTATCGTTGCGCGTTGCCTGATTGCGCGGCGGGACCTGAGCGCATCGCTCGCACTCGCAATGACACCTACAGTCGGCTTCAGGCCGACGCAGACCAAATCTTTTGGTCCGATGGGTCGTTCATCTACCGAGCAGGAGACTACGGACGCGAAACCGCGCATGCGTTCCTGCCCGATGTAGCGCTGAGCGACGCATCGGCCGACATCCTGAACGCCGATGCGTCCCCGCCAGACCTGATCGCGGCCATCGCAGTTGGCGGCGGCATGCTGTACGCCTCCGTCTCGCACTCCGACGCCGGAAAGCCCTGCGATAGCTTCTGCCCATACCGCCTGATGCGCTGGCCCAGCGGCGGCGGTGCGGGCGAGATACTGTTCAGCAGCGAGCAGATCCTCCGAAACGTGATGATCTTCGGAAGCGAGCTAGTTTGGTTCGGCCCTTCCATGCGAAACCCGGGCAAGCTGGACGCTAGCTCGATCACAACCTGTCGCGTCGAGGCCTGCGAGGCGACGCGACGTGACCTCGGCGAGATCCGAACGGACCTTCCGACGTTGGTGGTCGACGATCTCGATGTCTATTGGATCAAATCAGAACCGACTGTCTCCGGCGGATTCGTCAACGGAATGCCCAATCCTGGGTTCGCAATCCACGAAATCCGTCGCGCGCCACGCCTGCCTCCGCCGTAAACGGCGGCATCCGCAACGCTGCCGCCGTCAGCTCACTGGGTTCTTCGGATCCGCGGCGCTCTTGCGCGAAGCTTCGTCGGCTTCTGGTTAGTCGAACCAGGGACGAGGGGAGTGAAGGGTCGCTGCCGCGAGCGCCGACGGCAAGGGCCTATGGCCGAGGGGGCGGGTTTCCTCGGCCGTGCGGCACGTCGAGGGCGACGGGCGGCGGCAGCGGCGAGACTTCACTCCTGGCTTCCCGGTCCGCGACCATCAGCTGCGACGACACCAGGTACCAAAGGACGACGACCGCGATCGTGACGACGACGAGATTCCACACGAAGTAGGGCAGGACCGCCGCCACACCGGCAGGGGATACACCGAAGGCAAACCATTCCCCCAGGGTCGAGGCAAAAAATACGGCCGCCACGAACAGCCACAGCACGACTTTCGCGTACGCCACCAGGACGAAAGCGCGTCGGTTTGCCCAAAACCCGTTGGCAACCATGACGATGCCAAGCACCAACCCGACGAGCACGGACATGCCCTGGAGCGAGGGTGGAGGGCCCAGCTCGCCGCGCAAGATCCCGAACAGGTAAAACTGGGCCGCTTCCACCACGAGCCCCACCACGCTCGCCCAAAACAAGGCGCGAAGCCCACCCGGCCAGCTCCCCCGCAGCGCTGCTCGTCCCTTCATCCCTCCGCCGACTAACCCCTCACCCCTCATCCCCTAGCCGACTACTTGTTCTTCGGATCGGAGGCGCTCTTGCGCGAAGCCTCGTCGGCTTCTTTCAGACGCTTGGCGATACGTGTTTTCACGTCCTCGCTGTCGGCGACGTTCTTTTTCCAGGCCTCGTTGCGCGCAACTCGCTCGGTCGCGGTCGCCGGGTAGGTGATCGCTTCCTTCTGTTCCTCGGCGTTCTTGGAATACTCTTTCCAACGCCCGATCGCTTCGTCGTTGTTCTTCTGCCGCTCGCGCAGATCGGCCAGCGCGAAAATCAGCTTGGCCTTCAACGTGCCGTCTTTGCCGGCGAAGCGTAACCCATTGACGAACGCCGCCTCGGCTTCCTTCTGATCGCCTTTGGCGAGTTGCGCCGCGCCGGCGCGGTAGTGACCGAGCGCCTTCTCGGGCTCGGACTTGATCGCCTCACGGTAGGCCGCGATCGCGCCGTCGAAGTCGCGCGCGACGTAGGCGCGGTCGCCTTTGACGATCAGCTCCAAGTACGGGCTGATGCCCTTGATGCCCTTGGGATCTCGGCGCACGCCCTCGCTGTCGACGGTGACGCCCTCGTTGGAGCCCTTGGCGTCCTTGGCGTCAGCCTTGGGCTTCTGGTTGTCGGCTGCGAGCGCCGCGCTCGTCATCGCGACCCACGCCGAGAGCCCGAGCAAGATCGTCAGCTTGCGCATGACCGCACGAATAACACGACCGCTGAACCCGAGACGATCAGCCGGTCAGCGCGACCATCCACAGTCTTGTGGATCGCCTGTGGACACACGCGTAACTAGTTGATTTTACTAGTATTTCACTTGGCCCCCCTGGGGAGAACTGTTCTGACTGCCCACACCCTCAAATGGCGCGCTCGTCGCATTTCCTGACCGAAGGCGGGCTATAGAGAGGCCGGAAGCTCATGCCGTCGGCTTATCCGTGGGGGGCGCTGGAACCCGTAGCGCGCGCGGCCGTGCAGGTCGCGAACGGCGCGCGCCAAGCGTTGCGCGCCAACGCGACCCGCACGGCGGAAGTGCTCAGTGAGTTGCTGGAGCTACCGTGTGCGCTCGTGGTGCGCCGTTCCCAACTTGGGCGCGTGCCCGCGCTGAGCCAAACCGTCTGGCTCGCCCGCGAGCCGCTCGCGCTTGGAGTTTTGGCCGAACCGGCGCTGGCTGCATTCCTGGCCGCGCGCGTCTTGCGCCGAGCGGAACCGTTGTCCGATCCCGAGGCGCCGCTGTCGCCAGCCCTGGCAGGCTTGATCGCGGCGCTGGCGGTCGAGACAGCACGCCGCTCCGGCGTTGCCACCGTGTTGTTGGGTGCGCCGCCCGTGGGCGAAGAGGCGCTGGTCGTCGATCTCACCTTGCTGCTCGAAGGTCGGCCGTTTTCGCTGACGATGTTCGTGGTTGGCGCAGCGGCGCCCGCCAGCGAGCTCCGGCTCGAGCGATTGGGCGAGCTCACGCTCAAAATCCCGCTGGTAGTGGCGACGGTCGCGCTCGACCGCCAAGAGCTGCTGGGGCTGGAGCTGGGCGGAGTGCTCTTGGTCGGCGCTGGCGCGACGATCGACGGCAACGAGGTCGGACACGGCGTGCTGGTCGCGCCGCACGGCGAGCGAGGAATTCGGGTCGAATTGCGGCCTGACGGGCGACTTGTGGTAGGCGAGAGTACCGAAGCGAGGCTCACCGTGGAACGCGACAAATCCAGCCAGAACGAGGGCGAAACGCTGACCGACGTCTTGCTCGAGACGCCGGTCGTGGTGCGAGTCGAG
>FSUE01000190.1_pt1 | contig 15036 bp, 12 predicted proteins | sample 1637031 | NCBI WGS metagenome assembly FSUE01 (sample SAMEA3914819, study PRJEB12502) | metagenome | biome: forest; material: soil | place: Canada | collected 2010-06-26 | depth 0.3 m | reverse complement strand
GACCGGAGTGAACGAAACTCGGCGAGGCCGAGCGCCGAGCGCGCCTCACGCCAGGAAGATCGCGAGGCGCATGGGCAAGGCACGGAGGAGAACAAAGACCCTGGCGTGGCCAGCTGGCCACGCATAGACAGGGCCTACCCCAAACGGATTCGAATTAGCGAGCGACCGGCCAGCGAACTCTGTAACCACGACCGCGCAGATACTGGATGGCGTCTGGCGCGCCGGCGGCGCCGAGGCGTTGGCGCAGCTCGTAGACTTGGTTGCGTGCGGCGTTGCCGCCGACCGAGCCGTTGAGCACGACGCGGTTCAGCTCCTTCGACGGGACGAAGCGCTCGGAGTGATCGAGCAAGAACTCGAGCACCGCGCACTCTGCACGTCGTAGTGACACCTCTTGCTCATTGACGGTGAGCGTTCGTGCCAAGCGATCGAGACACAGTGGACCCGCGCGCAGCACGCTTCGGAAAACTTCCGAGGTGCGTCGCGTGCGCGCCACCAGCGCCAAGATGCGCAATCGAAGCTCGAGCCCATCGACGGGCGAGCGCAAGAAGTCGGTGGGCGATTCCCGCTCGAACAAGCTGGGCGAGGGTTGTCCCGTTCCCGGGACGATCCACAGCACGGCTTGGTTGGCGGGTACTTCGCTCGGCACTGTCACGTCCGCTTTCGCGACGCAGACAGTGGCCAACGAGGTGTCGTCGCTGACGGCGATTCCACCGTCAGCGAGGGAGGTGCCGAGCTCGGCGAGCTCGGTCGAATCGAAACCGCGAAGGCACACTAGCTGCGCTTCGCCAACTGCTTGCGTCGCTTGCCCCATCATGTAGGTGATGCTGCGACTGCCGGTTTCTGGGGTCAACCACCTCAGGTGCACGAGCCCCAATTTTCATCACTTTTAACCACCCCGACGACCGCAAATGACGCAGCGCTGGCGGAAAACTGTAATCTGGGCCGAAGCAAAAAGCCGAAGTGTCTCCAGTAGATGCACTCGTTCGGGGTGGCTGCCGAAAAACGCCGATCAGGTCAATGGCATGCCCGGGCACCGAGCACTCATCTTCACGTGAACCGGGCGCGCACCTCACTCGCCTGCGCGACGCTCGCGCTGCTGACGGGCTGCACCGCGCAGCTCAAGGGCGGTGGTGGCGGTGCTGACGGAACGTCGCCACCCGGTCTGACGCCAGGTGGCGGCGGCGCCAGTAACACCCCGCCGGGTGATAGGCCGCTCGACTGTTCCAAGACGCAAGTTGGGGCCACGCCCCTGCGCCGGCTGACGCGCGAGCAATACGACAATTCGATCCGCGATCTGCTCGGTATCGAGGGGCACCCATCGCTGGCGCTGGCCGCCGACGAGAAGCTGGCGGCTTTCTACAGCAACTCGATTTCGCCGGTGTCGCGCTTGTCGGTCGAGCAGTATCGCGACACGGCCGAAGATCTGGCGGTAACTGCCGTCAACCAAGTCGACAAAATTGCCGGCTGCACGGGCGCCGACCAGAACGCAGCCTGCGCCGACAACTTCATTCAAAGCTTCGGTCGCCGGGTTTTTCGGCGCCCGCTCAGCGCCGAAGAGGCCGCTCGCTACCGCGGCCTGTTCGACGCCAACGTGGCGCGCAGCTTTGCGGAAGGCATTCGCGTGGTGCTGCAGACGCTGCTGCAGTCGCCCCACTTCGTCTACCAATTGGAGCTCACCCCCGCGCCGGCCGGCGTGGCCGTGACACCGCTGGCTGGCTACGAAGTAGCTTCGCGGTTGTCTTTTGCGCTGTGGAGCAGCCCGCCCGACGTGCAGCTGCTCGACGCCGCGGGCGCGGGCAAGCTCGACACCAAAGACGGCCTGCGCGCGGAAGCCGAACGGCTGCTGCAAAGCGACCGCGCCAAGGACGCGCTTTCGAGCTTTCATCTGCAGTGGCTCGGCTTGGACAGCCTGCTCGACACCGCCAAAGATCCGCAGCTTTTTCCGCAGTTCAACGACGCGCTCAAGGGGGCGATGCGCGACGAGGCCGTCAATTTTGCAGACTTCGTGATCCGCCGCGGCGACGGGCGGCTCGAGACGCTGCTCAGCGCGCCGTTCACGGTTGCAGGCCCCGAGCTGCTCGGCCTTTACGGCGCGACGGCAGCGCCGGGCGCGGACGGCACCGTGCAGCTCGACCCGCTGCAGCGCGCCGGCTTGCTGACTCAAGCCGGTTACCTGGCCGCGCATGCCCACGCCAATCAAACGTCGCCCGTGCACCGCGGGCTGTCGGTGCGCAAGAACCTGTTGTGCACGGACTTGCCGGACCCGCCCGCGAACGTGAACAACAACCCGCCGGAGCCGAACCCGAACGCGACTACGCGCCAGCGCTTCGAGCAACATCGCACCGACCCATCGTGTGCCGGTTGCCATCAGTTGTTGGATCCGATCGGCGTGGGCTTCGAGAATTACGACGCGATTGGCCGCTACCGCACGACCGAAAATGGCTTACCGATCGACGCCGCGGGCGAGCTGGTCAACGCCGGTGCCTCGAGCGGTGCGTTCTCCGGCGCGGTCGAGCTGGCCAAGAAGCTGTCGACCAGTCCCGAGGTGCGGGCTTGCGTGCAGAAGCAATGGTTCCGCTTCTCGCTCGGGCGCTTCGAAGGGCCGGAAGACGCGTGCACGCTGCAGAACCTGAACGACGACTTTGCCGCCTCCGATTACGACGTGAAAAAATTGCTGCTGAGCTTGGTGACGTCGGATGCGTTCCGTTACCGGAAGGTGGAGCCGTGAAAGCTTTGCAAAGCTCGCCGCGAAATCCGCGCGTTAGCCGGCGCGCGCTGCTTAGCGGGCTCGGGGTATCGGCGGCTTTGTCGCCGTTCTTGCCGCTGCTCAACGCGCACGGCCAAGAGGCCCAGCCGCTGCGCTTGATCTTGTGGTTTACGCCGCACGGCACCGTCTACGACAACTGGAAGCCGAGCGGCGGTCAGACCGATTTTACGCTGAGCCCGATCCTCAAACCGCTCGAGCCGTACCGGTCCAAGCTCAACATTTTGGACGGCCTGCGCGTTCAGGCCGATGGCGTGGGCGCGCCGCACACCAAAGGGCCGCCGTTGCTGTGGACGGCGTCGCCGCTCAACAACGACATGACGTTCACGCGCGCGGACGGCTCGGGCGGCATGTATTACGGTTGGAACAGCGCGCCCAGCCTCGATCAAATTCTGATCGGCAAGCTGAAGCCGACGACGCCGTACAAGTCGCTCGAGTTCGGCGTGCGCTCCGGTAGCAATCACCCCGGGTCGCGCATGATTTACACCGGGTCGCAGACGCCGCTGGCGCCGGAGACGAACCCGTGGGCCGCGTTCAAACGACTGATCGGCGACATTGGCAAGACCACCGACGAGCTTACGCGGATCCGCACCGAGCGTCGTTCCGTGCTCGACGTGCTGGGCAGCGAGCTGACAGCGCTGCAAGGCAAGATCAGCCTTGCCGACAAGGTCAAGATCGACCAGCACTTGGCGGCCGTGCGCGAGATCGAGATGCGGCTGCAAAACTCGAACGTCGCTTGCCAGGGCCCGGTATTGGGCACCGAAGTCGACTCGAACAAATCCAGCAACACGCCGCTGGTGATGGACGCGATGGTTTCGTTGATGGCCGCGTCGCTGTCGTGCGGGCTGAGCAATTTTGCCAGCATGCAATATCGCGTCGGCGAAAACGACAGCGGCTATGTGTACGACTGGCTCGGGATCACCGATCTGGAGCATCACTTGATGACGCACGAGGCGGACACGAACATGACCGCGCGCGGCGAGTTGACGAAGATCTACACCTGGTACGCCGAAATGTTCGGCGAATTCCTAGCCAAGCTCGACGCCGTTCCCGAGGGCAACGGCAGTATGCTCGACAACTCGCTGGTGGTGTGGGGCAGCGAGCTGGGCAAGGGCAACTCGCACTCGTTCGAGAAGATGCCGTTCGTGGTCGCGGGTGGCGCGGCCGGCAAGTTGAAGACCGGGCGCTACCTGCAGTTCAACGGCGTGGAGCACAACCGCCTGCTGGTCAGCATGGCGCAGCTGATGGGCGTGCCCGAAATGGACAAGTTCGGCACCACCGACACCAAGTCCGGCAATTTGACCGGCTTCATGTGAACCGCGGCCGCGGCGCGGCGGCACGTGCTACACCTTGCGGACGTGTCTGGGTGGTCGAGAGTAGGCGGAGTTTTGGTGTGGGTGGCCGCGGGTTGCGCCGCCGCGCCACCGGGGCCGCGCGGACCTTTGTCGGAGTCGGGCGCGCAATTTGCCGTCGATTGGTCGGTGGCGGTCGGGTCGGCCAAGTACCGCGAAGCAGGGCGCGCGCCCTCGGACGGGACTGCGGACTACTACGGGTTGAACTTCCCGATCCCGCCGCGCCGACTCGAGGCGCGCCTGGCGCCGGTGAGCTGGGCCGACCTCGGCGGTGACTTGGGTTGGATTGACGGCGGCGTGGACGTGCGGTTCGGGTTGCCGTCGGCGCCGGGTCGCTTCTGGGCGGCCAACCTTGCGCTCGGGTTGCGCTCGGGCAGGGCCGGGCCAATTCACGAGACCAGAGGCACGCACAGCTACTGGGCTCGGCTCGAGGCGTATCCGCTGTTGCACGAGTCGCACGGCTCGCGCGGCGCGATCGACAGCCATCGCGGTGTCTTGTCGCTTGGCTTGGATAGCGGCGTGTTCTTGCATCAGATCGAGTTGCCACCAAAATCGACGGACAGCTCCGACGACGAGTTCTTCGACTTCGGCCCCGACACGCAAACGATCTTACGCCGGGAGCTCCGGCTCGAAGCCGCGCTCGGTTACTGCGTGAAGCCGAGCAACGGCGCGGGCGTGTTGTTGGGGCTCGAGCCGTATTGGGTTTTGCGCGGCGACGACGGTAGTGGCGGCCCCGCCGGTTCGGACTATCGGCAGTCTTGGGGCGTCGTGCTGGTGCTGAACGGCAGCTTCTTCTTGCGGGCGCACCAGCCTGCCTCGGCCGATCCCCCGCCGTGATAGGTTGCGCGTCGCGATGACGACCGAGCACGAGCCTCACGAACCGCCGGCGCCAAAGGCGCCGATCGAGACCGAGGCGCCAAAGGCGCCGATCGAGACCGAGGCGCCCGAGGCGCCGATCGAGATCGAGGCGCCGATCGAGACCGAGGCGCCCGAGGCGCCGATCGAGACCATGACGACGACCGACCGTCGGTCGGTCGTCGTGGTCCGGCCCGGATGGTTCTTGACGCTGGTAATTGCCAGCGTCGTGCTGGCGGGGCTGGCCATCTACTGGTTGCTTCGCACGATGCGCATTTGATGTATTCTGGCGGGTGGCATGCTGCGCCTGTGCTTCGTGTGCTTGGGTAATATCTGCCGCTCGCCGATCGGTGAGGGGGTGATGCGCCATTTGCTGGCGGAGGCAGGGCTGGGCGAGACGGTCGAGGTCGACAGCGCGGGTACGGCGGGATATCACGCCGGCGATCCGCCGGACGCGCGCGCTCGAGCAGCCGGGCGTCGCTTTGGCGTCGAGGTAGCCGGCCGCGCGCGCCAGTTCAAGCGCGCCGACTTCGAGCGTTTCGACTACGTACTGGCGATGGATCGCGCGAATTTCGACGACTTGTCGCAATTGGCGGACGGCGCCGGTGCGCGCCAGAAGCTGCACCTGCTGCGGAGCTTCGACCCGAGCTCGCTGCCCGGCGCCTCGGTCCCGGACCCGTACTACGGTGACGACGAAGACTTCGACGACGTCGTACGCATCTGCCTGGCAGCCTGCACACCGCTGCTCGAGAAGCTGCAGCGCGAGCATCAACTCTAGGAGCCCATGATCGACCCGGCGCTCGAAGAGGCTTTGCGCTATGCGCTCGGATCGGCGCTGAAGCGGACGCGACGACTAGCGGGTGGAGACATCAACGACGCGTTCGAGGTCGAGCTGATGAGCGGCGTGCGGGTATTCCTCAAAACCAACTCGAGCGCGCCGGCCAGCATGTTTCCGGCCGAGGCGCACGGGCTGGAATGGTTGCGCTCGGCACACGCGCTGCGCATCCCGGAGGTGCTGGCGGTATCCAACGGTTACGAGCGCGAGCCGTGCTTCTTGGTGCTGGAGTTTTTGGAACCGGGGCGGCGTCGGTCGGACTTCGACGCGCAGCTCGGACGCGGCCTGGCGCAACTGCACCGCTGCGGAGCGTCGCGGTTCGGCCTGGACCGCGACAACTTCATCGGCTCGCTGCCGCAACGCAACTCCGCCAACGACAGTTGGGCGGAGTTCTTTTGGTCCGAGCGACTCGAGCCGCAGCTGTCGCGAGCGGTCGCGGCCGGCCAGGCCACGTCACGGCTGCGCGCCGGCTTCGAGCGCTTGGAAGGGAAGCTCAAGCAGCTGGTCGGTCCGGACGAGCCGATCGCGCGGTTGCACGGGGACTTGTGGGGCGGCAACCTGCACGTCGACGAGCAGGGCACGGCGTGCTTGATCGATCCTGCGGCCTACGGTGGGCACCGCGAGGTCGACCTGGCGATGATGCGGCTGTTCGGCGGCTTCAACGAAGGCGTGTTTCGCGCCTACCACGAGGCGTGGCCGCTTTCGCCCGGCTCGGCCGAACGGATAGCCCTCTACCAGCTCTATCCGTTGATGGTTCACGTCAACCTGTTCGGCGGCGGCTACGTCGAATCGGTCGAGCGGAACCTTGCGCGCTACGTCTGAGTTGGCTACGGCTCTGCCATGGCTTCCGCTGCGCCGCGCCTCGTCACCATCGCCGATGGCGAAAACCTGCTCGATGCCCTGTCCGAAGCGTGCGGCCCTGGTGATGGTTGGGTTGCCGCGGTGGGCCACGTGGATTCGGTGGAGATTCGCGTTGCTGGTGAAGGCGCTGACGTGCGCAAGCAGCTGCGTGGGCGGCTGACGTTGGCGCAATTTTCGGGGCCGTATGGCGGGCCGTACTTCGCGACTTTGGCGCGGCATTCGAGCTTGGGCTCGGAGCTGGTCGCAGGCCAGCTGCTGGCCGCGCGCTCGGCGGCCGTCACGGCCACGTTGTGGACCGCGCAGGGCAGCGTGCGCGAGCTGGTCGACGCCGCGCCCGCGCGCGTCGAGCCGGCGCCGGCACCCGAGAAAGCAGTGGCGTCGCCCGCTTCGCCGGCGACGACAGGCGGCTGGGCAGCCGCCGCCCACGCCGCTGCCGCAGACCTAGCCGAAGAAGAGGTCGAGCCGGCGCGCCCCGAGCGAGGGGATTTGGTGCGCCACTTCGCCTTCGGCCTGTGCGAGGTGCTGCAAGACACCGGTGATCGGCTGAAGCTGCGCGACGTCCACGGCCAAGGCCGCATCCGTGAAATCGCGCTCGACATGCTCGACATCTCGCCGCCCACCGAGCAAAACGGCAAGCGCACCTTCAAGCTCAGCCGCAAAACGTAGAGAACCATTCACGCCCACGCCCGCGCTCCCGGGGGACAGGGGCGAGCTCAGAAAGCACCGGCGACGATGACTGCTCCGCCTCGGCTGCCGAGCGTCAGCCTGGCGACGGGCCAGTTCTTCGCCTGACTGCTTCGCGCAGCAGACGCGGGTTGCGTCAGCGGAGCCGTGAAACCCACCAGCATCAAAACAGCGCCGCTTACCTGGCCCACGCCGTCCAAGGTCGCCAATGGCCGAATCGCGCCGTCTGAGTCATCGCAGCCGAGAACGGATTGGGCCTCGCCGTACTTGGACGACGTGATGAATGGCCCGGCGAGCGGCAGTGCCATCCAGCGGTCGCCGGGACAGGCTGGCGAGTTGAGACCGGTGATGCTCCAGCTCAGGGCACCCAAATACGAGACGCCGAACAGCACAGCACCGGGAATCACCAGCCCATACATCGGGTGGTACACCGGGTCGGCGTCGCGCTGCGCGACCTTGCCCTCTGCCCTGGCCGCCCCGGTCACGAACAGCAGCACGGTTGCCGCCCACGCTGCTCGGCTTCGCTTGGAAAGCGCCATCGCTCGATTATGCGTGGCTTCGCAGGCGCCTACTAGAGGCCGACTCAAGCTCCGCCGCAAAACGCCCACGCCCGCGCCGCGCGGAATCGCGGGACGCGCCCCACGCCCGCGGTCCGCGCTAGCGCAGACGCTCGCGCCCGCGCTCCCTCGTGGCTACTGCAGCTCCGGCGCCAAGTCGTCGTTGCCGCAACCGAAGCGCGGGCGCGCGGGTATGTCGTCGAGGCTGGGCAAAAGCGTGAGCCCGAAGTGGCCGGTGGTGGCGCCGGCGAACGGTGCGCTCACGGTGCCGGTCGTGGTGCCGCAGTAGAAATCAGAGACGCCGCAGATGGTGCCGTGGAGTGTGATTTGCGACGTGATGTCGAGGCCGGGCGAGATCGCGTTGGCGCTGCCGGGCAACGTCGAATTGGCGGTCGGTGCGTCGAAGTGGCCGTCGGCGTCGATCGCGTACGGACCGACGACCAAAGGGTCGCCGACCTGCGTCTGGCGGTCGCCGGCGTCGAGCGCCTTGTAGCTGTATTTTACGGCCGTCGCGCCGTCTAGCTCGGGCGTCTCGACTTGGCCGAAGAACAAGATCGCGGTGCCGGGCAACGTCGATGTTTCGAGCGCGAGCAACGCCGGCCCGCGCACGATCCCGGGCGCCGGTGGTTTGCAGGCGGCCTCACCGCCGGCGCCGCCGGCCCCGTCTGGCGCGCCGCCCGCGTCACCCGCCAGCGCCCCGCGCCGCTCTTCGAACTCTTGAAATCGGCCGCTGGCGTCGGCGCAGCCGAGCAGCGCGAGGCCGAGCAACGCCAGGACGCGTGCGTCGAGCAATCCGGCGACGGAGCCTGTGCGCATCGCTCCACGATAGCGTTCCGCAAACGGGGAGGGTAAAGGTTTCAGCTTGTTTTGCATGCGCTGGCGGCTTCACTTGCCCCGTTTGCCCTGTTTGGTCGTTGCGTGCCTGGTGACCGGCACCGTCGCCGGCCCGGCGGTGGCTAGCGGCTTCTCGGTCGCGCGCTTTTCGGGTGAGCACGGGCACCCGACGACCGACAACCCGACCGCGCTGTACTTCAACCCTGCCGCCCTGCGCTCGCGACGCTTCGAGCTATTTGCCGACGGTTTGTTCGGCGTTCGCCACGTCACCTACAACCGCACGGCTCAGCCCAGCGACGCTCGCGACCCGCCCGGAGCCGAGGGGGCCAACGTCGGTCGGGCTACGCTGACCAATCTGCTGGCGAGCCCGTCGTTGTGGCTCGCCGTGCCGCTATCGACTCGGCTTTCGCTGGCCGCCGGAGTGTTTACGCCGTTTGGCGGACCGCTCAGTTGGGACAGGCGCGCGGCGTTCGACGGCTCGGGTTACGCGGGACCGGTCGATGGCGTAACGCGCTTTCACGCCATCGAAGGGCTCTCGATCACCAGCTACGGCTCGGTCGGCGCATCCTACGCCCTCGGTAACAGGGAGAGCGACAGCGGGCTGCGCTTGGGCGCCGCGCTGAGCGGCGTCTACACGCGCATCGACGACGTGCGGGCTTGGAGCGGCGGCGGCAACGGCGTGGCGGGCGAGGGGCGCTCGCTGTTGAAGGTCGATGGTTTGGCTTGGAGCTTCGGCGTCGGTGCGTTCTACGAAGACCGTGCCAAGCACTGGCGGCTCGGGCTGTCGTACCAGTCGCGACCGAACGTTGCCGGCGGCATCAAGCTGGCTGGGCAGCTGTCGAACGACATTGGCGGACCGAGCAGCGCCGATGTTCAGCTGCGCGAAGACTTGCCGGACGTCTTTCGGCTCGGCCTGGCCTATCAGGCGCGCTCGAACGTCGAGCTGCGAGTGTTTGGGTCGTGGGAGCGGTGGAGCGCGTTCCAAAGCCAATGCGTGAGCAATGCGGGCGCGGCGTGTGAGCTGTTGGCGAATGGCGGGCAGCCGAACGGCGGCAAAGTGCTGCAAAATGTGCCGCGGAATTTCCAGGACGGCTTCGAGGCGCGCGTCGGCGCCAGCGTCTGGACCTCACCCGGTCTGGAGCTGTTTTCCGGCATGGGCGTGATGAGCAAGGCCGTGCCGAGCGAGACATTGGAGGCCAGCTTGCCCGATTTTTTCGGCGTCACCTTCTCGCTCGGCGCGCGCGGTCGCGTGTCGGATGCTCTCAGTATCGGTGGCTCGTTGTCTCACATCGTTTCCCGCGCACGTGACGCGAAGAGCACGTTTCAAGACTACCAGCTGCCGAGTCAGCTGCCCGACGCCAGCGGTCACTACACACAAAGCATCACTTACGCCGACGTGAACATCGCTGTGCGGTTTTAAAACAGCCGCTCCAACTCGCGCTCTCGAAAATACTCTTTCTGGAAAGCGCGAGTCGCCTCAGCTACGTTGAGAAACGATGAGGCTTATTTACGCTTGCTTGGGTTTGGCGTGTGTCGCGGCTGCGATACCAGCATGTGGTGGAGGTGACGCATTCAGCGCTGGCAGTAGCAGCGACGCTGGCGCCGCCGGCATGCCGAGCGACGAACCTGGCGCTGGCGCGCCCGACACCGGCGGCTCGACCAACACCGGCGGCTCGACCAACACCGGCGGTTCGACCAACACCGGCGGCCAGGGCCCGAGCACGGGCGGCGCCACGGATACGGCGGGTGCGGACGCCGGCGGCGAGCCCGGAGCCGGCGGCGCGCCAACTCCGCCCGAATGCACGGCGATTGCCGACTGCGATGCGAAGCGTGGGCCCAGCCCGTGCGGCGCTTGGCAATGCAACGCCGGCAGCTGTGAAATCGACAGCCCCGGTTGCACCGACGCGGACGGCGACGGCTACGGCTTCGGCGCGACGTGCGCGTGCGCCGGTCTCGACTGCGACGACACCGACAACAGTGTGGCCGATTCGCTGCAGTCGTCTTGTTACACGGGCCCCAAGGGTACGCGCGGCGTCGGCACCTGCCAGGCTGGCCAGGCGGTTTGCATGGGTGGCGTGTGGGGGCCCTGCGGCGGCGAGGTCACGCCCGGCGGCGAGGCGTGCAATGGCCTGGACGATGACTGCAACGCCACGGCCGACGACAAGCTCGGCAGCTTCAGCTGTGGCTTGGGCGCGTGCATGAACACCGTGCCGGCGTGCGCCAACGGCGCGCTCGCCAAGTGCGTGCCGCACAGCACGGCCGCCGTGAACGACGCGGTGTGTGACGGTATCGACAACGACTGCGACGGCGCGATCGACGAAGATTGCAGCTGCGTGCACGTCGCGCCGACCGGCAACGACGCGTCGGCGACCGGCAGCGGTGCCGTTTCTCCGTTCTTGACGATCCAGGCCGCGATCGACTGGGCGGCAGCGCACCCGGCCGGGCCGCAGCGCGTTTGCGTGGCCAGCGGCGCGGTTTGTGCCATTTCGGTGGCGTTCGCCAACGCGGCCAGCGCGACCGTCACGATGGCCAACGGTGTCTCGGTGTACGGCAAATACGAGTCCTCGACCTGGACGCGCTGCGCTAATTCGACGACGATCATCCAGCCGCAAACCGCCGCTGGCGTGACGTTCCCGAGCAGCGTCGTCGCGACCACGGTGCTCGACGGCTTCAAGATCGACCGCTTCAATTCGGCGACCACGGCCGGCGTCACCGTCGACGGCGCCAAAAACGCGATCCTGAGCGATATCTCGATCGTCAACACGCCAGCCGTCACCAATTCCTACGCGGTCAACGTGATCAACGGCGGCCAAGCCACCGTGGCGCGCAGTCACATCGACGCTGGCGCCGGGACCGCTGAGTCGATCGGCGTGCGCTCGGTTGGCTCGAGCGTGCAGGTGGTGGACAATTGCCTTTCGCCGGATGCGACGACCGGCCGTTGCGACGATTTCTGCGGCACCAACCCGTCGATCCGCGGTCGCACGACGACCGGCACTGGCGTCAGCTACGCGGTCTTGCTGGACAAATCGCCGGGCTCCAAGATCGAGCGCAGCGCGCTGTGCTCGAATGCCGCCGACACCGCGGCGATCATCCGCGTCAAAGGTGACGCCACCGGCCTGGTGATCCGCGGCAACCTGATCAACGCGTTTGGCGGCGCGCAAGACTCGCATGGCATCTGGCTCGAGGATTGCGCGGGCGCGGCGCCGTGGATCGTCGACAACCAAGCGATCGCGGTGGCCGGAACGACTCAGCAAACGCGCGTCGACGGCATTCGCGCCGTCGGCGACTGTCATCCGGTCATCGACCGCAACGTCAGCATTTCGGGCGGCGGCGAGGGGCAAGCCTCGAATCCCACCGCCGTGCACTGCTTGGCGGCGAACGGCACCGCCAGCCGCTGCGTAGTCGACGGCAACTTGGCCCTGCTCGGCTCCAATTTCGGCTTTCCGCCGGTAGCCGCGGGCGTGCGCTGCGAGAGCGGCAGCTGCGTCAAGATCACCAACAACGTGATCAGCGGTCGCGGTGGTGGCACGTCGTACGGCGTTTGGCTGAACCAAACCGGAGCGTTCGTGGCCAACAACGTCGTGCGCGGCGGCTGCTCGCCGGTGGCGGTCGGCGCCTACGCCGAAGACTCTTTCGCGCGGTTCGAGAACAATCGCATCGCCGGCTACACGCCGATTGACTGCGCGCCGGGCGGCAATCCGCCGACCGTGACCAAGAGCTACGGCTTGCAAGTCTTCACGGCGCTCGGCCCGAACGAGCTCGACGTGCACTCCAACTTCATCGACGGCACCGGCACCGGCGCCGGCACCTGCTCGAGCTGGGGCGTCGCGCTGAACACCGCCGGCACGCCGCCGACCGCGCCGAGCGGGATCTTCCGCAACAACATCTTGCGCGCCGGCGTCTGCCCAACGAGCCGGTCGGTCTTCGCCGAGCTCGCTGCCGCGGCTGACCCGCGGATCTTCGAGCACAACGACCTCGATCCGACTGGCACGCCGACGCAGCTGTATTTGGACGAAAATACCGCCGCGCTCACCACCGCCGCGGCCGTCAACGCGCTGATCGACATGACGACCTTCGGCCACATTTCGGTCGATCCGAGCTTCGTCAACTACCCGACCGACGTGCACCTCAAGCCGACTTCGCTGTGCATCGGCGCTGGCACCCCGAACGGCGCGCCTGCCGTCGACATGGACGGCGAGGCCCGCGACGCTGCCAAGCCGGACATCGGCCCCGACGAGAACTGAACGAGCCGGCGCCCCGCCGCGCAGTTACGCGCGCAGCGAACGGCGGGCGCGCGGGTGCTCGCCGCTGCCGCGACCGTGGCTGTGCACCGAGCGCCAGCTGGCGCGCCCTTCCAGGATCGCGCCGTCGGCGGTCATGGCTACGACCATGCCAGCGTCGGCGATCATGCTCACGAACGGCGCTTGCCAGTTGGGGTCGTACCAGACCGGTCGCCAAGCCAGCTCGCGCGCGGGATCGCGCACCCACAGCCGACCGACGCTGCACACCCATTCGCGATCGAGCACGTCCATGGCGGCGGCAGTCAGCGCCGGCGCGCCCTCGGCGATCGAGCTGACGGCTTCTTGGCCCTCGACGCGCAGCGCCACGCCGTCGCTGCCGACGATCAGCGCCAGGCCGCGCTCCGGCTCGGAAGCGCCGCTGACGAACGCGCGCGCGCGCGGCGTGAGCAAGACCGTGGTTTCCCATTGGGTCGGCGTGTAAATCGCCGCAAAACCCGTGCCTTGCTGCAGGCGACCGCAGATCACCCAGCGCTCGTCGTCGAGCCGCAACAGCGCGGCCACGTACGCTACGCCGTCGAGCGGCAACGGCTTGAGCCAGCGGCGTGCGGCCATTGCCCAGAGCTTGGGCGGCTCGCCCGGGCGCTGCCCGACCGCAGCCAGCAAGTCTTCGAAGCGGCCGCTGGCGTGTGAGAAAGTGACTTGCGGATCGGGGGCGCGCACGACTTCGCGCACGCCTTCGGTCGAGTAAACGGCCAACGTGCCGCTCTCGCCGCCGACCAGCCAGCCGCCAGCTTCGAAGCGGCGCGCGAACGCCATGCCGGCCGGCAAGTCACGGGCGACGTCGTGCGCCGGGATCCAATCTTGGCCGTTCCAAAACTCGGGGCCCCTCGACGTGAACGCGAAGCAATGCCCGTCGACGTCCCAGGCGGCACTCAAGATCACGCGGTCGCCGCCCGGTGGATGGCGAACCGTCCAGCTCCAGCTCGAGACGTCGCCGGGCGCGGCGAGGTTGAGCAGGCTGTTGACGAGCCGGCGGCTCGGTTTCGGTGGCTCGCGCGTTTCGGTCAGCCACGGGCTGAGCGCGTTGGCGAGCTCTTGCGCATCTTGGTGGCGCTGATCCGGCGCGAGCGCGGTGGCGCGCGCCAAAACCGCGTCGATGGCGCGGCAGGCCTCGCCCCGTTTGCGCAGCTCGGGCGAGAGCGCGCGGCCTTCCAAGATGCTGCGCCGCTTTTTTTCGCGCATCAGCAGCATGGCCTGGACCGGCGTGTCGGCGGGAAAGTACTCGTCGCCGGTGAGCACCAAGTAAACGACGCACGCGAAGCTGAACAGATCGGTGGTGACGCCGCTGGTGCCCAAGTCGGGCATGCACTGCTCCGGCGAGGCATACCCGACGGTACCGACCGGCACGCCGCCGAAGGTGGCGTTCAGCCCGGCCGGGCGCGCGATACCGAAGTCGGAAATCTTGAAGATTTCGGCCTCGCCGAAGCCGCAGCACAAGATATTGCCGGGCGTCAAATCGCGGTGCACGACGCCCACGCCGTGAATCGCGGTAAGCCCGCTGGCCAAGCACCGCACCAAGTGCGCGACGCGCGCGCCGGCGAAGGCCTCACCGGTTTGCTCGATGTGATAGGTGACGCGTTCGAGCACGGTCGTGCCTTCGACCCCGCCGTGCACGTACTCGACCGCCAGCCACGGCGTGGCGGCGTGTTGCGGACCGTGCAGCTGCGCGGCGCCGGTATCGACCAGCCGCACCACGAACGGGCAGGGCGGCACGCGCTCGTTCAACCGGCCGAGCGCTACGGCTTCTTTCTGCACCAGCAGCGCCGCCGCGCGGTCCGAATTGGCCCCGAACGCCGGTCGCACCAGCTTCACCACCACCGGCGACACGCCGTCCGGCGCTTGGCGCAACGACAGGTACGCCGAGCCCATCCCGCCCTCACCAATCTGCCGCTCGAGTCGGTAGGTCACCCCCGGCTGCAAGTCGGACGGGATAACGCGTCCACTGATGGAGAGGGGAGATGAGCTCGATAGTCGGTCGGACATGAAGTCGGGG
>FSUE01000989.1_pt1 | contig 15045 bp, 13 predicted proteins | sample 1637031 | NCBI WGS metagenome assembly FSUE01 (sample SAMEA3914819, study PRJEB12502) | metagenome | biome: forest; material: soil | place: Canada | collected 2010-06-26 | depth 0.3 m | reverse complement strand
GCAGTTTCGCGCCGACACGCTCGTGACGTTAGCGCCCGAGACGTTGGTCGGCCTCGAGCGCTACCTCGGCTCCGGCTTGATCCCCGGCGTCGGTCCGGCGTTCGCCAAGCGTATCGTGTCGGCGTTCGGCATGGAGAGCCTGACCATGCTCGACCACGAGCCAGAGCGCCTGCGGCTGATTCCGGGCATGGGCGAGCGGCGCGTCGAGGAAGTGAAGAAGGCGTGGGCGTCGCAGCGCGCGATCAGCAACGTGATGTTGCTGTTACAGACGCACGGGGCCTCGCCGGCGCTGGCCGTGCGCATCCACAAGCACTACGGCGACAGCGCCGCGCGCATCGTGCAAGAGTCACCGTACCGGCTGGCGATGGAGGTGCGCGGCATCGGCTTCAAGACCGCCGATCGCATCGCCAAGTCGCTGGGCATTGCCGGTGACCATCCGGAGCGCGTTCAGGCCGGCGTGCTGCACGAGCTGAACGGTTTGGCGGATCAAGGGCACATCTTGTTCGATCGCGACGGCTTGTCGGACCGCGCCGCGGCCATGCTCGAGATCGACGTGGGGCACATCGGGCCCGCGCTCGACAAGCTGTGGGCGAGCGGGCTGGTCGTGATCGAAGACCAAGGCGTGTATTTGACGCGACTTCACCGCGCCGAAACCGCTTTGGTCGAAGGACTGACGCGCTTGCTGTCGCGCCCGGGCCGGGTTTTGGCCGGCATCGAGAGCACGATCGAACGCTTCGAGCAGCACGCCAAGGTTACGCTGGCGCCGGCGCAACGCGCGGCCGTCAAAGGCGCCGCCGAGCACAAGCTGATCGTCGTGACCGGCGGCCCCGGCGTCGGTAAGACGACGATCGTGCGGGCGATTTTGGACGTGATGAAGCGCGCGCACTTGAACGTGCGGCTGGCTGCACCCACCGGCAGGGCGGCCAAGCGCCTGTTCGAGGCCACGTCGCACGAAGCCACCACCTTGCATCGCCTGCTCGAATACGATCCGCGCGGCGGCGGCTTTCAGCTCGGTGAGCAGGAGCCGCTCGACGCCGACGTCGTGATCGTCGACGAGGCGTCGATGATCGACGTGCCGCTCGGCGCGTCGTTGCTGTCGGCTTTGCCCGATGCCGCTCGGTTGGTGATCGTCGGTGACGCCGATCAGCTGCCTTCGGTCGGGCCGGGCGCGATGCTGCGCGACATCATCGATTCGGGCGTCGTCACGGTGGTGCGGCTCAACGAAATCTTTCGTCAAGCCGGCGAGAGCCGGATCGTGCAGAACGCGCACCGCATCTTGACCGGTGAAATGCCGGAGAGCGCCGACCCCGAATCGCCCAAGGCGGACTTTTTCGTGGTTTCGCGGCGCGAGGCCGAAGAAGCCGCCGACACCATCCGTGAGCTCGTAACCGTACGAATTCCTCGGCGTTTTGGCTTCGACCCGCGGCGCGACATCCAGGTGCTGACGCCGATGCACCGCGGACCCGCCGGCACCGCCGCGCTCAATCAGCTGCTGCAAGCGGCGCTCAATCCGCACGGCCCCTCAATCGAGCATCATGGCCAGATTCTGCGCGTTGGCGACAAGGTGCTGCAGCTCAAGAACGACTACGAGCGCGAGGTATACAACGGCGACTTGGGCGTGATTCAACACGTCAGCCTGGAAGGCCGACAGCTCACCGTGCGCTTCGACGCCAAAGACGTCGAATACCAAGACGCCGATTTGGACATGCTGACGTTGGCCTACGCGACCAGCATTCACAAAAGCCAGGGCAGCGAATACCCGGCCGTGGTGATCCCGCTGCTCACCGCGCACTTCGTGATGCTGTCGCGCAACTTGGTCTACACCGCCGTCACGCGCGGCAAAAAGCTGTGCGTGCTCGTCGCCGACCCACGCGCGTTGAAAATGGCCCTGGGCGAAGTCCGCAAAGAACAGCGCGTCACCCGCCTCAGCGAACGCCTCCGCCAAGCCCTGCGCTAGGCCTAGTTGGCTGCCAAATTGCAGCTCGAATCGCAGAAACTTCCGTGCCGGCGCGCGGCCAGCTTGGAAGAGCGAGATTTTTACAAAGGGAGGGGGAGATTGGGAGACCGGACATAGTTCAGATTTTGGCGCCAACGCGTCTCGGCTATTGCGTCACGCTCTACGGGAACTTCAAAGCGCGACGCGAGCACCGATTCAACTCGGCGCCAAAAAATTCTCGCGTCCCGATCTCCCCGTCTCTTTGTGAAAAAATCTCGAGCCGTGCAGGGTCGTCAGGCGACCAGGGCGCCGCCGTCGATCGTGAACGACGTGCCGGTGATCCAGGAGCTGTCGTCGCTGGCCAGGAACAGGGCCAGGTTGGCGATGTCAGAGGGCAGGCCCAGGCGCTTGAGCGCGGTGCGCTCGCCCGCGTTCTTGACCGCGACCGCCGGATCCGGAAATGCCTTGGCCGAGTCCCAGAGCAGCGGCGTGTCGACGGGGCCTGGGCACATCAAATTGGCGCGGATTTTCGGGCCATAGTCGAGCGCCAGCTGCTTCACCAACGGCACCAGCGCGCCCTTCGACGCGCAGTAGGCGGGGTGGTTGGGAAAGGCTTTCATCGCGGCGATCGAGCCGTTGATCACGATCGAGCCGCCGCCGCGCGCTTGCAGCTCGGGGATACCGGCGCGGCACAAGTAGAAGACGGCGTGCAGGTTGGTGGCGATGCATTCGTGCCAGGTTTCGAGCGACACTTCGGTGACCGAGCCGATGCCCAGAATCCCGGCGTTGGCGACCAAGATATCGACGCCGCCGAAGGCCTGTTTGGCACGCGCCACCAAGGCTTGGTTCGTTTCGAGCGTGCCGATGTCACCCGTAACCAGCTCGGCGCGCCCGCCGGCGGCGCGAATGCCGTTGAGCAGCGCGTGGCCGCGCTCGAGATCACGCCCGCCGGCGACGACCGCCGCGCCCTCCGCCGCGAAACGTTCGGCGATGGCCTGCCCCATGCCGATCGTCGCTCCGGTGACGATCGCCACCTTGCCTTCGAGCTTCTTCATCGAGCTTGAAGCTATCACATGGCCAGCTCGCGCAAAGCGCGAGCTAGAACGAGGTTGCCCGACCTTGGCGAGAGCAGATCACGATCGAAATGGAAGACCGGAGTGAAGGAACTCGGCGAGGCCGAGCGCCGATCGCGAGTCGGGTCGCGAAGATCGCGCGGCGGTTGAGACAGGCGCGGAGGAGACAAAAACTCAGTCCTCCTTGCCCTTGATGCCACTCAGCATGCGCTTCACGTCGCCGAAACCCTTGAGCGTTACCACTACGGTAATGATCGCGAACGCCGCGCCCGAAAAGAGCAGCCAGATGGTCCAGAAGAGTTGCCAGCCGTTCATGGTGCTACCTCGTCCTCGTGCTTACTCGGCCGCGCTGAGCGCCGGCACTGGGGTTGATTTTTTGCCGAGCAGTGAGCCCGCTACCAAACCGAACAGCGCCAGCCCGAAGGCGCAAAACCCGGTCGAATTGGCGTCCCAATGCAAAAAGAAGAACGGGATGATCGCCCCGGCGGCACCCAGCAACATCGCTGCGTAGCCGCCGAGTAGATTGGCGCGCGACCAATACAGCCCGCCAACGACCGACACGAACGCGCCCGACAAGAAGATCGTGCCGGTGATCGTCAAGTACATGTAGGTCGCGCCTGACAGTGGGTAGTACAGGCCCCAGAACATCACGAACAGGCTCACGCCGACGTTCGCGAGCCGGTTGATCAAGATCTGGCTCTTGCTGCTGAGGTCACCTTGGCCCAGCTTGCTGCGGATCGGCAAGATCACGTCTTGCGACAACACCGAGCTCCAACCGAGCAGGTACGAGCTGTTGACGGACATGGTCGCGGCCAGCATGCCCGCGACGACGATGCCTTTGACGCCGGGGCCGAGCAGCGTCGCGATCATCGCCGGCATGGCTTCGATCGGCGCGATCGCGTGACCATTCACGATCGGCGTCGGTGAGCCGTCGGCGCCGACGGGCCCGGTGCCGAACAGGACCAATGCGCAGATGCCCCAGAGCATCGGCAGCATGCCGCGGCCGAGGAAGATCACGCCGGTCCAGGTCATGACGCGCTTGGCGGTTTTGGGGCCGTTGGTGGCGAACATGCGCATCGCGGTCGTTTGCCAGCAGGCGCACATCGCGAACCACAACAGCACCTGCCAGATCAGGAATGTCCAGCCAAAGCGCTCGTTTTGCAGCGGATTCCAGCCGCCCGGTCCCATCACGGTCGTGACTTTGTCGACGATGTGCTCCCAGCCGGCGGTGCGCACGGCGTAGATGGACACCAGGATGGTGGCGATCGACAGCAGCACGTATTGCAAGAAGTCGGTGATGACCACGCTGACCATGCCACCGAGCACCGTGTAAACGAGCTCGAGCAGCAGAATCGCGGTCATGACCGCGACCAAGTATTTGCTGTCGATGCCGCTGACGATGGTCAAGAACTGCCCCTCGATCTTGAGGAACACGCCCATGTTCAGAATGCCGCCGAGCGCCACCAAGATGCCGGTGACGATGCGCAAGCCCTGGCTGTACTTGACCTCGAAGTACTCGGGCACCGTCATCAACTTCAGCTCGCGGAAGCGACTGATGACGAAGCCGGTGCGGCCGACGATGATCATGACGATGCCGGAGATGGCCGCCGTGCAGAACGCCGCAAAGCCGGCTTTGTAACCGAGCTCCGCGAAGTACATGAACGTGATCGTGCCGATCTCGGTCGCGGCCAACGTCGCGATGCCGACGTGCACACCGAGCTCGCGGCCGGCGACCAAAAAGTCACTCAGGTTGCCGACGTAGCGTTTGGCCATCACGCCGATCAACAGCGAGCCAGCCAAGTACGCGACCACAATGATCCAATCGATCGCGGCGAAGTTCACGCGAACAGCCTACGCCCGGACACTCAAACCCATCAACCACAATCAATCACAAAACGTCAAAAATCACTCAGCTGACAGGGCTCACGTGGCTCTTTCCGACGCTTCGTGGTACTTCCGAGCCTGAAGATGAGTGAATGGATGACGCTTGGGTCAGCCCGCTCGCCAAGTTCGGGTGTTTGGTGAGGCTTTGGCGAGGAGCGGACCGGAGCGTACGTGGGTACGTGAGGACCGCACCGCAGCCAAAACGAAACCAAACCCCGAAATCGGCGGGCGTCGTCATCAGCCGAAGGTAGTTGGAAACGCGATGAGCAGAACTGAGAACATTTCTGGCGCAGAGCGTCAGGGCCGGCTTTCCCGGCTGGTCGAGCAACGGCGGCGGGTGAGCGTGACCGAGATCTGCGAGATGTTCGGCGTCAGCGTCGCGACCGCGCGTCGTGATTTGGATGCCTTGGCCGAGGGCGGGCGCGTGCAGCGCGTGCACGGCGGCGCGATTGTCGCGCAATCCGCGCCGCCCGAAGGGCCGGTGCTCGAGCGCACGCTGGAGCAGGCCGACGAGAAGCGTCGAATTGGGGAAGCCGCCGCCAAGCTGATCGAGCCGCGCGACTCGATCTTCATTGGTAGTGGCACCACGTCGCTCGAGGTGGCGCGCAACCTGCCCGAGGGCGCGGAGCTCACGGTGGTGACCAACTCGCTGTTGGCGCTCAACGCCCTGGCTGATCGCGATGACATCACGCTGGTGTGCCTGGGCGGCATGCTCAGGCACAGCGAGGGCAGCATGATCGGGCACATTGCCGAACAAGCGCTGACCGAGCTGCGGCTGCACAAGGTATTTTTGGGAGTTCGGGCGCTCGACGTCGAAGCTGGTCTGACCAACGACTACCTGCCCGAGGCGATGACCGATCGGCATATCTTGGCGGCGGGTCGGCAAGTGATCTTGCTCGCCGATCACACCAAGTGCGGCCGCGTTGCCAGCGGCTTCTTGGCGCCGCTGGCCAAGATTCACACGCTGATCACCGATACCGGGACGCCGGCAGAGTTCGTGCTGCACGTCCGGGCGGCGGGCGTCAACGTGCTCACCGTCTAGGCCGCGCTCAGTCGAGCCAGCGCGTTTGCATGCGTGCGCGCATGCTTTCGACGGTGGCGGCGTCCAGGCATCCTGGCGATTTTGCCAGGCAATTGGCGGCGCCGCATGCCGCCGCGAATGCCAGCTGCTCGGGGCGCGCGTAGTTCCGCTCCAGCGCCACGGCCAGCCCGGCTACCGTGGCGTCGCCGCAGCCGACGCTGGAGCGTGCCGTCACGGTTGGCGGCGTGACCAAGAACGAGCGGTCGTCGGCGGTGCCGACCAGCCCGGCCGAGCCGAGCGAAATGATCGCCGAGCCGGCTCCGCGCGCAGTCAGCTCGTGCACGGCGGCCTTGGCGTCGCTCTCGTTGTCGATCGAGCGCTTCAACAACGCTTCGGCTTCTTGGCGGTTGGGCTTCACGAAATCGGGTTTGGCCGACAGCCCGCGTTCGAGCCAGGCGCCGCTGGTGTCGAGGATGATGCGTAGCCCGAACGCTTTGCCGAGCTCGATCAGCCGCGGGTACAGGTAGGTCGCGGTACCGGTCGGTAAGCTGCCCGAGAACGCCAGCACGGTGTCGGAGCCGCAGGCTTCGAACAGGCGATGACAGCGCGCTAGCAGCTGCGCCAGCTCTTGCGGCGTGGGCGCGTTGCCCGGCTCCAGCACTTCGGTCACGCCGCTGCCGTCGATCAGCTCCAGGTTGATGCGCGTTGCTGCCGCGGTCGTGACCGCGTCGACTTCGATGCCTTGGTCGAACAGCCCTTGCGCGACGGCTTGTCCGGTTGGGCCGCCCAGAAAACCGACGAAGCGCACGGTCGAGCCCAGAGCGCGCGCCGCCAACGCGACGTTGGCCGCCTTGCCGCCCGGGCTGCCTTCAGCGGAAATCGCGCGGTTGACGCCGCCCAACGTCAACGCACCGAGGACGATCCGGCGGTCGAGCGCTGGATTGAGGCCGACGCAGACGATCACGCGTGCATCTCGACGCCGCTGACGACGCGGTTGATCACGCCGTCGGGACTGGGCGCGTCGGGGCGCAGGCCGTGCGCGAGGCTGCTGTGGAGCCCGAGCAATTGTCCGAACAACACCATCACCGGTGCCAAATGGTCGTCGGCGACCCGATGCGGAATTTCGACGTTGAGCACGAAGCTGCCGAGCTGACGCAGCGCGTGGTCGACGTTCTGCGCGATCACGACGGTCTCGGCGGCGAGGCCCTTTCTCTTCACTTCACGCAGCACATCGAGCTCGTAGCGCCGCACGCGCGGCTCGGACGACACCAGCGCGACCAGCAGCGCCTTGCCGTCGAGCGCCGACAGCGGGCCATGCCGCACGCCCAAGAACGTCTCGCTGGCGCTGGTGACGCGGCCCGCGGTGAGCTCGAGCAGCTTGAGCGCCGACTCGCGCGCCACACCGTTCAGCGCGCCCGAGCCCAAGAAGTACACCTTGCTGAACTCGCGATTCGCGAGCTGTTCGGCCAGCGCATCGGCGACGGTAGCAAGCCGCTTCCAGGCCGTGGCTACGGTCAGCAGAATTTCCTCGAAGCGCGCCAGATCGTTCCAGTGAGCCAGCGCCAGGCCGGCCACGACCATGTTCGAGTAAGAGCTGGTCATGGCCAGGCCGCGGTCGTTGACGGCGTCGTCGAGCAGCACCCGAAACGCGTTCGGGTGCTCGGCAAGCTCGCTGGCCATCGTGCCCTCGGCGTCGCACGTGACGATCAGCTGCGGCATGCTGGGGGTGCGGGCCAGCATGCGTTCCAAAGACTGCACGCTCTCCGGGCTGCGACCGGACCGCGAGAACGACACGCTCATGTAGGGTGCGCCGTCCAGCAACAGGCCCTGTTCGTGGGTGACGAAATCGGTCGTCGGGATCACTTCGACCAGACATTGCCAGCGTTGACGCAACAGCTGGCACACCGAACGGCCGACGAAATCGGACGTGCCAGCGCCGAGCAGCACCAGGTTCGGTCGCGGCGAGCTGCGCAAGGCGCCGCGCAACGTCGCGCCCAACGGCTGCTCCAGCGCTCGCATGCGGCGCAGCGTTTCGACCCAAGTGATCGGCTGCTGCGCGATCTCGAGCGGGGTGTGGAGCATGCCGCGCGCGCTGAGCTCGCTGCGTGGCGCGCTGAGAAGTTTGGCCAGGGTCATGTTCTCGGTCCTCAGCTGGGCAAGCGCGCACACAGGCGCATTTTGCTGCGCGATAGCGCGCAGACGGCGCCAATCGCCGGCGAAAAAGTGCGCCGCAGATCGATGTCGTCGGAATGAACCAGGGCGTCGCGGATGCGCGCCGTGAAGGTATCTTTGATTTCGGTGCCAATATTCAGCTTGGCAATCCCGCACTCGATCGCGCGCTTGACCAGCTCGCCCGGCACGCCTGAGCCGCCGTGCAGCACCAGCGGCGTATTCGGCACCGCGTCGCGGATCGCGCACAGGCGCTCGAAATCGAGCCGCACTTCGCCGCGGTAAAAGCCGTGCGCGGTGCCGATCGCGACCGCCAAAGCGTCGACGCCGGTGCGCTCGACGAACAAAGCGGCCGCCTCCGGCTGCGTGTAGCAGGCGCCGGGATCGTCGTTGGCGGCTTCACCCACGTGGCCCAGCTCGGCTTCGACCGACACGCCGGCGGGGTGCGCCAGCTCGACCACGCGCCGCACTAGCTCGCAATTCTCGTCGAACGGCAGCGCCGAGCCGTCGATCATCACCGAGCTGTAGCCGGCCAAAATTGCGCCATAGGCGAGCGAAAGCGACGCGCCGTGGTCGAGGTGGAGCGCGACCGGTGTCGTCAGCTCGAACGCCGCCGCGCGCGCCATCGCCACGATCATCGGCAGGCCCAGGTAGCGAATCGTCGACTCGGTCGTTTGCAAGATCAGCGGGGCTTGCTCGGCGCGCGCTGCCTCGACGTGCGCCCGCAGCGTCTCGGCGTTGTAGAAGTTGAGCGCCGCGACGGCGCGACCCTCCAGGTGCGCGGCCTGCATCAGATCGAGGCTGGCGCGAAGCGGCGCGAACGCGCTCATCGGCTGGTCTCGCGGGCGACGCTTCTTTGCGCGACGGCTTTCAAGAAATTGCTCAACTCTTTCTGATCCGGTTGGGCCGCGGTGCCGCCGACCGCGCGCGTCGAAAGCGCGCCGCAGGCGTTGCCCCTCTTCAAACAAGCCAAGTCGCTTTCGCCCGCCAAGAACGCCGAAACGAAGCCGGCGGCGAAGCTGTCCCCGGCGCCGGTGGTGTCGACCGCTCGCACGCGGCGGCCCGGCACGACCACCGCGTCGCCGCCGCGCGCCAAGATGGCGCCCTTGCTGCCGAGCTTGACGACGGCACACGCCGCGCGCCGGCTCAGCTCCTTGGCGGCCGCGTGCGGGCTGGATTTGCCGCTCAATTCGCCGGCCTCGCGCTCGTTGACGAACAGTACGTCCACGTACGGCAAGAGCCGCAGCGCCTGTTTCTTGGTCTCGCCCAACAGGCTCGAGTTGGGGTCGAACGAGGTGCTGAGGCCCTGACGTTTAGCGGTCGCGAGCAGCCGTGAAAACGCGGGCCGTAGACGCTTCTGCAGCGCAAAGCAGCTCAGGTGCAGGTGACCGAAGCCGTCGAAGGCGTCGAACGGGATGTCGCTGAGACCGAGCTCGGCGATCGCGCCTGGAAACGTGACCTGCGCGCGATCGCTCTTGGTGCTGAGGCAGAGCGTGACGCCGGTCGTGGCGCCGGGTGTCGTACGCACCCACGAGGTGTTGACGCCAAGTGCCGCCAGCTGGCCGCGACAGAATTGGCCAAAGAAGTCGTCGCCGACTTTGCCGACGAAGCCGACCGGGTGACCGAGCCGCCGGAGCCCGCTGGCAAAGATGGCCGACGCGCTGCCGAGTACCATCTCGAAGCTTTTGGCCTCGACCTCGTCGCCCATCTGCGGCGGGCGCGCGAGCCCCGCGGCGATCAAGTCCACGTTGAGCTCACCGATCACGAGCGTCGGGCGGCCCTCTTGCCGGCCGCGCCGGCGCCCGCCCGGAATCCGCTCAGGACCCAAAGCGTCAGAAACGAGCATGAGCTAATCCTACTCGCTCATAATCGAGCGTCAACTAGATCGTTTGTGATTGATTGAGCGCGGCGTGCGCGCTACCTTGGTCAATGCGAGGTAAGGCCGCGTGGCTGCTCGGCATTTCGAGTGCAGGCGCAGTCGCCCAAAAATCGCCCATCACGCGGGCCGAGCGCTGCCCCCAAAATCGCCATGACTTGGATCGATGCCCACGCCCATCTACCGGCTGATCACCCCGACGCCGAGCGGTTACTCGCCGAGTTGGGGGTACGAGTGCTGAACATCTCGCTCGGTTTGGATCCGGGCGGAGCTTGGCGCGAGAACCCGATGAGCGGGGTCGAGCCGTATCAGCGGCTCGCCGAAGCGCGCGCCGAGCGCTTCGCGTGGTGCACGGCGTTCGATCCGCCCACGCTGGCCGATCTCGAAAAGCCGTCGGCCTTCACCGAGCGCATCATCGCCAGTCTGGCGCGTGACTTTGCTGGCGGCGCGGTGGCGTGCAAGGTGTGGAAGAACATCGGGCTCGAAGTGAAGGACGGCGACGGGCGGTTCGTGATGGTGGACAGCCCGCTGTTCACGCCGATCTTCGAATACATCGCACGCGAAGATCGCGTGCTGATCTTGCACACCGGCGAGCCGCGCGCGTGTTGGCTACCGCTCGACCCGGTCAGCCCGCATTTCGAGTACTACAGCCAGCACCCTGAGTGGCACATGCATGCCCGCACGGAGTATCCGTCACACGCCGAGCTGATCCTGGCCCGCGATCGCGTGCTCGAACGCCACCCCAACTTGCGTGTCGTCGGCGCCCACTTGGGCAGCCTGGAGTACGACGTGGGCGAGCTCGAGCAGCGTTTTCGACGCTTCAAGAACTTCTCGGTCGACACCGCGGAACGGCTACGCGACCTGAGCCTGCAGTCGCCGGCGCGCGTTCGCGCCTTCTTCGAAGCCTATGCGGGGCGCGTGCTTTACGGCTCGGATCTGCTGTTCGAGACGGCGTTTTCGGCGATGAGCGACGCCGAGCGGAATGCCGCGCTCGGCCAGGTGCGCGAGGTGCTGGAGCAGGAGCAGGCCTACTACCGCAACGCCGGCGTGGTGTTGGTGCGCGGTAAGCACCTGGCGGGGCTCGGCTTGAGCGCGCAGGCCGCGCGTTGCCTGTTCGAAGACAACGCGCGCCGCTGTTACGCGCTCGGCGGCGCTTGACCCAGCCTCAGTGATTCGCGACGACTTGCTCGGCCTGCGCGCGGAAGCGGCCGTGCGGGAACGCCGCCAGGTACTTCTGCGCCAGTTTTACGGCGCTCGGGTCTTTGCGAGAAGCGGCCGACTCGAACGCGATCGCCGAGGCTTCTTCCTTGAGCGCGCCGTTCGGGTACTTTTTCTGGTACTCGGCGGTCAGCTCTTGCGCGCGCGCGGTGTCGCCGGCGCGCCGAGCCTGCAGCGCTTCCATCATCAAAGATGCGCCGGGGCCAGACTGGCTCGCGTGGGGCGCGCTGGCCTGGGCAGGCTTTTCGGGCTCGAGATCTTCGATCGAGATCGTGCTGGCGCTCTCGGGCGCGGCCGGCTTTGCTGCCGGTACGGCCGCTTGCGGGGCGGCAGGGTGCGGGGCCACGGCGTGCGGCGGCTCCTGCTCGTAGGCATGCTGCGGCACGACTGCCCGGTACAGGCGTGGCCCGACCGTGGCGCTGGCCACGCCGACCACGAGCAGGACCGGTAGCGCAAAGGCTGGTTTGAGCCAGCGCATGCCCTGCGGTTGTTCGGCGGCGGCGTCGATGCGAGCACGAATCCGTCGGCGTTGGGTCGACGACAGCTCTAGTGGCGGCACCTTCGCGAGCAGGGCAGCGCCGGCTCGGATGGCGAGATCGGGATCGTCTAGGTGTTCTCGAAGCGGTCTCATTTGGGGCTCCCCGCGTGTCCGCTCTCGGAAACGAGCCGCAGGAACTCTTTCCGGGCGTGATGCAGCCGCGTCCACACCGTGTTCAGTGGGATGCCCTGCATATCGGCGATCTCTTCGCCGCTGTAACCTTCGACTTCGAACAGGATGAAAGTGGTGCGGCGCACGTCACTCATTTGTCCGAGTAGTCCATGCAGCAAGCCCTCGGCTTCCTTCCGCTCGAATAGCTCGCCGGGGTTGTCGTCGCTGACTGCGTTGTCGTAGTGATCCGGCGTGCTGCCGCCGCCGAGAAATACGCGCCGAAACCAGGCACGCCGCCGGTAGTCACGCACGGTGCGTTGGGCGATGCGGTACAGCCAGCCGCGCAGGTTGCGGCCGTCGAAGCCGCTCAGCTTGCGGCGCACGACCAGAAACACTTCTTGCGTCAGGTCTTCGACGTCGGCGGGTAACCCACCCAGCGCGCGGATCCAGCGTGCGACGTCGTTGAACGACGAGGAGTAGACCTGCTCGAAGGTGAGCGCGGACCCCTCGTGCTGCTCGAGCACGACGTCGAGTGGCGATAGCCGCTGCACCATTGCATTCATCGTGTCTCAAACAGAGGGACGCAAACAGTAAAAAACTTCAGAGCCACGGCTGTTTTCCGGCGGTTTGCGCATGGAAACTCACACTCTGCACCTTCAACGCGTGGTTGCGTTTTTGGGCCCGGCGGGCGCGAGGGTGGCGCAACACCGCGCGACTACAGGCGAATTACGGCGCCCAAAGATCCGCCGATCCAGGCGCTGGGCGTCTCACCCACGGCACCCACACCCAGCACTTGGAGCGAATAGGGCTTGGGAAACCAGCTGCCGAACATGCCGCCGCAGATGCCGGCGTGCTCGCTCGCCCAATAGCGCACCTGCGCCCCCAGTCTACCACCTACCTCCAGGCGCGTGGCCCGCCGTGTCGAGGCGAGCGCGGCCTGGCCTTCGATCAGCAGCAACGCGCCCTCGACGCCGATATCCATCCCCACTTCCCAACTCGAGCTGCGACGCGACAGCGACAGGCCCAGATCCATCGGCAACCACGTCGCGCGCGCGTCGGCCAACTCGTAGTGAAGTGAGCTCGGTAGCATGCCAGCCAAGCCGAGCGTGATGCCGACATTTTGACCATAGCGCAAGCGCAGACCCAAGCCGCCAGCTTGAGCTGCGCTGGCTGCGTTTTGCTTGATCGCCACCTGCGCGATCGGACCGAGCGACAGATCGAAATTTGCGCCCGGCTCGGCCGGCGCTGCGGGCCTTGGCGGCGGCGGCTCGATCGCCACAATCTCGGGCTTTTCTGCGGGCTCGGGCTCTTCCTCCGCGTCGTTGACGGTGTTGCTGGGCACGCGCAACGGGTCGACGATCAGCACCGCAAACACCGCCACGTGGCGCGCGCGCTCGAGGCAATCTCGCTTGGTGTCGCGGAAGCGACGGCGTTGCCCGCGCACCTTCACCGTGAAGCCGGTGCCGCGATCGGAGACGATCACGTCGCTGTCGACGACGTCGGGGCTGATGTCGAGCGTGGCGTCCGGCATCAGCTGACGCAGCTCTTCGGTGACGTCTTCGGGTGACGGGCATGTGCCGGCAGTCGCGATCGACAGCTGCTGCGGTCCTTCGGCGCGCGCGACAGCGGGCACGCCGAGAGCCAGCGCAAGGGCGAAGCAGACGAGCAAGCGGGCAGGGTAAGCCACGACGAATCCGACCCGGCGACACTACACGAGCACGGCCTCGATCAGGGTCAGCAAGCTGCGCTTTTCGGTGCCTGGCGGGCGATCTTGTCGCCACTCCCAGCTCTGCTCGGCCTGGATCTCGGCGATTTCCGGGAGTCGCTCGCTCAGCCGCTCGACGGACAACAGATCGGTGGGTTCGCCGAGCGGTTTCGGGCTGGCGCCCGCAGCGCCCGCGAGCTCGACGCTGCTGACGGCGCTGATTAACGCCGCCGACTTGGCGCGCCTGAGCAGCGCGTGAACGTGGTGTTGCTCGACCAAGCAGGCAAAGAACCGCAGCGCCGGCGCGAGCGGCGCCCGCTTGACGGCCTGAGCGTCCCAGCCCCGGGCGACCAAGGCCGCGGCGATGCACGCGCCATAGCCGCGGCCGAGCTCCGACAACAGCATCGCCGAGACGACCAGGCTTGGCTTCTCTTCGGTGACGCTGAGGCCCGCGCTACCTGCGCTGACGTCGTAGCTTTCGAGCAGGGCGACCAGCGCTTGCTCGGCGTCGGCCAAGGTGCTTGCGCCGCCGACTGCGGCTTTGACGCCGGCCACGAAGGCGGCATAGCTGCCGGTCACGTCGTAGCGCTCGAGCTTGACGCGGTCGCGGTGCTGTTCCGGGATCGCCTGGCGCAGCGCTTCGAGGCGCGGCAGATCGAGATCACTCAGGGTCAGACGCCCGAAGCGCGCGGCCAGCTCCGCCAGCGGCAGATCAGGCGACGCCAGCGCGCCCACTACCAGCGCCGAAGTTGGCTGGCTGTTTTGCGCCGCGTCGAGCACGAAGCGACGCAGCTTGGCGGCGTGCTCGCTCGCGCCGGGCATGGGCTCGGTGAGCGCCGGCATGAAATCGACCAGCGTGGCGGCTTCGTCGTCGCTCAGCTCGGGCGTAAATTCCCAGCGTTGCTCGGTATTCTGCCGCAGCTCGGCGTGCGCCTCTTCGATCGCAAGCAAGCCGTCGCCCAGGCTGTAGTCACCGAAATCGGGCGGCAGCTGGGAGCTCATCAGCAGATTCGTGAATGCAGCCAGCGGCTCGAGCAGCGCGCCGTCGAACAACCGCTCGGCCTTGAGCGCGCTCTCGATGGCGGCGAGCGCGACAACGCCCTCACGCGCCGACGGATCACCGCCACGGCGCCGCATCGTCTCTTCCGAGAACTTGTGGAACATGCGCACGCTCTTCTGAAATCCACTGCGACTCATCGTGCCGCGAGTCTACCTCCCGACCGCTTGGCGTCTCCCTGAATTTCACAGGGAGGATGGGAGGACGGGAGGTCCGCGAGGTTTTTGTTTGTTCGAAACTCACAGCGATTGACGTCGACTGCGCAGGTATCGCGTGGTGTCGCACGGCTCGAAACCCAAAATTCTCACCTCGCGGACCCTCCCGTCCTCCCATCCTCCTGTGAAAAAATCTCGAGTCTTATGGCTTCTTCGATTTCGGGTCGGCGGGGGCTTCGAGGTTGGGTTTCTTGACGCGCGAGCTCAGGTCCAAGCCGGAAAGCACTTCGACGTTGATGCCG